>Ga0316209_1000415_pt1 | contig 77702 bp, 66 predicted proteins | sample 6monopyrite_MG_FD_204945 | JGI IMG/M metagenome (GOLD analysis project Ga0316209, IMG submission 204945) | Microbial mat bacterial communities from mineral coupon in-situ incubated in ocean water Damariscotta River, Maine, United States -... | ecosystem: Environmental > Aquatic > Marine >... | reverse complement strand
CATGACAACCGTCGTTTTACTGGTGTCGTGCTCACACCCAATGGCTGATCGGTGAACAGCATCTAAATTTTATTTGGATGGGGACCGGCTACCCTATTGACAGCGGAAAGTCATATCAACGTTTAGCCTGACAACCGACAAAAAGGGCTTACGTTTTATTAATTTTAATTAGCTCACTAAGAAGCTTAAACGCTCATCTGCTTTTTTTGGCTCAATTTCAATAATTTCAAAGCTCACTATATGTTCTTTAACAAACGGGTCTACCTCTACTCGCGCTTATAATTCGGCTAACGATATATTATTGGCGATAACAGAGCCACCAAGATTGGGTTGAAGACTGCCAACCAATAAGAACACATTATCTTCGAACCCCTGCTGTATCCATTGATTGTGGCCTGCCATGAATTCGCCTGCTCTGCTTTTGTTTTCAGCAAACTTTAAAAGAACAACAAACATATATTTCCCTCCATCACGGTTTTTAGATACAAAAGATCAAAGAACTCCGACTCCCTTGATTGCTAAACTTGTTCATAGTGATGCACTTCAAATCTTGGCGTACATATGGCCAGAAAAATTAAATCTTCTTTGCCAGTGTTTGTAATTCGCTGGCGCTGCATAGGGTGAATGAGCACCACATCACCAGCAGATACCTCTATTGGTGCCGCGTCTCCGACTTCAGCGACACCCACACCTGACAATATACAATACCGCTCAGTCGTATTCTTTAACCGATGCCACGCAGTGATAACGTCCGGTTTAACCCTCGCCTGCGCGATCGACAGATCAGGATCAACGTCACTATTGGATAGCTCAGTAATATAACAGCCTTCAGATTCGAAAAAGTATTCATCCAGCTCTGGTTTTAAAATCAGGGGCATTTTGTTGATGCCTAACGTATTAATAAGGGGCGGACAACGAGTATCAAAGGGTTAGACACACTTAAAACTTGTATCATTCGACTTACACTGGATTACTTCAAGTGTACTGACCCTTGATTTAATTGTTCTTCTATATATCTCTGATATATATGCCTTGGTTTTTATCCATCCCAATAGTATATTTACCCAAGCATTTCACATGATCAAAAAGAGGGCTTCTATGAATAAATTATCTTACATTGTACTATTATCTGTACTTTTTGTCAGCGGCTGTGAAACCATGACAGCCTTAAACGACGCACGAACTAAAGGCTTGGCCAACAGCTATTCTTGCTCGCAAATTAACGCCGCCTTTGATGCCTATGAAGCTGACAAAAATTCTTTTAGTGCACTCAAAGAAGTATCAGCGATGATCGGCCTTAAGCTAGAACAAACACCAGCACCACAAATAGAGGTGAGTTCTTACTATGATAAGGTAAAAGCGGCTGCAAATATTGCACTGCTCACCCAGGGTTGCCCTGTTCGATAACCTGAAAGCATGGACTTGACCACCTTCAAGTTATTTAAGTTTGAACCTGATTTATTTGATTTTGATTCATATATCATTACTTCCATAATTAGCAATTATCTTACTGGTATATACAAAACCTCACTCATTCTCTACATTCCCTATAAATCGCTAGCCGCGCCCCACTTGCCAGAGTATTAAATCACTTGAAACTTGCATCATTCGTCTCATACTTCAAGTGTACTGACCCCTTGATTTGTATTTTACACCGACCAGTGCATCGTGGTTAAACATGGTGGAACGATTCTTCCGTGAATTAACAGACAAACAGTTAAGGCGAGGTATATTCAGTAGTGTGAAAGAACTTCAAGCGGCTGTCATGGAATTTATCGACAAGCACAACAAGGCACCGGCACCCTACATCTGGACCAAGTCAGCAACCGACATTTTGGAGAAAGTGAAACGCGGCAGAGAAAAACTCAATAAGTTACAAGCTGTTTGACGACCTACACTAGCTTATTTCGGATTAAGAGTATTCTTGCTTCAGATGGTAACTCTCCCAGAACATATGGACTGTGTGTATGTGTGCTAAGGGAACCACTTCAAGCAGTGACCTTGAAGCACTCTTTTCCGTTTCTTCATTCTAGCCCCTATGTTATGCTCCAAACTATATTGAACTATCAACTGCACCTTGCGGTTGAGTGAAAAACCACCCACGCCAATAAGAATATCCACATGATAAACTCAAATGACATTTATAATTTTCTGCGTCCGTTAACGCCTACAAAGCTAATTGATCCGTCCAAGAAAATCAGACTGGGGTCTACGTACGACGGGGGCTATGTACTGTACGAACCCTCCCTACCCAAGGTCGATGTACTTTACTCTTATGGTATTGAAAATGACATTACATTTGAAAAAGAATTTTGCACTACCTATGGCGTAGTCGGAAGATTGTACGATCACACTATAGATAAGATTCCTGAAGAAAATAACAACCTGTATTTTACAAAGGAAGGCGTCGGTCCTGAAAAACAAGACATGCTCAATACAGTTGAGAATCATATTATTGAAAATGGGGACCAAGATAAAAATTTATTATTAAAAATGGATGTCGAGGGCTGCGAGTGGCAAACACTATTTGAAATGTCGGATCAGACCCTGAAAAAATTCCAGCAAATTGCCATTGAAATACACCACATGGGATCTGGAAATAAAACACTGGCCGATCTTCAACTCAAAACTGCTGTACTAAATAAATTAAGCAATTTATTTCAGCTATATCATGTTCATGCGAATAATTGTGGGGATTTATTTATTCAACAGGGGTTTAAGTGCCCAGAAACGCTAGAGCTTACATACGTTAATAAAGAGCTTCTACCCGACCTCGGAAATACCGAGTATGACGTATCATTTCCGACTGAGTTCGACAACCCCAACAACCCTTACATGCAAGAAGTTATCTTAGATTATTGGCCCTTTTGCTCTGAAAACAAAAAAGTTGAATTCAGCAAAACGCCATTTTTTAAGCGAAAGTTTTTGAAGCTTAAGCATGGCAAGAGATTATTTTAGCTTATTCATCCACAAAAAAATAACCACACCTAGCAGGCTAAATTATCGCTTGCACTCAATGTGACTGGTGCAACCAATAGCCGTGCACACCCTGCTTGCGGCTATTGGATTTCAAAGACAAGCGCCAGCTCCCCTATCACATAGAATGCTACACGTATAACCATGAAATAGAGAGTTCTTCTGTAAGCACGCAGGTTGGCCTGAGGCACGAAGCCCAACAAATCACCGCTCACCAAAACCATCATCCCCACCATAAACACCACCCCAATGATGGCTAATCGCTCCACTGTCAATATAGCTATGAACTGACGAATAAGGCCAATCTGAGGCCTACGCTACAAGCCCATGTTTCACTGGATTGTAATGTATGTAATTAACATGTCGCTCCAGGTCTTCTTCATCACGGATTAAATGTTCCCAATAACGCCGCGGCCATATTCCTCTTTCACGCTTTGCTCTTCGGCTTTCACGAATCTGCTCAGCTCTACTCTGCCGACGTGAAAAGCCAGCTTTTATCAGCGACCATCTTTGCGGATAGTTATTATCATTCTCTGGCAAACGCCATATCGCGTGAAGATGCTCTGGCATGACTGCAATTGCCACTATCGAGAATGGGTGCCTGTTCTTTACCGTCACAAATGCTGCGCGTAGATCATCGATTTTCCGTACGAGCAGATCTGACTTTCTATCCATTAGATTTACCGTAAAGAAATAATATCCACCTTTATATTTTTCTCGCCTGTATTGCATGAATTATCCGTTTCATGATGGCCATGTTGGGCTTCATTCTTCAGCCCAACCTACAATACTTAATCATTTCCATTTCCACTTCCAAAAAAATAGGCCCCGCAAGGCCCATTCTTCGTCATCTTCAAGCGGTCTTCACCACACTCAAAATTTGGCCACCCACATCAAACACTGCAATGCCATTTAGCCACACTTGGAATCACCACAATTCAAACAGGTGAGGCAACCATCCATGATCATCATCGCCTTGGTGCTGCACTTTTTGCAGAGCTGCGCCGTTGCCGGGAATGAGCTGTCGGTCTCTTCCGCGTTGTCTGCCTTGCCTGCGGTATTAAACTGCTCACGCTTCTCATCTAAAAAGCGTTTCTGGTGCTCATCGACCACGTCATCTTTGATCATGCCGATTACGCGCAGATGCTGGTCGATCACTTCACCAATCTCGGCGACCAGTGACGGCATAAATTTACCGCCGCGTTTAAAGTAGCCGCCACGCGGGTCAAACACCGAATGCAACTCTTCGACCAGAAAGGTGACATCGCCGCCCTTTCTGAAAACCGCTGAGATAATCCGAGTAAGCGCGACGATCCACTGAAAGTGATCCATATTCTTGGAATTAATAAAGACCTCGAACGGACGGCGCAACTCGTGCTCTGTGTCCTGATTGAGAATCACATCGTTGATGGTGACGTAAAGCGCATGCTCGGTGAGTGGTGTCTTCACTTTATAAGTAGAACCGAGCAGCATTTCAGGGCGCTCGAGTTTTTCGTGCATGTGAATCACATTAGAGACCTTGGCCTCTTCCGCAACGATGCTTGGCGCCTCTACCGGCAACGCCTTCTCTTCGTCACTGACGACGCCATAACTGACGATTTTTTTACTAATTTTAGTGGTCATCTTTCTGTTCTCCCCTAATTCATATGTGCGTTCGTGTGTGCGCTACGCTCAGTTCTGATTTTCAGAACTTACCGTAGTAACCCTCTTTCAAGGCGTCATAAAGATTCGCCGCACTATGCACTTCACCATCATATTCAATCTCTTCGTTACCCTTCACTTCAACCGCTGAGCCATCTTCCAATGTAAAACGGTAAGTGGTGTTTTCCAGATCTTTCTCTTTCACCAGTACGCCCTGGAACGCCTCGGGGTTAAAGCGGAAAGTGGTACACCCTTTCAGCCCCTGCTCATACGCATAAAGATAGATATCCTTGAACGCCTCGTAGTCGTAGTCGCTCGGGACGTTGGCGGTCTTGGAGATTGACGAATCGATCCAGCGCTGCGAGGCCGCCTGCACATCGACGTGTGATTTCGGCGTGATGTCATCCGCGGTGATAAAATAATCCGGCAGTTGATTGTCGCCTTCATTCGCTTCCGGGGTCGCTTCACTATTGATCAGCTCGCGATAGGCAAGCAGCTCAAACGAAAAGACATCGACCTTCTCTTTACTCTTTTTCCCTTCGCGAATCACGTTACGTGAATAGTGATGGGCAAAGCTCGGCTCAATACCGTTACTGGCGTTATTGGCCAGCGACAGTGAAATGGTACCGGTCGGTGCGATTGAACTATGGTGGGTAAAACGTGCGCCGACCTCGGCCAGTTCCGCCACCAGCTCCGGTGACTCTTTCGCGATCTGCTGCATATAGCGGCTGTACTTCGCGTGCAGCACTCGGCCTTTAATGGTATCGCCTGCGGCGTAGCCGTCTTTGGCCATCTCCGGGCGCTTACGCAACATCTCGGCGGTGACGGTAAAATCCTCGTCCAAAATCGGCGCTGCACCTTTCTCTTTGGCGAGATCCAGCGCTGCCTGCCAGCCGACCATTGCCATCTTGCGCGTGACCTGCTCGGTGAACTCGAGTGACTTTTCATCGCCATACTGCATGCGCAACATTGTCATCGTCGAACCAAGCCCGAGATAACCCATGCCGTGACGGCGTTTGCTTTCGATCTCTTTGCGCTGCTGTTCCAGCGGCAGGCCGTTGATCTCGACCACGTTATCGAGCATGCGGGTAAAGATGCTGACGGTCTTGCAATAGGCGTCCCAGTCAAAGCTCGCTTCCGGGGTGAAAGGATTCAGCACAAAACGGGTCAGATTAATCGACCCCAGCAGGCACGAACCGTACGGCGGCAGCGGCTGTTCACCGCAGGGGTTGGTGGCGCGAATGTTTTCGCAGAACCAGTTGTTGTTCATCTCGTTGACCTTGTCGATCAGGATAAAACCGGGCTCGGCATAATCATAGGTCGAAGACATGATCACATCCCACAGCCGTTGTGCACGGATAGTTTTGCTGACGCGGCAGGCGACCAGCCCCGCTTCGTTTTCGATGTAACCTTTTTTAAGCGGCCACTCACGCCACACCACCTGATCACTATCGTTCAGATCAAGCTCGCCATTTTCAACTTCGGAAGGTTTCGCCGGAAAGGCGAGCTTCCAGTCGGTGTCGTTACGCACCGCTTCCATGAACTCTTTGGTGATTAATAGTGAGAGATTAAACTGGCGCAGGCGACCATCTTCACGCTTCGCCTTGATGAAATCGAGCACATCGGGGTGACCGATATCGAAGGTGCCCATCTGCGCGCCGCGACGTCCGCCGGCGCTGGAGACGGTGAAACACATCTTGTCGTAGATATCCATAAACGACATCGGGCCAGAGGTGTAGGCGCCCGCGCCGGAGACATAGCCACCCTTGGGGCGCAGTGTTGAAAATTCATAACCGATGCCGCAGCCCGCCTTGAGTGTCAGCCCCGCCTCATGGACTTTCCCCAGAATATCGTCCATCGAATCTTTAATGATGCCGGAAACAGTACAGTTAATGGTGGAAGTGGCGGGCTTGTGCGCCTGCGCACCGGCGTTGGAGGTGATGCGCCCCGCTGGAATCGCGCCGTGGCGCAGCGCCCACAGAAATTCTTCATGCCAATGGTCACGCAGTTCAGGTGTCGTTTCAACATCCGCCAGGGCGCGCGCAACACGCTGATAGGTGTCGTCGATCGACTGATCGATCGACTCGCCCGCTTTATTTTTGAGGCAATATTTTTTATCCCAGATATCGAGAGAGGCAGGCTGAAATGGAATCTCAGATGCGGCAGCGGAAACGACTCGAAGGTGCGCGCTTTTCATTATATGGCTTTCTCCCATTATTAATTCTAATTTTAAATTCGCCATCCGGGCGATTTTTGTTGCGACACCATTGCAGCCGTTGCGTGCTCATTGATGCGCCACATACTGCACCAGCGGGTGCTGGTGGCATCCAAACCGGACCCGGATAAAGCAAAACACTACATGTTGTGTTAAGCCATGCAGGTTAGTGTGAAATCAAACTGTCGTCAACCACCACAACAGGAAAAATTACAACTTGATAAAACTACAATTTATAAAATAAAAACAAACAGTTAAAAACACCAACCCCTTTTTTAATAGGCTGAAATATTTCGTCCAACAAGCGATATTTAAAACAGGCATAAGCACTACATGTAGTGTTTAGCATCTCCGCCCTCTCACCTGCACACAATGACTGGCATCCCCCTTGAAAATTAAATCACGGGTGCCTACTAATTTAATCAATCGATTCATCACAACAACAGGAGGAGAATCATAATGACCATCACACTCTATGAACCGTGGACACCCGTGAATGACTTTCATAACGAAATCGGCCGACTCTTTGGCGGGCAACGCATTAACGCTGCGGCCAGTAATGATGCCAATAATGTCGTTACCAGCCACTGGACGCCTGCAGTCGATGTTAAAGAGGCAGATGAGCAATTTACTATTTTTGTCGATGTCCCCGGGATTGATAACAACGCGATCGATATCTCGATGGACAAAGGGGTGCTAAGCATTAAAGGTGAACGACACAGTGAGGTCACTGGCGAAGGCACAGAAGACAACGGCTATCTGCGTGTTGAACGGTCGCACGGCACATTTTTCCGCAGTTTTTCACTGCCTGAGACCGCCGATGCCAATGGTATCCGCGCGCAAAACAAAAATGGTGTGCTGATCATTACGATCCCCAAGCAGCCGCTCAGCCAGCCGCAAAAGATCGCAATTGAGGATTGAACCTCTCTTTAATTCGACAGTCGAAGCTGTGGCTGGTAGCGATACGCCTACCAGCCACGCGTTTACCATTAACTCATCAATCGAATGAACACCCTCACTCTGGAGATTCACATGCCCTCGCAAACCCCCCGGCGACTGCTCATAGCACTGCTCTTATGCGCCTTCATCACCCCGCTGATGGGCCCTGCCAGCGCCGCATTACCGATGGCCGACTCACAGGGTGCGCCGCTGCCCACACTCGCCCCGATGCTGGAACAGGTCACCCCGGCGGTGGTCAATATCTCCACCCGAGGGCGTGTGCAGGTACAGGGCAACCCATTATTACAGGATCCTTTTTTTCGCCGTTTCTTTAATCTCCCGGAACAACCCAGCCACCGCGACACCCAGAGCCTCGGTTCCGGGGTGATTATCGATGCGGCCAACGGCTACATCCTCACCAACAGCCATGTGATCGATAAGGCGATCGAGATCACCGTCACCCTGCAGGATGGGCGACGCCTTAATGCGACGCTGGTGGGGGCCGACCCGGAGGCCGATGTGGCGGTGATACAGGTGCCCGCGGAAAACCTCAGCGCACTCAAACTGGCCGATTCAAACCAGCTGCGCGTGGGTGACTTTGTGGTCGCCATCGGCAATCCTTTTGGCCTCGGCCAGACCGTAACCTCCGGCATTGTCAGTGCGCTGGGGCGCAGCGGCCTAGGTATTGAGGGCTATGAAGACTTTATTCAGACCGATGCCTCGATCAACCCCGGTAACTCCGGCGGCGCGCTGGTCAATCTGCGCGGTGAACTGGTCGGCATCAACACCGCCATCATCGCCCCCGGTGGCGGCAATGTCGGCATCGGTTTTGCGATTCCAACCAATATGAGCCAGCAGATCATGGCGCAACTGGTGAAATACGGCGAGGTGAAACGGGGCAAGCTGGGCGTTTCTGCACAAAACCTGACCCCGGAATTGGCACACGCCTTTGATATCAAACAGGCCACCGGCGCAGTGGTGGTGCAACTCGCGCCCGATTCATCCGCGGCAGCCGCAGGACTGCAGGTGGGTGATGTGATCATCAGCGTCAACGGCCATGACACCGCCAATGCCGCCGATATCCGTAATCAGCTCGGCCTGCTGCGGGTGGATGACAAGGTCAGTCTCGAGATCATTCGGGGCAATAAAAAGCTCACGATCAAGACCAACATCGCTGACCCGGAATCCAATAAAATCGAGGGAAAACAATTTGATACGAGGCTTGAGGGCACCGTCTTTAGCCGTATCGAAGAAGGATCCCCGCTGTATGGACAGGTCGAGGGGGTGCTGGTAGTCGAAACTGAACCCAACAGCCGCGCATGGCGTGCCGGGCTGCGCAAAGGTGATGTGGTGGTTTCAGCCAATCGCCGCAACGTGAGCGACTTCACGTCGCTGGCAGAGGCGCTCAAGACATCACGACGCGGTATTTTGCTCAACGTGGTGCGCGGTAGCTCGGCACTTTTTATATTGATTCAATAGCCACAGGGGCGTTATTTATTGCTCGCGCACTCGAATAATGCCCCTCCCTTCCGTTTAAAGTGCGTGGTATAATGCTGCGCGCTTTAAAATTCCCTTTCTGCCCGGAATTTGCTACCGAGGATTTCTGCTCAGAAAAGTGATTTACGCATACATTGTCGCAGCGCACTATTCGCGGCCGACAAAACCTGAAAACTCAAGTAATACGATCGACTAAAAAAATATGTCTCAACACAAACTGACACAACTTCAAGAGCTGGAAAGCGAATCCATCCACATCATGCGGGAGGTTGTCGCGGAATTCCGTAACCCGGTGATGCTCTATTCCGTCGGAAAAGATTCCAGCGTGATGCTCCATCTGGCACGCAAGGCGTTCCATCCGGGGCCGCTGCCATTTTCGCTACTGCATGTCGACACCGGCTATAAATTCAAAGAAATGTACGAATTCCGCGACTGGTATGTCAAAGAAGTCGGCGCGAAGTTGATTGTCCATCGCAATGAAGATGCCATCGCCAAAGGGATGAACCCACAGGATTTCGGTGTGGCGCGCTGCTGTGGTGCACTCAAAACCGGCGGGCTACTCGAAGCGCTTGAGAATGGCGGCTACGACGCCGCTTTTGGTGGTGCACGCCGCGACGAAGAGCGTTCACGTGCCAAAGAACGGGTCTACTCAATGCGTGACAGTTTTGGCCAATGGGATCCGAAAAATCAACGCCCCGAACTGTGGAGCCTGTATAACGGCCGCATCCATGACGGTGAGTCGGTACGGGTCTTTCCGATATCTAACTGGACCGAAATGGATGTGTGGCAATATATCCGTGAAGAGAGCATCCCCATCGTACCGCTCTATTACGCCAAGGAGCGTCTGATGGTCGAACGTGGTGAACACCTGATTCCGGCCGAAAAGGGGCAGTTTCTGCTCGAAGGTGAAACACCTAAAATGGTGCTGTCGCGCTACCGTACTCTCGGCTGTATGCCGTGTACCGGTGCAGTGCGCTCGAGCGCCACGACCATTGAAGAGATCATCCAGGAGGCGAGTGTCGCCACCCGCAGTGAACGTGAAACGCGCATCATTGACCATGGCTCCAACAGCATGGAAGACAAAAAGAAGGAAGGGTATTTCTAAATGCCAAATTCAAATCAAGCTCCAGATCAAATTTCAGCTCAAGAAGTCGAACTATTACGCCTGGTTACCGTGGGCAGCGTCGATGACGGCAAATCTACCCTGATCGGTCGTCTGCTGTACGACACCAAAGGGGCCTTTGAAGATCAACTGCAGGCGGTACGCAAAGACGGCGGCAACAGTAACGAAAGCGGTGCCGATAGCATCGATCTGGCCCAGCTGACCGACGGCCTCTCTGCCGAACGCGAACAGGGCATCACCATCGATGTCGCCTATCGCTACTTCTCCACCCCGAAGCGTAAATTTATCATGGCCGACTGCCCGGGACACGAGCAGTACACGCGCAACATGGTGACTGGTGCCAGCACCGCCAATACCGCCATCATCCTGATTGATGCGCGCAAAGGGGTGTTGCAACAGACCCGCCGCCATACCCACATCATTGGGCTACTGGGACTGCCGCACCTGATCGTGGCGATCAACAAGATGGACCTGATCGATTATGACGAAGCGACCTTCATCCGTATCAAAGAAGAGCTGACGGAGTTCTGCGCACGCCAGAATATCCACGACCTGCTCTGTATCCCGATCTCAGCCCTCGCCGGTGATATGGTGGTCGACCGCGGTGACAACATGCCGTGGTACAAGGGACAAACAGTACTCGAGACCCTTGAAGGCATTGAGGTGAGCGGCCACACCGACGAAGCTGACTTCCGCTTTCCGGTGCAGTACGTGTGTCGCCCGCAGACCAAAGAACTGCCCGATTTCCGTGGTTTCATGGGGCGTATCGCCTCGGGCACCGTCAAAGTGGGCGATGAAGTGATGCAACTGCCGGCCGGTAAAAAATCAAAAGTTAAAACGATCGTCACCTTCGATGGTAACCTCGACGAGGCCTTTGCACCGCAGAGTGTTACGTTAACGCTGGAAGATGAGATCGATATTTCACGTGGCGACATCATTGTCCAGGCTGGTAAGGCACCGCAGATCGCCAACGAGATCGAGGCGATTGTCTGCTGGATGGGTGAGGAGCCGCTGACGCCGCGTAAAAAATATCACATCAAACACGCCACCAATACGGTCAAGGCGATGGTCTCGGAAATACAGTATCGCACTGACATCAACGCATTGACTCAGGACGAAACGGCTCAAGAACTTGCCGTCAACGAAATTGGCAAGGTTTCCCTGAAACTGATGAGCCCGCTGACCATCGACCGCTACGCAGACAATCGCGCCACCGGTAACTTCATCATCATCGACAGCTTCACCAATAACACGGTTGGCGCGGCGATGATCTGCTAAAACGAGCGCTGACCACCTGCTTTAACATTCACTAATGAGTGTAACCACTTGTTTTGTAGTCGCTATACGGTTAGCCTTGCAACTGTCTATTTAAATCAAGTCGTTAACATTGCCTACCAATCACACAATCAGACTGCTCACCGCCCTGCTGTTGACAGCCCTCCTCAGTGGCTGTGTCTCCAGTGCGATGCGCAGCGTCGCCGACAGCCTGTCGCTGGCGATCACCAATCAGAATGATCTCGCGACGGTGCGCGACGGTGAGCCGGCCTATCTGCTGCTGATCGACGGCTTCATCCTCAACGATCCCGATAATGAAGAGCTGTTGCTCGCCGGTGCACGCCTGTATGACACCTATGCCGGGATCTTTGTCGAAGACAAGCAGCGTGCCGCGCGCCTTTCCGACAAGGCGCATGACTACGCACGCCGCGCGCTGTGCCAGCCTTATCCACGCATTTGCCAGTCGGACAAGGCCTCCTTTGATGAGTTTGCGGGTGAGATCACTCGAGTAAAGCCTAGGCATTTACCGCTGCTCTACGGCTACGCCACCGCGTGGGTGGGCTGGATTCAGGCACATAGCAGCGATTTTGGCGCGATTGCGGATCTGCCTAAAGTCGAACTCGCCTTTGAGCAGATTATCAAACTCGATCAGCGCTATGATCGCGGTCAAGCGCAACTCTATCTCGGCGTCCTGCGTACCCTGCGTCCGCCATCACTCGGCGGTAAACCGGAAGTAGGCCGTGAGCACTTCGAACGTGCTATCGAATATTCAGATGGACGTAATCTCTATGTTAAAGTGGAATATGCACGACGCTACGCGAGACTCGTCTTTGATCAGGAACTGCACGACACCCTCCTTAATGAGGTGCTGAATGCCGACCCGATTGAGCGCGGCCTCACCCTGAATAACACCCTGGCACAGCAACAGGCGCGCCAGTTACTAGACAGCTCAGCCGCATATTTCGAGGAGTGAGCGATGCGACATTTATTAATTCTCAGCGCCCTGCTGGCCACCGCCATGGCGCTGCCTGCGCAAGCAGTGACATTTAAAATTGCCACCATTGCACCGGATGGCACGGTGTGGATGGACGAGATGCGTAAAGGTGCTGACGAGATCAAAGCACGTACCAATGGCCGGGTAAACTTTCGTTTTTTCCCAGGCGGCATCATGGGCAACGACCAAAGTGTCTTGCGCAAGATCCGCATTGGCCAGCTACAGGGTGGTGCGATCGTCAGTGGCGGCCTGACGGCCATCTACCCTGACATCAATATCTACAGCCTCCCCTTTACCTTCCGCACTGAAGAAGAGGTCGACTATGTGCGCCAAAAAATGGACCCGCTGCTAATTAAAGGGCTCGCAGATAACGGCTTCGTTAGCTTCGGTATCGCCGAAGGGGGGTTTGCTTACCTAATGTCAAATCAGTCGATCAAAGTTGTCGATGACTTTAAAGGCCAGAAGGTTTGGGTGCCACAGAATGACGATATCAGCCGCACCGCCTTTGAATCGGTCGGCATCTCACCGATCTCACTGTCGCTCTCCGATGTGCTCACGGGCTTGCAGACCGGACTGATCGACACCATTGCCGGCTCCGCCAGCGGCGCAATTGCACTACAGTGGCACACACGTGTGAAATACCTGATGGATGAACCCCTCTCGTACCTCTACGCATCGCTGGTCATTGACCAGAAAAAGTTCAAGCGCCTCTCAACAGAGGATCAGGCGATCGTTTCTGAAGTAATGCACAATAGTTTCAAACGCCTCAACAAGCTCAATCGCCAGGATGACCTCAACGCACGCGCCGCACTCCAGGCCCAGGGCGTTACCTTTATACAACTCGCACCACAGCTGACTGAACAGTGGTTTGAGATTCGCAAAAATGTGGAACAAAGCATGATTAAAAAAGAGGTGCTCTCAAAGAACATCGTCAACCTGCTGCAAAAACACCTTGATGACTACCGCTCCCCTGCTGTCGCTGCAAAGCAGCGCCCGTCGACCGTTAACTAGTCTCGATCACTCAGCTCTTCAGGTAGGGAATGCCGCAGACACACTCAGCACAACATCCCAGTAGCAACCTGATACAACGGGTCAATCACGCCATCACTTTTGTTGAAAACTCTCTGCTCGCGCTCTCACTGCTGGTAATGATCGGACTCGCCAGCACACAGATCATCATGCGTAATGTCTGGAACAGTGGTCTCGCATGGGGCGACATCTCGCTCAGTATTCTGGTATTGTGGGTCGGCATGCTCGGCGCCATGGTCGCCACGCGTGAACAAAATCACATCAGTATCGATGTGCTCTCACGCTTTCTGCCGCAACATTTTAAACGCGTTAATCAGATTATTCTCGACCTCTTCACCGCCACTGTCTGTGGGCTACTGAGTTACCACAGCCTGCGCTTTGTAATGATGGAATATGAAGAAGGCACTATTGCGTTCGAGTCGATCCCGGCCTGGGTTTGCGAAGCGATCATTCCGTTTGGCTTCGGTTTAATCGCACTGCGCTGTAGCTTCACTGCCCTTGCACGATGTATCGCTTTGATGCGTAAAACACCGCATCACGACGGCGCGAACCCATCATGTTAGTCACACTGCTATTAATCATGCTGGCGCTGCTCGGCGCACCGCTGTTTGCGGTGATTGCAGCCGGGGCGATGTGGGGGTTTTACCAGTCCGAGATTGATCTGGCCGTGATGGCGATCGAATTCTTTCGGCTCGCCGAGATGCCGATGCTAGTCTCCATTCCGCTGTTCACTTTTGCTGGCTATCTACTCAGCGAGAGTCAGGCACCTGCGAGGCTGGTAAAACTCAGCAGTGCGCTACTCGGCTGGATGCCGGGCGGGCTGGCGATCGTATCGCTCTTCGCCTGCGCATTCTTCACCGCCTTTACCGGTGCATCCGGTGTCACCATCGTCGCCCTCGGCGCACTGCTCTTCCCGGCACTGATGCAGGCCGGTTACAAAGAAAATTTTAATCTTGGATTGATCACCACTTCTGGCAGCCTCGGCCTGCTGTTTGCACCGTCGTTGCCATTGATCCTCTACGCCGTGATCGTGCAACAGATGGGCATCGGCGCACCACTCACCATCGATGAACTGTTTCTCGCTGGCATCATCCCCGGCGTCTTGATGTTGTTGATGCTCTCCGGCTGGAGCATGTGGCAGAACCGCGGCCTGCCCACCCACTCAATGGAGTGGAAAGAAGTCGCCAGTGCGTTAAAAGCGTCATGCTGGGAGATACCACTGCCGTTCATCGTACTCGGTGGGATCTATAGCGGTTACTTCGCGGTGTCGGAAGCGGCAGCGGTAACGGCGCTCTATGTGCTCATCGTCGAAGTACTGGTCTATCGTGAGATACCACTCAGCAAGTTGCCTCAAATCATGCGTAACTCAATGGTACTGGTCGGCGCATTACTGATCATCCTCGGCGTATCGCTCGCCTCGACCAACTACATGATCGATGCTGATGTGCCCACCCGCATGTTTGACTATATCAAGGCACATGTCGATAGCCCGCTCACCTTTCTGATCCTGCTCAACATCTTTCTGCTGGTTCTCGGTGCGATGCTCGACATCTTCTCAGCGCTGATTTTAATTATTCCATTGCTGCTGCCGATTGCGCTCGGTTATGGTATCGACCCGGTACACCTCGGCATTATCTTTCTCGCCAACATGCAGCTCGGCTACTTCACCCCACCAGTCGGACTCAACCTCTTCATCGCCAGTTATCGATTTAAAAAACCGGTGATGCAGCTCTACAAAGCAACGTTACCTTTTTTCTTTATCCTATTACTCGCTGTCTTGATCATCACTTACGTACCCGCACTTTCGTTATACCTGCCAGGTAGAGAGTAGTATCTCAATAAACACATACAGACTGAACTAACCCTTGTTCATGCATAAACAACTTTCTCCAGCTCAAAAACAGTGGCCGCATCGCTAATCTCATAAAAAACTAAAGAAGTTGTCGTCTTAAGCCGCTCTATTTAGACGGGATAGTGCTTGTATAGCACTGAGCACACCCATTGATACTCGCCATACGGCTACTTAGCAAGGTTGATCAACAACTGCAGACCCTATGTTATATATGCGACCCTTTTGCCCAATGACAAATCACACATGAAACAAGCGCAATATTAAGCATTCAATTATGACAAAACCTCCAACAAAGATATTGCATAACAAAGCCTATCGACTCTTACAAAATAGTCCGGTCATCACATATACATGCCAACCACACAACGATTACAGTACCATATTTATTACTGATAACGTTGAACAGCAACTAGGATATCATCCCAATCAATTCACTGATGACCCGCACTTCTGGCTCAATAATGTTTACCCAGATGATAAAGAATGCGTTATCAATGAACTCAAGCAACTTTGTAAACTTGGCTTTCATACCCACGAATATCGCTTTCGTGCCTCAGATGGTCACTATCACTGGATACGGGACACTCTAAATCTCGAATATAATGACAATGGAAAGCCAATATTAATCTCAGGTTACTGGATGGACATTACTGAGCACATTCATACTCAACAGCACTCAAATCAACATATCAACTCCCTCAATACAATCCTGGAAAACGTCATTGATAGTATTGTGACTTTTTCAGGTGAAGGCACCGTCGAATTCTTTAACCCCTCTGCAGAGCGATTATTTGGTTATTCAGCAAGTGAAGTCATCGGGGAAAATGTAATGCTACTGATGCCACCACCCTGCTTAGATCTACCTGATCAATCCCTAAGTAATCACCCCGTCACTGAGCTAAAAGAACTACTCGGAACCGGTCCATGCGAAATGGATGTGAAGCATAAAAATGGAAATTGCATGCCCATTGAGCTGATCATTAGCGAAGCCACTATTAGTGGCAAGCATGCCTTTATTGGAATTATACGTGATATTACAGAGCGTAAAAATGCCATCGAAAGACTCTCAGAATCGACTTCGAGAGACCTATTGACCGGCCTCACAAACCGGACTCTGTTTAATGACCAACTTCGCTATGCTATTGATATGGCAAAAATAAACCATACAAAAATGGCGCTACTTTATATTGATATTGACCAATTTAAACTCGTCAATGACACCCTAGGCCACGCAACCGGCGACCTTTTACTACAGAAAATGGCGCAACGATTACTGCTTCACTTTAGTGGTACTAAAACCGTCGCTCGCCTCGGGGGTGATGAGTTTGCAGTTATTTTAGAAAACATTCAAGATATGAATAGCGCTATAACCAACGCACAAGGCCTTATAAATGCTTTCAATTCACCCTTTGTAATTAATAGCCATGAAATATTTTCCGGCGTCTGCATCGGCATTTCAATTTACCCAGACGATGCCCATGACTCAACCAGTATGCTTAAAAATGCCGACATCTCCATGTACAAAGCCAAAGCAGCCGGGCGCAATCACTGCACACTTTATTCCCCTGGTATGTCAGACCATGTACACAAACGCCAGGAACTGGAAACACCGTTAAGACGAGCCCTCGAAAATGATCAGTTCGTGCTCCACTATCAACCCCAAGTTGACCTTCGCAGTGGTAAAATAATGGGCGCAGAAGCCTTACTCCGCTGGAATCATCCAGAAAAAGGCCTTATTCCACCATTAGACTTTATTCCGATCCTTGAAGAGACAGGCATGATTGATGCCGTTAGCGAATGGGTTTTAACCACTGCATGCAAGCAAAACAAACTGTGGCAGGATGCCGGATTTCCAGCAATAGTAGTAGCCGTTAATCTATGTGCTAACAACCTACAAAACATTACGATCGCCTCGTCCATCGATAACATATTACAATCCAGTGGACTGGAGCCAAAATACCTCGACATTGAACTTACCGAAAGTATGATCATTAGCGATACAGAAGAAACTCTCAAGATACTGTACGAAATGAAAGAAATCGGTGTCAACTTATCTATTGATGATTTTGGTACCGGCTATTCATCATTAAGCTACCTAAAAAGGCTTCCGCTTGACATCTTAAAAATTGATCGTTCATTCATTACTGATATCACATCCAATTCTGATAGCGCCGCAATCGCCCAGTCGATCATGGCGCTGGCTCACGCCATGAAAATGAAAGTCACGGCGGAAGGCATCGAAACAAAAGCACAATTAGATTATTTAACAAAATGTCAGTGCAATTACATGCAAGGATATTATTTTAGTAAACCTGTTGCACATGAAGCCTTTTCCATACTGCTCAAAGAAGACAAACACCTTGAAATCCCTGAGCCACTAGACCCATCAACACGCACTATTCTACTGCTGGATGACGAAATTAATATCACATCAACCTTAACGCGCTTGTTACGCCGTCATAACTATAATATTCTCACCGCCAATACAGCCCATGATGCCTATGAATTATTAGCCAGCAACCACGTAGGCGTAGTGCTCTGCGATCAGCGCATGCCAGACATATCAGGAACAGAATTTCTCGGTGTAGTTAAGAACCTCTACCCTCATACAATTAGAATGATACTCAGTGGTTATGCCGACCTAACGTCAATTACAAACGCTATCAATGCTGGATCCATTTTCAAATTCATGATCAAGCCCTGGGATGATGAGTCATTACTTCGCAACATCGAAGAAGCCTTCGAATATTATAAACTATCCAGCTTTGCTAACAATACTAAATGAGCAAAAGCCCCATTAAATAGCCCTACTCAGACTGGCTAGCTAGACGTCATTAAACATGATTGACGCATCGCCGCCTGCCCCCCATCTTCACTCCCTACACAACCTCTATCAATAAACACTTTTACAACACATCTATCGCTGGTTATTGCTTATAATATTCCGTAATAACTCACTTAACCTTTGGAATCTGACACATTATGAATATAACATCCTCAATCAAAAAGCGCTGGCCACAATGGACATCCATTCTATTCATCATCATCGGCATCACTGTTGGTGTCACCCTGTTACCCAAAGGCTACAGCGAAGACCTATCCGTGATAGGCAGCGGAAAAAATGTCGCCGTGCTCGTGCATAATAAAGAAGGTGTGCGCAGCATGAATCTGATGAACCAGATTGATGTCATTCGCGATAACTACAAAGACCGCATCGAGTTTCGTATTGCTGAAAGAGGCTCGCAGCAAGGCGCCGAATTTGCTCAACGAAATATGGCAGGAGATGCCACCTTAGTGCTATTTAAAGGTGATGGCACCACTGCCGGCAAAATAGGTAATTTCGATAACGCTGAAAATTTGGCAAAATCGCTCGACCAGATTTTTGGCTATTGACCGATATCCCCACTTAACGTCTCCTGTTCAGCCATATGTACCGTAAGCTGATTGAAAGGAATATTCCAACCGTAGTGGTTACACGCATCAGTGGCTGCACGCTGTAAAAAACGGCCGATGGAAAAGTAGCTGTCGGCCGCCTTCCCCTCAAATGTCGTAATGATCAGAACGTTGAGTGATGAGGCCGCTGCTTCTTTAAACTCGACCTTGAGTTCTTTAAGTGATGGCTGAAAGACCTCCTGTGCCATCGCTTCACGAATATAATCGCCAAGCTTTTCAGGTACCTCTTTGGTTATTATATTCTGATCGGAATAATCAAAACCAAACGTCACAAAAACACCAAAGCCATGAGAGAGGTTATTCGGGTTTAATCCGATAAAATCCGTGGTGGCATAAGTGCGGGTACTGCCTCCTTTAACCTTCATCGTGACAAGCTCCGGGGTCTGCATCATCACCGGCCCCGCGTAACCATCATCTAAAAGCATAAAGTCTCCCGGCCGGCAGGGAAACCACGGCTCATCTTTAGAAAATCGCCGCGACTGTAACTCAAGCACCACTTGCGTGGGCAACTGCACTATACCACCCGCCAGGGCTGGATTCGTCAACGTGGTATAAAAATTCAGTGCGGTAACACGCCACGGAATCCCGTTATAAATAACCCGCTCATTTTCTCTCACAGGCCCAAGATTAAGTAATAATTTAGCTTCTGTTATGTAGCGAGGCAAAGACAGGCGTAACGTCCATAAAAAGCCAATCATGAACAAAAGACTTAACCCCAATAAGAACCAGTCGCCTTGAATGTAAAACACAATAATGACAGAGAAAACGGATAACAATACCGCAAGGGCTCGAAAGGCAATCTGCATTGCCTTGCCAAAAAGACGCGTCTCTTTATCCTGATTATTCCCGAGGAAATGGACAATGACTTTAGCCGTCAGTTTAAAAGCAAGATAAACAACCACAAAGGCAATGACCGCAAAAATAATATTCAGGCCACGTCCAGAAAAAAAGGCCCTTACCTGATCAGTAATACTGACATCAGAAGCATCTGTGGGATTTAGTTTTTCTTCCAGCTGGAAAGTCACTAGACGTAATTGATTGGAAATATCATCATGACGTTTATCCCAACTCTGTTTTAACCTGTCGAGATGAGCAATCAGAGCTGGTGCTTCGGCATCCATCTTAAGTTCTTTTATCTTTTCCAGCGCATTGACCGTAATAGGCAATTGCGAAGTTAACACTGTTTTTTCTGTGCGCAGCTTTTCAATCGCGCGCGGACGTTCTGTCAATCGCTTCATTTCATTTAAAATGGGACGAAAGACCTCTTTCAGTTCTTCTTGCCAGTCAAATTTAGCGGTTTTCTGATTCTGTTCAAAAGCATCCAGATCGACGCCGCCTGTCGCGATGACTTCAAAGTTTTTCTGAAGGTCCTGGATGCGAGCAGAGAGTTTATCGCGCTGTTGAATGAGTGCTTTTGTATCAAGCTCATCTTTGGTTTTAGTTAATGCCATTTTGACATCAGCTAATTCTTGTTGGGCGCTTTCAGTAGTGCTGATAAGTTCAATCAACTGCTGCTTAGCCCCATTAATCTTCGTTTCAGGGGTCGGAACAACACCACTCGTTTCTGCGACTTCGTCTGCAGATATAACATTAAATGATGCTAACAATGCTAACAACATTCCCAACATGAAAAATTTCCTGGCCAGCATCGAAATCACAATAGATCCTTAATTATTTACTTAAAAACTACTTATCGCGCCCCCTTCACAGAGAGTAACGTTCAAAAAATACGGGTGGTTTTCCTCTCACGCTCGTGAGTCATATATTATCCCACAATACATACTCAACCACATCACCCTTTAACCAGCGACCCTATTAACTATTAGCACAAACAAAAACGGGGGCCGAGGATCATGAGTATAAATACCCATAAAATGGCCCTCAACCCCCATTAGCAAATCGGGAATTCCGCCTAACTTAAATTCCGTTACTTTAGAATAACCCAGACCACTTTAGTGGCGACGGTGGTGGCTACCTTCAAGCTGACCCCGTATTTCACCGCCCGGGCGGGCCAGCGTGTGCACATTGACATACGTATTTCCATTCATAATATTGGCTATTGCGTCCTCAAAGGTAGAGAGCAGTACCCTGCCTTCACTATCTGTCGGCATCACCAAGTCTGCAACGGTTAAGACGCCATTCATCTCACCAGAAAAAGGGCCGTCACTTCTGGGAAAATTAGGGTTAACACTGGCATCAGCATACAACCAGAAAACCACCGGGCCGTTCTGTCCTTTGGGACCAAGATGAATATGCGCCATAAAGATCGGCGTAGCAGTATTGGCGGCTTTAAAAATGTAATGGATTTCACTACGATCATTAGCGAGATGAAATTTCACTTTTCCATAAGCCCCTGTTACTACACCTTCAACAGGTATCGTTCCAGTCCCGACATCTACATTGACCACCTGTTGAGCTCCACCCAACGCTGCATTGAATTTCGTCGGTGAATCCGCATGCGTTGTCATTGAAGCAAGGGCAACACTCATCATCATCACGATACAGATAAATATTTTATGCATTTTAAATCCCTCATCATTAACTATTATTGACGCTATCAATTGATTCTTACAACGAGCCCTCGACCGTCTGATTATGCGCTCACACTAAACAACGAAGACGACTTTATCAGAAATATTTTTCTGAGTAATTTTGTAAGAAATTCGAGCATAACAGAGATCGTCGGGCAACTAAAAATATAATCATATTATTATAATAAAATCCACGCTAAGGACAATGCAATATTATTACTACTATAAATAGCGCGCTTATTACCCTTGATCACATCCCTAAATTCACCCACAGAACCATTATTCGCTAAAAAAATTCTGTAAAATTCCAATATAAAACATTGCCCATAATCCATTAACTTTATTGTTTTAAATTAAAGTATTATGAATAAACTCATCAAAAAAACTCGAAGCAGCGGCACTTCATTTAGCGGCAAGTGCCCTGCCAGTCTCATTTTATCTCGCGGTCGCCCACTTCCAGTGGTACCCGTATCCTTTCTTTATCATTGAAAACACATGGGATGCTGCCTAGCTGGTTATTGGCATAGATCTGGTACTTGGATCACTGTTAAACCTCATCATTTACAAACCCATGTTGAAATTTGATTTAAGCGCCATCATTCTCATTCAACTAAGTGCATTGAACTGGGGCGCCTAGGCAGCCTTCGATGCCCGCCCTGCCTACGTGGTATTTGATCATGGCCGCGCCACTATCCTCAACTACAAAGAGGTCTCTAGTGATGCGATTGCGGGTCCCCACCTGCGGCAATCAAATAAAGCAGGGCCGCAGCTTGCTTTTTTATGCCCACCCGCCAGTCAGGAAGAGTTCAAGGAACAGATGGACCTTGCCTTTACTGGCACCGACCCTATCTATCAGGAAAAATTTTACAGCGCAATTGATGAACACCAAGAGAGCTTGCTTTCACAGAGCACCGATATTGAAAAGCGAATGGAGGAAAGTCCACAGCTTGCGGCAAGTGTTAAACAGTATCTACAGAACAATAATCAGACATTAGAGAGTGTGGCTTTCTTTCCAATAAGAGGGCGCAACCAAAATAGTATTATTATCCTCTCGCGACCAGAGGCGGAAATAATCGGGCATCTCGATTTTTCATTAGAGTCAATTGGCCTTGGATTTTATAATGCACGATCACGACAGGCAGCTCATCGTAAAAATCATCCAGCGTCACCAGACATTCATTCAAGTGGCGGTGGATGCTATCTCTCTCTTCGCGTCACGCCTTCTTATAAATCTCCGCGCCATCTTTAACGAACTGCACGGCTTTTTCTTCCATCCCTTTCTTCAGCGCTTCCTGTGCTGTGACACCCTGCTTTGCAGCATAATCGCGCACATCCTGGGTAATCTTCATCGAACAGAAGTTTGGCCCGCACATCGAACAGAAGTGGGCAACCTTGCCGGAATCTTTAGGCATCGTCTCATCGTGATATTCACGCGCACGGTCCGGATCTAATCCTAAATTGAACTGATCTTCCCAGCGGAATTCAAAACGCGCCTTGGACAGTGCGTTATCACGCACCTGCGCGCCGGGATGGCCTTTGGCAAGATCTGCTGCGTGTGCTGCGATTTTATAAGTGATAATGCCTTCTTTCACATCGTCACGATTTGGCAGGCCGAGATGTTCTTTAGGTGTCACATAACAGAGCATGGCACAGCCGTACCAGCCGATCATCGCGGCGCCGATACCCGAGGTGATGTGATCATAGCCCGGTGCGATGTCCGTCGTCAGCGGACCCAGGGTGTAGAACGGCGCTTCGTCACAGCACTCAAGCTGCTTTTCCATGTTCTCTTTAATCAGATGCATCGGCACATGGCCCGGCCCTTCAATAAAGGTTTGCACATCGTGTTTCCACGCGATTTTGGTCAATTCACCGAGCGCCTCTAATTCACCAAACTGCGCTTCATCATTGGCATCAGCGATTGAGCCGGGACGTAGACCATCACCCAATGAAAAACAGACATCGTACGCTTTCATGATTTCACAGATATCTTCGAAGTGGGTGTAGAGAAAGTTTTCCTGGTGATGCGCCAGACACCACTTCGCCATGATTGAACCACCACGCGATACGATCCCGGTGAGGCGCTTCGCGGTTAGCGGCACGTGGCGCAACAATACACCGGCGTGAATCGTAAAGTAATCGACCCCCTGCTCGGCCTGCTCAATCAGCGTATCGCGGAAGATCTCCCACGTCAGGTCTTCGGCTTTACCATTGACCTTTTCTAGCGCCTGATAGATCGGCACAGTACCAATCGGCACTGGGCTATTGCGCACGATCCATTCACGCGTCTCGTGAATATTTTTACCGGTAGAGAGGTCCATAATCGTATCGGACCCCCAACGGATGCCCCACACCATTTTGTCGACCTCGGCTTCAATGTCAGAGGTGACCGCCGAGTTACCAAGATTACCGTTAATCTTTACCAGAAAGTTACGCCCGATGATCATAGGCTCCAGCTCTGGATGATTAATATTAGAAGGGATAATGGCGCGACCACGCGCGATCTCAGAACGTACAAATTCAGCTGTGATCACTTCCGGCACACTGGCACCAAACGACTGCCCCGCATGCTGCTGCCGCAATATTGCCACATCGACATCACCGTTGAGGCGCGCCTCTTCCAGCTTCATATTTTCACGGATCGCGACATATTCCATTTCGGGAGTGATGATCCCCTTGCGGGCATAGTGCATCTGCGACACGTTCTGACCTTTTTTTGCTCTACGTGGCGTGCGGATATGATCAAAGCGCAGATGATCAAGCGAGGCATCAGCGGCGCGCTGACGGCCATATTCAGAACTCAGGTCAGACAGTAGTTCGGTATCATTACGCTCTTCGATCCAGGCAGCTCGCACATCCGGCACCCCTTTGCGCGGGTCGATTGATACGGCGGGATCAGTGTAGGGCCCCGAGGTGTCATAAACACGAATCGGCGCATTGGGTTCAATCCCGCCATTAACGGTCGTATCGCTCACCGAAATTTCGCGCATCGGCACACGGATATCACTGCGGCTCCCTTCGATATAGATCTTTTTCGAATTGGGAAACGGCGAAACCGTATCCTGCTCCAGATGGGCGGTTTGGCTCAAAAATTCTTCGGGGATCGCACTCATAGAAATCTTTCCTTAATATACAACAGAACGCCGCTCACTCACTCGCAGTGCCCAACAGGACAAAAACGGTTGCTGAATTGCAGCGGTAAGCCGCAAATTTAAACGATGCGTGCTTTAGATGCAAGCTGTCCAAGCCGCTAGAAACACTGTATTCCCATATAAAACATACTGTTACATTACAACAACAGACTTCATCAATAGCTGCGAGTCTCACCCATGACTTGCCTTGGCACTGCAAAACGAATAATCTTTGCGGTTCCGCGCATAATTAGGCGCAGGATTAGCAATAACTCATCAAATTGATTTCGAGGGTAGTGGGCGATGAATACGGCATTTGACGAAAAAGCGCGTTTCAACATGATCGAACAACAGATACGTCCCTGGGATGTGCTCGATCCTGACACCCTGGCGCTGCTTGAAAACATTCCGCGTGAAGCGTTTGTCCCTGAAAACCATCGCACCCTGGCCTATGCCGACATCGGCATTCCACTGCCACACGACCAGGTGATGATGCACCCCATCGTTGAAGCACGTATGTTACAAGCCCTGGGCCTTAGCAAAAGCGACAACGTGCTAGAGATCGGCACCGGCAGTGGTTATGTTACATCGATGCTGGCGGCGGCGAGTCATCACGTTACTTCGATTGACATCTTTCCAGATTTTATCAGCGAGGCGGGTGAACGGCTCGCACAACATGGCATCAACAATGTCACCCTTGAGTGCGGTGATGCAGCACAGGGCTGGAATAGCGCTAGCGCCTTCGATGCGATTGTCATCACCGGCTCACTCCCGAACCTGCCGGACAGTTACACCAATCTGCTCAATCGAGGCGGCCGCATCTTCGCCATCATCGGGCAGGCGCCGGTAATGCATGCCACGCTGCTGCAGCGCACTGATGACGGTGACCTGATCAGTGAGCGTCTGTTCGAAACAGAACTCACCAGTCTGATCAACGCCGCCAAGCCGTCATCATTTGTCTTTTAACGGTCCATCACATTAGCGCAAAGAACACACACAATCAGCCTCAAATCAGCTAACATAACGGCTATGCGAAATACGATAGCAACTCATCTGGCTGGTTTGATTCTAACCACTACTGCATCCCTCATCAGCACCGGTGCGGCTGCCGTTACGCTGCTCGATATTTACCAGCTGGCGATCAATAATGACCCGCAATATCATGCTGTCGAAGCCGCTTATCTCGCTTCACTCGAAAGTAAAAACCAGAGCCGGGCGCTGCTGCTGCCATCGATCAACCTGAACGCCAACACCTCCAAGAATAAACAGGAGACGATCAGCTCCGGCTTCTTCGCTCTGGGCATACGCAGATTCAACAGCAGTGCCTACACACTGTCGCTCACGCAGCCGCTGTTCAACTACGATTACTTCGTCCAGCTGCGCCAAAGCCAAGCCACCATCGGGCAGGCCAGAGCCGAACTTTCGGCTGCGCAACAAGAACTTACCGTACGCGTAGCAGAACGTTATTTCGATGCGCTCGCCGCACTCGATGGGCTTGAGTTTGCACGCGCCGAAAAAGAGGCGACCGACCGCCAACTGGAACAGACACGCCAGCGCTTCGAGGTGGGCCTGATTGCGATCACCGACGTGCACGAGGCGCATGCCGCCTATGATCTAGTCACGGCCCAGGAAATTCTTGCCGAGAACCTGCTCGCCAGCCAGTACGAAGCGCTGGCCGAGATCACCGGCCAATACCACGACAAACTCTCAATACTCTCGGCCAAGACACCCTTAATCACGCCGGAACCAGCCGACATCAGTCAATGGAGCGATACTGCGCTTAACCAAAACTTTAAACTACTGGCTGCCGAGTTTGCCTATCAGCTCACACGTGAAGAGATTAAACGCCAGCGTGCGGGACATATGCCCACACTGGAGTTAAATGCCAACAGCTCCTATAGTAACTCTACAGGCGGCAACTTCGGCAATAACAAATCGGCAGATACCGCCATTGAACTGCGCTTCAACTTACCGCTCTTTCAGGGTGGCGCCACCAACTCCCGCACACGCCAGGCCCAACGCCTAGCTGATCAAGCACATGAAAGCCACGAACAACAGCAACGTGCAACACTGCGCCAGACACGCGATGCCTACCGCAGCGTGCTGGCCGAGATCAATCGCGTCAAGGCACTCGGACAGGCGGTTGTCTCGGCTCAGAGCGCACTCGATGCCACCGAGGCAGGGCTGGAGGTCGGCACCCGCACCACCGTCGACGTACTCGATATTCGCCGCGACCTGTTCCGTGCGCAACGCGATCACGCCCGCTCACGTTATGACTACATCTTGCACACCCTGCGCCTCAAAGAAGCCGCGGGCATACTGACAGCTGACGACCTCGAGCTGATCAACGGCTGGTTACAACCCGTCGCATCGACTCGCAACACGCCTGCGCCCGTGTCTGCGAATCACTCATTAAGATAGCACCCAACCCTCGCGGTCTAACATGGTAAAATAGGCGTTGCTCAACTAATGCCAATATCATGACCAGCCAATTCGCCGACTTCGACCTCAAACGTTTCCTTGCGCCACGCTTCTGGCTCACCTGGCTTGGCCTTGGTGCCATGTGGCTCACTGCGCAACTCCCCTTCGCCCTGCAACTATGGTTAGGCAAACAGCTCGGCTCGCTCACCTGTTATTTGCTAAAGCGAAAACGCTATGTGGCGGAGGCCAACATTGCCCTCTGTTTTCCTGAGCGATCAAAAGAACAGCAACAACAACTGGTCAAAGAGACCTTTCACTCGGTCGGCATCGGCATCATCGAAGCGGGTTTCTCGTGGTGGGGCAGCGATCGTCGTCTGCATGCGTTAGCCCATATTGAAGGGGCCGAACATGTCGTTAAGGCATTCGAACAGGGCAACGGGGTACTGCTACTCGGCGCACACTACACTTCACTGTTGATGTGTGGGCGCCTGATGGCGTTCGACGTGCCCTTTTACGCAGTCGCGAAACGGGCACATAACCCGCTCTTCGACGCCGTACTCAACCACTATCGGCGCAAACATTTTGCAGGGTTGATCAATCACACCAACATGCGCGGCATGCTCAAGGCGCTGAAAAAGAATCAAGCCTGCTGGTACGCGCCCGATCAGGACCTCGGCTACGATAGCACCGTGTTTGCCCCCTTTATGGGGATGCCGGCCGCGACGTTAACGGCCACGGCACGCATCGCACGCGCCACTCACTGTGCGATCATCCCGATCGACTTTGAGCGACTGCCCAACAGACAGGGTTACCGGGTCAGGTTTCGCCCGCCGATTGAAGGCTTTCCGACAGGGGATGATATCGCCGATGCCACCACCATCAACGCCGCCATTGAAGAACAGGTGCGGCGCGTACCCAATCAATACCTGTGGATTCATCGCCGTTTTAAATCGCAGCCGGATAGAAAGAGCCCCTATGAATAGATTATCAAAAGGTCGCAGATAGCTTATGTGGCGCTACCGTCTACTCATCAGCCTGCTATCACTGCCCGCCGCGCTCTTTACCGCATGGCAGGCGTGGCAACAACGCGACGTCCGTTTTCTGCGCGAACGCCTCGGCTTCGTCCATATTTACCACAAAGGCAGTATCTGGGTTCACGCCGCCTCGGTTGGCGAGGTCAATGCGGTGATGCCATTGATTCACGCGCTGCTGCAACATCATCCCGACCGTCACATCACCCTCACCACCAGCACACCGACGGGCGGCGCGGTAGCGCAAACGCAGCTGGCTCAGCTCCCGTTGAATGCTACGCATTACTACCTGCCGATCGATTTTAACTGGGCCAGTCGCCGATTTATCGATACCCTCCAGCCTCACTGCGCACTGATCATGGAGACGGAACTGTGGCCCAACCTCTACCGGCACTGCGCCGCCAGCGACATACCCCTGCTGATCATCAATGGTCGTATTTCAGAAAAGACGCTACATGCGCCCGCGTGGCTGCGCAATCGCTGCCCCGAGGTGCTGTCACACGTCAGCGCAATTCTGGCGCGCTCTGATATCGATCGCGAACGTTACATCTCACTCGGTGCCGCTGCCGATAGAGTCAAAACCGTCGGCAACATCAAACTGATCTCACCGACACACACCACAGTGAAACCCGTCTCACTCGGTCGCCCTTTTATGCTCGTCGCCTCGACCCACGATGATGAAGAGCTGCGCATTGCACGCCTGTGGCTATCCATCGAACAGCGTAATCAACATCTACTGGTGATTGTGCCGCGTCATCCCAAACGCAGTGCCGCCATCCAGCAGCAACTGACAACGCTCACCCCTCATGTCGCCGTGCGCAGCCGCAACGATACGATCAGCGACACCACTGAACTCTATCTCGCCGACACACTGGGTGAACTGCCCGCCTTTATCGCCGCCGCCGATTTTGTCTTTATGGGCGGCAGCCTGGTGCCGGTCGGCGGGCACAACATCCTCGAAGTCGCGCAGCTCGGCAAAGGGGTGCTGTTTGGCCCCCACATGGAGACCTTCAGCGACGAGGCCGCGCTTTTTATCGACGCCGCAGCGGGCATTCGTGTCGAGGACGATGAGGTATTGAAGACGTGCATGACGACACTGCTGGAAGACCCAGTGCAGGCGCAGCAGCTAGGGCAAAATGGACAGCGGTTGATAGCAGAATGTGACCACATCCTGCCGGACTATATTCGTGAGATTGAGCATCATTGTAAATTTTAATCCGTCACTAAGCCGCGTTATAGATCCGCAGCAATAGCGACCAGTCATTGTCGGTAAACGCAAAACTATCGCCTTCGAGCCGCTTGAGCTTATTGAGTGAGCGCTGCAAGCGTGCCAGATTCTGTTGCTGCCAGCCTGTCGCCGGCTTGCGTATCCGCCCTTTATCAAAGTCGATCAGATAGACTTCATCCTGTACATCCAGCAGGATGTTGTGCGCATTCAGATCTGTGTGATAGACGCCCAGCGTATGAAAACGGTAAAGACAATAGGCGATCTTCGACCAGACCAGCTCATCGAGCGGCCCCTGACGCAGGCGCTGCGCTAGCGAAACTGTATTGGCGATACACTGCGTGACGAGATCGGCGCGGTAAAAAAAACCGTGACGACTCACGCGCGCTGCCACCGGTAGCGGTACCGGCAACCCCATCGCATGCAGTTTGGCCAACAGGTGCCACTCACGCCAGGCGCGCGTGCGCGGCAATCCTGTCCAGAAATAGCGATCCTTGCCCATCGCGGCGACCTTTCCGCCACGTTGAAAATGGCGCAGCACCAGTGATTGGCCTTCGTGTTGAAAGAAATAAGTGTTACCGCGCCCTTGCGCGGTGCCGCTCAACTGACCATGCGCCCGCAGTGCCTCCGGATCAAAACTGAACGCGGCAATGTTTGCGATACGCTCAACATCGTATAGGATGTGCTGATTACCAATGCTGGTTTCACAAGGTTTCATTGCATGTCACTGCCATTCAATTCGGCGCCCACTCATCTCTGTCTGCTACGTCTCTCTGCCGTGGGCGATGTCTGTCACGCGTTGCCGATAGTGCGCACGATTCAGGCACAGTGGCCCGAAACAAAGATCACGTGGATCATCGGTCGCCTCGAAGCGAGCCTGATCGGTGACATCCCCGGCATCGAGTTTATCATCTTTGACAAGTCACGCGGTGTCGCTGCGTATAGAGAGTTGAGACAGGCAATGAAAGGACGGCGTTTCGATGCGCTGCTGCATATGCAGATGTCACTGCGCGCCAGCCTGATCAGTTTACTGGTACCGACCCGCATTCGTCTCGGTTTCGACCGCGAGCGCGCTAAGGATCTGCAATGGCTCTTTACCAATCACAAAATCAAACACCGGCCGCAACAACACGTCGTCGATGGCTTTTTCTGTTTTGGCGAGGCAATCGGCATCAAGGCAAAAACGCTCTGCTGGGATATCCCGATTCCAGCCGAGGCGCAACAATTTTGCGCTCAACAGATCACGAACGATGACCGCAAGCTACTCGTCATCAGCCCCTGCTCCAGCATGAGTTACCGCAACTGGCACGTGGCAGGCTATGCCGCCGTTGCCGATTATGCGGTCGATAAACACAACATGCAGGTGATCATCAGCGGGGGCCCGGCCGCCATCGAACAGCAGTACGGTGAGGCCATTACACAGCAGTGCCTGCACAAGCCGCTCAATCTGGTGGGAAAAACGAATCTCAAACAGCTGCTGGCGCTGCTCGATCGCGCCACCGTGGTGGTCGCCCCCGATTCCGGCCCAGCGCATATGGCAACGGCGGTCAGAACCCCAGTGATTGGCCTCTACGCCAGCACCAATCCGGATCGCGCCCGCCCTTATTTGAGCGCTGACTATGTCGTCAACCGCTACCCAGACGCGATTCGACAAAAACATGCAAAGCGGGTCGATGAGATGCCGTGGGGCACACGCGTACGAGACGAAGGAACGATGGCGTTGATCACCAGCGATGAGGTCTGCGCCATGCTCGACAAGGTACTGGCGCAATGACAATGGCACCACCACGCAAGCTGCTGCTCGTTCGCAACGATAAACTCGGTGATTTTATGCTGGCGCTGCCGTGCCTCAATCTGCTGCGCGCGGGCCTGCCTGATTGTGAAATTCACGTGCTAGTGCCGAAATACACTGAGTCGATCGCCCTCACCTTTGCAGCGGTCGATGGCGTGATCATCGATCCCGGTGAAGATGCCGCTTTCACGCAGCAGCACAAACTGTTCAATGAGATCAAACGGCAGCAATTTGACGCCATGTTGACCCTCTATTCCAAACCGCGTACCGGACTGATTGGATGGAGTGCAAAGATCCCCTACCGCATTGCCCCCGCCAGCGGCATCGCGCAGCTCTTTTACAATCACCGACTCACACAGCGCCGCTCGCGCTCGGAGAAACCGGAATATAGCTATAATCTGGACGTTGGATTGAAATTACTCGGCGATCACGATATTCACAGCGCCACACTGCCCGCCGCACCCCACCTGACCTTTGCTGACGATGAAATCAGCGCGCTGCGCAGCGCCTTCTGCACTGAGCGCCGCATCGACCCAGCACATCAGCTGATCTTCATCCACCCCGGCAGTGGCGGTTCGGCCAATAATCTCAGCGGCGATCAGTATGCGCGGCTGGCGAAATTACTGCGCTCACCACACGGACATACCCTCATTCTCAGCGCCGGCCCCGGTGAAGAGGCGGGCGCCGCGCAAGTCGCCGCGCAATTGGGCAGCGACGTTGCACACACGGTCTATCTCTCGCGCGATGGGCTGCCGGCCTTTGCCAAACACATCGCCTTTGCCGATCTTTTCATCAGTGGTTCGACCGGGCCGTTGCATATCGCGGGGGCGCTCAATTGCAAAACAGCTGCCTTTTATACCCGCCGCCGCTCCGCCACCGCGCTGCGCTGGCAGACATGTAATAGCGGCGAACACCGCCTCGCCTTCTCTGCCGCGACCGATGCCGAGGCGGAAGATATGTCGAGCATCGACATTGAAAGTGCGGCCGACGAGATAAATCGCCACTTTATAGGCCTTTCCGCTGTCTAATAACGGCAATTACTCACACATCCGAGCAGAAAAGCGTTAAAATCGGTTCGGTTTAAACGCGCAGCGACTGTAAAACACAGCCGTCGCGCCACTGACCATTTATATCCACATTATTACTTTATAGAATTGAGCGATGACCCAAAAAAAACATGTACAAGTCGGTAACGTAGATTGCGGCGGCGATGATCTCTTCATGATCTCTGGCCCATGTGTAATCGAAGATGAATCCCTGATGATGCAGACCGCAGAAAAACTAAAAATTCTCTGTGAAAAGCTCAAAATTCCGCTGATTTTCAAATCATCTTTTACCAAGGACAATCGCAGCTCACTTGAGTTTCCGATGGGACCAGGTCCTGAAAAGGGACTAAGAATCCTTGAGCGCGTAAAAAAAGAATTTGACCTGCCTCTGTTGACCGACGTGCACTACCCGGATCAGATCGCTATGGCCGCCGAGGTGGTCGATATCATCCAGATCCCCGCTTATCTCTGCATGCAGACCAAGCTGGTGACGGAAGCGGCTAAAAGCGGCAAAGTGGTCAACATCAAACACGGCCAGTTCCTGGCACCAGAAAACATGGCGAAGCCTGCGCAGAAGTGCGTCGATTCGGGTTCTGAAAAAATCCTGCTGACAGAACGAGGGTACACCTTTGGTTACAACGATTTGATTGTTGACCCCCGCAGTTTTTATCTGATGCGCCAGATCGGCTACCCGGTGATCTTCGACATCACCCATAGCATTCGTAAATACGGCATTCCGAGTAAAGACCCGAAAGGCAGTACCCGTGAATTTTTACCGACGCTTTCACGTGCCGGTGTCGCGGCGGGTGTTGATGGCATCTTTGTTGAAGCCCATCCAAATCCACCTGAAGCGCATTGCGATGCCGCGAGTCAGTACTACCTGGATGATATGGAAGAGTTCCTGAAGCCGCTGCTGGAGATTCATGCCATCGCTAGACAGTATAAAGACTAAGCGCAGCACCATAATTTAGTTTATAAAATTTTAAATCATTGAGGACCCCTTAACATGGATCTATATCTTGACTCGGTTGACCTGAAAGAAATTGAAGAGGCCTTCCAGCTCGGCTTTCTGAAAGGACTGACCACCACCCCGACCTTCATGCATCGCCACGGTATTACCGACATTGACGGCGCCATCGTGAAACTTTCAGGCATGGTGCCTGAGATTCAGGTTGAAGCACTGGGCGAGACCCATGATGAGATCATCAACGAGGCGCATCGTCTGCTGGAACTGCCCTTGAAGAGTAAACCTGTGTTCAAGATTCCGGTCTCCACCATCGGACTACAGGCGTGTAATACGCTCGCCAAAGAGGGCCATAAGGTCAATGTTCATCTAATCTACACCCTCAACCAGGCCTACATGGCAATGGCCGCCGGTGCCGCCTACGTCTGCCCACTGGCAGGTCGCCTGCAGGATCAGGGGCACGATGCAATCACACTCTATGAACAGGCCGTTGGTATCGTCAATAAATATAATTACGACACCAAGATCATGTTTTCGTCAGTGCGTTACCCAGAGCATGTGCGTCAGGCAATGCTGGCGGGTGTGCATGTCTGCACCGCGCCGTGGAGTGTAATCAAGCGCCTGTGTGACAATGAGCTCACCGCTGTCGGTTCAAGCCAGTTCTTTGAGCACACCAAGCTGATGACCCTCAAAGTTAAAGATGTGCTGGGCGAAGCAAACCCTACGTGTCAGCTCTCTGATACCGTGACTCAGGCGATGATCAAGATGACCGAATCGAAACTGGGTTCTGTGACGCTGCTTGATGCCAATGGCGGCGTCGCTGGTATCTTCACCGATGGCGATATCCGTCGCAAGCTACAGGAAGTCGGGCATTCACTATTGGAGAAAAAACTCTCTGATGTTGATTACACCGCTGCACCTATTACCATTAATGCAAGTAGCCTGCTGTTCGAAGCGGTCAATATCTTCAATGAAAGAGAAGTCGATAACATCATAGTGGTTGAAAACAACACCCCGGTGGGCACCCTCGACATACAGGACCTGGTGAAGATGGGACTGCTGGGTTAACAAACCCTAACCTTGCACCTTGTCGATTAACAGTTCAAATAGTCAAAGGCTCACCGAGATCTTTACCGATCTCGGTGGTACTTTTGTCACACCCGCCAGTGAGATCAGCGCCCGACTGCAACATATTCAGGCCATCGTCTTCGACTGGGACGGCGTCTTCAATGATGGCTTCAAAGGTGAAGGACTGCCCAGTATCTTCAGCGAAGCCGATTCGATGGGCACCAACATGTTGCGCTATGGCCTATGGCGTCAAAATGAATCACTCCCGGTGGCTGCGATTATTAGCGGCGAACAGAATCAGACAGCCCATCACTTCGCCACGCGCGAACATTTCCACCATGTCTACCTCGGCATTCCGGATAAACGTGATGCGCTTCAGCATCTCTGTGCAGCACAGCAGATCAAACCTGAAAATATCGCGTTCGTCTTCGACGATGTCAATGATCTCGGCATGGCGGCTCAATGTGGTTTGAGACTAATGGTCAATCGAAAAGCCAGCCCACTGCTGCAACAATACGCCATCACTAACGACTGTTGCGACTACATCACGGCCCATTGCGGATCAACACATGCGGTACGCGAGGTAATGGAATTCATGCTCGGATTCATCGGCCAATTCGATGCCGTGATCGACTCACGCACCCGTTACGATGCCAGCTATCAGGACTATTTTGAACAACGCCAGGCAGTATCAACACAGCGTTTCTGCAACAACAATGGTGTTATTATTTCGACGGAGTAGTTCGCTGACTGCGTGACCACAGGTCAGCATATTTTACGAATGTCGAATGGGCCGATAATACTGCCAGTAGCAACCCCTGCGGCCCATCAAGAAAACCACGTTTCACCAGATACATCTTAATAAAGCATCCCATCCCGTGAATCACGGCTTCAATTAGTGATGCGGTACGCCCCTGTTGTTGACGTCCCTGCGCCCACTCATCAGCATAATGGGCCGATTTCAGCAGATAATGTTTCATATCACGATAGGTAAAGTGCAACAGGTCTCCTTTCAGAAACTGTTTCTGCATACCTTGATCGAGTGTCAGTTTTTCATGCACGCGGGCATTGCCATATCGCGCCTTCAATCTGGGGTAGAGGCGAATTTTATGCTCAGGATACCAACCACTATGGCGAATAAAGCGCCCAAAACACCACGGTAAAATTGGCATTAAATAGACATTTTGTTGCTGATCCGCGGCTACCACCGCCTCGATCTCCCGCCTCAATTCAGGGGTAACGCGTTCATCGGCATCGATCATAAAGACCCAGTCGCCACGGGCATGTTGCTGCGCGCACTGACGCTGTATGCCAAACCCCCGCCAATCAGTCTCGACAAATACCCTGTCGGTAAAACGCTGCGCAATGGCAACGCTGTCATCATCACTTCCGCCATCCAGCACCATAATTTCATCCACCCAGTCGAGCACCGTAAGGCAGTCCGCCAGTATCTCGGCCTCATTTTTGATAATCAGTACCGCCGAAATGGAAGCCACTATTTCTGAGCCTCACGCACTTTTGTGACGTGCCATGAAAAAAATGCGATTAGATATAATAAAAAAATTGATACGAAATTACCTTTAATAAAAGTCGATGCGTCCGTCATGGAGAAGGTCATAAAACCGATAATATGGGTCAACCCCAACATCGCACTAAAAGGAGAAAGCCGACGTGTACTGTAAAAATAATAGAGTGGGTATAATAGCATCGCCATAAAAACCACAAAACCAATTATTCCTCTCGACGCCAACACATCTAAATAGGCGTTATGCGCGTGACCCGCCTTTGCACCCATCGGATGAACCAGCCCCTTCGCCACATACTCATCCGCAACATGCTCATAGTTACCACGCCCGATACCCACCACAGGCGCGTCCTTAAAGATCAGGATGGCGGTACGCCAGATCTCAAGGCGATGCACGTTACCGATCACCGCCCCATCATAGGCCTCAAGATAATCGATCGACAGGTAGGTCTCAATTTCGGAGGCTGCCTTATCAACGCGCTCTTTAATACTATCAACCGAGTGATAAGCCCCAATCACACTCAGCAACAACAGTAGAATGGCGCCGGGGCGCTGCCAGTGGCGCAGCGAGATCAATACCCAGACAACAAGCATCGCGATCATCCCCACGTAAGCACCACGCGATCCCGAAAGGATAACCGCCGCCAGCGCTAATAAAAACACTAGCGGTAACAACCACGCCACCTTTCCCAATACTTTGCTATTAGCTTGCCACACCACTAACGCCCATACGGCGATCAGTGCGGCAAAAGGCCCAAACAGATTCGGACTATAGACCCCCCATGCGCGTATCTTATTCAGCACATACACATCACAGTAGGCCTGTGCGGCAAGCACTACACCCGCCAGCAGGCTGCCCAGTAGCAACCAGCGAACCGTGTCCGGGAAGCGACGCAACATCAGATAAACTGGGACAGCCGCGAGATATCGTATCTCAACACCCAGATAGCGTGTCTGGATATCAGTCCAGCCATTGGCGAACGCGGACAGCAAAAAAGTCGCAAAATAGATCGCCACCAGATAGAGTAACCAGCGCTCTTCCACAAAGAGCGGTGAATGTGGTCGAGTAAACAGACAAGCGAGTGACATCAGAAAAATCACCGTGAAGATACCGCTCAACCAATGATCCAGACTGGCGCCAAACAGCGGGAATAGAAACAGCAACGCATAAACGACACGCGCTCGCCACTCTGCCGTGCCAGCCGCTAGCGGCATATTGTTAGCGCCGACTACCACTGCACTTTCCGACAACGGTCAAAGACGCTATCCACCGTTATGCCCGTCAAACAGCCCAGTTGTGCTGCGGGATCTCGCAACGGACACTCACGTTCAAAACAGGGGCTGCACGCCAGCCCTAAATAACAGACTTCGGCAGACGACGTCAGCGGTGGCGTGTAAACGGGTGTGGATGAACCGTAGAGTGCCACCACATGTCGTCCGGTAGCGGCGGCGATATGCATCAGACCAGAGTCATTGCAGACCACAAACTTACAGTATGCGATCAGGTCAACAACGTCGACCAGCGCGGTCTTTCCAGAGAGATCGACCACCTGCGGCGCAATCGCTGCAATGCCAGCGCAACTCGGCCGGTCTTTAGGCGAACCAAACAGCCACACCTGATAACCATCTGCGATCAAACGATTCGCTAGCTCACCATAATACTCAATCGGCCAGCACTTCGCAGGGCCATACTCGGCACCCGGCATCAAACCGACCACAGGAGCATCCCCGTCGAGCGCCAAACGCGCCATCAATGCGGCCTGGTTTTCCGGGTCCACCGTTAAATGAGGTTGCGATATCGTTGCCGGTGGCAGCGGGGCATCAGCAGGTAACCCTAAAGCGACGTAGCGCTGTACTGTCTGCGTGAGCACGCCCTTATCGAGTGGACGTATATCGTTGAGCAAACCGTATCGCATTTCACCCCGATAGCCGGTGCGTTGTGGAATCTTTGCTGCTGCAGGCACTACTGCCGATTTCCAGGAACGTGGGATGATGATCGCCTGATCGTAGCCGCGCGTCCGCAACGACTTGCCCAGTCGGTAACGCACACCCAACTCAACCTGCCCTTGCGCTAGCGGCATCTCAATATAATCATTCACTTCAACCATCCGCCCCAGCAGATCACCCGACCATTTTGGCGCGACCACATCAATCAACGCAGCAGGAGATCGCTGCTGCAAGGTCATCAACAGGCTCTGCGCCATCACCATGTCGCCCACCCATGATGGCCCGACCACCAGCAGGCGCTGAGGTTCAGACGACGCCATTATCGCCCTGTAAAATCCACATCAAAACCGAGCTCGATCAACGATTCAGCCACGCTAAATAGGCATGCACACCCGCTTCAACCGTCTTAAAGTCGGCAGTGTAACCCGCGGCACGCAACGCCCCCATGTCTGCCTCGGTAAAGCTCTGATAGCTCCCTTTGAGATGCTCAGGAAATGGGATGTATTCAAGCCGCCCTTTGTTGTGATAACTGATCACCGCATTGGCGACATCATTAAAACTTTGACTACGACCGGTACCGAGATTGAAAATACCGCAGCAGCCGGGGTTCTCAAAACACCACAGATTGACATCGACGACATCGCTGACATAGATAAAATCGCGACGCTGCTCACCGTCGTCATAGCCATCACATCCTTCAAACAGATGCACGGTACCATCACCGGCCAGCAGTTGATTATTCAGGTGAAAGGCAACACTCGCCATACTGCCTTTATGTTGTTCACGCGGCCCATAGACATTGAAATAACGGAAACCGACGACCTGACTCTCGGCACCGGGCAGGATACGTCGCACATACTGATCAAACAGAAACTTCGAGTAGCCATAAACATTCAACGGCTCTTCAAACTCGCGCGCCTCTTTGAAGTTCGGGCCCGAACCGTAAACGGATGCCGATGAGGCGTACAGATAGGGGGCCTTATGTTCCAGACAGTAGTGCAACAACGCCTTTGAATACTCAAAGTTGTTACGCATCATGTACTGGCCGTCCCACTCCGTCGTCGCAGAACAGGCCCCTTCGTGGAAGATCGCATCGACAGTCACAGGGAAGTTTTTGCCGCTCTCGATAAACGCCAGAAAATCAGCTTTATCCCAGTAGTCGGCAATCTCGCAATCAGCGATATTACGAAACTTGGCGCCTTCCTTAAGGTCATCCACCACCAGTATATCTTCGCGACCGCGCGCATTCAGCGCTTTGACAATATTGCTCCCTATGAAGCCCGCACCGCCGGTTACAATAATCATCTACCCATCCTCAACTTTGTTCTCAACCCTGGTTTCAACCCTGATCTCAATCCGCGGCTTGCCTTATTCCGCATGCTGTTCAACACCATGTCGAATCGCATCAATCACATTACTGGTCGAGCAACCTTCGATATAATTCAATACCTCGACTGTGCCACCATTTTCGATCACACACCGGCCACCGGCGATCGATTCTGGACGATAGTCCCCCCCTTTTACCAGTACATTGGGGATCACAGCACAGATCAATCGCTCGGGCGTCTCTTCAGAAAAGGGCACCACCCAATCAACACTCGCAAGCCCGGCTAATACCGCCATACGTTGCGGCAGACTATTCACCGGTCGCGATGCACCCTTCAAGCGTTTCACAGAGGCGTCATCATTTACAGCAACGATCAGGCGATCGCCCAGCTTGCGCGCCTCCGTCAGGTAAGAGACGTGGCCTGCATGCAGGATATCAAAGCAACCATTGGTCATCACCACTGTCTCACCGTGGGACTGTGCATCTCTGACCAGTTTCTCCAGATGATGTTCATCGACAACACCCTGCTCAACCTCATCTTGCGCGCGCATCGCGGACTGTAGTTCTGCCACCGTCACGCTCGCCGTGCCCAGTTTACCCACGACAACACCCGCGCCGAGATTTGCCAGCGCGGTGGCATCGGCCAACGACTGCCCGGCCGCGACGGCGGCCGCCAACACTGAAATCACCGTGTCGCCGGCACCGGTCACATCATAAACTTCCTGCGCACGTGTCGGCAGGTGCAGCGCCGCCTTACCTTCACACAGTAACGTCATCCCTTTTTCGCCGCGGGTAATTAATAATGCATCGAGACCAAGCTCGGCGCGTAACGCCTCGCCCTTCGAGACCACCGCTTCATCATTAGGGCATGCGCCCACCACCGCCTCAAATTCAGACAGGTTTGGCGTAATCAATGTCGCACCACGATATTTTTTAAAGTCTGACCCTTTTGGATCAACCAGCACATGTTTGCCTGCGGCGCGTGCGGCACTGATCAGCCCTTCCACCGCATTCAGTGTCCCTTTGCCATAATCAGATAGCACCACGACATCGACATCCGCTAGGTGTGACTCATAACGCTGCTGCATCGCGGCATAATCGTGGTCATTAAAACTCTCTTCGAAGTCGAGCCGGATCAACTGCTGGTGTCGACTCATGATGCGCAGCTTGGTCACTGTCGTATAGGCATCGTCCTGCTCAAAGGCACATTTGACACCGGCAGACTCAAGGTGCGCCTGTAGTGCATTGGCCACTTCATCGGTACCCGTCAGCCCCATCACCATCGGGCGGCCACCGAGTGTTGCAATATTAAGTGCGACATTACCTGCGCCGCCGGGGCGCTCTTCCGCATCACCGACACGCACCACCGGCACCGGTGCCTCTGGCGAAATACGCGAGGTATCACCATACCAGTAACGATCAAGCATCAGATCGCCCACCACCAGCACTCGAACCGCCTCAAACGAGGGAATATTGACTTTCATATACGTTGCGCGACTTTTCTCTATTTAGAAACTTCTGATTCATTCATGGATAAACGTTACCGTATGATACCAATCCACACGGCAGATTGCAGGCGTATCGGCTGCAATATCTGTACAGAATGCCACAGCCGTATATAATCACCTTTCTTTAATTTCACCAACATCGGGAAACACATGGATATCCGCGTATCAGTCTCCGCAGGCGAATGCCTCGATAAAATCACCATCCTCGAAATCAAAGCTGCGCGAATCAAAGATGCCGCCAAACTGGTCAACATCAATCACGAACTAAAGATCCTGCGCGATATCTGCGCCGAAACCCTGCCGAAAGAGATCGACATCAGCGCTGCAATGGCGGAACTTAAAACGGTCAACGAAACCCTGTGGAAGATTGAAGACGATATTCGCGATAAAGAGTTCGCGGGAGAATTCGATCAACGCTTTATTGAACTGGCGCGCGCCGTCTACGTCACGAATGACAAACGCGCCGCGATCAAACGGGTACTCAATGAAAAACTAGGCTCAGAACTGATCGAAGAGAAGTCCTACGCCGACTACCACCAGAAGTAATAGCGCTACTTTTTAAGCACGTAATGCGCGCCACAGTAAGGGCAGGTTGACTCACCGCCATCATCTTCGATCGGCATAAAGACCCGCGGATGCGAGTTCCACAGACTCATGCCATCCATGGGACAGTGCAGCGGCAAATCCGCCTCTGTCACTTCATAACGGTTTTGCGCATTGGCTTCAATAGGCCCTTCAACAACATTACTCACAACGGCAATCTCCTCATAACAGGTTAAACCAACAACTAAACCAGCGTCAGCCATTCCGGATGGTCGTCGCGACGGCCATGCACATAATCAAAATAAAGCGCCTGCAACTTCTCGGTAATCGGGCCACGGGTACCGCTGCCAATGTCGCGCCCATCCACGATGCGAATCGGGGTCACTTCCGCCGCCGTACCGGTAAAAAAGGCCTCATCCGCCACATAGACTTCATCGCGAGTGATCTGTTTTTCGCGCACCTCAATCCCTTGCTCTGCCGCAATCTGCATAATCGTAGCGCGCGTAATGCCGTCGAGCGCCGCCGTCAGGGTCGGCGTGTAGAGTATGCCATCTCGCACCAGGAAGATATTCTCACCACTGCCTTCGGCGACATAGCCTTCGGTATCGAGCAGCATTGCTTCATCGCAGCCACACTCCAGCGCCTCGTTGAGCGCCAGAATAGAATTAATATAAGCACCGTTCGACTTCGCTTTGCACATCGTCACATTGATGTGATGGCGATTATAGGAAGAGGTGCGGACACGAATCCCTTTCTCCATATTTTCGTCGCCCATGTAGGAGCCCCATGACCACGCGGCCACCATTGCATGCGTCTTGAGATTATCCGCGCGCAGCCCCATGCCTTCGGAACCGTAAAAACACATCGGGCGGATATAGCCCGACTCGAGATTGTTATCACGCACTGCGGCAAGCGTGGCTTCGTTGATGGTCGCTTTATCATACGGCATCGGCATCTTGAGAATATGCGCCGAACGGAACAGGCGATCAGTGTGCTCTTTTAGACGAAAGATCGCGGGTCCTTTATCGGTCTTATAGGCGCGCACCCCTTCGAAAACCCCCAGGCCGTAATGGAGGGTATGGGTCAGGACATGCACTTTGGCATCACGCCACGGCACCATCGCCCCATCCATCCAGATTACGCCATCACGATCATCCATATTTACCATGCTCATAAACTACTGTCCGTCGCTCATTAAATCAAAGGAGGCAATTGTAGCCAAATCGTCGCTGCTTTTCACGACCTGAAACACTTTCTGCCCCATTATTTTTGCAATCGGTCCTGCATCGTCAAAATCTGGCTCAATCAGGGACCATCCAGCGCTGCCACAGCGCCACCACGCCTGCGCGGAATTTGCCAAATTCCTCGGCATTGACCAGCGCGCGCTGCTCCTGCAATGCAAAACGATGAATGCTGATGCGATAGGCGCGATACGCATCACTCAATAACTGCACCTCGGCGTCTGACATCAAACCACACCGTCCAAACCCTTCGAGCAGGCGAATATTATCAGTAAATTCAATCAATTCAGGATGGTCATGTGCCCAACGCAACACCCCGAATTGCACCATAAATTCGATATCGGCAATGCCCCCAGCATCCTGTTTAATATCAAAAGTGTCTGCGTCAGTGGCGGCCAACTCCTGACGCATCCTTTCACGCATCTCACGCACCTCCTGACGCAGCGTCGCCTCGGCACGTGGGCGAGACAGCACTTCACGTCGCACCTGCTCAAACTGTTTAGCCAGCACCGGGTCACCAGCTACCACGCGCGCCCGTACCACCGCCTGATGTTCCCAGGTCCACGCATCTTGACGCTGATATTCCTCAAAGGCACTCATATCACTCACCAGCAGTCCCGATTCACCGTTGGGACGCAAGCGCATATCGACTTCATAGAGCACCCCAGTCGGTGTCAGCGTATTCAGCATATGAATCAGGCGCTGTCCGAGACGAGTAAAGAAAATACCGCTGTCACTCTCCTGTGGCGTGGCGTGAATAAAGACCAGATCAAGGTCCGAACCATACCCCAGCTCAATCCCGCCCAGCTTGCCGTAAGCGACCACGATAAACCCGCTCGGCACCCCTTTGTGTTTTGATTTTTTCCCTTTTTTGCGATTTTTCGCCCGCAACTGTTCCGCCGTGAGCGTCAACGCCTCTCTTAACAGCGCCTCGGCCAGCCACGTGAGGTGGTCACTGACCACCATCAGGGGCAACGCATCCATCAGATCTGCGGCGGCGACCCGCAACACATTGGCCTGTTTAAAATCGCGCATCACGTCCATCTGACGTTCCAGATCACCTGCGGGCACCCGCGCCAGCTCGGCGCGTAACTGCTGCGTCATTTGCATCTGGGACGGGGGCGCATAGAGGGTTCGCGGATCCAGCAGCTCATCCATCAATATCGGGTGCTGGCTCAACAGCTCAGCGATCCACGGGCTAGCGGCAAAGAGTCGCACCAGCTGCGACAGCGCCATCGGATTTTCAACCAGCAGCGATAGATAAGCGGTGCGCCGTGCGACCACCTCAACCAGGTTCAGCACCCGGATCAACGTCTCATCCGAACTCGCCATTATTGAGCGTGAAGAGGTTGGCCGTGCCTCATCAATGTTCGCCACCGATGCGAGCATTAAAGGCATCAGCTGATCCAGTCGCGCCTGCCCTTCTGGGCCGGACATGCGACAGGCCAGCCCTTTTTTAAACTGCGCGATGCGACGCAACACTTCGGCACTGTCATGATACCCATGATCTTTCAGAATCGCTTCCGCATGTACGTCGTCGATCCGCCCTTGCCACACCGCCACCAGAGAGTCCTTTTCGTTACTCGACGCATCTTCTTCGGTCTGCGGCGCAGCGAATACCTGCTCAAAATGCGTCTCTACCAGGCGGCGTTTTTTAGTCAGTACGGCTGAAAATTGCGGCCAGTCTGCAAACCCCATCGACAGCGCTAAGCGGTGACGCGCCTCATCATCACTCGGCAGTTGATGCGTCTGCTTATCGTCATATTCCTGCAACCGATTTTCTACGTCACGCAGAAAACAGTAGGCGTCAATCAGCCCATCGATCACATAAGCCGGGAGATAGTTACTCAACGCCAGTTGGCGTAATACGGCCAGAATCGATCGTTGTTGCAGTTCTGGCTCGCGGCCACCGCGGATCAACTGAAATGCCTGGCCAATAAACTCCACTTCACGAATCCCACCGAGGCCCAGTTTGACATTATCCTGCGCCCCTTTGCGTTCCAGCTCCTGGCGGATCATCCGCTTCATTTCTCGCAGTTCGGCAAAGGCGCCAAAATCGAGGTAACGGCGGTAGATAAAGGGACGTAATATTTTGAGTAATATTTCGCCCTGCGCAAGATCGCCCGCCACCGGACGCACCTTAATCATCGCGTAGCGCTCCCAATTCCGCCCCTGCGACTGATAGTACTCTTCGAGCGCATCAAAGCTCATCACTAATGCCCCACTCTCGCCATAAGGGCGCAGGCGCATATCGACCCGAAAGACAAAGCCTTCTGCGGTGACCTCATCAATCACACTGATTAAACGTCGCCCCAGCCGGGTAAAGTACTCTTCATTGCTGATCGCACTCCGTTTGTGGCCACGCTTTTTTGTCTCGCCCGCCTCAGGAAAGGCAAAGATCAGATCAACATCAGAAGAAAAATTGAGCTCATTCGCCCCCAATTTTCCCATTCCCAGCACCACCAGTGATTGTGGCTGGTGCGACGTCTCACCGGTCGGCACCCCCACCTCTTTTGATTGCCACGCATGCAGTTTAGCTAACGCGCCGTCCAGGCAGCTATCTGCCAGCGCCGAAAGATCGCGCAATGTCTCGTTCAGCGATGCCCACCCCGCCAGGTCCCTCCACGCAATGCGCATCATTTCGTAACGACGAAAACGGCGCAGCACCTGCCCCAGTTCGTCGTCATCGTTTACCTTGGCTAGTGATGTCGCTAGCTTCTGGCGGTACTCATCGACACGATAATCGATCAACAGATCGCCGCCGTGCAGTAACGTGTCAAACAGCTCAGGGTGGCTGACGCAGCTACTGGCGACAAACTCGCTATAGCCCCACACATGGCATAGCACCTTAAGAAAATCGGCATTGAGTGGCGGCTCAATGTTAGTTTCCGCAATACGCTCGAGATAATTTTCCCAGTGCTGCTCCACCTGACGATGCAGCGCAGGCGGGAAGGTATCGGGGAAAAGCACCGTCAGACGTGCGCTCAGTTCAGTTGTCTCAGGATTGACCATAATTTGATGCATTCACAAAGAATGAAAGTGCAGATACAGCACCATAATACGCCCTATCATACACCACAAAATACGATGTAAAACAGACCTCCACACAAACGATTGTACGGCTGCAATTACCGTAATGACCTCAAGTTAACCCCTCGCCTGGTCGATAGATTTTTGCATTCGCTGCATTACCAATTGACCGCTTTCAGGAAAAAATAATGGAACTTAATGACTATCTAAAACTTATGGTCGCAAAAGACGCTTCTGATATATATATCGCCGTAGGGGCCCCCGTCAGCGCCAAGATACAGGGTTCCTTAACCCCACTTGAAAAGACGGCGATCAATCCACTGCGCGCCAAAGAAATCGCCTACCAATTGATGAACACTGATCAGCAGAATGAATTTGAAAAGACGCTTGAAATGAATCTTGCGATCTCTGAACCTGGCATAGGACGTTTTCGTGTCAACCTGTTCCAACAACGCAACCAGATCAGTATTGTCATACGTAATATCAAGACCGAGATCCCACAAATGACAGATCTAGGACTTCCCCCTATCCTCGGTAAACTCATCATGCAAAAACGAGGGCTGGTACTGTTTGTCGGTGCCACCGGGTCTGGTAAGTCCACTTCGCTGGCAGCGCTGATTGACTATCGCAACACCAATAGCGCGGGTCACATCATTACGATTGAAGACCCGATTGAGTTTGTCCATAAACATAAAAAGTCGATCATTAACCAACGTGAAGTCGGCGTCGACACGCTGACCTATGAAGAGGCGCTCAAAAACACGCTGCGTCAGGCACCGGACGTTATTTTGATCGGAGAGATTCGCGACCGAGAAACAATGGAACACGCCATCGCCTTTGCTGAAACCGGTCATCTTGCGATCTCAACCCTCCATGCCAACAATGCAAATCAGGCGTTCGATCGCATCATCAACTTCTTTCCCGAAGAACGACGCAATCAGTTACTGATGGACCTGTCACTCAATGTACGCGGCATCGTGTCGCAACGGCTGGTACCGACACTCGACGGCAAGCGCGCAGCCGCGATTGAAATCCTGCTCGGCACCCCGATGATCAGCGACCTGATTCTTAAAGGTGAAATAAACCAGATCAAAGAAGTGATGAAAAAATCTGAAAATGTCGGCATGCAAACCTTTGATTCTGCGCTCTACAGACTCTACAAAGAAGGTCGGATTTCATTAGATGAAGCACTGCGAAACGCCGATTCGCAAAATAATCTTCGCTTACGCATCAGTCTCGAAGAAAAAAACCTTGGCAATGCGAATGACGCGCCCAGTCAACCTGGCAGCCTAAGCATCGCAGAAGAAATGGATGACGTGCAAAATAATCATTTAAGATAAAAAATAATTTTAGCGCCAGAATACATCAAGATAAATTATAAACTGGGATAAACCAAAAAGGCCTTCTGTTTAAGGAAGGCCTTGTGCATTAAACAGCCTTAGTGGATATTCGCCAATCAGGAGGCCAGCTGACGCGCCATCGTATCCAGCCCTTCACACCCCTCCATCACACGATTCACCACCATACGTGCCTGATAGTCACCAATCTCAAGTGACTGCAACAGGGATTGTGGAATACTGCTATTTTCCGCATCCCCAATATCGTACTCTTTCAACAGCCGATCTGACAACGCAACCAGTTGCGGATAAACCGCGTGCTGCCCCTGATAGTTAAGATTATTATGCTCTCTGGTCGCTACGATAAGTTCCTCAGGCAACTTCCAGACATTCATCAACCAGGCACCAATTTGACCATGTTCGTAACCGAAAACCTGTCTTTCAATCTCCACCAATTCTTTTTCAGGCTCAGCGATGATGAATTTATTCAAAATCAGAAACTCTTTACGAAACAGATGGCCCACCAACAAATGGCCAAAATTATGAAGCAGTCCCGCAAGATAGGCGAGCCCCGCAGGTGGCCGAATATCTTCAGCTAGCTCGCCACTCAACGCTTGCGTCAATGCTGCACTAAAAATTGCATGGCGCCAGAAGGCATCGATATTGAGCGGTACATTCTTCGGTAGCTTAAATGGTCGAGCAGTCGTGACACCCAACGCCAGATTCATCACCATACTAAACCCCAGCACGCGTGAAACTGCGGTGTGCACCGAGTCAACCTTACCGCGATAACTGAAAAAAGGTGAACCGGCATAGCGCATCACCTGCGCGGCTAAACTCGGGTCCATTTCAACGATTTTGACCAGATCACTGATCGACGCCTGTGGGTTTGCACCTAACTGAATCACTTCCTGCGCCATCTTTGGCATCGTTGGCAAGCGCTCTAATTTGGCAATACGCGCCTTGATATTCAATAATGGTTCATTGGGCTTTTCAACATTCATTTCAGTACTTCCTTAAAATACACAACGGACTCAACTATCGATTTTTACGGTGCAGGATACAGTGGCTAAATAAGGTGGTCACACTTATCTCTGCTATCGGCGTCTGCACCCATATCACAATATATATTTCATGGGTCTTTGATCGCGTTCAATGCCCATTCGAGACCCTCGTCACACTTTGAGACATCCCTTTTTTGAACCAAAACTATTCAATAAAAGGGATGCCCGAAATTAGCCCCGATCACGTGGTATGGCTTTCTGCCCGTAATGCATTCTCAGGGGGGATTTTCTGCTCACCGAGCCGCAACAGGCTCGGCAGCAAAATTAGTGTGAAAATCGTGCTGAGCATCATCCCGCCAACGATCACCCCGGCGAGGCCTCGATAGAGCTCGGTGCCAGCGCCGGGGATCAGCAGCAGTGGTAACATACCAAAAATACTGGTTAGGGTGCTCATCAGAATTGGCCGTAAACGCAGATGAACCGCCTGTTCCACCGCATCTCGGCGCGCCAGCCCTTCACGCTCTGCGCTACGGGTCTGGTGCACCAGCAGGATCGCGTTGTTGACCACCAGCCCCAGTAGAATCACAAAGCCGATCATCGTCAGCAAATCCATCGCCTGCGCGATACCCAACAGGTTCATCAGGTAGAGTGTCGCCACGCCGCCCACGGTCGCCAGCGGAATCGTCAGCAGCACCAGCAGACTATCCTTAAACGAACGAAACAGGGCACTAATCAGTAGATAGAGAATCGCGATCGCTAGCAGAAAAGAACCAAGCATATTATCTAGCGTGGTCTTCAATTTATCCGCCGAACCGGCATAACGAATGAAACCGTCTTCGGGCAACACTGCCTCAATCACAGGGGTCACTTTCGTCTTGATCAGCTCCATCCCCTCTTCAACTGACATCCCTTCCGGCAGGCGTACCTGCAACGTCACCGTGCGGCGACGATCGATCCGCCGTAGCTGGTCTGGCCCGGCTGTGCGCACTACATTCAACAGCTCGCCCAATGGCTGGATACCGCCATTCGGTGTCATTAGCGGAATCGACTCCAGCGCTTCTGGCGTTGTCCATGCCTCACTGCGCAGGATGACATCCAGCCGTTTTTCCCCATCAAAATAGTCCGCGACATAAAGGCCATCGCCAAGTGCGCGGGCGATCCCCCCCATATCACCACGATTCCAGCCGACTTCGGCGATACGGCGCTCATCCGGCACCAGGCGCAATTCGGGTTCGGCCAGATCCAGCCCCGGATAGGGCCGCGGCATGGTCCCAAAGGCCTCGCGCACCGCCATAAAACCTGCGCCACCCGCCTGCAATAACGCCTCCAGATCACGCCCCTGAATATCGATATCGATCGCGCGGCCACCCCCCAGCCCACCAAATAGCGACGCCTTAAAGGCAAAGCCGATGGTATCGGGAAAGCTGGCAATGACGCCGTTGATCAACGGTACCAGCTGCCCGGTTTCTTCCGGCACGACGGTGCGTGCGCCCATAAACATGCCGCGCGGAAAGGTCACAAAAAAGTAGTTATCAACATGTGGCAGCTTTTCACCGGTCAGATGAGGCGCCATCGCATCGGCCACTTTCTGGCCCATCTCGTGCTCCATAAAATCAACGTTCGCGCCCGGCGGTGGGTTGATGAAACTGAACACCAGATTACGGTTACCTTCCGGCAGGTAGTCAGTTTTGGGAAACATCAGATAGACCAATGCTATTGGAATGGTCAACAGCCCCACAATCCAGAACAGGCGCGCCCGCGGGCCGGTGATCCGCATCACGCCGGCGGTCATCGCGCGCCACCAATGAGCGTGCGGGTCTTTCATCTCCGCTTCGCGCAACCAGCTCATGGCGGTGGTGGGTAGCACCGTCACCGCGACTATTAATGAAAAACAGACCGCCACGGCAATCGTCAGCGCCAGATCGGCAAACAGCTGCCCCGCCTCATCGGCGAGAAATACCACCGGCAGAAAGATGGCCACGGTGGTCGCGGTCGATGCCAGCAGCGCGCCCCATACCTGGCTCGTGCCGATGGCGGACGCCTCTTCCCCAGAGACCCCTTTTTCGCGCAGCCGCACAATATTTTCCAGCACCACAATCGCCGCGTCGAGCACCATGCCCACCGCAAAGGCGAGCCCTGCCAGTGAGATCACATTCAACGAACGCCCCACCGCATCGAGTACGATAAAGCTCCCCAGCACACAGGCCGGGATCGCCAACGCCACCATCATCGTGGCGCGAAATTTACGGAAGAACCACCACAGCACGCCGACCGCCAGCAGAATGCCGAAAGCCAGATTGCTGGTCACCATCGCAATCGAACGGTCGATGTAGATCGTCTCATCGTAGACCTGTTCCACTGACAAACCCGCCCGTTGCAGCGGCCCTGCACGCAGCTCGGCCACCGCCTCGCGCAGGCCGTCCATCACCTGCAGGACATTCACGCCCGTTTCACGATGGGCGTTGACGGCCATCGCAGGGAAACCGTTCTGAATCACAAAGCTATTGCGGTCCACCATCTCGACCCCCACCTTTGCTACATCACGCAGGTAGACCGGACTGCCTTCACGCCACTTCAGCACCATCGCGCCGAGGTCTTCCGCCCCATAGGCACCGGTGTAGCGCACGGTGTAACGGCGCTTGCCCACATCGGCAAAGCCGGCCGAGACATCTTCCGCCCCAACCAGCTTCACCACATCGGGCAGTTGAATCCCGAGACTGGCCGCCTTGTACGGATCAAAAGTAATCCGTAGTTCATTCTCGCGCCCCCCGCGCACCTCAGACATCGCCACCCCGGGCACACGTTCAAAACGGCTCTGCACCACCTCTTCGATATAATCCTGATAGGAGGCGATGGGGCGATCATTGCCCTCAGTCGTCTTGAGAATGAACCACGCAATCGGACGGCTATCCCCGCCGACCGAGCTGATCACTGGCTCATTCGCATCAGCCGGGTATTTGGCGACGCGGTTGAGTCGGTTTAACACCTCCAGCAACGCGCGCTGCATGTCAGTCCCGACCACAAAGGTCAGCGTAATCTTGCCACTGCCACGGCTCGCCTCCGATAAAATCCGAGTGGCGCCGGGCAGGCCGCGCAGCGCATCTTCCTGAGGTTCGATAATTTCAGCCTCGACCTCTTCCGGGGCCGCGGCTCGCCATGCGGTGGTGATACTGATCTCCGGCTCTTGCACCTCCGGGGTTAACTGGATCGGCAAGCGCTCAAGACTAATCAGCCCAAACATCACCACCAGCAGGAATGCGACCGCAACCGCAACCGGATTACTAAGAGAAAGTCGGGTTAAGTTCACTCTACTTTTCCGCCCGTCACGCTCACCTGCTGGCCAGGGCGCATGCGCTCATTACCGACTGTCACCACGCGATCACCTGCCGCGAGTCCACCAAACACCTGAATATAACCTCCTGCTGCGATCCCGAGTGTGATATCCACTCTTTCTGCAATATTATCTGCCGTCACACGATAGAGGTAGGCACCACTACGCCGCGTAACAACCGCGTCACGGTGCACCGTCAGCATCTTCACTGCACGTGCCGTCGGCACTTCGATGCGTACACTTTGTCCCGCCGGCCACGGGCTGTTATCGATATCAAGCCGCAGATCCATCAGGCGAGACTGTAGGTCACCCACGGGTACCACTGAACGTACCCGCGCTGGATGTGATATCGCGTCGACCTGAATATTCAATACAGCCCCTTTTGTGACAAAACCCAACGATGCCAGCGGTACCATCGTGCGCACTTCTACCTGCGTTGAATCTACCAGTCGCAGTACTCCTACACCGCTATCAGCCCACTCACCCGGCTGCAATAATCGCTGTGCAACCGTGCCATTAAACGGTGCATACAATGCGCTACGGGCAACACGATCCTGCGCCAGCTTCACCCGCGCCTTTACCGCTATTAGATCAGCACGGGCCACATCACGGTCCGATTCTGTCTGCTCTAGTTGAGTACGCGCGGCATTATTCTGCTGTGCAAGACTATTGAGGCGCTTCAACTCTTTTTCAAAAAAGGTCAAACGCGCTGTAACCTGCGCCAGTCCAGCGCGTGTTTCTGCCACTTCTAACTGCCGCGAGGCATCATCGACCTGCGCCAGTTTGTCACCTTGCGCCACCGTGTCGCCCACTTCTGCCAACGACAACAGCCGCCCTGACATTTCTGCGGCAATCTTCGCATCAAGTCGGCTCACAATGCTGCCCGCCATCATCACCGTCGGTGCCATCACCCGTTCGCTGACCTCACCAACCATCACCGGCGCAGCAGGCGGGCCATCTTTAGCCAGGACTTCACCCGCCAATAAAATTGAGGTCATCGCCGCAAATATAAACCATTTTTTGGCAGAATTATTCGGTCCATTAACATTTTTAATCAAGGTATGAGCCACATCCATTACTCTCTAAATTTAGTTTTACGATCAATCAAAAAGGGTACTGTACTCGTTTGATACCAATATTGGGAGATTCCAAAATTTACGCTCATTGTTCATGTCAAATTTATCCAACTCATCGAAATTCAACTAGGGAAAGGTGTCAGCGTGATTGCAAGCCATTCCCATTAAGTAGACAATCAAACTTTAACACGCCACGCTAGAGTAAATTCATTATGAATAAAAAACCAGAAATGAAAAACGACGAACCTCTCTATCGCCTTTTGCGCGAGGGCCATGTCAAAGAGTTCAATAGCCAGCGTGCGGCGGGCATCAACGGCAATCTCACCCACTGCGATTTTCGCGGCATTGACCTGCGCGGCATCCATGCCGATAACATCGATTTTAGTAACTGTTATTTCAGGCAGACTGACTTACGCGGCATCGATTTTACCCATACCAATTTAAGCGGGGCCAGTATCCACGCCGCAAAAATCTCAGGGGTCTATTTCCCAAACACATTCAGCGCAGATGAAATCATGATGTCACTACTCCATGGCACACGACTACGCTAAAACAACCGTCAGGCATGATCGATTATATATCTTGATACCGCAGTCTGATATCTCTTATCTCATCGAGATGATCAAAAAACAGCTGGAGCAATTGCGGGTCAAAGTGCTTACCAGACTCTTTTTTCATAATTTTGACCACTTTACTTTCTATCACAGGTTCTTTATAAACGCGGCGATGAATCAACGCATCATAAACATCTGCGATCGCGGTCATACGTGCTGATATCGGAATTTCATCGCCTTTAAGGTTTTGAGGGTAACCGCTACCATCGTATCGCTCATGATGGTAACGCGCAATTTCTTCGGCCATTCTTAACAGGGAAACACTAGAGCCACCTAACATATCCGCGCCAATTTCTGCGTGAGTTTTCATCACGGACCATTCATCACTATCTAGCTTTCCTGGCTTCAAAAACACCGCATCAGGAATGCCAATTTTACCGATATCGTGCATAGTCGCGGCCAGGCAAATATCATCGATGTCATGTACATCCCAACCAATATACTTCGCCATGAGTCCGCAATATAAACCTATTCTTTTAACGTGCGCTCGTGTCTCATCATCACGCGCGCCTGATGCCGCCAACAAACGCATGACAATCTCTTCCTCACGCTTGCGTATTTCCCGCGTTCTTTTTCTTACTTCACGTTCAAGCACCTCAGCAGTTAGCATCGATTCACGTGCATATTGCAATTTCGCTTTTTCTACCAAAAACTCTTTGCCTAATTTCTGTAGCACCAAAAAGTCACCGCGCTCATTATATATCGAAAACGCCTTAAAGGACGCCGCATCACTAATTACGCTTGATTCTGTCCAGGGACCGGAGGACTCAACAAAGTATTCATGCTCCACTCTATTTTCTTCAACAGATTCAATAAAACATTCCAGCAAAGGTGAGCCACCCGATATAATATATTCATTTTCAACCGAGCCGACAGGGGACACGTATTTAACCACCCATGATTGCGGCCTGCCGATGCTACGATAACGGCCACAGGACAATCGATGAAAGATAGAAACGTTTAGCGATTGAATTATGCTATCAAAGCAAATAAGTTCATCATTCGTTATATTCATTAATTTAAGGCATTGCTATTAGTAAAATTATCCCACATCGCTCAAGAGCATTTTTTCAGCAAGGTCATTAAATACAGATTCCACCCCTTTTCCATTTTTAGCACTGGTAAATATGACATCCCACCCTTTATTTAACAACTCTTTTACCTGGTAATCTGTAATCTCACGCTGACTCGTTAAATCACTTTTATTGAGCGCCAGAGTGAACGGTATATTGCCGTAATTTTCCACCATCTTATCACTCAATTCAATCGCTTTATCAAGGCTGTTTTTACGCGAAATATCCGCCACCAGAATATATCCTGAGACCCCGCGTAAATAATGTTTTTTAAGCTTACAGAACTTATCTTCGCCTTCGATATCCCAAAGCATCAATGTGACATCCTGCGAACCTATTGTGACCACTTTTTTATCCACTTTCACGCCAACAGTAGTAAGGTATTTTTCAGAAAAAATACTATGCGCGTACTGACTTAACAGGCTCGTTTTTCCTACTGAGAAATACCCCATCATGCAGACCTTTTTCTGAATCATTGTATCCTGCCTTCACCGCTGCCTGCTATTTCGATCTCTGTCAGCTGAACCTCCAATACCACGCGCCTGTTGTTGCTTAACATTTCGCTGTATTCTGCTGCTGCAACACCTGAGAAACTCAGCCGCTCTTCTTTTACCCCGGCAAGAATCAGTTGATTATAAATAATACGCGCTCTGTCAATACTTACTGTCTGTCGCACTTTCTCGCTACCTTCTAAATCGCTATGACCCTTAATTAAATAATGCGCGCGCAAGCCTGTCAGTACCACCTTGTCAAAATGTTCATTTACTGTCGTAGCGAGGACCGCCACCTGTTCTTTCTCTGCATGACTTAGAGCAACCTCACCGCTTTTAAAATACAAGATAAAGTCATTGATGATCTGCGCCAATGTCGCAATCTCACTTCTGACTGTTGTTAAATCGATTACCAAATGACTATCATCAATTGCCTCAACACCCATCACATTTACAGCAGCATTCCTCACAGTGTTAATCCACTGCTTTTCTGCCGTGCCCGTGAGAATCAAATTGCCTGCATCATATGAAAGCATCACACTGGCTGGAGGCTTGAATGCCTGCCTTGCTCTAATCAAAACCATTGTTGGGTCAAGCGACATAAAAGGCGTAAATACAAACTTAACTGGGCCCACTTCACCCACGCTGTCAGCAATGACGACCTGAGGGTCTTTTGCCTGTGGATCCTTCATACCAGTGACAATATACTGCCCATCAACATAACGACTATTGACGACAATCAAGCCAGGCTCCGCCACCAGGCTATTTAAGGCATTATCCCAATGCTGATCTTCAACATAACGTGTGAACTGCCAATAAAAAAGGGATGCCGCAATTACGCCGATAACAAGCCAGGCCTTCCACATTGAAGTGGGGGCTTTGCTTTCATCTTCATGCTCTTTTCTCTCATTAACCAGACAAGCTTCAAGCAATGCCTCCGTCGCCTTATAAGGTTCAATATCACCATGAAAGTTCTCCAGCATCACGGCATAATCAACATGGAATTTTTCCAGTGTTTCAATCTGAAGCTTTCTAAGCGACGGGGGTCCGTTGCCCCGGATAACAAAAGCAATAACTGCTTTGGGCCCCGCCTCAAGCGTCACTGTCATATCACCAAAATTCAGCATCTCAAGATTACTAGCATCTTCTACCTGAAATGAATCACGCATAAAATCCTGCACAGCCGTCAGCATCCCTGAGACCATATCCGGGTCTTTATTAAGCGCATCATTTGACTGGATGTAATGAAGTAGCACACCCGTTTTCTTGTGTATCAGGAAGACCTGTTCTACTTGATATAACATAGACCTTCGGATCACATATTCCGTATAGGTCAGGCCTGAGCGCCACGCATGAAAACGCCATTGATAGGCCTGCGGGCTCATACTCTGCTCAATCGTCGCATTGATTGTGGCAAGCATGCTCTCCATCGCCGCATGAATAGCCTTGCGAATTGCAGGGCCTAAAACCGGGAAAATTGCATCAACTAGCGGCTGTGGGTTTCTGCGTGCTGAGGCTTGAATGGCTTGCTCAACAATGGTTGAAAGTTCACTGGATAAATCATCGCTCTCATCGGCGCATCGCTTGACGGCCTGGGGTAACACTTCTGCGATATCGATGGTTCTAAGCTGCTTATCAGCAACACGTGCTTTTACAGCGAGGAGTTGCTGATATTCCAGCCCAAATATCAACTCCCGTAGTGCTGCAATATCCTGAGTATTATCACTGGAAGTATGATTCTTTTTTTCGGGCTGAACACTATCCATCAAAGTATCTCTTTAAGAGTAGCGTCTAACGGCTGCCATTATCCTTCTTGATTTCATTGGCCAGAGCGACCAATAAAGAAGCCAGTGAAGATCGATCAACTTTGGCATCATCCAGTGCCGCCTCGGCGCCATCGATTTTTTCCTGGATTGCATTGAAACGCTGACTCATGTCGCTTTCAAGAAGTGACAACTCTCCCGCCAATTTTTCTTCTGCCGCGGCTGCTTCGGATGAAGCCTGCTGTATCATTCCCTGATTTGCTTTCTGGGCTGTTTCAAGCACCTGATTTAGTTTATCAACATCCTGACCACGCGCTTTACTTTCATGTTTCAGCTGTGTCCGCAAATCAGCTAACTGTGATTCCGTTTTCTTTTCGACATCACCCAGCTTCGCCGTAAATAACTTTTTTAACTCATCAATGTCAGTCTTAAGCTGGCGCTCAGTCTCTCGCAGCAGTGTTTGCTGTGACTTTATCTCAGCGCCAAAGAGTAAATCACGCACTTGACTTAGGCTGGTCGTATCACTACTGGTGATCGCTGACAACTCCTCACTTGAAGCCACATCATCATTGGTTGATGACTCTTTCAAAACATTCTTAGCCGAGTTTTTATCCATAGTATTTCTCTCGTATATTAGCTAAATAATAGCTGCTAGAGAATATTAGCAGACAATATTAATATTTACAGTGATTAATCAATATGTAGGGTTATTACTTTCGTCGACTACTTGATTTTATTGTGATAAAAAACAAGGATCTCGCATGCTCAATAGCTTAAATTGACCATTTAATTCACACCCTGCTCATGCTTGTATTATCGATCACAAACTCACAAAACCTTTTAATACACAGGCTTTAATCAAGGAAGCGGCCTTTTCGATATCCAGCGCGAAGTAACGATCCTTATCATAAAAGGGCACCTCGTTACGCAATAACATTTTTGCTTGCTCCAGTAACGCCGAACTTTTCAAGGGCGCGATCATATCCAAACCCTGACTGGCCGCGAGCCACTCAATCGCCAATATATATGTCGTGTTACCGTACATATCATGCAGACGCCTTGCAGCGAAGGTAGCCATGGACACATGATCTTCCTGGTTCGCGGAGGTCGGCAGGCTATCAACACTGGCCGGGTGCGCGTAGGTTTTGTTTTCACTCGCCAGTGCGGCGGCTGTTACCTGCGCCATCATGAAGCCTGAGTTAATACCGCCATTATTAACCAGAAATGGCGGCAGGCCACTCAACTTTGAATCAATCAACAATGCCGTACGGCGCTCCGACAGTGCGCCAATCTCTGCCATCGCCAGCGCCAGATTGTCCGCCGCCATTGCAATCGCTTCGGCATGAAAATTACCGCCCGAGAGAATGTCCCCCTCATCGGCAAAGACTAAAGGGTTGTCCGATACGCCATTGGCCTCTGTCAGGATGGCCTGCGCCGCATTTCTGATCTGTTGCAGGCACGCCCCCATCACCTGCGGCTGACAACGAAGTGAATAGGGGTCCTGTACGCGTTCGCAATCTCGATGACTCGCTTCGATCTGCGAATGATCAAGCAGACTGCGATAGGCGATGCCCATATCAATGACTGACTGATGACCCTGTGCACGATGCAGTCGTTCATCAAAAGGGGCCCGCGATCCCTTCGCGGCCTCTACCGATAATGCGCCAATCACCGTGGCACTGCGCAATAAGTTATCCGCCTCAAAAAGCCCTTGCAACGCTAATGCCGTGGATGCCTGCGTCCCATTCAGCAACGCAAGCCCCTCTTTCGGCGCAAGGACAATCGGCTGCAGGCCGGCTACTTCCAAAGCTTTTTGTGCGGTGATCTTTTCCCCACAGTGATGCGCGTACCCTTCTCCCAGCAATACCGCACTCATGTGTGCCAACGGCGCCAGATCACCCGAAGCACCTACCGAGCCTTTGATCGGTATACAGGGGTAAATCGCCTTGTTTAACAATAAGATTAACGCGTTGATGACCTCGAGCCGAATCCCCGAATAACCGCGCGCCAACGAATTAACCTTTAATGCCATCATCAAACGGACCACCGCATCAGACATATAGTCACCGACCCCGGCGGCATGGGACAACACAATGCTGCGCTGCAACACCTCCAGTTCATCGGCTTTAATGCGGGTATTGGCGAGCAGACCGAAACCGGTATTGATACCATAAACGATACGATCTTCTTTAATCACTTGCGCAACACATGCCGCCGCGCGGTGAATCGCCGCTTCACTGCTGCGATCGAGCGTCATCATCTGTGCTTCGCTGTAGATTAGCTGCAACTCATCCAGACTCAACTGGCCCGGCTTTATTACAAAAGATTTCATCACATTAATTATCCATTTGGGTCACATACCGCAGCGCACGCAACGCTCGTCCACTGTGGTTTGCCATCAACATCCGTTGCATCGATACGCAACGCAGAGAGGCTCCCGCCCCATACACAACCAGTGTCGAGTGCATGTACATTCCCCGGCAACCGTATGCCGAGCGTCGACCAGTGACCAAACAATATATCAAGCTTATCCTGCTGATGATTGCGTAAATCGAACCACGGCTGATAACCTTGCGGCTGACTGCCGGGCGCGCCCTTCTCCTTGAGCATGAGTCGTCCTGCCGCATCGCAAAATCGAAGACGGGTAAAACAGTTGGTGATAAAGCGCAGACGATCCCAGCCCGACAGCGACTCAGACCACTGCAGCGGCTCGTTGCCATACATATGATCGATGAACACCGCGTAATCATCACCGCGTAGCACCTGCTCTACTTCGGCAGCGTGTTGCTGTGCTTCATTGATCGTCCACTGCGGCGGCAACCCGGCATGTAACATCGTATAGCCCAATGCGTCATCGCAATGCATTAACGGACACTGACGTAGCCAGTCTAGTAACTCAACTCGATCCGGCGCCGCCATAATCGCATCCATCGTGTCTTTGTGATGCGATTGACGTGTGCCCATTAATAGTCCCACCAGGTGTAGATCATGATTCCCCAGCACCGTGACTGCCGCTGAACCCAACCCCTTTACAAAACGCAATACCTCCAGTGACTGCGGCCCACGATTGACCAGGTCCCCGGCAAACCACAACGTATCGACTTTCTGATCGAATTCAATCAGTGATAACAGGGCCTGTAACTCTGCATAACACCCCTGCACATCACCAATCGCGTAGACGGCCATGACTTAGCGCCGCACTGCTTTGGCACTCAACTCAGAGTCACCTTCGGCAACGGCCTCCAGTACAAAAGTTGCCGGGCCATCGTTGGTCAACATGACCTGCATGTCTGCACCAAAGGAACCTTTCTGCACCTGACCATGCAGATTAAGCGCCTGTTGATAGAGATAATTAAATAACTGCAACCCCTTTTCAGGCAGTGCCGCTTCGTCAAAACTCGGGCGCAGCCCTTTTTTTTGCGCACGCATCGCCGCCAGCGTGAACTGTGGCACCAGCAATAGCTCATCGCCCGTCTCTTTTAATCCCAAATTCATCTTACCTGCTTTATCTGTCAAGATTCGATAACCCAACATTCGATTGAGCAGTTTATCCGCTTCGCGTTCACTATCATGCTTTTCAATCGCCACGAAGGCTAACAATCCAGCGCCTATCTTGGCGATGGATTCACCCGCAACTTCCACCTGTGCATTGCTGACGCGTTGAACCAGCCCGATCATAGCAATCTTCTGCCCATTGCGGCCGCTGCCTGAACTAGCGCACGGGTGATGCCCACTTCGGAAGCGGAGTGGCCCGCGTCACCGATCACTTTGAATTCTGCCTGCGGCCACGCGCGATGCAGCGCCCACGCGCTTTCCATCGGGCAGACCACATCGTAACGCCCCTGCACAATGACCCCGTCGATCCCCGCGAGGCGCTCGGCATCGCGCAGAATCTGATCCGGTGCCAGAAACGAGTCATTAATAAAGTAGTGATTTTCAATACGCGCCATACTCAATGCAGTAAACGGATCAGCGAGGTGTTTGATCACATTTTCCTGCGGCATGAGCGTGGCTGTTCTGCCCTCCCACAGTGACCATGCCTTCGCGGCCGCCATCCGCACCAGCTCATCATCCCCATTGAGACGACGGTGATAGGCGCGCACCAGATCATCACGCTCTTCTTCGGGAATCACATCGATATACGCCTCCCAGTAATCGGGGAAAAGACGGCTGGCGCCACTCTGATAAAACCACTCGATCTCGCGTGGCCGGCACAGGAAGATGCCGCGTAAGATCAAGCCCAGCACCCGTTCCGGGTAGGTCTGCGCATAAACCAGACTCAGCGTGGATCCCCACGATCCACCGAATAACACCCAACGATCTACCTTCAATTGCTGTCGAATCGTCTCTATGTCGGCCACTAATGCCTGTGTCGTATTGTTTTCAAGCAAGGCGTGCGGTGTGGAACGGCCACAACCACGTTGATCAAACAGAATAATGCGGTAGATTTCGGGATCAAAGAAACAACGGTGGTAACCCTCGCAGCCCGCACCCGGCCCGCCATGCACAAACAACACGGGGACTCCAGCGGGGTTCCCGCACTCCTCCACGTGTATCACATGGGGCGGGTCTACTTTAATTGAATGCTGCACATAGGGTGTTATCGCAGGAAAGAGCACGCTCATGTTGACCCCCTGTAAACTATTGTAGTGTTAGCGAATGATTCAACGTCCCATCATGCAAAATTATACCGTGTGATGCTACCCACGCCGCTACCCTTCATTGATTGAACAGTGCGTCAAACAGTGTCCGGCACAATATCAGTGGGACTACAAACGCTTCCGCACCCGACCCGCGAGCGAACGGTGGCTCTACTACGGAGTAGCACTCACGCCGGCGCATTTTCTGCGGCCGGTTTCTGTGCGACTATCAGCGCTTCATTTCGATAACCCTGCTGGGTATCACCGACGCGGCCCTCTTCACGATAGGCCAGAATCTGGTAGCCATTAAACAGCTGTAGCAGCTCATTATCGGCCAACCGAAAGTCACGGCTGCGGGGACCGCCTTCATTGACGTAGGTCTGAGTGAAGGTCTGATAAAAAATCAGTCCGGCGGGTTTCAGTGCGCGCTTGATGTGCGGGATCAGCGTGCGGTCGAGAAAGTAACTCACCACAATCACATCGAATGATGCCGCCGGTGGTGGCTGCTGCACAATATCGCGCGCCTCAAAAGTCATCTCCAGTCCCTCAATAGCCGGTAAAACTTTCAGCCGCTCAATCACCACTTCAGAGATGTCCCACGCGGTCGTCGCCAACCCCTGCTGTGCGAGAAAGATTGCATTGGCGGCCATGCCACAGGCGAGCTCCAGTGCGTGTCCACTCGCCGGCAACAGGTGTCGATTCTCCTCTAATACACGCACCGCTGAGTACTCGCCAGCGTCGGCCTTTTGGTAGATCGCATCCCACTTTTTCTGTGTATCGCTGCTGTCCATTATTAACTCTCTATTTTCGCCAGAAGGCTGGTGTCAACAACACCAGCAAGGTAAAGATCTCCAGTCGCCCCAATAACATCGCAAAACAGAGCACCCATTTGGCGGTGGCATTCACACTGGTGTAGTTGACCCCCACATCACCGAGACCCGGGCCAAGGTTATTCATGCAGGCTGCCACGGCCGAAAACGAGGTGACAAAATCCAGCCCAGTCGCGGCGAGTATCACGGCCATCAGACAGAAGCAGACCACATAGAGCGAGAAGAACCCCCATACCGCATCGATCACTCGCCCCGGCAACGGCTTGTCTCCGATCTTAACCGCAAACTGTGCATTGGGATGTATCAAGCGTTTAATCTCACGCATTCCCTGCTTCAACAGCAGTAACACGCGAATCACCTTCAGACCGCCCCCCGTTGAACCGGCACACCCCCCGATGAAACTGGTGAGTAGCAACAATACCGGTAAGAAAAGCGGCCAGTTATGGTATTCAGCGGTGGTAAAACCGGCCGTGGTACCGATCGATACCGCCTGAAAGATGCCGTGATGCAGCGCCCCACCAACACTATCAAAGGTACCACTGGTATATAAAAAACCGGTGGTGATCGCGGATACGATAAACAGAATCGTGAAATAAAAGCGAAATTCAGGATCATTCAAATAGGGGCGCAAACTCAACCCGCGCCACGCCAGAAAATGCAGCGCGAAGTTGACCCCGGCCAGCAACATAAAGACAATCGCCACCGACTCAATCAACGCACTATTAAAATAGCCAATGCTGAGGTCATGGGTTGAGAAGCCACCAATGGCGATGGTTGAAAAGCTATGTGCGATCGCATCAAACGGCGTCATGCCCGCCAGCCAATAGGCCACGGCACAGGCGATCGTCAACCCCAGATAGATATACCATAGCGCCTTGGCGGTCTCGGTGATGCGCGGTGTCAATTTATTATCTTTCATCGGCCCCGGTGTTTCGGCACGGTAGAGCTGCATGCCACCAATGCCGAGCATGGGCAGAATGGCGACCGCCAGCACGATAATGCCCATGCCACCCAGCCATTGCAGCTGTTGACGATAATAGAGTACTGAGAATGGCAGTGAATCAAGCCCCGCTATCGCGGTAGCACCGGTAGTGGTCAGCCCCGAAATCGACTCAAACACGGCGTCGACGAAGATCATCTTGGAACTTAATATAAAAGGTAGCGAACCTGACATTCCCAGCACCACCCAGAACATCACCACGACGATAAAGCCGTCACGCAGACGCAACTCCTTGCGATGCCGATGCACCGGCAGCCATAACAGCATGCCGATCACCATCACCATCGCAAAGGCGTACAGAAAAGCGTGTAAAGAAGACTCATCGTAATACCAGGCGATGGCGGCCGGGGGCAGCATCGTCAGACTGAAAAGCGCGAGTAAAATCCCGATAATGCGTTGAATGGCTTTAAATTGCATGCGTGTCAGTCGTTAGAAAAAATGGCGGGCGGTAAAATATTAAATGAGGCTGATTGATTCAAAAAGAGAGCGCTCATTAAAGAAACGTGACGCCGACCTGGAACAGGCGTTCGACTTCGGTAATGCGTTTTTTATCAATCAGAAACAGAATGACATGATCTTCTGCTTCAACGACCGTATTGTGGTGTGGCACCAGCACCTCCTCACCCCTGACAATAATTCCGATACTGGTGCCGGGCGGTAATTTAATATCCTGTACCGCACGCCCCACCACCTTGGATGAGTTTTTATCGCCGTGCGCAATCGCTTCGATCGCCTCGGCTGCACCACGACGTAACGAATGGACTACCACCACATCCCCGCGGCGCACATGCGCGAGCAGCCCACCGATGGTCGCCTGATGAGGCGATACCGCGATATCGATCTCACCGCTCTCGACCAGATCAACATAGGCCGCGCGATTAATCAGCGTCATCACCTTTTTGGCGCCCAGCCGTTTCGCCAGCATCGCCGACAGAATGTTGGCCTCATCATCATTGGTCATCGCGCAGAAAATATCGGTGCTCTCAATATTCTCTTCGAGAAGTAACTCTTCATCGGCGGCATCGCCGAGTAGCACCAGCGTCTTATCGAGTTCTTCAGAGATCTGCTGGGTACGCTCTACGTTGTGATCGATCAACTTCACCTGATAACGGTCTTCCAGCGCCGCCGCCAATCCTTTACCAATGTTGCCACCGCCGACCACGATGATGCGCTTGATCGGCTTATCCAGCTTACGCAGCTCGCTCATGACGGCACGAATATCATCCTTCGCCGCGATGAAAAAAACTTCATCGTCGACCTCTATTACGGTATCGCCCTGTGGGATGATCGGCGTGCCGCGACGAAAAATCGCCGCCACGCGTGATTTGATCCCCGGCATGTGCTCTTTCAGTTCCCGTAGTTCATGGCCCACCAACGGGCCGCCATAATAAGCCTTGACCGCCACCAGCCGTACCAGCCCATCGGCAAAGTCTAGCACCTGCAGGGCGCCCGGGTATTCGATCAGTCGTCGTACGTGATCAATCACCACCTGCTCGGGGCTGATCAACATATCGATCGGCAGCGCCTCCTGGGTGAACAGCTGCGAATAGGCAATGTATTCCCGCGCGCGTACCCGCGCAATCTTGGTGGGGGTGTGAAAGAGCGTATAGGCAATCTGACAGGCGACCATATTGGTCTCGTCACTATTGGTGACAGCCAGCACCATATCCGCATCTTCCGCGCCGGCGCGGCGTAATACATCAGGATAGGAGGCATGACCACAGACGGTACGCAGATCAAAACGATCCTGCAAATCCTGCAACGCCTTGGCATCCGTGTCGACCACCGTAATATCATTCGCCTCCCGGGCTAGGTTCTCCGCCACAGAAGCGCCCACCTGACCCGCGCCGAGTACTATAATTTTCATGGTATTAAATCCAGTCCCGCCGCATATAACGGCGCACAATATCGATTAGGGTGTATAGGGCGCATAGCGTAACAGAAAAACCACCAAGCGCTCATCGCTACTTACCACGCGTCTCTTTCTTTTTATCGATCCCCAGCGCGCGAAATTTGCGGTAAAGGTGAGTCCGCTCAATCTCCGCCTTACGCGCCACCTGTCCCAAATTACCGTGGTGCTCACGCAGCTGATACTCAAAATAGGCCTTTTCAAATTGTTGGCGGGCACCGCGCAATGGCAAATCGAACTCCACCGGGTATTGGCTACTCACATTTATTTGTTGCACCCCGAGCGCGGCCTCCACCTCATCGACATCAATTTCATTATCGCCGCCAAAGATCATCAGACGCTGCACTAGATTTTTCAGCTCGCGTACATTTCCCGGCCACGGATAGTTCATCAACGATTTGATTGCCGCCTCAGAAAAGCGCCGCTGCATCAGATGTTCACGCTGTGCAAACTGCTCAGCATAATAATCGAGTAACGCCGCCACATCATCGACATGTTCACGCAATGGCGGAATATGTAGAGGCACCACATTCAGGTGGTAATAGAGATCTTCACGAAAACGTCCTTCGATCACATGCTGTTTTAGATCACTATGCGTCGCTGCAATAATACGCACATCAAAGGCGACCGGCTCAACTCCTCCAACTCGCAGAAATGACTTGTTCTCCAGCGTACTGAAAAGCTTCGCCTGCACCTCGGGTGCCATATCGCCGATTTCACTCAGAAACAGCGTCCCGCCATTGGCCTGCTCAAGATAGCCATAATAGGTACTGCTGCCTTCTTCACTGCCAAAGAGTTCGATGGCCGAATGGGTACTGGCCATAGAGGCAACACTGACATCGATAAAAGGGGCGTCGGCACGCGCACTACTGGCGTGAAGGTAACGCGCGAATAACTCCTTGCCACTGCCCGCTTCACCACTGATCAATACCCAAGCGCTGTGCCGTGCGATACGCAGTACCCGGTCACACAATTCACCAATCATCGTGCTTCCGCCCACCGGTTCACTGAGAGGTTGCGCTTTGCGCCGCAGACCAATATTTTCACGCTGCAACCGATCAGCCTCAAGCGCGCGCGCCACGACCAGCAATAATTTGGCGAGCGACAGGGGTTTTTCAACAAAATCATAGGCCCCAAGCCGGGTCGCCTCGACCGCTGTTTCCACCGTGCCGTGACCGGAAATCATGATCACAGGAATATTATGGCCGCCCTCTTCGGACCACTCCCGTAGTAATGAGATGCCATCGATATCGGGCATCCAGACATCAAGCAGAATAAGATTCGGCCGCCGCATGCGGCGCATCTTGCGCGCCTCTTCCCCATTGGCCGCCAGCTGCACCTCATAGCCTTCGTCCACCAGGATATCTCTGACCAGCTCGCGAATGTCACGCTCATCGTCAACCACCAGAATATAAGGCGCGCTCATCGTTTCTCACCATCATGTTGTTGTTTGAACGGCGTCACTTCTGCCGCTGAGTCTGCATCTGTTACCGCTTCCTTGCCGACTGAAGCCGTCATCTCAGCGGGATTATCGGGGATGACCGGCAAGCGTATTGTCATGCAGGCACCCTGCTCGAGATTCTCGACCCAGATAACACCGCTGTGTTCTTCCACTATTTTTTTAACGATTGCGAGCCCCAGTCCACTTCCCTTTGGCTTGGCCGTCACATACGGTTCAAAAATATTTTCCAGTAACTCTTCAGGAATGCCCGGACCGCTATCCGAGACCCGCAGCTCAACCATCGACACTCCACGCTCATTGATCTCCCGCGTCGCAAGTTCAATTACCCCCTTGCCACCCATCATCGCCTCCTGCGCGTTTTTGATCAAATTATGCAGCAGCTGTCGCATTCTGCCCGTATCGACTGAAACCAACGGCAAACCGTGCTGTAGCGAGGTATTAATCATCATACCCGCATGATGATTACGATAGAGGTCCAGCACCTCCTCAATCAGAGGGTTAAGCGCCAACGGGCATAACTCCAATTTCGGCGTACGCGCGTATTCAGAAAATGCCTGCACCATCTTCTTCATCACTTCGACCTGCTGCACTATGGTATGCGTCGATTTATCCAGCACCACCGCATCTTCAGGCGGCATCGTGTCGAGGTATTTATGACGTAATCGTTCAGCGGAGAGCTGAATCGGTGTCAATGGATTTTTGATCTCATGGGCGAGACGACGCGCCACTTCACCCCACGCGGCGTCTCGCTGCACCTGCACCAGATTGGTAATATCATCAAAGACGATCACATAGCCGCCATCCCCCGGTAACGCGGCCCCGCCACACATCAACACCTGCCGTCCCATCGCACCATAGATAATGACCTCTTCACGCCAATCCCCTTTGCCGGCATCTTTCGCGTCGCGGCTCGATTCACCGAGGTGCGGCGTGATCGCATTAGCAAAATTTTTCAGGTACTCATAACGCTGCACAATTTCATCCAGCTCATAGCCAATACACGCCTTCGATTCTACCCCTAGAATATTTCCCGCCGCCACATTGACAGTGTAAATGGTACGGTGGGCATCCAGTGTCAGCACACCGGAAGAGAGGCGAGCCAGCACGGCCCATAGATAAGCGCGTTCCTGCTCGGCCTGCTGCTGACTGCTGCGCGCCGCTGCCTGAGCCTGAGCAATCTTACGCGTCATGTCGTTAAAAGATTCCACCAGGAAACCGAGTTCATCCGCTGAGTGCATCGGCAAGCGTTTGGTATAATCACCCGCCGCCACCGCACGTGTACCAATCGCCAATACTCGAATTGGGGTGACTAGGCGGCGTGAGGAAAAAAAGGCGAGCCACACCGCCATCAAAACACCCAGCAGTAACACCAGCGACAACATCAGGATAAAACTATTTTTCAGTGGGTCACGTAACAGCAGCAGCTGTTGATACTGTGTATAGGCAGACTCAACACTGCTTGCCAGCACACTGACACGATCCGAAATAGGATAGAGCGCCTGCAGGAAACGCACATCCACCAGCGGAGTGGCGGCAGGGATCATTGTTACGACGCGCACATAGAGCCCATCGTTGATCAGCGGGTCAAGGCTGACATAGGCGCTGCCACTCTGGCGCACCTGACGGATCACCGATTCGCTCGGCAGGTCGGGCACAATCTCCACCGGGTTGACACTGCTCGAGGCGACCACATGACCACCGCCCATAAATAGCGTCAGTTCAGAGGCGCTGCCACTCATCCTCAGTTCATCCAGCAGGCGCGGCATTGACGGGTCGTCCTCAAGCTGTAACTTTTTGCCCATCTGCTCGGTACGTTTCATCAGTTCACGCGAGCGCGTCTCCAGTGAGGCACGGCTCAACTCCAGTGCATCTTCAAGCGTGCGCTCCACCCGCACATCGAACCAGCTATCGATACCCCGCTGAATAAAACCGAGCGAAAAATAGTAGACCAGTGACACCGGTGCAAGCGCCAGCAGCACAAACATCAACATCAGCCTCACCGTCAATCGTGAGCCAGTAGCACGGTTGCGATATTGACGCCGCAGGCGTAATAGATTGGAGGTGATCAGCACCAGCAGCGTCACCAGACCAAACAGATTGACCACCAGCAACAGCAAATAGAGTCGCCCAAACTGCTCTGAATTTTGTGTGGCGGCGCTCATCAAATAGAGCGACGACAGCACTAATATCGAGAGCAGTGCGACCGGGATCGCCCCGGAGCCTAGCCGCCTTAGTTTGGCAATGTCCACGAATACCACTCGCTCGTCAGGTGCCAATCGGCAGAAAAGTAGGCGCGCAGGCGCAACGGTGTCGGCAGTTCACTCACATCCACCGACGCCCGCATTAAGCCAATATAGCGGCCCGCTTCCTCAACCAGTTGTTCATCCAGTACCGGCAAGTCCTCCACGGTACCCAGCTGTACCAACGCCACTTCCAGCGTTGGAAAGCTCTGCTGTGAGCCGCTGTTTAAATTGGTGACGAGATACTGTCGGGTCAGCGCGTGATATTCGAGTCGGTATCGCTGCTCAAGTTGAGCCACTGCTTCATTCCAGAGGAATTGACGACGCTGCTCAAACTCAATTTTAAGCACCAACACGACCGGCACACCTTTATGCATCACCTCCATCAGCTTACCGCTCAACTCGTAGTCAATGCGTGCGTTAAGGTAGTAGACTTTATCGATCAGGCGGACCTTAACCTCTGTGATTTCAAAACGCGCCTCGGCCACCGCAACATTTGAAAATAGTGCTAACAGCAACCCCGCCACACTGGGCAATACTCGCCCCATCAAGCCGTGCTCTTTCGCAGTGGCGTAACGGTACATTCCCTATCCAATCGCTTTCTGCAACGGCGCATAGTAAAAGCCATCCATTTCATTTTCCCCTGGGAGTACCTGCCTTCCCAGCGGCATGGCACGCCCCCATAAACCGGTGATCGGCAGTGCCTTCGCATCATGATGGGTTTCCACAAATCTTTCAATCTGAAGATGATTTTCCTGCGGCAAGATAGAGCAGGTGGCGTAGAGTAACAGGCCGCCCGGTGCCAGTAGTGGCCACATCGCTTCAAGAATTTGGCCCTGTAACTGCACTAACGCGGCGATATCTTCTGCGCGACGCAACCATTTAATATCGGGATGACGGCGAATCACGCCGGATGCCGAGCACGGTGCATCCAGTAATATACGATCAAACAGTTTGCCGTCCCACCACTCAGCGGGACGACTGGCATCACCCTGCACCACCGTTGCAGGTAACTTTAGACGTGCCAAATTTTCATGCACACTCTGCAGGCGCTGTTCATCAATTTCGAGCGCCACCACTTCAGTCAACGCTATCTCCTGCTCAAGGAGATGGCAACACTTACCGCCCGGTGCCGCACAGGCATCGAGTACCCGCTGACCCGGTGCCAACGCCAGCAACTCGGCCGCCAGCTGCGCCGCACCATCCTGTACCGAGACATGTCCGGCACTAAAACCGGGCAGTCGTTCGACATCCACCGGCTGCGTCAATCGAATTGCCGAGGGCACATGTTCCACCACTGTCGCCGCGATATCATCCGCCTGCAGGTGCAGGAGATAATCTTCTCGCGTCCCGTGTGCCGGGTTGATGCGCAACGTCATCGGGGGATACTGATTATTAACCGCGACAATCGACGGCCAATCGTCAGGCCAACTTGCACGGATCAGCGTCAATAACCACGCTGGATGGGCACACTGCTGTGCGGGCACTTCATCCACCTGCGCCAATAGTGCTTCCTGTTGACGCTGGAAATTTCGCAACACCGCATTCACCAGCCCCTTCGCCCATGACTTGCCGAGTGCATTCACTGCCTCAACGGTCTCGGCAACCACGGCATGCGGCGGGATCCGCATATAGATCAGTTGATAAAGCCCCAACAAAACCAGACACTCAACGTCACGGTCTTTGCGTTTAAGCGGTTTAGTGATGAGCTGCTGCGCGATCGCCTCCAGGCGCAGCGCATAGCGCATCACGCCGTAACAGAGCTCCTGTGTCAGCGGTCGTTCACTCGGGTCAGACAACTTCACCAGCTGCTCCGGCAATGCTGCACTCAATGAGCGGCCATCGACCATCACGCGCAGCAGCACCTTGACGGCTATGTTGCGCGCCTTCAGTTTCTTTTTCATCGCCCGCGCTTACCCACCCAACAGGGTGCCTCGCTTGAGCGCAAAGGCGTTGAGAAAATCACCACTGCTCACCTGTCGTCCGCCCGGCAGTTGCACCTGTAAAAGTCGCAACACGCCATCGCCGGTGGCCACGTCGATGCCCGCTTTACTGGCATCGATCACGGTGCCCGGCACCGCATCGCTATCCCCAGTGATTGAAAGTGCCTGCCAGATCCGCAGACGCTGTCCATCGGGCAGCAGCGTGTAGGCCACCGGCCACGGATTAAAGGCGTTGATCTGTCTGCGAATCTCATCCGCAGAACAGCGCCAGTCGACGAGCGCCTCTTTTTTATCTATCTTGTGGGCGTAACAGGCGAGTGTATCTTCTTGCGCATCCCCACTCACCGTGCCGTCACTGATCTGTGTCAGCGTGCTTAGTACGGCTTCGGCACCGAGTGCCGCGAGTCTATCGTGTAACTGGCCGCCGGTTTCATCGGCGCTGATCTCACACGGCCGTCGTTCCAGCATCGCGCCGGTATCGAGCCCCTTATCCATCTGAATAATGGTGATGCCGGTCACGGTGTCGCCGGCGATGATGGCGCGCTGAATCGGTGCCGCCCCGCGCCAACGCGGCAGCAGTGATGCATGGATGTTGATGCAGCCGTGTCGCGGCGCCTGCAATACTTCAAGCGGCAAGATCAGGCCGTACGCGACCACCACCATCACATCCGCCTCAAGCGCCAGTAACTCCGCCTGCACGGCCGCATCACGCAGCGTTTGCGGCTGATGCACCGGCACCTGATGTGCCAACGCTGCCTGCTTCACCGAGCCGGGGGTCAGCTTACGGCCACGCCCGGCAGGGCGATCCGGCTGAGTATAAACGGCACAAACCTCGTGCGGTGACGCGAGCAATGCACGCAGCGCCACCGCCGCAAACTCAGGGGTTCCGGCAAAAATAATTTTCAGTGGTTTCAATCCTTTCTCTCCCCGTCAATCCGTTAGGCCATCCGACCAGGCGGCGCCTCAGATCACATTGAAAAACGACGCTGCTTTTCCATCTTTTTCTGAATGCGATTACGCTTGATTTCACTCAGGTAGTCGACGAACAGTTTGCCATCTAAGTGGTCAATCTCATGCTGAATGCAGACCGCCAATATCCCCTCGACCTCCATTTCAAAGGGCTCACCATCACGCCCCAGCGCCTGCACCTTGATCTGCCGGGCACGCTCGACGTTTTCATTAAACCCTGGCACTGAGAGGCAACCTTCTTCCATGACCTCCACGCCATCATACGAAACGATCTCGGGGTTAATCAGACAACGCGGATCATCCCCCTTCGGAGAGATATCCACGACAATCATTCGCTTCGTGACATTCACCTGCGGCGCGGCCAGCCCGATGCCGGGTGCGGCGTACATCGTCTCCAGCATATCGTCAAGCAGCTGCCGAATTTCGTCATCAACGGAGACAACCGGCGTAGAAATGAGTCGCAAACGGGGATCGGGGTAATGCAAAATGTGAAGAAGTGCCATGTATTGTCCGTTAACCTAACCAGAAGTATTAATTTTGAAATGATCGAAGCGCGTGATGATACCGAATTTTACCCCATCCATGCCATTTTTGCCGTGCATTAAGGTTTTCACTAAAATCGGTCGAAAACAGGTAGTTGCCATTATGATGACCATTGATGATGAAAGAGGCGTTCATGTTTAAAGGATATATTTTACCCGGGCTGCTAGCCGTCGCGCTGTTATTACCCGCCACAGCGCCAGTGGCAGACAATCTCAGCCTCAAGGAAGGCCACCCAGACCGACATACGGTCGCCACAGGCGACACGCTGTGGGATATTGCGGGTAAATTTCTGCAGGATCCGTGGTTATGGCCGGAGATATGGGAAATCAATCCAGCCATTGAAAACCCCCACCTCATCTTTCCCGGTGATGTTATTTTTCTCGAATATGTCGATGGCAGACCGGTATTGAAGGTTGATCGTGATAGCAGTAGCCGCCGCTTGGCCAATGACTCGAAGACGGTCATTCTCTCTCCTTTTCCACGTGCCACCAAGCTGGATCACGCCATCCCGACCATCCCGTATGATGCGATCCACCAGTTTCTCGATCACCCCACGATCATGACCCCCGAAGAGGTCAAGAATGCCGCCTATGTCGCCGCCAGTGAAGAAGGCCGCCTGATCAGCGGTACCGCGCACCGGCTTTATGTACGTGGCCTCCCAAATACCTACTCAGAATTTGATATCGTGCGCCCCGGCAGACCCTATTACAATGACCCCAAGCGCAAAAAAGATATCCTCGGTTATGAGGCAATCAGGCTGGCCACCGCCAACGTCGAGGCGTTCGGTGACCCGGCCACGCTGCGCATCAAACACTCGGCGCGTGAAGTATTAGTGGGGGACCGTCTCATACCCAGTCGACAACAGGCCATCAGCCACCACTTTCACCCCAAAGCACCCGATAAACAGGTCACCGGTCAGATCATCTCCGTGCCCGCCGGGATCACCCGTGTGTCACAATTTCAGATCGCGGTGATCAATATCGGTACCAATCACGGCCTCAAAACGGGCAACATTCTCTCTGTGCTCCAGAAAGGCGATCAAGCACGCGACCCGATCACCCGCAGAAACATCCAGCTTCCGGACGAGCGTGCCGGGGTAATGATGGTCGTGCGTACCCTGGATCGCTTCAGCTATGTGCTGGTGATGGAGGCGTCGCGTGACATCCGCCTCTATGATATGGTGAGAAATCCCTAAATTACTTTCCAGCGGATCGTGATTAATGTAACGGGGCTAAACTAGACTACCAGACACCACGCGAACACGGAACCGTTCGCCTTGAAATAGATGAACTGATGCCACCAGAAAATGGAATTTCTGTTTCTGAAGATGAACTAAGCCACTGGCTGGCGCTCCTGCTCATCCCCGGGATCGGCTCACGCCGCTTTCAGACGCTGCTGAAGCGGGTCGGTTCACCACGTGAAATCTTTGCAACTCCACCCAAACAACTGATTGATGCCAAAGCCATTCCCAAATCAGTGGCGGCGCATCTCGCCACGCCCGACTGGCCGCAAGTCGAAAAGCAGCTCAACTGGCAACAACAGCCGAGCAACCACATCATCACCTGCGCCGATCCGCGCTATCCCGCCCTATTAAAGGAGATCACCGACCCACCACCTGTGCTGTTTATTCAGGGCAATCTGGAAACACTTTGTCGGCAGCAGATCGCCATCGTCGGTAGCCGTAACCCCTCGCCCGATGGCCGTGAAAACACCTTTGCCTTTGCACGTGACCTGGCACAACGCGGCTATGTCATCACCAGCGGCCTCGCCCTCGGGGTCGATACAGCGGCCCATCGTGGCACACTGGCCAGCAACGGCGCCACGCTTGCGGTAATGGGCACCGGGGCCGATTATCGCTATCCCAACAGCAATCGCGCACTGGCCGATGAAATTATCCAAAATGGTGCCCTCATCACCGAATTCCCACTCGGCACCCCGCCACTGGCCGAAAATTTCCCTCGCCGCAACCGCATTATCAGCGGCATGAGCCTCGGGGTGGTGGTCACTGAGGCGGCGTTACGCAGCGGCTCGCTCATCACGGCCCGCAGCGCACTGGAGCAGGGACGAGAGGTCTTTGCGATCCCCGGCTCGATCCATAATCCGCTCGCCCGAGGGTGCCATTCACTGCTGCGGGATGGCGCAAAACTTGTTGAAAATACTCAAGATATCATCGAAGAACTGGATTCACTGAGCCACTTCGAACCCGCCGATCCCCCCCCGATTCTCCCACCCCTTTTTTCCAAACCTCTCGACCACAAAGAACAGGCTGTTTTAAGCGCGCTCGGCTTCGACCCCAGCGCCATCGACACTCTGGTCGAACGCACAGAATTGACTGCCGAGGAACTTTCCGCCATCCTTCTCGTACTTGAATTGCACAATTACGTAAAAACGACCCCCGGCGGCCACTATGTTCGCAGCGGGATCAATACGGGGAATGAAGGACTTAGTTGATGAAAGAAAACATGCTGGACGTGCTGATGTATCTCTTCGAGCACTATATAAACGAAGAGACCGAAGTCAGCCCAGATCATGATTCTCTGAAAATCCGCCTTGAAGAGGCGGGCTTTTCACAGGGCGAAATCGGCAAAGCGTTCCTGTGGCTTGAAGACCTCTCAACGCAACGGGAAGCCGGAGCCTTTGGCCTGAAAGAGATCCCCTCCACCCCTGGCGCCATGCGTATATATAGTGCAGATGAACTTGAACGCATCGAACCCGAAAGCCGTGGTTTCCTGCTGTTCCTCGAGCAGACCGACGTGCTGACGCCGATCACGCGTGAACTGATCATCGATCGCGCGCTGGCACTTGAAAGCAACACCATCGACCTCGATGATCTCAAATGGATCGTTTTGATGGTGCTCTTTAACCAGCCCGGCCAGGAAGCGGCCTATAGCTGGGTCGAGGATATCGTCTTCGACGGCATGGAAACGACGCTACATTAAACGCGTTTCTAATCACACACGGAGATGTGCCGCTAAACGGGATAAGTCGCGCCCGGCGCCTCAAATCACTTTTTTACTAAACAACCAACACGAATGTTAATGGTCTCTGAATGAGCAAAAATCTTGTCATCGTCGAATCACCGGCAAAGTCAAAGACGCTTAAAAAGTATCTGGGCAAGGATTTCGAGATCCTCGCCTCCTACGGGCATGTGCGCGACCTGCTCCCCAAAGAAGGTGCGGTCGACCCCGAGAATGACTTTGCGATGAAATATCAAATCATCGAAAAGAATGCCAAACATACCGACGCCATCGTCAAGGCGCTGAAAAAAGCCGACACTCTCTATCTCGCAACCGATCCGGACAGAGAGGGCGAGGCGATTTCATGGCACCTGCTCGAAATCCTGAAAAAGAAAAAACTGATCAAAGACAAGCCGGTCTATCGCATCGCCTTCAATGAGATCACCAAAAAGGCGGTGAATGATGCGGTCGCCAACCCGCGCGAACTCTCGATCGACATGGTCAATGCACAGCAGGCCCGTCGCGCACTCGACTACCTTGTCGGCTTTAATCTCTCGCCACTGTTGTGGAAAAAAATCCGCCGAGGGCTCTCTGCCGGGCGCGTTCAGAGCCCTGCGCTGCGCATGATTGCCGAGCGCGAAGATGAGATTGAACGCTTTGAAAAGCGTGAATACTGGACCATGGAGTCCGATCTTAAAGCAAATAAAAAAGATGCCTTCAGCGCCAAACTGACCCACTATAAAGGTGAAAAGCTGGAGCAGTTCAGCATCACCGATGAGAAGACCGCCACCGATGCCGAACAGGCCATCAACAAGGCCGCGGCGGGTAAACTGATCGTCGAAACCGTTGAAAAGAAACAGCGTCGTCGTAACCCGGCCGCCCCCTTTATCACCTCAACGTTGCAACAGGAGGCGTCGCGTAAACTGGGCTTCACCGCGCAGCGCACCATGCGCACGGCACAGCAGCTCTATGAAGGTATCGATATCGGTGATGAGGCGATCGGCCTGATCAGCTACATGCGTACCGACTCGGTCAACCTCGCGAGCGAAGCGATTGAACAGCTGCGGGAACTGATCAGCGAGCGCTACGGCAAAGAGAACCTGCCCAAAGAGCCCAAGACCTACAAGACTAAATCAAAGAATGCACAGGAAGCGCATGAAGCGATCCGCCCGACGGTCGTGTCGCTCACCCCCGATTCTATTAAAGACAAACTGAGTGCAGATCAATTTAAGCTCTACAGTCTGATCTGGAAACGCACCGTCGCCTGTCAAATGGTCCACGCCACCATTAATATGGTCGGGGTTGATCTCAGCGCGGGCGAAGGCAACACCTTTCGCGCCACCGGTTCGACCATCGTCAAGCCCGGTTTTATGGCGGTCTATCAGGAAGGACTCGATGACAGCAAAGAAGGCGATGATGAAAAACTGCTGCCTCCCCTCAAAGAAGGTGACGAAGTCGAACTTCTTGTACTGCGCCCAGAGCAGCATTTTACCGAACCGCCACCGCGTTACACTGAGGCGAGTCTGGTTAAGACACTCGAAGAGCACGGCATCGGCCGACCGTCGACCTACGCCAGCATCATCTCGACGCTACAGGCACGCGAGTATGTTGAACTCGACAAAAAACGTTTCAAACCGACCGATGTCGGTCGCGTGGTCAATAAATTTCTGACCGAGCATTTTTCACGCTACGTCGATTACGACTTCACCGCCAATCTCGAAGACGAACTCGATGCGATCTCACGCGGCGAAAAAGAGTGGATTCCGCTGATGAAGGATTTCTGGGGACCATTCAAAGCGCTGGTCGATGACAAAGAGGTCAGCGTACAGCGCAAAGATGTTACCCAGGAAGCGATGGATGAGGAGTGCCCCAAGTGTGCCAAGCCGCTCTCGATCCGACTGGGGCGACGCGGCCGTTTTGTCGGCTGCACCGCCTTCCCCGAATGCGACTACACCCGCAATCTCGGCGAAGATGGCGAAAGCACCGAGCCGGAGAAGGTTGAAGGACGCAACTGTCCTGACTGTGAATCAGACCTGATCATTCGCCACGGGCGTTACGGCAAGTTCATCGGTTGTAGTAACTATCCGAAGTGCAAACATATCGAACCGATCGAACAACCGGCGGACACCGAAGTGGAATGCCCCGAGTGTAAACAGGGCACGATCCTGCAGCGTAAGTCACGTTACGGCAAGATCTTTTTCTCCTGTGGTCGCTATCCGGATTGCAGCTACGCCATCTGGAATAAACCGGTCGCGCGCCCTTGCCCCGATTGCGACTGGCCAATCCTGACGCTAAAGACCACCAAGCGCAAAGGCACCGAACTGATCTGCCCACAAAAAGAGTGTGGTTACGCAACAGCGGCTGATGAAGAAGGAAACCCAACAGAGACTGAATAAACCTCTAACTGGGCAATCCACTAGGCGCCAGCATTCAGAGCCGAGTTAACCCAATTAAGTTCAAATATTTTCAATGGTACTGCTACTTCACTAGCTGTCATTTAGTGTTCATGCTAAAAACCAAGATGCTATATGACAGCTGATTTTTGCGCCAAGGGTGCGTATTGTATCCGGATATTTCCGTAAACTTACTCTCTCGAAGCGCTTATGACTACACAATAGCGCTGTACCGACTCAACACACCCATTATTGCGCATAGAAGCAAACCATACATACTGTCCCCATGCACTATCACCGACTATCACCCAGGCAAGCACCATCACCCCAGATGGGGTTCTGACTTGGATCGCAGAAGATAGCACTCCATTCAGTAGTCGGGTCAAAGCCACTACTGCCATCGCCGAAGGTATAATATCCCGCCGAGCCACCATTGCCATTTCCGGGTGTGTATATATAGCCGCCTGCCGTTACGTTTGCGTTCACCGCCGTCACTTTACTGGAAGTCTGAATGCCCGTTCCAATCCCCATGTCAAAATTTCCAGCACCGGCTTGTTGAAATGCCGAGCCAGTGTCCGCAGGCGCATCTGCACCAGTAAGCTCCACGCTGTTTATCATCTGTGTCACTGGATTGATAGGAGTATTGTCAGTGAAGTTTAATGAACTCATGTCGACCATAAAGAGGCTGTAAATAATTCTGTGTAACTGCCCGTTTCAAACATGAGGAGCTAACTGCTCCTCAAATACAATCATAAAGTGATTCATGGCCTCTTTCCAGTTTCTAATCGGCATCGTCCATTTCTTTG
>Ga0316209_1000413_pt1 | contig 77853 bp, 62 predicted proteins | sample 6monopyrite_MG_FD_204945 | JGI IMG/M metagenome (GOLD analysis project Ga0316209, IMG submission 204945) | Microbial mat bacterial communities from mineral coupon in-situ incubated in ocean water Damariscotta River, Maine, United States -... | ecosystem: Environmental > Aquatic > Marine >... | reverse complement strand
CGGCGGGTTGCTCGCGTGAGCGAGGACTTCGTGGCGACGCCTGCCCCGCCCTATCCAAGTGGGCATAACCTCCTGGCCGGACGCTCCGTGCTGGTCACCGCGGCAGCGGGAACGGGGATCGGGTTCGCGACTGCGAAGCGATGCGCCGAAGAAGGCGCGAAGGTCATGCTCTCGGACTTGCATGCGGGGCGACTCGATCGCTTCGCCGATGAGCTGGCGAACGAAATCGGTCGCGACGTGCCGCGCGCGGTCTGCGACGTGCGATCGGATGAGCAGGTCCGTGCTTTGATCGCGGAAGCGGAATCCAGTCTGGGTGGCATCGACGTGCTCGTGAATAACGCGGGCCTCGGCATGACGAAGAACCTGGTCGAAACAACGACCGACGAGTGGCTTTCGCTGATGGACGTAAATCTGAGCGGCCCCTTTCGCACCATGCGGGCGGCGCTCCCGGGAATGTACGCGCGAGGCACCGGATCGATCGTGAACGTGTCGAGTATCTGTGCGTGGCGGGCCGAGGCGGGCCAGACGGCCTACGGGGCCTCGAAGGCGGGGGTTCTCGCCTTGACCCGCTGCGTCGCCCTCGAAGCGGCGGAGCATGGCGTCCGCGTCAATGCGATCGTCCCGAGTCTTGCCATTCACCCCCATCTCGAGAAGGTCTCGAGTCCGGAATTCCTGGCGCAGATGGTGCGGCAGAACGAGGTGCTCGGCCGCGCCGCGGAGACCTGGGAGATCGGCAATGCGATCGTCTTCCTCGCGTCCGACTACTCAAGCTATATGACCGGAGAAGCCCTCTCCGTCAGCTGCCGCCACGCCTAGCACCGCGGCCATCTGGAGCCCAACCCATGCCGAAAGCCCTCGACGCCGACGTTCGCCGCCTCATCGACGCCCCGAATTTCGCCGCGTTCACCACGCTTATGCCCGACGGCGCGCCGAAGGTCGAACCGGTCTGGGTCGCCCGGGAAGGCGACTACGTCCTGGTCGCGACGGACAGCCGCGGCGTCAAAGGCAAGAACGTCGAGAATGACAAGCGGGTCGCACTCTCCGTCTCGGACTTCGCGAACCCCTACGAGCAAGCCCTCATCCGCGGACGCGTGATCGAGACCCGGGACGATAATGACCTTGTCGTCCTCGACGCAATGTCCGAGCAATACCTCAGCAAGCCCTTCCCCCGACGAAAATGGTCGAGCCGGGTCGTCTATGTGATCGAGGCGGATGTCGCCCGCTACTACAAGTCGCCCCTCGAACACACACCGCGTTAAGCGGCGGGAAGTTCGACGACGCGAGCCAGCGTACCGGGAACCCCATAGAGGTCGAGCGAGCAGTCGGCCCAATCGGACTGGAGTTCGATCGTCATCCCGACGCTCGCCTCTCGAATTTCCGTGACCCCATCGCAGCCGATACGAACCGTCGTAAGAAAGCTGTCGCCAATCGCATCCAGCCTGATCTGACGCCGCAAAGGAACGTGTCGAATCTCCGCAAGCCCCGCCCGTCCGTACGCCGCACCGAGCGTGATGTCTCGGGAGATCGCGGCATCCGTCTCGCGCATGACCTCGACCTCGCGGCGAATTTTGAGAATATCGGGTGGAAGCAAACTTACGCCTGCCGCAGCAATCAATTCATCCGCTGCCCTCAACGCCTCGCCGTATTGCTCTGCCAAATTCGCGGCCCGGACGAGCCAGATCAGGGAGCGCCGATATCCGGCCTCCCCAACATGGAACGCAGGCGAGCGGGACGCCGCAAGCAGACGATCAACCGCGGCCCCGCTATCCCCATCGGCGAACGCGAATACCCCATGCACGAAGTCTCGGTAGCCTGCCTCATAGAGATTCGGCCACTTCCACGCATCGATCTTCGTGAGCGCCTGCCGCCCGCCTTCGAAATCCTTGCGTTCAATCGCGTCGAATATTTTAATCAGCGCGGCTCTCTGATTCGGTCTCGCTCCAGGCTCCCCACCGATCGCCCCAATCCGATAAGGAATGGCGACCCGGATACCATCTTGCCGAACCGGGACACCATCCCTCATCGCCGGAGCGTATCGCCAGGCCCGGAGCGCACGCAGCGTGGGCTCGACAAAGGCGTCGTTCCCGATCAAAGCGATCGCCTCGGCATCGCGGACGACCCCGCTTTCATCCACCGAAAACTCCACCAGCACCCTCGCCTCACCCCCCGCATCGAGCGCGTCGAACGGATACTGGGGCGGGACTCGGCGCAGAACGCATACACCTCGGTCTCCATCGACCAATGGACAGGCCGCCAGATCTGCCGACCCCGTCCCGGTTCCCAGTCCTGCGCAGCCGAGCGCAAGAAGCGTCGGCACCACGACGAGCAAGAACGTGAGTGGGGACCGTGGCATGACGTGCTCCTTTATCATAATTCGGATCCATTCTCTCACATCTCGGCGCATCACCCTACTCGCCCGTGTCTGGATCGGCTAACGATCGTGCTGCCCCTTTTTTCGACTCGTGTCCGAAAGGAACTCAGAATGGCGACCGCACCGGATTCGACGACCGACTCGTCACAAGACTTCGGCCCACTCCTGCGCGACCGCGTCGCTGTTGTCACCGGCGGCTCCCGCGGTATCGGGGCCGGCATCGCGGCCGCGCTCGTCCGTGCGGGCGCGACCGTCGTCATCTCTGGCCGAAACGCAAGCACGCTCGAAGCGACAGCGAAGGAGATCGACGCGACCGCCGTCGTCGCAGACGCGGCTGAGATCTCCTCGGCAGGTGAGCCCGTCCGGCAAGCGATCGAGCGCTTCGGCGGGATCGACATCCTGGTGAATAACGTCGGGGGCAGCGCCGGCGGCAATCCCAATCTGTTCAAGGGCGATGCCGCCGAGGACGACGGTTTTGAAGCCAACCTCAGACTCAATCTCACTGCCGCCTACTGGCCGACGAAGGCGGCTGTGCATTCGATGCGTGAGCGCGGGCGAGGACGCGTCATCAATATCGGCTCCGGTGCTTCAAAACACGCCGCGGCGAGTCCGGCTTATACCGCGGCCAAGCACGGGTTGATTGGGCTCACTAAACAACTCGCCCTCGACCTCGCTCAGCACGGCATCACGGTCAACTGCGTCTGTCCTGGATGGACCCAGACCGATCTGGTCGATTTCAATGCGCTCGGCGCGATGCAGGGAGTCTCCGCTGACGATGCCCGAAAGAGCGCTGAGGGCGAGAGCGCACAGCGACGCATCCTGGAACCCGCCGAACTCGGCCCCATGTGTGTCCTGCTCGCCTCCGGCGGCGGCAGCCCCATCACCGGGCAGGTAATCGGCGTCGACGGCGGCTACCGGCTCTAAGCAGCGCGCGCCCCACATTCACCCGCGGAACGGAGTCCTGTTATGCCCGTCGCCCCACTCAAGAACGAAAAAATCCTGATCACGGGAGCCACCGGCGCGATCGCGCACCCGGTCGCCGCGTACCTCGCCAAGGACAATCACGTGATCGGTGCCGCGCGCTTCTCGTATCCGCCGCTTCGCGAGAAACTTGAGAAAGCCGGTGTCGAGACGATTGAGATCGATCTCGAAACGAACGATCTCGATGCGATCCCAAACGACATCACACGCGTCCTTCACTACGCCTACACACGTAGACCCTCGGGCGAGTTCCATAGCGCGATTCACGTGAACGCAATCGCGGTGGGCCATGTGCTCAAGCGATGCCAGAACGCCCGCAGCGCGTTGATCGTCTCGGCCGCAACGCTCTACTCCGTTCATGAGGACCCGGCCTACGCCTACCGAGAGGAAGACGATATTGGCTTCGCGCGTGCGCCGTGGGGCCCGTCGAGTCCGGTCTCGAAGGTCACCCTCGAATCGATCGCGCGGTTCAGCGCGGAAGCCTTCGGTCTTCCGACGACGATCGTCCGCCCCGCCGTTCCCTACGGAACTTCGATCGACATGATCAGCACCATCATCGATTCGGTTGCGAAGGACGAACCCGTCTTTTGCATACACGACCCGCAGCCCCTCTCCCTGATCCATATCAAAGACATGGCGGAGCAAATCGCGCCGCTCATGGATGCGGCGAACGTACCGGCCACCCTCGTCAACTGGGCTTCGGAGGAAGTCATGACAGTTCAGGAGATCGCGGCGGAGGCGGGGCGCCTCCTGGGTAAGACGCCGAAGTTCCAGGTCTCTAATCCGCCCGGGGTCGCCAAAGGCTCAGTCATCGATACTTCTCGCGTTCGAAAAATCGTCGGCCCCTGTCAGTACACCCTCCGCGAGTCGATGCCGGAAATTGTCGCCGCGCGGCATCCGGCCTAGCGCGCGGGAGTTTTTCAAGGGGCTAGAGTCGATAGCCTCACTGCGTAGGGAGAGAAGATGAAGACGGAAGTGATCGATGCGGGCTCGCTCTCAGGCTACGACGAAGAAGTCGACGTCCTGGTCATCGGCCTCGGCGCCGCGGGCGCAGCCACCGCACTCGGCGCACGAGAAGCAGGTGCCGAAGTTCTCGTCGTAGAACGCGCGGGAGGTGGTGGCGGCACTTCTGCAATGTCTGGAGGGGTGATCTATCTCGGCGGCGGTACGGCACTTCAGAAAGCCTGCGGCTTCGAAGACACGCCCGAGGAGATGCTCAAGTATCTTCAGGCCTCGATCGGCCCCGGGCGGGATGATGCGAAGCTCGAGCTCTACTGCGAGGGATCGGTCGAGCATTTCGATTGGCTTGTTGCCCAGGGCATCCCGTACAAGGAAACCTTCTACTACGGGCAATCGGGTGAGCCGCCCACGGACGACGGACTCGTCTGGTCCGGCTCGGAGAACGTCCATCCCTTTCGCGACCTCGCGAAGCCCGCGCCGCGCGGACATGTCGCGGCAGTTCCCGGAGCGGCGGGCCACAAGGTGATGAGCGCATTATGCGAGGCGGTCGAAGCCTCGGGCGCGGAGACCCGGTTCAACACGAGTTGCTCGGCGCTCTACCAGGAACGCGACGGGTCGATTTCCGGCGTTCGGCTCGAAACCTTCGGCGAGTCCAGGACCGTCCGCGCTCGCGGTGGTGTTGTCATCACGACGGGCGGTTTCGTGTTGAACGACGAGATGCTCGACGCTTATCGCCCTGAAGCGCGCAAATGCTCCATGCGCGTCGCAGCGGATGGGGATGATGGCTCGGGGATCCGACTCGGAATGGCCGCCGGCGCGGGCACGCGACATCTCGACAAGGTTTCCGTTTCGCTTCCGGTGACCCAGCCCTGGGACCTAAAGGCGGGACTGCTCGTCAACGCCCAGGGCCAGCGCTTCATCAATGAAGACGCCTACTACGGCCGCCTGGGCGACTACGCCCTACTCCGGCAAGAGGGGCGCTGCTGGCTGATCGTCGATGACGCGTTCTATGTGCCGGCGGAATACGGGTTCGAACTCGTCGCCGCGGGCGAGACGGTGGCAGAACTCGGGCAGGAGCTCGGACTGCCGGAAGGCGCGCTCGAATCGACCCTCGAGGTCTTCAATCTTCATGCGAAACGCGGCGAGGATCCCCTCTTCGGCAAGCGCGAGCCCTATCTCAAGCCGCTTGAGTCGCCGCCTTTCGGCGCGATCGACTGTACGACGGAGAACGCGCGTTATGCCGTGTTTACCCTCGGTGGTCTCGCTGCCGATGTCGATGGCCATGTGCTCGACCCGGAGGGCCGTGTGATCCCCGGACTCTATGGCGCCGGCCGGTCCACGTCGGGCCTCGCGGTCGGCGGCTATAGCTCGGGCCTCTCGCTGGGCGACGGAACATTCTTTGGCCGACGTGCGGGGATCGCCGCTGCGAAGCGCTGACTCACCCGCCGCCGATATCAACACCGAAGGCTTCGTAGACGAGGTCCGCGCCGCGGTGCCGATGGCGTTCAAAACGACCGATCAACGTGAGTGCATCGCGCCGAACAGCCTGGGGACAGGGGGATTCGATCAACCGCTTCGTCAGGGACTCACAGGCATCGGCGAGCTCGGCGTGTTCGGCCTCAAGCGTCGCGACCTCTCGCCATAGGCGCGGAGCCTCTTCCACGATTTCGCGCAGGATCCCCCTTGGCGACTCCGTGTCCTCCATGTGCGCGTCGAGTCCGGCGCTCACCCGCTCAAGCGAGCGGCGCACGCGCGCAAACCAGGTCTCCCCTCGCCCCACCGGCGCGGAGATCGCGCGTCCCAGCGCAAGCAACGTGTCGAAGAGCTTTTCCCGCGCCAGGATGGCCGCGTTCAGCAGCGGCGACTCACAAGCGATCTCCACCACGACAACATCCTCGAGCAGATCGAGGAAATCATCGCCGCTGATCCGCACGAGGGTTTCGTGGTCCCCGCCCTCGAAGAAGACTTCCGGCTGATCCTCAAGACTCGCATCAAGCACCGTCATGAGTCCATATGCGGATCCGAAAGGCGGAATCGCGCCGACCACGCAGTCCGGGAAGAGCTGCGTCGCAACCGGCTCATCGCAGAGATGTAGGGACCGCCCGAGCTCCTCTCGCAGTCGATCGAGAGCCAGACGGCGCGAAGCGGGAAGGACCGCCAGCACGATGCCCCGGTCGTCCTCCAGCACGACGGCCTTCGCAACGCATTCTTCATCCACATGCGCGCTATGCGCGGAGGCCAGGCTCGAAGTCGACCAGCGATGACTCAAGATCGAATAGTCGGTGTCGTTTCGGATGAGTACCTCTTCCACGCGATCGGCGAGTGACATGGGAGCTCCTTCGCTTCAGAGCGGACGTGACGTCCGCAAAGAGATCCTGCGTGTGATCCGCCCAGCACTCACGTGCCGGACCGAGGCGGCTTTCCGCTTGTCGTTCCTCCGTCGGAACTCTTTGGGCTCGCTCGAAGCGTTCCCGCAGCCATTGCGATCTGGGGGGCGTCTGGGAATCAGCGGAAGCGTCGCTCGAGCGTTCGGGCTGGGGGTTAGCGGAATCGCAACCCACGACCGAACGACTGCGCCCCTTCGATCCTCACGCGGATCGAGCGGGACCACCTCCGTACTTCAAAGCCCGGTTCTGATGAGGCTCCCGGGTACGACATAACATCCGCACTCGTCCCACATCGAGGCTGTCGCCCGCGGAACTCCCCCTGCAACTGAGGTACGTCCGCGTCGTTCACTCAAGTCTCGCAGCGGGATCGACCCGCTTCCTTCCGCGACCACCGACGCGAGGCATGCGACGGCTACACCTTCTGCACGGCCCATGATTCTGGTGCGGTCGTTCGGAACACGACACGAGTAGTTTGCGGGGGGCTGTCTAGTGCTGATTGATGAACAGCGACTCGCGCATCACATCGTGTCGCTACAAGGAAACGGAACCTCGGTCCTCCACGACCATGCAGCGACGTATGAACTCAAAGTATGTCGAGATTGAAGATTGTCAATCGGTGATTCGCGCGATCTCCAGATCGATTCGAAGGCAAACGCAATAATGTGTCCGAAATCACAACGCTCGCCGCGACCCGTGCCACACCGCCGACGAGTCTTCGCGGGACCTAGCGCCCCGTCGTCGCGCCGCCGTTTGAGCGCCAGATCTGCCCCGTACAAAAGCGCGACGCCTCTGAGGCCAGGTAGAGCACGAGCCACGCCTGATCTTCAGCCTCCCCGACGCGCTGAATCGGCGACATTGATTCCATCGATCCAACAAACGTGTCGTAGTTCTCTTGATTGATCGATCCATCCGGATTCTTGAGATGTCGCTTTGTAAAGTTCGTAATCGTGGCACCCGGTGCGAGCGCATTGACGCGAATTCCGCGATCACCGACCTCCTGGGCAAGCGTATGCGTGATCTGCGCGACCGCCGCCTTCGTCAGCGAATAGAGTCCGTAGCCCGAGACAGGTTTATCGATCGCGCCCGAGGAGACGTTGATGATACTCCCGCCACCCCGCGCAGCCATCGCGGGGATCGCCGCCTGACAGGCGTAGAGCGTGCCCTTCACGTTGATCGCGACCACTCGATCGAAGTCGTCATCGGTCAATGCTTCGAGCAAACCATCGTGGGGCACACCCGCGACGTTGCAGAGCACGTCGAGTCCGCCGAACTCGTCGGTTGCCCGACTCACGAGCGCATTGATCTCCGACCTCGACGAGATATCGACGCCCTGCGCGACCGCGTTTCCGCCATCCTCCCGAATCCGCTTCGCGACCGCCTCGGCACCCGCAGCGTTGAGATCTCCGAGCACCACGCTCGCGCCCGCTTGCGCAAGTACCTCCGCAACGGATTCGCCGATTCCACTCGCCGCTCCGGTCACCACAGCCACCTTGTTTGACAGCCCAAAAATCTCGTCGATCGCGCTCATCCTCGCTGACTCCTCGTCTCGATCACTCGGCGCCGGCTTCGGCAAGTGGCTTCGGGGTGTACTTCTCGATCTCAGGCAGGACTTCCTTCCCGATCAGCTCGATCGTCTTCATGATCGATTCATGCGAGTGGTAGCCGAACTGCACATAACAGATCAGTTCGTCGACCCCGAGATCGGCGTAGTGACACATCTTCTCGAAGCATCGCTCCGGGTCGCCCACCACGATCATGTCCCCGTCACTAAAAGAGTCGATCGGCACGTTCCCCTCGAGCATGGGCTTGAGCAGCGGAAAAGCCTCGTTGCGCTCCTCTTCGGAGAAATGCGGCAGCTCCCATTCGAGGGTGAACTCCGCCAGGTTCTGATACCACCAGGCAACGGAGTCCCAGATCCCGTTGTCGACCGCTTGATCCATAGTCTCCGCACAATGAACGAGCGTATAAGCGGCCACGCGATTCGTAGAGGTGCCTGTCAGAGGCCTCGCTCGCTTCTGCGCCTCTCGATAGGCTGCGATCTGCCGGGCCATCTGCTCAAGCGGCTGCATGATCGAAAAGCTCAGCATGCCGAGCGCGTTCTCACCGGCGACCTGGGCTGATCCCTCGGAGGTGGCCGCCATCCAGCATGGCGGGTGGGGATCCTGATAGGGCTTGGGCGTCACAACGCGTTCGGGGAATTCGAATCGATCGGACTTGTAGGAAAAGCGCTCCTCGCGCCACATGCCGCAAACGATTTCGATGGCCTCCTTCCAATCGTCCCGCGACTTTTCGCGATCGACTTGAAAAGCCGTCTGCTCCATTGGGGTCGAGCGCCCCGTTCCCCACTGCACCCGTCCCCTCGAAAGGATGTCGACGGTCGCGACTTTTTCGGCGATGCGCGCGGGATGAGTGAATCCAAAGGGGGTCAGGGTGACCCCGAAGCCCAGGTTGATGTTCTCCGTCACCTGGCTGAGCGCGCCAAGCAGGACCTCAGGCGCCGGGCAATGGGAGCGCCCCTCTCGAAAATGATGTTCGACGGCCCAGATCGTGTTGAAGCCGAGCGAATCAGCGAACTTGATCTGATCGATCGCCTCGTAGTAGGCGCGCTGTTCTCGCTCGCGCTGACCGTGGGGATGTTCTTTGCCCCATGGCTTCGGGGCGTCCACTTCGTAGAGAAGATCGAGCTTCAAGGTTTTCTCCTGTTCTGCTGAGTCTCTAACGTTCTAGGTCAGCGAATACGGGAATCGCGTGGTCCATCCGCCATCGACGGCGAGCGCCTGCCCTGTGATCTTTCGAGCGAGATCGGACACCATGAAGGTGATGGCGCCCCCGATATCCTCGGGCTCCGCGATCGTCCCGAGCAGGTCTGCAGCGGGCTTGGGGGTCGTGCCCGCCGCCCACTCGGCTTCCATCCGGGGCGTACGAACGGTTCCGGGCACGACCGCGTTCACACGGATGCCATGGGGCCACCACTCCTCGGCCGCCGTCTTGACGAAGTTCAGAAGCCCCGCCTTCGCAGCCCCGTAGGCGCCATGCCGTGCCGCGGAGAACATCCCGGACACCGAAGCAACCATGCAAAGCACGCCCGGGCGCTCGGCATCGACCCAATGCTTCGCCGCCGCCTGCGCCACGTAGAGGTGATGGCGGAGATTCACATCGAAGTCGCGGTCCCAGGTCTCATCGTCGACCGAGATCAGCGGAGCCCATGAGGCTCCTCCAACGATGTTCACGACGATGTCGAGCCGGCCCGTCAATTCTTCCGCAGCGGCGATCACGCCCTCGACCTGATCGCGTTTCGTCACGTCCGCGCTCAAGGCACCGGTCTTCCGACCCAGGGCCTCGATTTCCGCCGCCACCTTGTCCGCACGCTCGCGCTCCGAGTCGAGCACGACGACATTCGCCCCAGCGCGCGCCAGCAGGAGCGCGGTCGCGCGCCCCATGCCCTGACCGCCACCGACGACGAGGGCTCCCCTATCCGACAGATCCAGAATGCTCAACGATTCGTCCCCTCTTCATCTATCCCAACTCAAGACCGCTGGCCTGGCCAGCCTTACCCATGCTGCGCATGACCTAACGTGCCGATGGCTCCTCGGCCGCGACCACGTTCACCGGAATGGCACTCATCAGCGGAATGCCCGTGTAGGGGTCGTAGTCCCGATCCACGCTCGACAGCCGCCCGGTATTACTCCCGATCTTGCGCACGTCCTTGTCATCCGGACTGCCCGGCGAATCGCCGAAGCCATGGGGCATCGAGATCACACCGCGGCGAATCGCATCCTCTGGCTCGACGACGCCGAGAATCGAATCATGGCTCGAGGTGATCTCGACGACGTCGCCCTTGGCGAGGTCAAGGTCGGAAAGATCTTCCGGATTCATGAAGGCCGGGTTGTACGTCCACTTCCGGACCAGCTTCGGGATGTCCCGAGCGGCCGAATTATGCACATCGGGCAATCGCCGACTCACGAGACGGAACGCATAATAGTCGTCGCGGTCGATCGGCTCGGTCGCAACCTGGCGCAACTCTGCCAGCATCGTCGGATCCGAGAAAGAAAGTCGTCCTGTCGCCTCCGCATCCCCGGGCTCGACGAGGACCTCTCCTTCGAAGACCATACCCTCCGGAAATCTCTTCACCTCATCGAGCGGAATGCGCGCGCCCTTCGTGAGCGCCGCAAAGAGTTCATCGTTTGTGGGCTTCCGTTCGAGATCGATCGACGTCGTCGCCGGATTCTCCGCATCCGGCCCCCACTCGTAGGCGGCCGCAATCGTGAGCGGGAGATTCATGCGCTGCGCGAGGCCATAGAAGAACTCCCACTCTTCGATCACTTCGGACCCGTCCGGAGGATCCACCACGACGGGACTGTATTGCGCGTAGGGCTCGGGGTAACCCATCGCATAGGGCGTGAGTGATTCCGTGGGCAGGGTCATGCCCGGGACTTCGAGGGAAAGCTTCGGCGCAATGACGTAGTCGGCGAGCTTCGCCGTCGCCGACATCTTGATATCGAGGGTGACGTTCAGCTCGAGCGCGTTCATTGCAGCCAAGGTCTTCTGCTGATCCGGCCAGGCCGCCATCGGGTTCCCGCCGATGCTGAAGAGCGCTTTCACCTGCCCTTCCCCTTCGAGCAGAATCTCATCCGCGAGCGCCGCCGTTGGCATCCCCGCGACCGTGTTCGTCAGGTTCCGCACGCGGAGCGTTTCACCGAAGCCCCAGCCAGGATAGGGGTCGAAGGCCTGGGCTTTGCTCGGGCTCGGCGCCATCAACACGCCCGGATTCGGAAGGGGTTCCCCTTCTCGCCGCCAATGCCCCGTCAGGGTGTTCAGCGCGAGCGTCAGGTATTCGGTGAGGTTGCCGCGGGGCGCCATATTAGGCCCGGTCCCGACGTTCGCTCCGCCGTTTCGACTCGCAGCGAAAATCCGCGCGGCGCGCTCGACATCCTCGCCGGGGACCCCAGCGCGGCGCGCGACATAGTCGAGGGTGAACGGCTCGACGACGGCGCGGAGCTCGTCGAGTCCGCGCGTGTGCGCCGCAATGAAGCCGTCATCGGTCAATCCTTCGGCAAGAATCACGCGGATCATGCCCGCAAGAATCGTCGGATCCTCCCCTGGTTTGGGCTGCAGGAAGACCTTCGCGACTTTGGCGGCCTCGCTGTAGCGAGGATCGATGATGATCAGGTCGAGGCCGCGCTTCGTCGCATCGTGCAGGCGCTTGGCGGGATTCATGCACGGGATGCCAATCGACTTCGAGATCGTCGGGTTGGCTCCAACAAGCATCCAAACGTCCGCAGCATCAAAATTATAGGGCCCGCCTCCCCAGGTTCCGTGAAGCGCGGGCGCGACCATCTTGCCGGGCTGGTCGATCGTCGCACTCGTAAAGTGCATCGGAGACCCCATCGACTGCAGCCAGGCGGCGGCCATCGGGGTTCCTGCCGGATAGGGGAACGAGTAGGTCCCCGTATAGAGAGCGACGCTTCGCGGGCCGTGCTCCTCGATGATCTGCGACAGCTGCGCTGCGATTTCGTCCATCGCGGTCTCGACGGGAATCGGATGATGATTCCCCTCGTCGTCGCGCTTCATCGAATGAAGCACGCGATGCGGATTCGAATGCTGCTCGGGAAGCGCCCGGCCCTTCGCACAGGTGTATCCGTGATAAACCGGGTTGTCCTTCGCCCCGATCACCGAAACGGGCCGACCGTCCTCGACGGTCACCTTGATTGCGCAGGACGCGTGGCAAAAACGACAAAAGGAATCGCGAACATCGGGCATGCGGCACTCCTCGAACCCCGATCATGCGGGGCAGATCGAAGCTTCGAGCATACGCAATTCCGACCCGCGTCGTAGTCCCTGTTTCTCGCCTCTCTCGAGCACCCGATTCGCCCATTTCGAGCCCGACTCACGATCGGTCGCCGGGGTCGCAGTCCGTATATCCGGTCTATAGTTGCGCAACGCGCGAATCCTTCACTCGCGCAATCAAGAACAGAACGAGGTCATACCATGCAGGGACTACGCGAGCTGCGCGTCGTTGATTTCAGCAACCGAATCGCGGGTGCCTACGCAACCAAGCTCATGGCGGACGCCTACGCCGAAGTCATCAAGGTCGAGCCGGCCGAAGGCGACCCCCTGCGTCGCTGGTCCGCGAGCGGCCAGGACCTCGCTGAAAAAGACGGGCCCCTCTTCCAGTTCCTGAACACATCGAAGAAGTCGATCGTCGGCAGCCTCGGCGACGCGCACGTGGACGCGCTCCTTGAAGGCGCCGATCTCGTTGTCGAGACGGCCGACGGGGCCATCGATGCGGCGGCGCTCACCGAAAGTTTCCCGGGGCTCGTCGTGCTCTCGATCTCGGACTACGGACTCGATGGCCCCCTTTCCGGCCAGCCCTCCGCGGACCTCACGGTTCAGGCGAATAGCGGCGCGATCTCGGTCCGCGGCCTCCAGAGCCAACCCCCTGTTATGTGTGGCGGTCAGACGACGGAATGGATCGGCGGCACCTTTGCGGCGGTCGCCGGACTCGCCGCAGCGCGACGCTCAAGCAAGTCGGGACAGGGAGAGCACATCGACTTCTCCCTTTGTGAAGTCATGAACATCGGCTCCACCACCTACCTCGACCTGATGGATCACATGAGCGGCCGGCCGGAACCGCTCGGGGGCCCGCGCTCCGTCGAGCTGCCTTCCATCGAACCCACCAAGGACGGATGGGTCGGCTTCAACACGAACTCGAATCAGCAGTTCACGGATTTCCTCCTCTTGATCGAACGCCCGGATCTGCTCGCCGAAACCGATTGGGCCATGATGCAGACGCGCATGGCTCGCATGGACGAATGGAACGAGATCGTTCGCGCCTGGACGACCCAGCACACGACCGCCGAGATTGTCGAACGCGCCTCGCTCCTGCGAATTCCCGTCGCGCCCGTCAACAGCGGCAAGAGCGTCTTCGACCACGTCCATCTTCAGGAGCGCGGCGTCTTCAAGAAGAACCCGACCGGCGGCTTCCTCCAGCCCCGCCCGCCCTACTTGATGGACGGCGAGGGACCGCGCCCCTTCGAAGCCGTCCCCGACGTCGGCGAACACCAGAACGAGATCGAACCGCGCACACGCCCCGCCAAGGGCATCACACCCTCAGCGGCGCAGGACCCCGACCTTCCGCTCAAGGGCGTACGGGTCATAGACACGACCGCGTGGTGGGCCGGCCCGTCCGCCTGCCAGATGCTGGCGAATCTCGGCGCGGACGTGATTCGCGTCGAAGCGATCCAGCGACCCGACGGCATGCGCATGGCCGGAGGCATGTTCATCTCCGAGCCCGAATGGTGGGAACGAAGCGCCATCACCCTCGCGGCCAACACGAATAAACGCGGGATCACGCTGAACCTCGCGGACGAAAAGGGCCTCGCGATCTGCAAGCGTCTCATTGAAGAGTGCGATGTCTTCATCGAGAATTTCTCGCCCCGCGTGGTCGAGAACTTCGGACTCGATTGGGAGAACATCCACAAGATCAATCCCAAGTGCATCGTTGTGCGCATGCCCGCCTTCGGCCTCTCCGGGCCCTGGCGCGACAATGTTGGCTTTGCCCAAACGATGGAACAGATGTCGGGCCTCGCCTGGATCACCGGTCACGCCGACGATCAACCCCGCATCCAGCGCGGCCCCTGCGATCCGCTTGCGGGCATGCACGCCGCCTTCGCAACGCAAGTCGCCCTCGCCGAACGGGAGAAGACCGGTCGGGGACACCTGCTCGAATGCACGATGGTGGAAGGCGCGCTGAACGCGGCCGCGGAACTCGCCGTCGAGTGGTCCGCCAACGGCGTTGAACTCAACCGCGACGGAAACCGCGGCCCGCAAGGCGCCCCGCAGAACATCTACGCGTGTGCCGGCGAAGAGAACTGGCTCGCGCTCGTCGTCCGCGACGATGTGCAATGGGCTGCGCTCAAGGATCTCCTGGGCAATCCGGAGTGGGCGAACGACGAAGAGTTCGCGACCCATGCGGGCCGCCGCCGAAAGCACGATGCCATCGACGAAGCCCTCTCAAGCTGGTGCGCCGGCCAGGACCTCGATTCGACCGTCGAAGCGCTGCTTGCGCGGGGCATTCCGGCGGCGGGCGTTTGGGACGCGCGCATCCAATACAAACATCCGCAATTCGCGGCCCGGGGCTTCCACGAAGACGTCGATCATCGTGTGGTCGGGGTCCATCCTGTCGTTCGACCGCCCTTCCGTTTCGCGACCGTCGACCGATGGAACCGCACGCCCTGCCCGACCATGGGAGAGCACAACCATGAAGTGCTCGGCGAGATCGGACTCTCGGCAGAAGAGATCGCGCAGCTCGAAGCGGACGAAGTGATCGGCTACAAGCCCAAGGGCTTGTAGAAGCCGATCAGGAGAACGGATGCCCCTTCCCCCGAACGCCTACGATCGCGTGGACGAGACGCCCGATCCCCTCTTTTATGCCGTCCCACGGATGGTTGTGCATATCGACGCCGCCACGATCGAGGCGCTGACCGCTTTCTACGCGGAGATGATTCCAGAGGGCTCGGATGTCCTCGATCTCATGTCGTCGTGGGTTTCACACCTCCCACAGGATCTCTCGCTCGGGCGGGTCGCGGGGCTCGGCATGAACGCCGAGGAACTCGCTGCGAATACGGCGCTCACCGAACACTTCGTGCAGGACTTGAACAGTCAGCCTCTTCTTCCCTACGAGGATGAGAGTTTCGACTTCGTCCTGAATGCGGTTTCGGTTCAGTACTTAAAGCGTCCTCTAGAAGTCTTCGCGGAGGTCGCGCGGGTATTGCGACCGGGCGGACAGTCGGTCGTCGCCATGTCCCATCGCTGCTTTCCGACGAAGGCCATCCGCGCGTTCCAGGTTCCCGGCGGCGAAGAGCGCTTTCGCCTCGTCTCGCTCTACCACGAAGACGCGCAAGCTTTCGAGCAGATCGAAGCGATCGACCGCTCGCCATCCAGCGCGGATCCACTTTGGATCGTGACGGCGACGAAGAGAGCGAGCTAGGGAACGAACGCGCCGGAGACGCTAGTTCGCGTTCGCGGCTTCGACTTGCGCTTCCGCCCGGGCGAGATCGCCCGGCAGACTCCGAATCGCGAGCAGGAACGGAATCACGCCAAGGGCCGCGATGCAGCCGATCACGACGAGCGCATAACGCAGCCCATCATCGCCATAGCTCTGCGTGAAGTAGTCGCTCAGGAGCCCCGCCGTGAGCGGTCCCATCCCCAAGCCGATTAGATTCAGAATGAAGAATAGGATCGCCGAGGTCAGCGCGCGCATCGCGGGCGGCACGAGTCCGTGACAAGTGGCCAGGCATGGGCCGAGATAGGTGTTCGTCAGCATGGTGACGATGACCATCAATGCGATCACGAGCGTCGTCTGGCCGGAGAGCAAGAACGGGAAGAGTATCGGCAGCGCGATGAGTCCGGCCGCCATGGGGACACCGAGATACCAGCGTCGATCCCGCAATCCCAGATGATCCGCCAAACGGCCACCGAGCAGGGTTCCGGCGAGACCGGCGCCGCCGCCGCCGATCGCCATGATCAGGCCGAGTTCGATCCCCTCGACACCATGGCTGCGATTCATGAAGACCGGCAGAAAATTTCCGACGCCGTACCCGCCGAAGGCCGTGAGACCGCAACCGACCGAGATGAGCCAAAAGGAGCGAACTTTCGCGAGGAAGGAGAACGTCTCGCCGAGACTGGGCTTGTAGTCGGAGGCACCCGCAGAATCCCATCGTCCCCGCTCCGGCTCCTTGACGGTCATGAAGAAGATCGCGGCGAATAGCACGCCCGGAATTCCGACGGCCATGAAGGCCGCTCGCCAGCCGAGCGCCTCTTCGATGAAGGCACCGAGAACGAAGCCGAGCATGATTCCGAAATGGAGACCCGCCGAGTAGAAACCCAGGGCAGAGGCGCGGCGCTCCGGGGGGAAGTAGTCACTGATCATTGCGTGGGCGGGCGGACTCCCCCCGGCTTCGCCCAGCCCCACGCCAACGCGCGCAAGCAGGAGCTGGCTGAAATTCGTCGCCATCCCGGAGAGCGCGGTCATGCCGCTCCAGACGGTGACGGCGAGCGCGATGATATTTCGTCGGTTCCCGCGATCCGCCCAATAGGCGATGGGGATCCCCGCAGTCACGTAGATCAGCGCAAAGGCAAAACCCGAGAGAAGCCCGAGCTGCCAGTCCATCAACCCCATCTCTTCCTTAATCGGAACCTGGAGAATGACGAGAATTTGTCGGTCGATGAAGTTGAACGCGTAGGCGAGGGTCAACATGCCGAGCGCATAACGAGTGGCGCCGGCGGACAATTCAGAGCGGTTGGCTTCGCTCAACCCTGAAACGCGCCCATGTCGAAGTAGTCGCGCCAGGCCTTGATCTTGCCCGCGTCATCGAGCTCGAACACGCCGGCGACCGGCGCCGCCGTCTTCTTCCCTTCGTTCTCAAAGGTGTCGATTCGCTCGTTAAAGACGATGTTCCCCGCGACCACCTGATTCAAGATCTCGAACTGAACGCCGCCGGGGCTCATCTTGAGAAAGCTCTCGATTCCCGCGCGAATCGCATCGAGTCCGACGAGCGGCTCCATCGGAATATTGTGATAGGTCGCGCCGTCGGCGAACCCGGCAAGGATCGCGTCGAGATCGCCTCGCCCCCAAGCATCACAAAAGTCACGGACGATCTGGTCGGGATTCATTCGGGCTCCTCTGCCGACCTCCGCGTTCATCGGGGTCGGGATCGATTCCGATCGAGCGTAGTCCGTCCACAATCCGTGTCGAGCAGCCGAAAACGACTGCGCCCCAGCTCCAACCTGGAACTGAGGCGCATCGGCCGCAAGCGGCCTTCAGGGATCTGCGGGCATCCGCCCGCCTACTTTCGCGCGGTCAACCACCCCACGTGAAAGGCAGATTCATTGCGACGTCGGTCATCGCGTCGCATCCGGCAACCGAAGCGGCTGCGCAGCCAACACCCGGTCTTCCGTCAAAGAACTCGAAGCGAAGGCAACCGTAAGGCTCGTCGCATCATGTTTCGTACCGAAGGCAACCCGCCCAATCCTTCGACGCGCCACTCTCCCCGTGTCGCCCTCGTCTCCCTGGTCAGCCTCGAAGACCCGAAGCGTACGGGTTGAAGTCAGCGTGTAGAGCGGACGGCTCAGGGGATCCCGACCTGCTACGAAGGACCGGGCCTTGCGCTCCGCCATATCCACCTCGCTCGACGGCCTCGGTTCGTATCGATAGTGTGCCACGTCCGTTGGAGCCAACCGATACCGCAACCGGATCTCTCTTGTTTTGCGTCCGCGGGTGGGCTCATCGTAGGTAAAGCCTCCGTGGACCGGCCGGATCGCACCCGCACTTGAAGTGCGCCTAAGCAGTGGAGTGGAGCGGCTCGAGAGGTAGGCGTAGCCAAGTGCATCGATCGCCGCTTCGTCGATCGTTCCGAACACGGTACCGGGTCCGGCGGGCGTCCATTCCTGCTGACTCGCAACCTGTGGACTCGGCGCTTGATCCGTGAAGATCGAGGCGGACGACATCGCGGCCGGCATCATGCCCGCACATCCAAGGACCCCACTCATGGGCAAAGCGAATGCGAGAGCAGCGGTGAACACAAAGGCGTGTGACGGGCGGCCGCGGACGAACATCGAGGACTCCTCACGTCGAGACCCCGCACCCGGGTTCACTCGAACGTTCTGGAATCCACCATCGGTCGAATCGAAAAATCAGTGAGGCTTTTCGCCCTCAACCGACAAACATCATTGCATCCCGAATCGAAGATGCGTATTCGCCGCATATCTCCTGCTCTGCCGACTCACATCCCGGCCGAAACTAACGTGCTCCCACCTTCTCACTTCCCTCAAATGCCATCACCTCGGCGCGACACGCGAAGCGGATCGCGTCCAGACGGACATCCGCGATGCCAACGACCGCGGGCAGCATGAGGGACGGGACGATTCGAGACTCGCCCCACGCTGCAGCATCAAAGACTTCCAGATCGAGGGGTGCACGCTCAGCGCGCTGGACGCCATAGCGCGTGTCGAGCTGAACGAGGCGGAACCCAACCGGCGTCTGCGCGGGATGCATCGTCGAAACGAATTGCATATCCCCCTCCCCAATCCGCTTGGGCCCCCGCATTGCGGCGCTCGCCCAGGTCGCCCCTTCGGCCCCAACTTCGATTCGTGTCTCGTGATAGGCGCGCTCAAGCGCAACCTCCCCAAGAACCACGCGGAACCCGAATCGTTCCGCCAATTCGACGCCGACTTCCGCACGGTCGACGACCGTCGAGACGCCCATGGCTCGCGACCGAAGTCCACTGCGACATTGGATGCGGAGCTCCGCCATCCGAAAAGGCCCCCACTCCGATTCAGGCACATCAAGAACGGTGATCCCGGCAACCGGTGGCAGCGTTGGATGAAGCGCGGGCGGCAGCATCTCGCACATCGAGGCCGCCTCGATTTCGAAGAGCGCCTGAACGAAAACCGCATTGGGAAATTCGACGCCGTTCTCTGCAAACGACGGCATCGTCGGCGCGTCTCGTTCGAAGCCCTTCGGATCCGCTGTCCCGGCCAGCATCAGCCCTGCCCCCCGTCTGTTGCGGAGGGGCGGAAGGCGGGAATCACCTCCCGCGCGAAGAGCCGCAGACTATCGAGGACCTGCTCCTGGGGAAGGAGCTCGCAGGCGTTCACCAAGAAGTTCACCTGATCGACCCCGACCGACTCCCAGCGCTTGATCGCTTCGATAATCGCCTTCGGGTCACCGATGCAAACCCCTTCCGGAACGCCGTACGCCGCCCCGGGATTCCCGCCGCTCTTCGAACTTGCCGGCGCAGCAAGGCCGCCTAAGGATTGATACCCCGTCGTCGCATAGGCCTCCCGGGTGAAGAGAAGATGGGAGTTCAGAAGGCCGAACATGCCCAGAAAACTCATACCCCGTTTGGCAGCGACTTCGAGATCTTCATGGCAATGCATGAAGTTGAGTGTGGCGACTTGGTCGTTGACTGCACCGATGGGATCACAAAGTTGAATTCGGCGATGGTATTCGTTTGTACGCTTCTCTTGATCGGCGACACTGCCCGTCGAAACACCGAGACAACCGAGGCCTCGATCCGCGGCATCGAGTTCGGTTCCGGGACTCGTGACGGTGACCCACATGGGCGGATGAGGCTGCTGGAGCGGCTTTGGCAGAACGGCGCGCTCGGGCATCGAGAAGCAATTCCCCTTCCAGGAGAAGCGCTCCTGGGTCCACATGCCCGGGATCGCGCGCACGTACTCGTCCCAGTCCTGCTTCGTTCGATCGGGATCCGCCTCGAATCCGCCGAGCTCGGTCCAGGTCGAGGAGCGCGCCGTCCCAAACTCGAGCCGCCCGTTCGAAATGATGTCGAGCATCGCCGCACGTTCTGCCACCCGAATCGGGTGATTCATCTCGCGCACACAGACCACTGCGCCATGGCCGATCCGAATCTTCTCCGTTTGCGCCGCGCACGCCGTCAGAAAGACCTCCGGCGCACTCGAATGGGAGTAACCCTCGAGAAAGTGGTGTTCGACCGCCCAGACCGTGTCGAACCCGACCTCATCTGCAACGCGCACCTGCTCGAGCGCATTGCGAATGACCTTGGCTTCGTTCTCTCGAGTAAAGGGACGCGGCGTTGCGAGTTCGTGGAAGATCCCGAACTTCACGCCTAGCGTCCCCGAATCGCCGAGAGCGTCTTTTCGACGTCCACCCGCTTGATCCGCGTAACCTTGGGCATCGCGAGCTGATTGTCTCGCTCACCGACCCAACGAAACGTCATGAACCCTTCGACATGGCCACCCGTGTCGAGCCAATTCGGATGGGGCGTCTTGCCGTGTGCCAATACGAACCGAAGCTTCCCATCGTCATCGACAACTGCATGATCGAGGCTTCGATGGGTCCGACGCTTGGCGTAGTCGACGCTCTCGTGCCATCGCGATTCGATCGCGAGGTTCCAGTATCGCACGTCGAGGGGCTCCGTCTCAATGATGAGCGCCTCATCTTCCTCGATATGGTAGGTCCCGAACATGTAGAGGTTGTCGGCACTACTGATGTCGGTTCCGAAATCATCGGAGTTGGCGCGCGCGAACGAATTCGGATTATCGAAGAGCTGCGGCATGATCGTGCGATGCATGGTCATCATGTATTGCGTCGCGTAGGCCGCGCCCGCGATGCCCGCCGCAACTTCGCGATCGGTCGAATAGGGAATGCCGACAAAGGGCTCCCGACCGACGACGTCGATCTCGTAGGTGGCGAGGGCCTCCTTCTCGCGATCACCGATGTACTGGCGCACGAGGATCGACGAGATTCCACCAGAGGTATCCACCCAGTTCGGGCCTCCGTCATCCTGCTTCGTGAGGTGAATCTCGAAGCTGCCGTCCTCGGCGGGCATCAGCGTCCGCTCGTTGTAGTAACCGAGCTTCGGAGCGCGCCCGGTTCGATCCCGCGCACCGTTGATCGTGAAGCTCACGTGGCGAACGGTCCCCACGTTTCCGCGAATCACGTAGTCCCAACGATTGTCGAGGCCAATGTTGTCGTATTCGGCATCGGGGTTATCCCCACCGACCTTCCGAATCTTCGTATCCATGCGCGCGAAATGCGGCGCCTTCGGATTCGCATCACCGGTCGTGTCGCTCGACATGGCGAGGACACGAAGGATCGCCCGCATCCCCTCCGACGCTTCGCGCTCGTTCTCGGCATCCGCGAGAACCATCTCCTTCAGCTCGTCGAGGGTCGACTGCAGCCGTTCGAAAGCGCGTACGCTTTCGAGTTCGCGGTAGGGACTTGCGTCACGCACTTCCGCCTTAGCCGCGGGCGTACTTCCCACAATGGTCGCTGGAGCCGTGGCCGGCGCTCCCGCACATCCCACGACGAGCGACATGAGCACTCCCACAAAGACCACCTTCGATCCAACGAACGCCAACCCACTCTTCTCGATCTCTCGATGCACGAACAACCCCTCCAAGGACGAAATCCAGTCGTTCGACGATAGCCCTTTGACCGAGCGTTCAAGGCGCTTGAATTCTCCGCGCCATGACGACCACCGACCTGTGGCGCACTCTTCGCGGAGCCAGTCCCGACCGTTTCGAGTATCGTCATCCCAAGGAGATTGGCCTTGGGCACATTTCGATTCAGCGACTCGATCGAGGCGTTTCACGAGACCGCGAGCAAGTCACGCGGCCTTGAGAACTTCGGCGCCGACGACTACAGCGAAGCCCTTCGAGTGCTTTGTCACTCTCTCGATCACGATGCGAGCCTGACTCCGATCGGAGAGATGGCGATCCGGGCTATGATCACGGGATCCCTTGAAGCACGACTCCTCGTCGAAGAAGGCCATCGCCGCCATCCTGAGGCGACGAATACGCCCATCGACCGCCCTCTCATCATCATCGGCCTACCGCGAACCGGAACGACCGCGCTGCACCACCTGATCGCCCAGGACCCTCACGTACAGGCGCTCGAGCATTGGCTGCATCGCACGCCGAAACCCCGCCCGCCGCGTGACGCTTGGAAGGATGACCCGGATTTCCAGGCCGCCGCTGCGCGGGTCGACATGATGTTCGCGCGAAGCCCGCAGATGCGAGCCATCCACGAAATCGAGGCCCATCTTCCGGACGAATGCTGGAACACCTTCTCACAGAATTTCGTCCACAGCTCCTATGAAGCCAACGCGGACGTGCGTGAGTACGCGGCCTGGTGGGCGAACTGCGACATGCGCCCCGTCTACGAACGCCATCGACGGACGGCCCAGTTGATCGGCTCCTCGTCAACCGAAAAACAATGGATTTTTAAAGACGCCACCCATCTCTTTGCCGCCGATGCACTCTTCGAGGTCTACCCCGATGCCCTCGTCGTACAGACCCATCGTGACCCGGTCCCGATGATCGCCTCGGTCTGCAGCCTCTGCTGGTCGGCACGCCAGGCGCTCAATGCGGAGACGAACATCCATCAATTCGGCCAGTCCACCCTCGCGCTTTGGGAGCGCAGCATCTACACGATGATGGATGTCCGCGCCGATCGCGACCCCGCACAATTCTTCGACATTGCCTTCCACCGATTCGTACGCGACCCCGTGCGTTCCATCCGGGAGATCTACGCCCACTTCGACCTCCCCTATACCGAGAGCGCCGACCAGGCCATTCAGACCTTCCGCGCCGACAATCCGAAGGGCCAGCACGGCAAGCACGCCTATCGCCTTGAGGAGTACGGACTCACGGAAGGGGAAGTCCGCGAACGCTTCGAGCGCTACACGACGACCTATCAAGCGTTCTGTGGTGACTCCACGTGAAACTCTGGGCGATCAGCGACCTCCACGTCGGCTACAAGAAGAATCTCCTCGCCATCGGGGAACTCGGCGCGCGGCCGGACGATTGGCTGATCCTCTGCGGCGACGTCGGTGACACCCTTGAGCAAGTAGAGCTCGCCTTTCGTCTGCTCAACGAAAAATTCGCGCAATTGATCTGGGTCCCGGGGAATCACGAACTCTGGACCGTACCGCGAAAGAGCGGGCTGTCTGGGGTCGCCCGTTACGAAGCGCTCATCGCGTTATGCCGAAGACATAACGTGCTCAGCCCGGAAGATCCCTTTCCGATCTGGGAAGGCGAAGGCGGACGGCATCGTCTCGCTCCCCTCTTCGCGCTCTACGACTACAGCTTCCGCCCCGACGACGTTCCGATCAAAGAAGCCGTCGCCTGGGCTCGCGCAGGAAACGTGTTGTGTACCGACGAGGCCTTACTGCAGCCCTACCCCTATCCACGCATCGGAGACTGGTGCAACGCCCGGGTGCGCGAGAGCGAGCGCCGACTCGAAGAAGCGTGCGAGGAAAGCGATGATCCCCTGATCCTGATTGCACATTTCCCGCTGCGCCAGGAGCACGCAATCCTGCCCAAGATCCCGCGCTTCATGGTCTGGTGTGGGACTCGACAAACGGAGGATTGGCATACACGATTCCGCGCGAGCACCGTCGTTTCCGGCCACCTTCACATACCGTGCACCCGCTACCGGGACGGCGTGCGATTCGAAGAGGTTTCCCTCGGCTATCCGAATCAATGGACGGCCCGGGAGGACCATCGCGGCTGGAAGCTCGAAGACCATCTCCGACAGATTCTGCCTGTCCCGGCCCAGGATGCAGGAGATCCCCTCGCGGGATACGACTTCACGGACTTCACTGGCAGCACCGACCCGGCCCGAGACTGACGCTCCAGCCGAAACCATGATCTGTCGAATAGACGGTCATGCCGATCTCGTCCTCCAAGCGCCTGTCTCCTGATTCCCATCGCCGATCTGCCGGTTCCGTCCAGACGCTCGTGCTCGCCCTGATTGCGGTCGCAAGCGTGGCTGGGCTCGCGCTTGTCATGATGGGAGGAACGGGCAACGAAGCGCTGAAGCAGCCAAGCCCGACGGCAGGTCTCGCGAACGCGTCCGGCGATGCGATGCGACGCGCGGAAGCCTCGACGCGCCCCTCGACCGCCGAGGGCCACACCCGAACCGCACGAGCCGCATCGACGGAATCGACTGCCCCGGGCCCCTTGGGTCAGCCCTCCGAAGTCGCGGGAAGCGACGCAGCGCTCCCAGGGACATCTACAAGCTCAGGTCGATACGCCGAAGCCGGCGCCGCCCGAGCACGCGCCGCCGAGCTCGAAGACCGCCGCTTCGCCCAGAGCGACCGCGCCGAATCGGCGTCGAATGAGGCACCGCGAGGCCTCAACACCGCTCGCGCAAGCGACGGCGCCCAGCCAAACTCGGACCCGTCTGCGAACGACATGCCCTCGACCCCGGCGGAAGCCCGCTTTGGATCGGATATCTGGGGTCGGATCCGCTCGATCGACGGGCGACCGATCCAAGACTTCCGCGACATCTCGGCGGCCTATCAAGGAAAGGGCCCGAACGGCCAGTTCGAGCTTGAGTACGAGGACGCGAATGGCAACGTCGTGACCGAAGTCGTCCCGCTTCAGTTTTGCTGCAACGATGCGCCGCCGGCCTCACGTTAGGCCCGCTTGATCACGCGGCCCTAGGGCTACCAGCGCGTCGGCGCATAATCCTTCAAGAACTGCCCCCAGCAATGCTCGCCCGTCAGGAAGCCCGTGAAGATCGGGTCGAGGACGCGTGCGGCTCCGTCGATGGAGTCGAGCGGTGGAGCGAAGCGCTGATCCTCTTCTTTGGCGACGGAGAGCGCGAAGGGGTCTTCATCGGTGACCCAACCGGTGTCCACGCTGTTCATGAAGATGCCATCCTTCGCGAAGTCGGGCGCGGACGTTCGGGTCATCATGTTAAGCGCTGCCTTCGCCATGTTCGTATGGGGATGGCGAGTCGTCTTGAAGGTCCGGTAGAACTGGCCCTCCATCGCGGAGACATTAACGATGTGCTTATCCGCCGTCGGCACCGCCAGCATCAGCGGCTTGAGGCGTGCGTTCAGTACAAAGGGCGCGATCGCATTAACGAGTTGTACTTCGACGAGTTCGATCGAGGACACTTCGTGCAGGTCGAGGCGCCAGGAGTTCTTCTCGCGCAGATCGAGGGGCTGCCCTTCCCCGTCCCGGATGCCTTCCGGAAAAAGCGGCTTGAGATTCGCTTCACCGAGCAGGTCCAGCACGCTGAGCTCAGCGACGTTGCGCGTATTCTCGGCGAGGACCATGGCCCCCTGGGACTCCTCCGCCGCACGCCCTCCTTCGATCAGCGCCCGCCCCGAGTCGCCCAGACGAGCGACGTCTTCGCGCGCCACCATCTCCTCGTAATAGGCCGGCGGGCGACGCACGGTCTGACATGCGTTGTGAATCAGAAAATCGAGGCGCTTCAGCTCCCGCAGCCGGTCGGCACAGAAGGCTTCGACCGAGGGCGTATTGCGTAAATCGAGCGCCTTGAGTTCCAGCCGATCCGACCATTCCTCGAAATCGGGCTGCTCCGCAAAGCGATCCGCCGCATCGACGACGAAGCGCGTCGTCGCGATCACCCGTGCGCCCGCGCGCAGGAGCATAAGCGTGATTTCGAACCCGATCTTGACCCGGGCTCCCGTCACGAGAGCGACGCGTCCGCCCAGGTCCGCCGTCTGGGTTCGCTTCTCCCAGTTGAGCGCCGCGCAGGGCGGGCACATCGAGTCGTAGTGCGGATGGAGTTCGTGATAGTCCGTCTTGCAGACATAACAATTCTGGGGCTCGTCGAGCCGCTGCGTATCGGCGTCGGTCTCACGAACGCGCGCCTGATGCTCAATCAGACGGCGTGCACCGGGATCGAGCGCCGTACTCTTCGGGGGCACCGGAAAGGCGAGCGCGCGTTTCCGCGACCGGTTGCTCGTTCCCTCGAGTGCTGCGTCGACCTTCTTGCGAATCTGCTTCCGCTCTTCGTTCCGCCGAACCCGCGTAAAGCGGCGCCGTGCCAGCCGATCCGGCAGCGCAAGACGACCGGCGGCGGCCCTGAGACGACGAAGATCTTCAGGGTCCAGCTCGAGGACCGCCTCGGGATCCGCCGACAATGCTTCGAGGTACGCCACAACTTCGTCGAGCGAAATTTCGTGCGGCTCGTCGCTATTTTCGGTGTCAGGCGCCATGGTCGGCGGAGCTTACCGAAGTCGCTCGGTCGCGGGTTGCTCTTCGGTGTTGATGCGTACCAATTGCCCTTTGGGTTGGCTGATCTAGGCTTCCTCAATCACGGATCGGACAAAGGATGATTGATGCGCCTGTTCCCTGCTTTCCTGTTTAGCTTCGCTCTTTTCACACTCACGTTCGTCGCTCCCGCGGCCTTCGCCGAAGACGACGATGAGTACTCGCGCACCGGCCTTTACGCTGGCATATCCGCCGTCGTGGGTCTGTATCCCCAATCCGACAGCGCGCTCGACGACGAACTCAACGCGATTGGCTTCCCGGGTGGCTCCGACGGCTTCGATGAGGGCTACGGCGGCCATTTCGTGATCGGCTATCGAACCTCTGAGTACATCGCAGCCGAAGCTCAGGTCTTGTATCTACCGCCCAGCACGATCGAAATCGGTGGCGTCGACGCCGCCGATCTGGACGCGCTGACCGCGACGATCGGGATGAAGATGTATCCGGTCCGCGGCCGCCTTCAGCCCTATGGCGTGCTCGGCGCCGGCATCCTGCGCATCGACTTCGAAGACGCCGTCGGCGCTGGGGTCGCGGGAGACGAGTACAGCTTTGCGCTCCGAACCGGCATTGGCGCCGATTATTACCTCACGCGGTCCATCGTCCTGAATGCCGGACTGGAATACGTCATCCCGCTCGGCACGCTCGACAATCTGGATCTGCTCAATTTCAGCCTCGGCGCCATCTTTCGCTTTTGATCGCAAGGTCTTGCGGAGGTTTTTGCGGGCCTGAGCGTGCGGCAATTGCGCAGTAGAAACATTTATTTCGCCATTTTCGCCGGCGCCCTGCCACATACCTGAACCAGATCTACATGTCCCGGTCCCTTTACGCGCGTGCTTTTTGCCGCTACTAATTGCCCACGTACTGGGACGGGGGATTTCTTGCTGGCAAGGAATCTGTTGTGATCTCGTCGCGTCTGCTGCTCAGTTTCTCCGTTTCGACCGCTGTACTGACCTCGCTCCTGCTCGCCTCGCTCGCTCCGACGACCGCTGAGGCTGCGGCATACCGAATGCGAGGTGGAAGCCTGAGTGGCCCCATCCTCTTCGATTCGAGCGGTCTCATCCATTCCTACTCGGGAATCGATCTCAATCCCGGTGCCAGCCTGATCGGCGTGAGCCTTCGAGACGCGTTCCTTGAGAGCGCCGACCTTCGCGGCTCTGTCCTCCGCGAGGCGAACCTCCGGGACTCCTGGCTCTACGACGCGGACCTGACCAACGTCGACCTGGAACTGAGCAACCTTCGCGGAGCCAAGCTGGCGCGCGCGATCCTGCGTGGCGCAAGGCTCGCCGGTCTCAACCTCTTCGGGACGGACTTGACCGACGCGGACCTGCGAGGCGCCGATCTGACAGGCGCATTCTGGCTCCAGGAAGTGATCGGCTCGCCCACGTACGACGACAACACCATTCTTACGGGCGCCAAGTCCGACGAGACGGGTACGCCCTTCGATCCGGTCGCGGCAGGCTGGACGTACGTCAGCACGCCCATCCCGGAGCCGGGAACGGCGTTGTTAGTCGGACTTGGGTTGATGGGCCTGGTAACTGGAAGTCGATCACAAGAACGGCGATAGCGTTCTTGGACAGGACTGTGTGATCAACGAGCCTGCTCAGACGCGTAATCACTCAGACTCGTGGCGAGGGCTTCCGTCGACCACAGCGCCATGACTCGGCCGGGACCGACGGCACTGTCCTCCAACGTAATCTCTTGGGACGGCAGCCCGAACGGCGCGAGCTCGAAATTCAGTTCGCGGACGTCTCCCGACGAAATGTCCTTATTCTTGATCACCGTCGGATTGGTCGTCACGAGCACGAATCGCGCCCCCGAATCAATGAAGTTCTGCAGCGCTTTTCGAATATCCGAAAACGAGAGGTGAAACAGAACCTCACGACACATCACGAGATCCGACTCGGGCACGACGCCGTTCACGATATCCAGGTGCTGGAATCGAACTCGATCGGAGCCGTACTTGCGCTGATTCTCCTCGATGAGGTCTCGTACGACATCCCCGCCGACATATTCGCAATCGAACTGCGGAACGATTTCTTTCATCCAGTTGAAATCGCCACACCCCGCATCGACGATCCGCTGCACGCCTAACTCCTTAACAAGTGCGGGTAGGTCTCGCCGCAGAGAGGTCGTAGCTTCGAGAGTCGATCCACGTCCAGAATGTGATTCCTTGTTCGCGAACCAAATGCCCTGCTGGTAGATCTGAGTGAATCGATCCTCGAGGCTACCGCTCGATCGGATGCGCCGATATCGCAGCGCCTTCACGGGGTCGCGAAGCGCGTTCAGCATCCGACGGGCGGACGCTCCGATCTCAACCGCGGCTTCTTCCCCGAACAGGGAAACGATGATCTTCTTGACTAAAGCCTTCAACTGGATGCTCCCCTTTGAATCATGCGCGGCGATCGAGAGTTCTCGCTACCCTTCGAAATCGTCACTTGGGCTGAATTGTACTCGAATTCCCACGAGCCTGTTCATACATGCATGCCCCCAGCGCTCCGGATCCGCACCGGCTCGGCAAATCCGTTCCATGGCTACGGCAAGCGCGCGGAATGACTACAGAAGGCTTTGAACTCGAGGCCCCGTCCAAGTTTACGTGAACACTCCCCGGCCGTCTGAGAAATCGACAGCGCAGCAGCAGTTCACGGCGTATCCCGACTACGCAGCCTATTCAATGGTCGCACGGGACGGGTCCCTGATAGGCGGACGGAGCTGGGATGGATTGAGCTTTCTCATCGACGCCACCGGGTCTCTCGGGCTTTCAGCCTGGTGGAGCAAGTGTCACGGCGCTCTCCGGAGACGGTTCGGTCATGGTCTGGAGAAATGGCCTAAGCACCTGGATCGACGTCAATGGCAACTCAACATTAGTGGCCGCTCCCCCGTCGCCCTTCACTTCACCGCAGATCGTGGATATCTCAGGAGATGGGAACACCCTCGTCGGAACCCTGCGGATCGGCGAGATCGGCTCGCAGCTCTTCCTCTACGACCGCCCCGCGGAGACCGATCAGATCGTCGACCCCGCCGCCGAGATCCTCGCCGGCGTTGAAGTCGCGCTTCAGTTCACCGCATTCGAAGCCATCTCAACAGACGGCTCGACGGTCGGCGGCATCGCAAACGACCCCCTTGAGCCCAACACCTTCGACGCGATTCTCGTCGATGCGGCAGGGAGTGTCTCATTCCTCGGCGTACTCGACGCCCGACCCGGGCGGCACCTGGACCGCGCGACTGCCGGCGACGGTAGAGGTGACGCTTCCGGAGCCGTCGCTTGGCGCTCGGCTTTTCGCGGGGGCGCTCTTGTTAGTCGCGCGCGCGAACTCGACACGCGTGAGCAGCAGCGAGGATCACTGATCGATCGCAGATCCCGATGACTGCGCGCAATGCGCGAAGCTCATCGAACTCGGCGCCTCCAGATCGTCGACGCCTCCCCACTTCGGACCCCCTGCTCGGTCAACCGCAACTCGGCATCTGCCTCGTTTGGGGGACGCCTCTTGCCCGGCCCACAACTGCGGTCGAGTCGCCAGAGCCTCGCGCAGCCAATGCGCGTGTAGCCGGCAAGTCGAACGACAAGTTTCAGCGTAGTCGCAGAAATCGCCGCGACCGTGTTAGTGGTGCTGAAGACTCTTCAGCCTCGCGGTCAGCGATCGTCGCGGAGTGGCGCTCTCTACTTTGCTAGGTTCGTCCGCCTCCCTAAGTCTCCAAGTAGTGGATCGAGTCGTCCGATGAATGGCTGCAGCTCGTGGCCGTTCGGGACGACGCGACTCAGCGGATGTTGCAGCAGTTATGGTCCGATCACGCTTCGCCAGCAGGTCCTTGTGCGGATTTCTTTGCCTCTCCATGTCTCTCGTGCTGCCGGCATCGGTCGCGCAGAGTTCGAACTATCAGGCGATCGATGGTGCGATCATCGATCCGATCCAGTCCGTGTCGTCGGTAGGCGGAGGAGCACATCCGTACTCAGGGGCGAATCTCGAACGAACGGGGTTGCTCGCAGGCGTTTCCCTGTTCGAGGCCGACCTTCCTTTCGCCGATCTGTGCGGCGCGGATCTTGCCAACGCGGATCTTGGGAAGTCGAACCTGGTGGATGCGACGCTCAGAGGAGCTGACCTGGCCGGAGCAAACCTCTTCGGTGCGAATCTGGCCTACGCCGATCTCGCGGATGCGAATTTGTCGGGGGCGAATCTCGAGCTGGCGAATCTCGAACACGCGAACCTCAGCGGCGCGAATCTCGCCGGTGCGAATCTCGAGGCGGCGGATCTTAAGAACGCGCAGCTTGATCGCGTTTCCGGTCAGGTCATCGGCGAACCGATGCGGGTGCCCGGACGCTATCGATTTCACAACGGCTATCTGGTCGGGCCGGGCGCGGTTCTAAGCGGCGCGAATCTGGCGGACTTGATCTTCGTCGGCGCGCCGGGGCATCTGCGTGACTTGTCGCGGATGGACCTCACCGGGGCGGATCTCAGTGGCGCAGATCTGCAGGATACGAACTTGACGGGCGTCGATTTCGCGGGTGCGAATCTCACGGAGGCCGACCTCTCTGGCGCGGATCTTACGCGGGTCAACTTGGGGGGCGCGAACCTGACCGGCACGACCTTCGGTCCAATCGTCGGCTCCGGTGAGGCGTTGCTTTCGCCGGGAGTTCGTACCGTCCCTCCGGTCGTCGGAGTGCCTGTCGGGCTCTCTTCTTTTGGCACGATCTTAGTGGACGGAACCTTCTTCGGCCCAGATGTCGACCTCAGTGGCGCCGATTTGAGCGGCAGGAATCTGTCCGTTCTGCAAGGGGGACCGTTCGTTCCAGCCGCGTCGCTCGCATCAGCGAATCTGGCAGGGGCGAATCTTGCTGGAGTCTCTCTCGGTTCGACAGATCTGTTCAGCGTTCGGGGCCAGTTAGCGGTGGCACCTTTGGCTGGTGATCTTCCCTCCGGCTACTCGGTGGTGGACAACTACATCGTGGGGCCGGGCGCGGACCTCGCCGGTGTGAACCTCGCCGGCCGGCCGCTCGCGTTCCTCAATCTCTCCGGCGCTTCGCTCGCGGGCGCCGATCTCTCGGGAAGTGACCTAACGGAAGCGGACCTCTCGGGCGCCGACCTCACGGGCGCCAATCTCTCCGGCGCGATCCTGTTTGAAACGAATTTGACAGGTGCGCGTCTGTCAGGTGCGCAATTCGGCGGTGTCGACCTGTCGAGCGCAACGTTAGGGCAACAGGACTGGACAGACGGACCGCTTGCGCAAGCGCCTTCGGCGATTCCTTTGGGCTTTCGAAGCGCGAACGATTACATCGTCGGGCCCGGATCAATTCTCGATTCCGCGGATCTGAGCGGATTGACCCTCGACGGAGTGGATCTGAGTGGTGCCACTCTATATCAAGTGGACCTGACGAATACGTCGCTCCACAATGCGACGTTCGCGGGCTTGAAGAGCGCCTCCCTCGTGGGGGTGGCTGAGAACATGCTGCCGATTCAGCCTCCGCCGAGCGACGGCGGCTTCCGCTACGAAGTCATCGATCAAACGATCATCGGCGTGGACGTCGACCTCTCCGTACATTCGCTCCAGGACGGCGCCGTCGCGACGATGCAGACGGACTTGCGTACCGCAAATTTGGTCGGGATGTCGATCGTTCAGTTCGCCGTTCCGCCGCTCCTTGGCGCCCTTCCTCCGCACTACGACGTGCGGAATGGAGTAATCCTCGGGAACGGCATCGTTCCGCGCGAAGATGGCAGTGCTGTCGATCTCGCCGGTGCGGATCTCAGCTTCGCCGATCTCTCAAACATGGTGCTGCAGAATACCGACCTGTCGGGAGCCAACCTGTTAGGCGCCGATCTGTCGGATGTGACGATTCTCGATGGGGTCGATTTGACCGGCGTTGCATTGAACCTACTAGGCAATGGCGGTGCGTCCGCTTCCGGCCTCGAGGGGGCGGAGATCGCGCGACTCGTCGGGGCGCCCGCCGGCCTTCCACTCGGCTTCGCCGAGGTCGACCGGTACCTCCTGGGTCCGAATGTCATCGTGTCTGCGCCCTCCGGCGTTTCGTCGAGCTGCTTCGACGACTTTCTGTCCGACTTCCGAGGCGCCGATCTTGCCGGACTGCAGTTCGCAGAATCCAGATTCGAGGCCGCAAACCTCGCGGGTGCGGATCTCTCCGGCGCGAACCTGTCGCTCTCGAACGCGCGGGCCGAGCCAGTCCGAATGAATGGAGCGAATCTGCGGGGCGCAATCCTGGCCGGGCGCGAGGTCGACAGCGACTTCTTTTCGCTGTCGTACACGCGGGCGATCTACGATGAACACACGGTCTTCCCCTCCGGTGCGAATCTGCTCTCGCTCACGGGAACGGATCCGGATGGCCGCTGGCTGCTCGGGCTTCCCGATGATCAATCACCCTGGGACCTGAAGATGGTGCCTGCGCCGGAGCCTTCCTTCGGGCTCTCGCTCTTCTTGGGGACAGCCGGTCTGGCTGGGTCTGTTCGAGGACGGCGATCCTTGCGCAAACGTCGGTGAGTAGGATGGCGAGAGATCGCAACGCCGAAATGACGCAACCGAAATTATCCGTTCCGACGACTCGCCTCCGGAGCGGAAGGCCATCGCCCGAGCGCAGCGCCGACTTCGCCTCTTGCCTCTTATTCCCCGACGCGCTGCGACGCCCTCACGCCCAGAGCCTTCAGCGCGAGACGGGCCACAAAGGCCCGGCGGGAGGCTCGCACGCGCCGACAAGGTAGATGGTGACCCGGGCGCGATTCGAACGCGCGACCCCTAGCTTCGGAGGCTAGTGCTCTATCCAGCTGAGCTACCGGGCCACAATCAGCAGAAACGAATCCCCGCCAACAACCATCCAGCAAAACCGACGGCCTTGGGGGATGCGCTGCCAACGGCAGCCGCATCCCGCTCTCCGGTGCATCGCGTCCTCGCAACGCCAACCGAAAAGCGCATACACCCACAGGCGATCCCAAGATCCAACCTGCTTCACACGAGCGTACGCGAAAATGAATGGTGGGGCGTAGTGGATTCGAACCACCGACCTCCGCGGTGTGAACACGGCGCTCTAACCAACTGAGCTAACGCCCCACGAGGCCACAGGTTTTAGCGGATTCGAGGCGGGGTCGCCGCCTCCTCCGACCTCAAATTCTGCGGACCGGGGTTCCTCTTCTCGCTCCTGCCTAGTCGTCCGACTTCGTCGGCGCAACGGCGGGCTTGACCGACTGGCGCTTGCCCGCGGCGCGCACGAAGGCTTCGAAGAGCGGGTGCGGGTCAAAGGGCTTCGACTTGAATTCCGGGTGGAATTGCGAGGCGACGAAGAAGGGGTGATTCGGGAGTTCGATGACTTCAGCGAGCTTTCCGTCGGGGCTCGAGCCCGAGAAGAGCATGCCGGCGGCCTGGAAGCGGTCGCGGTAGTCGGGGTTGAACTCCCATCGATGGCGATGGCGCTCGTCGATCTCGGTCTTGCCGTAGGCCTCGGCCGACTTGGAGCCGGGCTGGAGTACACAGGGGTAGGAGCCGAGGCGCATCGTGCCGCCGAGGTCTTCCACGTCCTGCTGATCCGTCATGAGATCGATCACTGGATGAGGTGAATCGTCGACCATTTCCGAGGAGTTCGCGCCTTCGAGTCCGACGACGTTGCGGGCGAATTCGATGCAGGCCATTTGCATGCCGAGGCAGATGCCGAGGAATGGGATCTCGTTCTCGCGCACGTACTGGATCGCGCGGATCTTGCCTTCGACGCCCCGTGAGCCAAAGCCGTGGGGAACGAGCACGCCGTCCATGGCGTCGAGGACGCTCGGGTCCTCGAGCTTTTCGGAGTCGAAGTACTCGATCGAGACGGCGCCCGCGCAGGCGAAGCCGCCGTGATAGAGGGCTTCATTGAGGCTCTTGTAGCTCTCGGTCAGGTCGACGTACTTGCCGACCATGCCGATCTTGATCTGCTTGTCGGGGTTCCGCTGGACGTTGTAGAGGCGCTCCCAATGGCGAAGGTCGGGCCGACCCGTCCACATGTTGAGAACCTGGGCGATCTTCTCGTCGAGGTTTTCTTTGGCGAAGGCAAGCGGCACTTCGTAGATCGAGCTGACGTCCTTCGCCGTGATGACGGCGTCTTCATCGACGTTGCAGAAGAGCGCGATCTTGCTCTTGATGCCCTTTTCGAGGAAACGATCCGTGCGGCAGAGGATGATGTCGGGTGCGAGACCGACCGACTGCAATTCCTTGACGGAGTGCTGGACGGGCTTGGTCTTCACTTCGCCGGCGGTCGACTGGTAGAGGACCGGGGCAACGTGGATGAAGCAGCAGTTCTCGCGACCGGCGTCGGCGCGGAACTGGCGAATGGCTTCCAGGAAGGGGAGCGATTCGATGTCGCCGACCGTGCCGCCGATTTCGACGAGGATGACATCGCAGTCCTGACCGGCGGAGCCGATCGCTTCCTTGATCGCGTCGGTCACGTGCGGGATGACCTGCACGGTTCCGCCGAGATAGTCGCCGCGGCGCTCGGCCGAGAGCACCTTGTCGTAGATCCGCCCGGCGGTCATGTTGTTGACCTGGCCCAGCGACGTTGTCGTGAAGCGCTCGTAGTGACCGAGGTCGAGATCCGTCTCCGCACCGTCTTCGGTCACGTAGACCTCGCCGTGCTGGAACGGATTCATCGTCCCGGGATCGACGTTCAGGTAGGGATCGAGCTTGAGGAACGTGACCTTCAAGCTGCGCGCTTCGAGGAGCGCGCCGATCGAGGCGGAAGCGAGGCCCTTGCCGAGGGAGGACATCACACCCCCCGTCACAAAGATGTACTTCGTTGGTCTCGGACTCATTTCTTTCACCCCCACTCGCTCTCGTATGTCGTCTTGATCTTGTTAGTCGTTTTGTTTTCGTCGCGAAGTATGGCCCAAAGGGACATCGCGCTTCGCATCTCATCGTGTTTTTCGCTCAGCCGGAATTCATCGAACCGCCGCCTGTTCCCGCTTCGCCAATCCATCCTCGATCCGCACCGAATGAATCGGCACGAAAGGCGACGGCAATTCCTCGGTCCTAAAAAATCCCATCTCCAGGGTCTCGTCCGGCGTCGTCATCTCGCCCGCCTCGATCGCCTCCGCGTGAAAGCAGAGGTTCACGATCTGAACGCGGCGATCGCCCCCGTCTTGCCCTGCTCCCTTTCGCTGACCGTAGTCCACCACCTGGGTTTCGGGATCGGAATAGACCCCGATCAGATTCCCAATCTCGACGGCCCATCCGGTCTCTTCTGCGACTTCTCGTTTCGCCGCATCCGCGACGGATTCGCCCACCTCGACGAAGCCGCCGGGGAGTCCCCAGTGGCCGTTGTCGGATCGGCGCATCAATAAAAGTTGGCCCTCGCGCCAAACCATTGCGGAGACGGACAAGCCCAATTCCGTCGGGTCGGAGGCGAAGTAAGTCGTCAAAGCTGGTGCACCGGGGAGGCTCCGCCGTCAACGTCGTGTGGGATGAATCCGACGACGCTTTTTGACTTGTTCTCGACTTGCTCTCGCAAATCCAGCTGGCACGAGTCCAGCGCGATCACGAGAACCGCGAGTGCGCCCTTTCAAGGAGCGGCGCGGCAGAGCACAGCGGGTTGGCCGCTGCGGAGTAGTTATTCACGTACACCTGCTTCGACCGGGGGGGTCCGGACTTTTATAGCCCTCGGCCCATCCGGCCGTCAATCGGTTGACACGTCTCGTTTCACTCAACCCAAAAGAAAACGGCCGACTCACTCGGAGTCGACCGTCTTGCAGGTCTCGCAACTTCTCTGCCTCTTCGCAGAGTGCCTCGCGCCCTCTGGGCGCGAAAGCAAAAGGACTAGCGCTTCGCCGAGTGGAAGCCTCGCCTAACATCTCTGACGCGCAAAACGCTCGGAATCGAGCAGGAGCCCCACCCTCCCTGTCGCGTCAGCTAGCGGAAGCCAGTTTTTGAAATTGTGATCGATTTGTGAGCCGAGCTTCGAACTCGGAAACGTTGCCAATTCCGCGCTGAACGTGACCGTGATCACCGTCACGCTATTTCAGAATATGACTGTACGTCATTATTAATCTTCGAGATGTGCCAGCGACCAAATTCATTAATGAATTCGGTAAGATACTACAAAACTGTGAACATTTTGTGAATCCACAAAACCCAGAAAACAGAAACGCCCCGATCAGCCAAAGCTGTCGGAGCGTCTCTTTTTATCAATCTTTTCGGATACTTACGCACCCGATCGACTAGAAAACCCCTGATCCAGGGATCTAAACTGCTAGCGCTTCGAGAACTGGAAGCGCGCGCGAGCGCCCTTCTGTCCGTACTTCTTGCGCTCCTTCTTTCGAGGATCGCGGGTCAGGTAGCCGGCCTTCTTGAGCACGGCTCGCTGTCCGCCGTCGAGCTTCTCGATCGCGCGGGCAATGCCATGGCGAAGAGCACCGGCCTGGCCAGCGACACCACCACCGGAAAGCGTCGCGTCGATGTCGTAGCGGCCGAGGGACTCGGTCTTGTCGAAGGGCGTGCGGACCATGATCTGGAGCGCTTCGCGGGGGAAGTACTCGTCCATGGTGCGGCCATTCACCGTGATTGTTCCCGATCCGAGCGTGAGGCGAACGCGCGCAATGGCGCTCTTTCGCTTACCGGTTGCTTGAGTGACTTCAGACATTCGGCATTTCCTCGGGCTTCTGGGAGGCGTGGGGATGATCCGGGCCAGCGTAGACGCGGAGCTTCGAGAGCATCTGTCGACCCAGCGTGTTCTTCGGCAGCATGCCGCGAACCGCCGAGCGCAGGACGCGATCGGAATGAGCCGACTCGAGCAGCTTGTCTGCGGTGATCGACTTGATGCCGCCCATGTAGCCGGTGTGTCGGTAGTAGGTCTTCTGCTCGCGCTTGCGACCCGTGAGCACGACCTTCTCGGCGTTCACGACGATGACGTGGTCACCGGTATCCGAATGGGGCGTGAAGCTCGGCTTGTGCTTGCCGCGCAAAATCGTGGCGATTCGCGTGGCGAGTCGACCGAGGACAAGGTCTTCGGCGTCGACGACGTACCAGCTGCGATCGACTTCATCGCTGCTCACGCTCTTCGTCGCTGCAAAGGCTCGATTGGCCATTGTGCGTCGTTTCCTTCTTCTTGTTTCGTTTCCAGTCCGTCGGCCCGCCCGTCGATGCGACGAGTAGGTCCGGCTTCCGACCGGGAAAATCAAATCGTCCGTGCGGCTCGCCCGAAATGGGTCGGGTGGGCCGAGAATCAGACTCAGCATTTGCGGGAATGGCCTTCTTTGAGTGCCTTCAAGAACCGAACCCTGAAAGATCAGAATCCGCCCTCTTCACAAGACGCCCGCCGGTCCATGGTTCGGACCTCAAGCCACACCTGTCTCCCCCGGGAGGGGCTCCAGGACCGCGATTGTTTACCCAACGGGGGCGCTCCCGTCAACCGAAACGAACTCAGAGCGGGGTTTCGGGGGCAAATCATCGCATAAATCATCCCAGACCCGGACCAGTGCGAGCCCCTTCGCCGGGGCCGTCGGCCCGGCACATCCGCGGTCCTTCGAGGCCAGGATCTCTTGCGCCCGGGACGGCGCCCAGCGGCCCCGACCGATCTCGATCAATGTCCCTGCCAGATTTCGGACCATATGGCGCAGAAACCCCTCCCCGACGACGTCCAGCGTGATCTGCGCCCCTGAATCGCCGCTCACGTCGAACCGGAGCACGGTGCGGTCGGTGGTCAGGACAGACGACCCAGCGGCTTGCATGGACGCGAAGTCGTGGTGCCCCAGAAAGGCACGAGCCGACTCGGTCATGGCGCCCAGGTCGAGGGTCTCTCGAACCCAATGCCAGCTGGACTCGAGTAGCGGCGCGCGGGACGGCCCATTCCAGATCTGGTAGCGGTAGTGCTTGGCGCGAGCGGCGCGGAGAGCATCCCAGTCCGCTGGGGCCTCCCGGACGTCCAGCACAACGACATCCCGGTCCAGCCTCGCATTGACCGCCGCGGCGATGCGCTCCGGCGCAAGACTGGTCACGAGCTGAACGCTGGCAACCTGCCCCCAGGCGTGAACCCCGGCATCGGTTCTCCCAGCGCCGCGAACCCGGACGGGCTCGCCACAGACCGACTCAAGGGCGGCGATGAGTTCCCCTTGGACGGTTCGAGCCAGGCGCGGGCCGGATTGGACCTGCCAGCCCTCGAAGTCCCGCCCGTCATACTGCACGACGAAGCGAAACGTTCGGCGCGCCTGCGCAGCCGGCTCGCTCACGCCCGACCGAGCCGCGCTCCGGCAATGCGGACGGCCTGGGCGGCGACGAGTCGAAGCGGATCGCTGACGAGCCAGAGCAGCCATCCTCGGCCTTCCGGAAGCGACGGATCCGGCTCGAGCCGTCCCACGAGCACGTCGGCATTTTCAGCTGCGTCGCGAAGCGTTGGGCCTGCAAGCATGGGCATCTCGTCTTCGACCGCGGCGAGCCCACGGGAACCCGGTCCATCGACCCGATACTCGACTCCTGCCCCGGCTTCCAATCGTTCGACGAGCGCGTCCCGTTCGACGGGCTGATCGAGTTCCAGCGAAAGCGTCGTGCCTTCGCCCACGAAGGTCGGCACCTGAAGCGTGACGAGGCTGACCCGGCAATCCGGCCCGATCGACCGACGCAGTTCATTGCGCGCGCGACCGACGTCGACGCCCCCTCCCGGAATCACATCGAAGGCCACGCCCTGGCCCGCTGGTCCCGGCTCCGGCACTTCCGATTGATTGAAGAGCGCGACGGACTCATCCGAGAGTGCGACGAGACCCTTCCGACCGTGCGCCGCCGCGCTGGACAGGACGGTGCCCGTTGCGCGCTCGACCTTGGCCGCCGGCGCGAGCGCCTGGATGACGCGCGACCAGGAGAGCGAGGTCGAACCCGGGGTCGCGAGCAGCGGTGCCGTTCGAATTGACTCGCCCGCGACGTCCGCATCAAAGACGACCGGCACTTCCGACTGAGCGGAGAGCGCCCCCGTCAGATCCACGCACGCGACTTCCGCTCGGAGACATTCACGAACGACTTCGAGCGCAGCGTCACCGCCCGCACACAGGAATACGAGATCGCGCCCCTTGAGCACCGGCCATTCCGCAACGACGTCGACCTCTTCGCCCGCAAACTCAAAGGACGTCCCCGCCGACTCCTCAGAAGCCACCCCGATCAGTTCGCCGATCGGCCAATTGGAGTCATCGAGCTGCTCGAGCAGTTCCTGACCCACCTGCCCGGTCACCCCAAAGATCACCAGCCGTAGCGGCCCGTCGCCTGCTTCCGTCATATCGATTCTCCGATCCGCCACCCTCTCAGGTACAGAATCCGTCTACATGCAGCACATCCCAACGCCCATCCGGGCGCTGATAGGCAATGCTAGGCGAGCGCCTCGAGAACGAGTTCGCCCATGCGCTGACAGCCGACGGTCTCACGCGTTTCACCGGGAAGGAGCAGATCCCCACTGCGATGTCCGGCATCGAGCACGTCGGCGACGGCCTTGCGGATCGCGCCCGCCGCATCCTTTGCGCCGAAGGCGGTCTCGAGCAGCATGGCTGCGCTCTGGATCGCGGCGAGGGGATTCGCGAGGTCCTTACCCGCGATATCCGGCGCCGAGCCGTGCACGGGCTCGAAGAGACCGAAGCCGCCCGTGGCCAGCGACGCCGAAGGCAGCATGCCGAGGGAGCCTGTGATCATCGCGGCTTCATCGGACAGGATGTCGCCGAACAGGTTGCCGGTCACGACCACATCGAAACGCTTCGGATCCTGGACGAGCAGCATGGCGCAGGAATCCACCAACTGATGGGCGAGTTCGACGTCCGGGTAGTCCGCCGCCACCTCGTCCACCACTTCCATCCAGAGCTGCGACACGTCGAGGACGTTCGCCTTGTGCACATGGGTGACATGGTTGCGGCGCAGCCGCGCCTGCTCGAAGGCGACCCGGGTAATCCGGTCGATTTCGTGCTCGTCGTAGACCATCGCGTTCGTGGCACTTCGCGAACCCTTTTCGCCGGAACGTCCGCGGGGCTCACCGAAATAGATCCCCCCGGTCAGCTCGCGCACAACCAACATATCGACGCCTTCGACGATCTCCGGGCGAAGCGCTGAAGCGTTCACGAGGGCCGGCATCACAGCTGCGGGTCGCAGATTCGCGAAGAGTCCGAGGGCCTTGCGAATCGCCAGCAACCCCTTCTCCGGCCGGATATCGACGGGCATATCGTCCCATTTGGGGCCACCGACCGCGCCGAGCAGCACAGACTTGCTCACACGACACTTCTCGATCACTTCCTCGCGCAGGGGCGTCCCGTGCGCATCGATCGAGCAGCCACCGATCAGCTCTTCTTCGAACTCGAATTCGAGTCCCGCCTGGGCGCCCGCCACTTCGAGGACACGCCGCGCCTGTTCGGTTACTTCCGGCCCAATCCCGTCTCCGGGCAACAATACGATCTTCTCAGCCACGTCTTGGTCTCTCTTCTGCTGGGCCACCCGCTCGGGTGGACGGTAATCGGGCGAGTCTCGCCCGCACGCGATGCCCCGGACCTCGTCCGGCGCACGCGCTTCGCTAACTCACATCGCGCGCCTAACGCGCGATGCCGCAAATCTGTTCAGATGCCCTTCGGCGCGTCGACGTCCCGTCGGCTCTTATGCCACTCGAGCTTGTTGAGCGCGTGCACGTACGCCTTCGCGCTCGCCACCATCACGTCTTCGTGGACGCCGTTCCCAATGACCCGACGGCCCTCTTCCTCGATCGTGACCGAGACTTCGCCCTGTGCATCGAGCCCCGCCGTCACGGCGTGCACCTGATACTGCACGAGCTCGCTCTTGGTGAGCGTCAAATCGGAGATCGCCTTGAAGATCGCATCGACAGGCCCAACGCCACTCGCCTTCGTTTCCGCACGCTCGCCATCGACTTCAAGCACAACCGCGGCACTCGGAGGGGCATCGCTGCCGCAGCTCAAGACGAGAGAGGAGAAGCCATAGCGGTCGTCGCTTGCTTGCACGCTGTCCGCCACGATCGCTTCGAGGTCTTCGTTGTAGATAACCTTCTTGGCGTCGGCGAGATCCTTGAAGCGCTTGAAGGCGCGCTCGAACTCATCGCCCTCGACTTCGAACCCCAACTCTTCGAGCCGGTCGCGGAAGGCGTGTCGCCCGGAATGCTTGCCAAGCACGAGCTCGTTGCTCGCGCGGCCGATCGACTCGGGGGTCATGATCTCGTACGTGATCGCCGCCTTCAGCACGCCGTCCTGATGGATGCCGGCTTCGTGCGCAAAGGCGTTATCTCCAACGATTGCCTTGTTAGGCTGAACCTGAACGCCTGTCACCGAGGAGAGCAATCGGCTCGAGGGGTAGATTTCCTGGCTGTTGATGCCGAGTTCGATCCCTGCGAATTCATCGGCGCGCGTTTTAATCGCCATCACGACCTCTTCGAGGCTCGTATTCCCCGCGCGTTCGCCGATGCCGTTCACCGTGCATTCGACCTGACGTGCCCCCGCCCGAACAGCGGAGAGGCTGTTCGCGACGGCGAGGCCGAGGTCGTTATGGCAATGGACGGAGAAGATCACGCCGTCGGCACCGGTCACGCGCTCGCGCAGATACCCGATCAGCGAGCCGTACTCGTCCGGCGTCGTGTAACCCACCGTGTCTGGAACGTTCAAGGTCGTGGCGCCCGCTTCGACGGCGGCGGAAAAGACGTCGACCAGAAAGTCGCGATCGGACCGCGTCGCATCCTCGGCGGAGAACTCGACATCGGCGACGGAAGACCGCGCCTGGCGAACGGCTCGATCGACCTCGGCGAGCACCTGCTCGCGACTCATGCGGAGCTTGTGTTCGAGATGGATATCGCTTGTGGCGATAAAGGTATGCACGCGGGAATGCTTCGCGGGGGTCACCGCGTCGACGGCGCGGGCCACATCCATTTCGCCCGTTCGTGCGAGACCGCAGATGATCGAACCCTGAATCTCCTGAGCGATCGCCTGCACGGCCTCGAAATCGCCGTCACTGGCAATGGGAAAGCCCGCTTCAATCACGTCGACACCGAGCTTCTCGAGCTGCCGCGCGAGGGCGAGCTTCTCCTGGAGATTCATGCTGCAGCCCGGGGACTGCTCGCCATCTCGCAAAGTCGTATCGAAGATCCTGACCTCTGCCTGAGTCAAACCCTCGCTCATCGTCCCGTCTCGCCTCCGCGGGGATCGCCCGCTTGAACGTGATCCGCCAGATTCGTCACGTTCGGTTCTTCGTCGCCGTCACCGGCCTCACTTGCATTCGGATTGGGTACGGAGCCCGGTGGTCCCGTGTCTTCTGCGGGCAGCAACTCGCGCCCGGTTCGCCAGCGCCAGACGTACCCGGCCGGCCCTGAGATCACGTAGAGGAGTCCGACCAGAAAGAAGTTCAGACCCGGCTCGAGAATCAGGATGATCGAGATGATGACGGGCAGCACGGTCGCCGAATAACTCCGACCGAAGCGCACGTTCTTGAACGAGTGATACGGGATCGGACTCACCATCAAGAGCCCGAGCGACATCACGCCGAGCGCCGGAACTAGCGGCGGTAGACCGAGGCCCACCTCGGGTCCCACCAGAAAGACTTTGAACCAGACCGCCGCCACGACCATGCCCGCGCCCGCCGGCGTGGGCATGCCGTCGAAGCGTCCCTGGAAACGACCCGACTGAACGTTGAAGCGTGCGAGACGAAGCGAGGCACAGGCCGTATACACGAAGGCCATGACCCACCCGGCCCAGCCGAGCGACGCGAAGTCTCCTGCGTAGAACGCGAGAACAGCCGGAGCGACACCGAAGGAAACCGTGTCCGCGATCGAGTCGTACTCGGCCCCGAACCGGCTCACATTCCCGGTCATGCGCGCCGCGCGACCGTCTAGGATGTCGAACACCGCAGCGACAAAGATCGCGTACGAAGCCGTGAGGACATCGCCGCCACTCGCCTTGATGATCGCGTAGAAGCCCGCTGCGAGATTCGCCGTCGTCAGCAGCTGCGGCAGCAAAGCCGCAAACCCCATCCGATCCGGATCATCCCGTCTCCGACGACGTCTCCGCCGCCGCCGCTTCTTCCCGTCCAGCTCCTCGCTCAAACCGCCCCCTCAAACCTCCGCCTTGCGTGGCCCCGTCCTAAAACGGCCCAACGCAATACAGAGACGCAACATCCTGTCCTCGCGGCCAAAGGCCGCGAAAATAAAAAGTCTATGCAGTTGGAGGCTCGTTCGAATAACTGAACGGGTCCCGTTCAGTTCTTCGATCGATCGACCAGCTGCTTCTCGGCAAGCCAAGGCATCAGACCGCGCAGGCGTGCGCCGACTTCTTCGAGCTGATGCTCCTTCGCAGCGCGTCGTCGGGCATGCATGCCGACGTTGCCTGCGCTGTTCTCGAGGATGAAGCGCTTCGCGAACTCGCCCTGCTGGATGTCCGTGAGGACGTCCTTCATGCGCGCCTTCACACTTTCGTCGATCACCCGGGGTCCGCTCACGAAGTCGCCGTACTCGGCGGTGTTCGAGATCGAGTACCGCATGTTCGCGATGCCCCCTTCGTAGATCAGGTCGATGATGAGCTTCGTCTCGTGGATGCATTCGAAGTACGCCATCTCCGGCGCATAACCCGCTTCGACGAGGGTCTCGAAGCCCGCCTGCATCAGCGACGTGAGGCCACCACAGAGCACGGCCTGTTCACCGAAGAGATCCGTCTCGGTCTCTTCGCGGAAGTTCGTCTCGATGATGCCCGAGCGGCCGCCGCCGATCGCCGACGCGTAAGCGAGCGCGATCTGCTTGGCATCGCCAGTGGGATCCTGATGAACCGCAATCAGGCACGGAACACCGCGTCCCTGCTCGTAATGATCGCGAACCGTATGACCGGGGCCCTTGGGCGCGATCATGATCACGTTCACATCCGTCGGCGGGATGATCGCTTCGAAGTGGATGTTGAAGCCGTGCGCCACGGCGAGGTAGTTGCCCGCTTCGAGGTTCGGAGCGACTTCCGTCTCGTAGATCTCGCGGCAGAGTTCGTCCGGAACCGTCAGCATGATCAGGTCCGCTTCGCGCGTCGCATCGGCGACGGTCGCAACGCGAAGGCCCGCGCCTTCCACCTTCGACCAGCTCGACGAGTCCTTGCGAAGGCCGACGATGACTTCGACACCCGAATTGTGGAGGTTCTGCGCGTGGGCGTGGCCCTGGCTGCCGTAGCCGATGACGGCGACCTTCTTGGACTGAAGCCGACCGAGATCTGCGTCTTTGTCGTAGTAGATATTGAGTGCCATTGGGGTTTCGGTCCTTCCATTGGATGCGTGCTGGACGCCAGGGCATGGCCTGGTCGCCTGCTGCAAGCTTGGGGATGTCTGTAGTCTGTGTGGGACTGAGAATGAACTGAGTAGAACGCCGCCGGTCTCGATCGTCCCCGGATTGGGGATGCTCGGCCTGGACCTCGCTCCATCTCCGCCCGATCTCAGGAATTGCTCGGTCCCAGCTCGGGATCGTTCCTGTCCGCGGGCGTGAACGCGCCCGCAAACGAAAACCGCCGCTGAGCGGCGGATGGGGAGCGCTAACTGCGCGAGATTACGCAACGTTTTCGGGTTGCGCCAGCGCTCTGGGCGAATGGCGACGCTCAGTCCTGGGCGTCCTGCACTCGAGCCAGCTCCCCCGCCTCGACAGGCCCTCCAAGGCGCTTCGCCTCAGCCTCAGCGCGTCTCAGATAGCGGGCAGCAAGCTCATCCGCCGGGATCCCCTCGCCGCGGGCCAGAGCTGCGTACCCAAGGCGGCCAACGCGGTCCGCGCGGGGACGAGCATCCACCCCTTCGACGCGTCCTGCGATCTCGATTCCCGCGGCCTCGAACCCGTCGATCCAGCCCGCCCGCTCCGGACTGCAGAGCACGAGCGAGGCCTTTCGCTCGATCGCGATGCTCGCCGGGTCATAGAGCCCTTCGGGCAGGCCCGCAGAAAGATCGGTCCCGCCCGGCGCCGAGGGAGCGGACCAGCCGCCGGCATACCATTCGCCCCGGCGGGCATCGAGCAGTGCGATGACCTCAACCGAGTTGGGCGTGCCCTGCGACTCAAAGGCGCCGAGCGCCATGGCCTCAAGCGTCGAGACGCCAACCGCTTGCCAATCCCGACCGAAGGAGAGTCCCTTCGCCGTCGCGAGCCCGATGCGCAGACTCGTGAAGGAGCCCGGCCCCGCGGACACCGCGAGTGAGTCGATCGTGCCGACGCCCCACCCCGCCTCAGCGAGCCCTTCGTGCACCAGCGGCATCAAGGCGGAGGCGTGTTGTCGGGTCTCACTCGACTCGCGCAGCAGCACGATCTTCTCGTCTTCGAGGAGCGCAATCGAAAGCCAGTCCGTCGCGGACTCAATGGCCAGAACCTTTTGGGTCATCGTCGCTTGCTCGTGCTCAGGGCATGCCGTTCGAGCTGGAGATCCAGTCCACGAACTTCGTCCAGGTCGGCGTCAGGTCATTCCAGAATGCGCGCCCCATCAGAAGCACCAATACAGCAAACCCCAGCGAGCTTGCGAGCTCCCGGGAGCGCATCGATAGGGGCGATCGCTTGATCCCTTCGATCGCATAGATGAGGGCCTGACCGCCGTCGAGAATCGGGATCGGCAGCAGGTTCAAGATCCCCAGATTGATGCTGATCAGCATCATCATCCAAAGGTATTCCTCGAAACCGCGATCGAGGGATTTGCGCGCGATGCGGGCGATGCCGATCGGGCCGGAGAGCTTGTCTGCCCCGACGTCCCCCGTAAAGACCCGGCTCAATCCGTCGAGGTAGCTGACGGTCATGTCGTAGGTCATCGAGAAGGCTTGAGGGATCGATTCGATCGGATTCCGAATGCGCTGGGGAACGACCGGGCCCGAAAGCCAGGATCGCTCGGGCGCGAGGCCGATCTGGTAGATCCGTTCCTCCATGCCCTCGATGTCGTAACGACCCGCCACGATCTCTTCGCGCGCACGAAGCGTCGCCGTCTGCGTTTCGCCGTTCCGTGCAAAGGTGATGTTTAGCGGTCGGCCGGCACTCGTCTGGATCAGCGACACGAAGCTGCGGAAACTGCCGACCGCGACACCATCCACATCCAGGATCAGGTCGCCTCGGACCAAGCCGGCTTCCGCGGCCGGGCGGCCTTCAGACACGGCATCGACGAGGATCGTCGCGGGGACGAGCCCGAGGCGGTCGAGTCGGGCGATCCCCGGTAGGGTCACTTCGAAGACTTCAGGCGCAGGCGGCGGCGCGGGGGTCCCCCCTGCTTCTTGGGCCCCGGCTTCCGGAGCGAGTCGAACGGCCCGTTCGACCTTCCAGACGACGGTGCCACCGGCGCCGGTTGCGTGGTCGGCCTGCGCCGCAGCAAGGCCTTCCCAGCCGTCGACGTCCTGGCCTCCCACTGACAGAATCCGGTCACCGGTCAGCAGACCGGCCTGCGCAGCCGGGGTCGCGAGTTCGGGAATGCCGATCCGCGCGTCGATGCGTTCGTAACCGATCCCGATCCAGCCGACGTCCTCGAAGGTGCCGAAGGGGGTGCGGATCTTCTGGGCCACGACCGGGACGTCGACGCGAAATCGTTCGCCGTCGCGCTCGAGTTCGAGCTCGATGGCGGCGCCGGGCTCGCTCTCCGAGATCGGTTCGATCGCTTCATTGAAATAGGCGATGTCCTCGCCGCCCACGGAAACGACACGGTCACCGGGCTGAACGCCGGCAATCGCTGCCGGACTGCCCGCCTCGACCATCCCGATTACGGCGTCCATACGATCGACGCCATTCCAGAGGATGCCGACCAAGCAAACGACGGGAAGCAGCAGGTTCATCACGGGGCCCGCAAAGACCACCGAGAGCTTTTGCCAGACTGGCTTCCGCTCGAGGAACTCATCGTCCCGAGCGTCCTCGGGGATCGGCGGCATGAACTCTTCGTCGCCGGGCATCGGTTCGCCGAGCATGCGCACGAACCCGCCTAACGGAATCCATCCAATCACATATTCAGTTCCGCCCCGCTCCCAGCGCAGGCGCATCTTCCCGATGCCGATCGGGGCTCCGAAGCCGATCGAAAACTTGAGGACCCGAACGCCGCACGCCTTGGCCACCAGGAAATGCCCCAACTCGTGCGCCACGATCAGGATCCCGAGCATGGGGATCACCGCAACCAGTGTGTCGAGCACTTCCATCAGCGCCCTCCCACGGCGTCGCGCTTGGCAAGCCATTCCGTCGCCGCGCCGCGCGCCCAGGCATCCGCCGCCACGACCTCATCGAGCTGATCGACCCGTTCCCCTGCATGATCCGCAAGATGGGCATCGAGCACGGCGGTATTCAGGCCGGCGATTTCAGGGAAAGCAATCTGTCGCCCCAGAAAGGCCTCGACCGCCACTTCGTTCGCCGCATTCAGCACGGCCGGGGCCGCCTCACTTCCCGAGACGGCGCGATAGGCGAGATCGAGACACGGGAATCGCTCGCGGTCCGGCTCCTCGAAATCGAGGCGCGACAATTCAACCAGGTCGAGCCGGGGAACATCGAGTTCCACCCGCTCCGGATACGCCAGCGCCACCGCAATCGGCACACGCATGTCGGGCAGGCCAAGCTGAGCGAGGACCGACCGATCACAGTACTCGACGAGGGAATGAACGATCGACTGCGGGTGAACGACGACGTCGACGCGGGCGGCTTCCACATCGAAGAGCCAGCGCGCTTCAATGACCTCGAGGCCCTTATTCATGAGAGTGGCGGAGTCGATCGAGATCTTGTCTCCCATCGACCAGTTCGGATGGGCGAGCGCTTCTTCAACGCTCGCGTTCTCGATTCGATCTCGGCCCCAGGTGCGGAACGGCCCGCCGGAGCAGGTCAGAATCAAGCGCGACACTTCGCTCGGTCGCGAGCCGACGAGACATTGGAAGATCGCGCTGTGCTCGGAGTCGATGGGGATGATGTCGACGCCCCGGGCGGCGGCTTCGCGTCGAACTAACGCACCGGCCATCACCATGACTTCCTTGTTCGCCAGGCCAATCGGGCGTCCGTCACGAATCGCGGCCAGAACCGGGCGAAGCCCAATCGCGCCGACGAGGCCCGCGACCACGAGATCCGAGGGCTCCGTGGCCACTTCGTCGAGCCCGTCGAGACCCGAGACAACTCGGACCTGACCACCGACTTCGCTCGTGGCAAGGGCATCGCGAATCACCGCGACATTCGCCGGGTCCGCGACGGACACGACCTGTGGCGCGAATTGCCGAGCCTGTTCGATCAATCGCGCGACCCGCGTTCCTGCGGCAATCGAAACGACGTCAAATCGGTCGGGATGATGCTCCACGACATCAAGGGTCTGTTCGCCGATGCTGCCCGTGCTGCCGAGCAGCGCGAGACGCTTCGGTCCTCGGCCCGCATCGGGAGCAGCACCGCTCACGAGCCACCCTCTTCCGAATCGCCGCCACGCACCTGCGCACTGGTCAGACCGAAGCGGCGCTCGCGACGCTGGTAGTCGAGGATCGCGGCTTCGAATTCGGCGCGGCGAAACTCAGGCCACATGCGCGGCGACATATGGAGCTCGGAGTAGGCGATCTGCCAGAGCAGAAAGTTCGAAACGCGTTGCTCGGCCCCGGTTCGAATCAGCAGGTCGGGATCGGGCAAGTCCGAGGCATAGAGATACGACGCGAACCCCTTCTCATCGAGGCCCTCCGGATCGAGCTTGCCGAGCTCGGCGTCTCGCGCGATCCGTCTCGCCGCATCTACGATCTCCGCACGACCACCGTACGAGAGCGCGAAGACGAGCTTCATGCCCTGATTGTCCGCGGTCTCCGCCACGGCGTGTTCGACGGCGCGACGCGTGCTCGGCGGAAGCCGATCGAGCCGACCAACCGAGCGGACCTGCGCACGATGTTCCATGACTTCGGCGAGCTCCGTCTCGAGGTATTCCTCGAGCAACCGCATCAACTCGGACACCTCGCCCTTCGGTCGATTCCAATTCTCGATCGAGAACGCGTAGAGCGTAAGCACTTCGACATCGTAATCGCGACAGGCGCGAATAATGTCGCGAACGGACTCGATGCCTTCGCGATGGCCGGCGTTTCGCTCGAAGCCGCGATCGACGGCCCAACGCCCGTTGCCGTCCATGATGATGGCGACGTGGCGCGGCACGCGATCGAGATCGATCTCCGGATGGAGTTCAGCCACGGGCGCATCCGTCGGTTCGTTCGAGGAAGGCATGTTGGAGCGAGTTGTCATGAACGTCCTGAAGTGGGCGAGCGAAGCATCAAGGTCGGTCGAGCCTTAGACCTCGAGCACGTCCTTTTCCTTCTGGGCCGTGAGGTCGTCGATCTTCTTCACGAACTCATCGGTCACGTCCTGGACTTTCTTCTCGGCGCGATGTCGATCGTCTTTGGACAGCCCATCGTCCTCGAGATCCTTCAGCAGGGAGAGTCCGTCGCGGCGTCCGTCTCGAACCCGGATGCGATGTTCCTCGGCGACCTTCCGGACCTGCTTCACGAGCTGCTTGCGGCGCTCTTCGGTCAGCGGCGGGATCTGGATGCGAATCACCTTGCCGTCGTTGCCCGGCGTGAGGCCCAGGTCCGACTGCAGGATCGCTTTTTCGATCGCCGGGATTCCCGTCTTGTCGAAGGGCGAGATCACGATCATTCGCGGGTCCGGTACGGACAGCGTCGCGAGCTGATTGAGGGCCGTCGGCGTGTCGAAGTAGTCGACGGTGATCCCGTCGAGCAGGCTCGTGCTGGCGCGCCCCGTGCGGACCTTCGTGAGTTCCTTGCCGAATCGCTCAAGCGCCGTCTCCATCGAGCCGCGCGCCTCATCGATTACCGCCTGAACGTCTTCATCATCCGCCATCGTTCGTCACTCCCCCTGATCTGTTCATGTCGTTTCGAAACCGCGGGCGCCCGGAAGGTGCCACGCTGAAACGGTGGGCCCATCCCGGTCCCGGAATCCTCCCCATGATAGGAGCGACCGGCGCGTAGGGCTTGCCTCTCTGATCGGCCATTTCGGTCCTTATCCCAAGTCGAGTCCGGATCGGCACGAAAATCCCCCCAAATCGGGGGTCCGAGAGAGGCGAGGCGCTGAAATCGCGCCGCCGAGCGGGAGCCACTGGCTCTCCGCCGCACGCAAAATCGGGGTTCATGGCATCCATGCCGGCCGGGTGCGCGCCGTCGAGGCGCTCGAACGGGACCCGCGAATCCATCGCGAGTCCCGTTCGAGGCATCGGAACTTCTGGCTCGATCTATTCGCCGAGCTTGAATCGAACGAAGGACGCGACGTTGATTTCGCCGCCCGCTGCCGCGCCCGCTTCCTTGAGGATATCCGCGACGCTCTTGTCGGGATCCTTCACGAAGCCCTGCGCCAGCAGCGTGTTCTCCTGGAAGAACTTGTTGATTCGGCCTTCGACCATCTTTTCGATCACGTTGTCGGGCTTGCCCGAGTCCTTGGCCTGCTGGGTCAGGAACGCGCGTTCCTTCTCGACCTGGTCAGCCGGCATGCCATCGCGGTCCACCGCGATCGGCGTCGGATCGTGCGCCGCAACGTGCATGGCGATATCCCGTGCGACCTGATCAACCGCTTCACCCGACTGGGCCGTCTCAAGCGCAACGAGCACGCCGAGCTTGCCACCACCGTGGGTGTAGCCGCCGCAAACACCCGCCACGTCGACCGAGGCGACGCTCTTCAGCTGGATGTTCTCGCCGACCTTCGCGACCGCTGCCTTCAGGACATCGTCGATCGAGCCGCCGTCCATCGAGACCGCGAGGGCCGCGTCGACGTCGTTGATGCCACCCGCACCGGCGACTGCATCGCAGACGCTCTGAGCGAGGCTCTGGAAGTCGGGGGTCTTCGCAACGAAGTCCGTCTCGCATCCGATCTCGACGATCGCAGCCTTGCCGCCATCGATCTTGAACAGAACCGCACCTTCGCTGGTCTCGCGTCCGGCGCGCTTGCCGGCCTTCGCGAGGCCACTCGCGCGAAGCAGCTCCATCGCCTTTTCAATATCGCCCTCGGCTTCCGCCAAGGCCTTCTTGCAGTCCATCATGCCCGCGCCGGTCGAGTCGCGGAGCGCCTTCACGTCGCTCGCAGAAATTCCTGCCATCTTCATTCTCCAAGATCGCCGCGCGATTCGACCGAGTCGATCGCTGCACGCGATGCGAATCGAAAGCACATGCTTCCGACTCGTTGATGAGTTGAGTTTTAGATTCGCCCCGCGACACCGGAAGGTGTCACGGTCCATACAGCCAAGGCCAATCCGGGCGCGGCGCGAAACGGCGAGTGATCGCCGCTTCGCACCTGCCAGAGATTGTCTTTACTTGTCGCCGCCTTCGGCCGGAGCCGCCGGGGTTTCAGCTGCAGCCGCCGGAGCGTCTGCCGGCTTTGCTGCGGCCTTCTCCGGTGACTTGGCGTCGTCATCCTTGGCACCGCCCGCGGAGTAGCTCTTGCCACCGCCGGCGCGATCACCCTGGTTGCGACCGCGACGCGGCTGCTGCTTGATCTCAACGACGCGGCGACCCGTCGCCGGACCTCCATCGCCCTTGCCCTGCGCGGGCTTGTCGCGGCGCTGAGCGACGAGTTCAGCCTGATGCTGCTCGTAACCTTCGCGACACGCGTTTGCCGCGGCCGTGCAGTAGAGATCGATCGCGCGAAGCGCATCGTCATTGCCGGGAACGACAAAGTCGATGTTGCGCGGGCTGTTATTCGTGTCGACGACACCGACGATCGGGATATGAAGTCGCTTGGACTCCTGAACCGCAATCGATTCCTTGCCGGTATCGACGATGAAGATCGCGTCCGGGACGCGGTCCATCTTGCGGATCCCCTCGAGCGACTTGGCGTACTTCTCGACGGCGCGCATCATGCTCGACTGCTCCTTCTTCGAGAGTTCTTCGCGCTTTTCCTCGTTGCCGAGGGTGTCGAGGTACTGGTTGTATCGATCGATCGACTTCTTGACCGTCTTCCAGTTCGTCAGCATGCCGCCCAGCCAGCGGTTGTTGACGTAGTACTGACCGGCGCGCTGGGCTTCGGCCTGAATCGACGGCTGAGCCTGTCGCTTCGTTCCGACGAAGAGCACCTTCCCGCCTGCCGCAGTGGTTTCTCGTAGAAAGTCGAGTCCTTCTTTGAGCAGCGGCAGCGTCTGGTCGAGGTCGATGATGTGGGTGCCGTTGCGCTCGCCAAAGATGTACGAACGCATGAGCGGATTCCAGCGGCTGGGCTGATGACCATAATGGACACCGGCTTCGATCAGCGCGCGAACGGAAAGCTCTTGTTCCTTGAGTGCCTTCCCCAGCTCGCTCTCTTCGGCAGCAGGTGCTGCTGCGGCGGCGTCAGTGGCTTCTGCTGCGGGTGCAGCAGTTTCAGGGGTCGGCGTAGCGGTGGCTTCGGCCTCAGGTGTGGCCGGTGTTTCGGACATGGATCGCTCCTTTTGCGGTTGGTCCTCCGCCCCGAATCGTCCTATTCCCCGACCTGGATCCGTGGTCCCGAATTCAGCTCCCCTCCGTTTTCTCCCGGAGCGTTTCACGAAGGCTCATCCGGAGCCGTCGCGCGCTGAATTCTCGACCCGTCCAGGCACCGCCGGGGTGACTCGGAACGTGTGAAGTGGCAGGTGTTTAGCAGACACCTGCGGCCGGAACACCCCCCGGGCCCTCCGGCGTACCGGGAGCCCAGGGGCGTTCTCGTGGGATTGTATCGGCAGCTTGTGTGCAGATCTGGAGACGAGCCGCTGGGGTCCCCGCCCTAGGTCGTGTATTCCGCGTTGATCTTCACGTAGTCGTACGTCAGATCGCAGGTAAAGAGCTTCGACGCGTGCTCCCCGAGACCGAGGTCGACGTGAATCGTGATCTCCTCCTTCTCGTGAGCCTTCTCAGCACGCTTCCGCGCGGCGGTTCCCGCCGAACGGCCCTTCGAAAACACGACGACGCCACCGACCTTCACGCGCGTCTTCTCGGGGTGCCAGGCGATCTGCGCATGGCCAATCGCCTGCATGATGCGGCCCCAATTCGGGTCGCCTCCAAAGACCGCCGTCTTCACGAGCATCGAGTTTCCGATGCGCCGTGCAGCGAGCTCCGCCTGAGCCTTCGACTTGGCGCCCTCGACCTCGACGATGAGCAGCTTCGTTGCGCCCTCGCCGTCCCGAGCAAGCTGGCGCACGAGGTCCTCACAAACCGCATGCAGCGCGGCTTCAAACTTCTTCGCGTCGTCGCCGCGAAGGGCCGTGCCACCGGCGGCTCCGTTTGCGAGCAGGATGACGGTGTCGCTCGTCGAGCCTTCGCCGTCGATCGAGAGGCAGTTGTAGGTCTGATCGGCGACGCGCTTGAGCATGCCACGAAGGGTCGCCGGGGCGATCTTCGCGTCGGTCGCCAGATACGAGAGCATCGTCGCCATATTCGGCTCGATCATCCCCGAGCCCTTGGCGATGCCCTGCAGTGTGATCGTCTTGCCGCCGAGCTTGAGCCGGGTCGAGGCGACTTTGGCGTGGGTATCCGTCGTGCGGATCGCTTCTGCGGCATCGTCCCATCCGTCGCTCGAAAGCGCCTCAGCGGCCCGCGGCACGCCGGACTTAATCGCGTTCATTGGCAGCGGCTCGCCGATCACACCGGTCGAAGCGACAAGCATCTCCACCTCATCACACCCGACGGCTTTCGCGGCCAGTCGCGCCATCGTCTTCGCATCGCGAATCCCGCGTGCGCCCATGGCGACGTTGGAGCAGCCGCTATTCACGACGACGCCCCGTGCTTGCCCGCTCTTGACCCGCTCGCGCGAGACCTCGACGGGCGCACCGACGACGGTCGATTGCGTAAAGACGGCGGCCACGCTCGCAGGCGTGTCCGAAACGATGAGCGCCAGATCCGGCGCGCTGTCCTTGATGCCGGCATTCAGCCCGGCGGCGCGAAAGCCCGGGACGGGCTTCGATTCGCGAAGAACCTTCATAGGGAGAGCTCCAATGGACGCGCGCTCGCCCGACGGCGATGGCGCATATGCGTCGCGTGCTCGAAGTGAAATCTCGGTTGACCTAACAAGGGGCTCCGGCGTTTCCGCCGGCGCGACCCATCAGGCGCCGTGGCACTTCTTGAACTTCTTGCCGCTCCCACACGGGCACGGCGCGTTACGACCGACCTTGCCGGGCGCTTCCCCATCGGGTGCACCCGGCGTCGTACGCGCCGCGGCGCCGGCGATCGCAGCCGGCGGTGGAGCCGCGCCCGCGTTCCCGCCCTCGGCGGATTGCGGTGCGGCCTGTGCGTTCGCGTCCACGCGACGCTGGGTTGCTTGCGGGCCCAAGTTCGGGCGCGGGAAGCTGAACTTGAAGGCGTACTCGGCGAGGGTGTCGTCGATGCGCTGTTCCATTTCGCCGAAGAGCGCGAACCCCTCTCGCTGATACTCGAGCTTCGGATCCCGCTGGGCGTAGGCGCGCATGTTAATACCGCCGCGCAGCTGATCCATCGTGTGGAGATGCTGCTTCCACTGCTGATCGAGGATCTGCAGCTGGAGGTCGCGGATCACCATCTCGAAGGTCGGATAGTTCTCAAAGTCGGCGTATTCGCCGTTCTTGAGATTCCGGCCCTCTTCCTTCTTTTCCTCGAGGACACCGTTCAGCTTCGCCAAGATCGCGTGGCCGAGCGCGTCACCCTCTGGGTGGCGTCCGCCGTCCGCTGTCCGGAAGGGTTCCTCTTCGATCGAGAAGGCCGTTCCAAATTGCGCTTCGAGGGCATGGGCGATCGCAACATAGTTGTCGTCATCAGGCTCGCCACGCTGGGGCCAGATGCGCCCGATCAAGTCCGCCACATAGCCTTCGAGACAGGCCTGCACCTCTTCGAGGAGCTCCTTGTCGTCCGCGTGCATCGCCTTCAAGCGGCGCGCATAGAACGCGTGGCGCTGCTTATTCATCACGTTGTCGTAGTCGAGGAGATGCTTTCGAATATCGAAGTTGCGGCCTTCGACCTTCTTCTGCGCCCCTTCGATCACACGGCTCAGCATGCGATTCTCGATCGCCTCGCCCTCTTCAACGCCGACACGATCCCACCACTGGGCGACACGGTCCGCTTCAAAGATGCGCAGCAGGTCATCTTCGAGGGAGAGGAAGAATTGCGAGGAGCCGGGATCGCCCTGACGACCGGAGCGGCCGCGGAGCTGATTATCGATGCGTCGACTTTCGTGGCGTTCGGTGCCCAGAATATGAAGGCCACCGGCGGCGAGGACTTCCTCGCGTTCCGCAGCACATTGCGCCTCGAACTTGGCGAGGGTCGCTTCGTAGTCCGGATGATCCTTGTCGTGCTGGCACTTCTCAAGCGCCATGATCTCGGGATTGCCGCCGAGCAGGATGTCGGTCCCGCGACCGGCCATATTGGTCGAGATCGTGATCGCGCCCTTCCGTCCGGCTTGCGCCACGATCTCCGATTCGCTCTCGTGCTTCTTCGCGTTCAAGACTGTGTGCTTGAGGCCCTCGCGCTTGAGCTTCTTGGCGAGCATCTCCGAGGTCTCGATCGAAATCGTGCCCACGAGCACGGGCTGGCCCGCCGCGTGTCGTTCCTTCAGTTCATCGACGGTCGCGTTGAACTTTTCCTTCTTCGTCTTGAAGACGACGTCCGCTTCGTCGGCGCGGAGCAGCGGGCGATGGGTCGGAACGAGCGCGACATCGAGGTTGTAGATCTTCGCGAACTCTTCGGCTTCCGTGTCCGCCGTGCCCGTCATGCCGGCCAGCTTGTCGTACATGCGGAAGTAGTTCTGGAACGTGATCGACGCGAAGGTCTGGCTCTCGCTGCGAACCTGGATCCCTTCCTTCGCTTCGACGGCCTGATGAAGTCCGTCGGACCAGCGACGCCCGGGCATCAACCGCCCCGTGTGCTCATCCACGATCACGACTTCCTTCGACCCGTCGTCGCCGGGTCGAACCACATAGTCAACGTCCGCGCGCTTGAGCGTATGCGCCATCAGCGCCTGTTGCATGGCGTGCAGCACGGGCAGCATCTGCGGATCGTAGAGATTGTCGACGCGCAGCATCTTCTCGACCTTGGCCATGCCCGCATCGGTAAACGTCGCGGAATGCGCCTTCTCGTCGATCCAGAAGTCGCCGCTTTCTTCGATGCCCTTCGCGGGTTCCGGCGCCACGCCGGCCTGCAACGACGGGATCAAGCGATTCGCAATCGTGTAGATCTGCGTGTTCTGCTCGGAGGGTCCCGAGATGATCAGCGGTGTTCGCGCTTCATCGATCAGGATCGAGTCGACCTCGTCGACGATCGCGAAATGCAGATCACGCTGAACACAGTTCTCGAGTTGGAACTTCATGTTGTCGCGCAGGTAGTCGAAGCCGAGTTCGTTGTTCGTGCAGTAGGTGACGTCGGCCGCGTAAGCCGCCTGTCGCTGCTGATCACTCAAGCCGTGAACGATGGCGCCGACATCGAGGCCCAAGAAGCGATGGAGCTGGCCCATCCACTCTGCGTCGCGAGAAGCGAGGAAGTCATTCACCGTCACGACGTGAACGCCACGTCCGGTCAGGCCATTCAGGTAGGAGGGAAGCGTCGCGACAAGGGTCTTGCCCTCGCCGGTTTTCATCTCCGAGATCTGGCCCTGGTGCAGGATGATGCCGCCCACGAGCTGCATGTCGTAGTGGCGCTGGCCGAGAGATCGTTTGGCGGCTTCGCGAACCGTGGCGAACGCTTCCGGGAGAAGATCGTCGAGGGGCTCGCCCTGCTCGAGACGTCCACGATAAATGCCCGTCCGGCCACGGAGGTCCGCGTCGGAGAGTTTCGCGAGATCGTCTTCCAGAACGTTGATGCGTTCGACGAGCGGGAGCATGCGCTTGATCGCGCGATCATTGCTCGTTCCAAAGACCTTACTGAGAATCCGCTGCATCGATCCGTTCCGGCTCCCGGGGCTCTGCGGCACTTCGTGCACGCGCCCGATTCATGTCCTGTTTCCGTTCCGCCCGAAGCTCATCCGGCTCGAAATCGGCAGTCCCTCAGGCCCTCGGGTTCCCCGCGAGCGGCGGCCCCCCGCACGGCGGCGATGGGTCAACTCGGGCGATTCCGTATTTCCGGTCGAGATCGACCGATCGGGCTCTCTGGGGGGATTTAGGAATGACGGCGGAGGGTAGAAGAGGCCTCCGCTAGCAGCAAACGAAGGGAACGAATCCCGACTCCGACTTGCCCTACACCGCTTGGGCCGCTCCGGGCGATTCCGTCGCCCCCGTACACCTGTTTAGTCGAAGATGTAGTCGAGGGGATCACGAGCCTTGCCGTTCACCTCGACGACGTAATGCAGGTGCGGGCCGGTGCTGCGTCCAGTGCTGCCAATTGCAGCGATTTCCTGGCCACGCTCCACGGTTTCACCCGTTTTCACGTGGATCTCCTTCGTGTGTCCGTAGACCGTCTTCACTCCGAAGCCGTGGTCGAGGACCAGGGCCTTTCCGAGCGGGCCCTTGCGACCGGCAAAAGTCACTCGGCCACGCGCCGGCGCGTAGATCGAAGTCCCGCTCGCCGCCGCAATATCGATACCGGCATGGAGCTGGCGTCGCCCCGTGAAAGGCGAAACGCGAGGACCGAAGCGCGAAGTGAGCCAACCCTTGGCGGGCCAGATCGACGGCATCGAAACGAGGCGCTGGCGCTTGTCGTCGAGCTGCTCAAGAAGAATTCCCAGGGAATTCGCGCGCTCGCCGGCGCCCGCCGCGAGTTCGACTGCTTCGGAGCCCAACGCATTGAGAACTTCAATTCCCGAAATCTCTGTTCCGATCTCGGGGAGCGGCTGGCCACCGCCCTGGCCGTTCAAGCCCGCCTGAGTCGGATCGACGGGCACACCGGCGGGCGTACCCACAGGCATGCCTTCCGGAGCGAGCTCCGCAACGCCTTCGCCGCCCACGCCTGCAGCGCCCGGCAGGTTCGCGATGATGCGCACCTTGCGCTCAAGCTCCACGACCTTGGCGATCTCGTCGTCGACGTGAGTCAGTCGGTTACGAAAAACAGCGATCTCTTCACGCTGTTCGAGTGCTTCGACGCGCAGGTCCGCGAGTTCGACATTGTCCGCACGCAGCCGCCAGTAGTCCCACACGAGGACACAGCTGACCACGAAGGCAATGCCCACCGCAATCGCCGCCTGCTTAACGCGGACCTTCGGCACCGCAATCTGAACAGGTCGCGCATGCTGATCCCGCACGAAAATGAGCGTATAGGATTCCACTAGACTGATCGCTCCTTCGCTGCCCCTAACAAGGCAGCGTCACTCCGATTCGCAGTTTGCCCATCTGGATTTCATCTTCGTTCTTGAGCGGCTGCTTCGCGATGCGCGCACCGTTCACGAGGGTCCCGTTCGTGCTGCCCAGGTCCTCGATGTAGAACGTGTCGCCATCGAATCCGATCGCGGCGTGAGCCCGAGAGATGGTGGCCTCAGCCAAGGCGAGATCCGCCTTGCGCCCTCGCCCGATCACCATGTGATCCCGGTCGAGATGGACTTCGAGCCCTTCATAGAATCCGGAGAGCACCATCGCGCTCGCCCCACTCGGGGGACGCCGCCTCTGCTCGACCGTTTCATTCTGGTCCGTCGCCATGAGAAATCGCCTCTCGGAGCCCCGGGAAATCCAGGATTCCTCTCGACTCATCGGCGCTGGTCGGCGGGTTCTTGAACGACCTGGGGATGGAAGCGTGCCCTTCCCGGGCCTTTCCCCGATGGAAATCACGGAATCCCATGAGCAGGCAGGCTCTTCGCAGGGGAAAAGCCCCGATCAGCCGCTATGGACGCGCAAGACTCAGCCCTGAAGAAGCGAGCGCGCGTGCTGGCGGGTGACCTCGGTCACCGTCTCCCCGCCGGCCATCCGGGCCAGTTCGTCGATTCGTTCGTCGTCTCGAACCTCGCCCACGTGGGTCCGGGTCCGCCCGGCCTTCGACTCCTTGCGGACGACGAAGTGGCGATCCGCGAACGCGGCGATCTGGGGCAGATGGGTGATGCAGAGCACCTGGTGCTCGGTTGAGAGCTCGGCGAGCACGCGGCCGACGCGTTCGGCCGTGGCCCCACCGATGCCGGCGTCCACCTCGTCGAAGACGATGACCATATTTCGATCCGCTCGTCGAAGGGCATTCTTGATCGCCAGGAACAGGCGGGACAGTTCGCCGCCGGAAGCCACCTTCTGGATCGGCCGCGGGGCCTCTCCCTGATTCGCGGAGAAGAGAAATTGCGGACGCTCGCGGCCGCCCGCCGTGGTCTCCAATCCGGTCCCGTCGTCGGCGATCTCGACCGTTTCGAGATCTACGGCGAAGCGCGCCCCGGACATGGCGAGATCACCGAGCTCGGCCTCGACGGCCTTCGCGAGCTTCTTGCCCGCGCGGGCGCGAGCCTTCGACAGCTTCGCCGAAGCTTCGTTCGCCGTCGTGACGACCTGCAAGCGCTCAGCCTCGAGTTCCTTGATTCGACCTTCCGCGCCCTCAAGCGAAGCGAGCTCCGTCGTGACCTGATCGCGATGGGCCAGCATTTCTTCGACGGATTGCCCGTACTTCCGCTTCAAGGCTTCGAGTCGCCCGATCCGTTCCTCAACCTGCGTTAGGCGGCGCGGGTCGATCTCGAGCTCGGCCAAATAGTCGCTTGCGCGAACGGAGAGATCGCGAAGCTCGGACTCAAGCCCTTCGAGCTGGCTCGACATCGCCTCGAGAGAGGGGTCCATGCGCAGCGCCGAACTCAGTGCCCGGCGCGCTGTCCCGAGCGCCGCGTCGGCGGAGTCAGCTTCGCCGCCGTCGCCCCCGTCGAGGGCACGACTGACCGTCGCCATTTCTTCTGCGAGTCGCTCCGAATGGGTCAGGCGCTGATGTTCCGCTTCGAGTGCCGCGACGCTTTCCGCATTCAGGTCTTCGCCCTCGAGTTCCTGCTGCTGGTACTGCAGGAAGTCGAGCCGCCGCGCACGTTCCTCTTCCGCCGCACGCAGGCTTGCAATCTCCCGTGCAAGCTCCCCGGCTCGCGCGACATGCCGCGCAACGACCTCGCAGACCGACGTCTGGTTCGCATAGGCATCGAGGGCCACCGCGTGCATCTCCGCGTGCCTCAGCGCCTGGGAGCCGTGCTGACTCGAAATCTCGAGCTGGCCGCCGAAGAGTTCGACGAGCGTCGAGACCGGCACCAGCTGTCCGCCGACTCGCGCTCGGCTGCGCCCGCCGGCGTGAAGCGTGCGCCGCACGATCAGCTCGGGTGCTTCGCCGTCGGCCTCGGACTCCGACGCCGACAGACCTCGGTCAACGAGTGCGGTCGCCACGTCGTCGTGGCCGTCCATTCGGAACAGCGCTTCGACCGCGCCCTCTTTTGCGCCGCTGCGCAGGGTCTCGGCGGAAGCCCGTCCCCCTGTCAGTAAAGCGAGCGCGCTCAAGATGATCGATTTACCCGCGCCGGTCTCACCGGTCAGAACGTTCAGCCCCGGACCAAACTCGAGCTCGACGGATTCCACGAGTGCCAGGTTGTCGATCCGCAGCACTTCGATCATCGATCCCCGACCTCGCCTTCACATCATCAGCTCTACGCGGACCATCGCGGCCGCGTCCCCACGATGATCCCGCGTCGGGCCGGCCGTCTCAAGGCCAAAGCGACACGCGAACCCGAACAAGGGTGCGACTTGGCTAGCATCGCCCCATGCCGCCGCCCCCCGACGACACCCTCGACCTCTTTCCCCAGCGCACCGAGCGCCGCCTCGAGCCCCACGCCCCACTCGCCGAGCGCATGCGCCCTCACACCCTCGAGGATCTCGTCGGCCACGAAGACCTGCTCGCCCCGGGCCGCCCCCTCCACACTTTGGTCGAACAAGGCGCGCTTTCCTCGATCATCCTTTGGGGCCCGCCCGGCAGCGGAAAGACGACCCTCGCGTGGATCCTGGGCGAACGCGGCGACGGACGGCTCGTCCCACTCTCGGCGGTCACCGCCGGCGTCCCCGAGATCCGCAAGGCAATCGAAGCCGCGCGGCGCACCGCCCAGCGAACCGTGCTTTTCATCGACGAGATCCACCGGCTCAACAAGGCCCAGCAGGATGCGCTGCTTCCCCATGTGGAGGCCGGCGCCGTCACCCTGATCGGCGCGACGACCGAAAATCCCTCGTTCAGCGTGATCGCGCCCCTGCTCTCCCGCTGCCGCGTCATCCCTCTCGAGGCACTCGGGGCAGAGGCCCTCGGACGAGTGATCGATCGGGCGCTGAGCGACGTTGAGCGCGGTCTCGGCCGCTCAAACATCGTCGTTTCGGACGAGGCCCGGACGGCGCTGATCCTGGCTTCCCAAGGTGATGCGCGACGGCTGCTCGGCATGCTCGATGCGAGTGCGACGGTCCATCTCTCGACGGGCAAGCGTGCGGAGCCGATGACCTCCGAGACCGTGAGCGAAGCGGTCGGCCGGATCGCCCTCCGCCACGACCGAGATGGCGAAGAACATTTCAACGTCGTATCAGCCTTGATCAAGAGCCTCCGCGCCAGCGACCCCGACGCGGCGCTCCACTACATGGCGCGCATGCTCGAAGCGGGCGAAGACGCGCTCTATGTCTCGCGGCGACTCGTGATCTTCGCCTCCGAGGACGTGGGCAACGCGGACCCGGGTGCGCTGTCCCTTGCGGTCTCCGCCCATCAGGCGGTCGAACGGATCGGCATGCCGGAGGGTCGCATCCCCCTCGCGCAGACCGTGACGTATCTCGCGTGCGCGCCCAAGAGCAACGCGGCCTATTCGGCGTTAGGCGAAGCGATCGCGGACCTTGAGGGTCAGGGGGCGATGCCCGTTCCAATGCACTTACGGAATGCGCCGACGGGGCTCATGAAGGAACTCGGCTATGGCGAGAACTACACCTACGCCCATTCCGCGGAGGACGCCTTCGTCCCGGACGAAAATCTCCCGGATGCGCTTGCGGGTCGGCGCTACTACGAGCCTACGGATCGCGGCGCGGAAGTCGAGATCGGCGAACGGCTCCGGGCCTGGCGCGCGCGCAAGGATGCGGCCCGTTAGGCGGGCCCCGCGACCTCGACGCGATTTCGACCCGCAGTCTTCGCGCGATAGAGCGCTGCGTCCGCTGCGCCAATCAATGATTCAGGGGAGACCATCTCTGCATCCAGGGAGGCGACCCCAATCGAAATCGTGACGCCGATCGGCGTACCACTCGGATCCGCAAAGCGCGCCTCTTCAACACCGGCGCGCCAACGCTCCGCGACGATCGCGGATCCAGACACTTCGTTCTGCGCCAGAACCACGAGAATCTCCTCTCCGCCGCAGCGACCAGCGACGTCGGTCTCGCGCAAATCATGCATCAGAAGCGAAGCCACTCCACGCAGGGCTGCATCCCCCGCCTGGTGCCCATGGTCGTCATTGACCCGCTTGAAATGATCGAGGTCACCCATCATCACGGTCAGCGCCGTTCCGTAGCGACGCGCGCGCAGGAACTCGATCGACAGCACGTCATCGACATAACGTCTGGTTCGGAGCCCCGTTAAGCCATCCACCGTCGAGAGCCGTCCGAGGGTTTCATTCTTGACTCGGAGATCGTCCTGCAATCGCTTAAGACGGAGATGTTGGCGCAGCCGCGCCACGAGCTCCGCCGGAAAGATGGGCATCGTGAGCACATCGCTGGCCCCCGCTTCGAGCACCCGTGCTCGCCGTTCGGGATCGTCGTGGCCGGTGATGAAGACCAGCGGAACCGATGCGGAGGCCGGATGCTCCTGCAGCGCGGGCATCAACTTCGTGCCATCGAGGGCCCCGCCGAGTTCGAGTCGGCAAACAACCACATCGACCGACTTCTCGAGCAGGACGCGGAGCCCGGAGACGCCATCGTTCGCTTCGATGACCTCGTCGAAAAGCCGCGCCGCTTCCACCGACGCGCGAATCTGGGCGCGGTGCTGCTCCGAATCATCGATTAACAGAAGGGAGGGCAAGGTCGCGCGAAGCTCCGAATCACTCTGCCGGAGAGATCGCCGGCGCAGCCCCGCTATCGGCGCGTCTCAGGGAAACCGTTAGCCAGGCAGGCCCCGCTCGGCGGGCCGGCCCTCGATTGGCTCAGGCGATGAGACAGATACGGCCAATTCGTTGCCCATCTGAACAGAAATGGGCCCACCTGAATGCGTAACAGGTGGGCCCAATCCGATTTACAACCAAGGAGAGACTGAAACAATGACTCGATCGGTTAAAGAGACGGCGCCCGAGCCACAGCAGTTCCCACTTTTCTTGCAGGCAGCGGATTTTTCTCACCTGGACGCGGATACGCCGCTCAACCGGACCGGTTCGCGCGTCTCCTGCCGATCTCCTGCGTTTTTTAGCCCGAGAAGACCCCAAGCGTCTGGCGTGGGAACTCATTGTTCAAGGGGCAGTCATTCGGCATCCGAGACCCGGGTGGGTCACGGATCACTCGCTCGCTGGAAAGCTGCCTCCCACCAGGTGTAGGGGCTCGGAGTTCTCTCCGGGCCCCTCTCTTCTTTTGGATACCCTCCAAGTCGCCGCGGATCCCTCGCGGTCCTTGCCGGGGTAATCCGAAATGTCCGCGTCATCGATCCACATAGCGAAGGGCGAGCGATTTGACGCGACCGCCCTCACCTCGGAGAGCGGTGCCCCCAACCTCACCGCGGCCTGGCGCCGCGCCTGGGATGAAGACGGGGACCGACCGCAAATCCACGATCCGGATCGCGGCTGGATCACCCGCGGCGAGCTCGCCCGAGAGTCGGCCCAGCGCGCGGGCCGATTGGCTTTGCTCGGTCTGGAGGCGGGCGATCGAATTCTGCTCTCCGCCGAAAGCTCGGGGGATCTCGTCCTCACCTATGTTGCCGCACTCCGCATGGGCCTGGTCGTGATCCCGACGAACACGGCCTACGGCGCCCGGGAACTCGCGCACGTGATCGGCGATGCGACACCGCGCGCCGCGATCGTGGATGACCCCGCCAAGCGGGAGGCGATTTCGCAGATCGCCCCGGATCTTTATCTCGTAACGCCGGAGCTCGATCTACCGGACGGCGAGATACCGCCCCTGGATACAGCCTCAGCCGACTCTCCCGCACTGATCTGTTACACGAGCGGCACGACCGGCCAGCCCAAGGGGGCCGTGCTCAGCCACGCGAATTGCCTCGCGAGCGCCGAGGGGCTTCGACTCGCCTGGCGATGGACGCCGAACGATCGCCTGCTCCTCTCGTTGCCCCTCTTTCACATGCACGGTCTGGGCGTGGGCCTCCATGGCACGCTTTACAACGGCAGCTCGGCCGTTCTCTATCGGGGCTTCCGCCCGGATGAGATCCTCTCCGAGATCCCCGCGCGCGAGGCGACGCTCTTCTTCGGCGTCCCCACCATGTATCACCGCCTGGCGAATCACGCCGACGCGGGTCGACTCGCCGACTTACGACTTTGCGTCTCCGGGTCAGCGCCACTCCCCGCTGCACTCCATGAAGAGATCGAGAAACGAAGTGGTCAGCGCGTGCTCGAGCGCTACGGCATGACCGAGACGCTGATGCTCGTCTCGAACCCCTATGACGCCGAGCGGCGTCCCGGCTCGGTCGGCTTCCCCCTGCCCGGCGTCGAACTCCGCCTTGAAGGCGAGCCGGCGGAGATTCAGGTCCGCGGCCCGAACGTGTTTAGCGGGTATTGGGATCGCCCCGCCGCGAATGCCGAAGCGTTTACCGACGATGGTTGGTTCAAGACGGGCGACCTCGGCGCCATCGACGACGAGGGCTATGTCTCGATCGTCGGGCGGGCCAAGGAACTCATCATCAGTGGCGGATTCAACGTCTACCCGCGCGAAGTTGAAGACGTGATTCGCGAGCATCCGGCGATCGAGGATGTTGCGATTGTCGGTGAGCCCTCGGAGGAGTGGGGCGAACGCGTCGTGGCGTACGCGGTCGCATCGGCGGGTACTGAACCAACGATCGAGATCGAAGCACTGCGCACCTCGATCGGCGACCAGCTCGCGGCCTACAAGCATCCTCGAGGTCTGCACTGGGTCGACGCGCTACCCCGAAACGCCCTGGGCAAGGTCCAGAAACATCGACTTCAAGGCGGCCAGGTCCTCCCCGACTAAGGCGCCCACTTCGAAAGAGACAAGGAGCATCATGTCTGAAATCAGCCCCCACGACCAGAACCGCCCACCAAGACTCGCTGAGAAGGTTGCCCTCGTCACCGGCGCGGCCCGAGGGACGGGGGAAGCGATCGCACGGGCCTACGTCGAGGAAGGCGCCCGCGTCGTCCTGGCGGATGTCCGGGATGAACTCGGACGCGAGGTTGCGAAGTCCTTGGGTGATGCGGCGCGCTACGTCCGCCTCGACGTGACTGAAGAAGCCGAGTGGCGAGACGCTCTCGAATCGATTCGGGAGACCGAGGGCGGGCTCGACGTCCTGGTCAATAATGCCGCCGTCCTCCTGCTCCAGCCCATCGATGAGACGAGCGGGGAAGATTTCGAGCGTTTGATGCGGGTCAATGCGCTAGGGCCCTTTCTCGGGACCAAAACCGCCCTTCCCTTTTTGCGCGAGAGTGCGGCGCGCACGGGCGATGCCGCCATCGTCAACGTCGGGTCCACGGACTCGCTGAGCGGCACCACGACGACCTCCGCATATACCGCTTCAAAATTTGCACTCGTCGGGCTATCCAAAGTGACGGCGCTTGAGAACGGCAAGCATCGTGTCCGCTCGAATGTGCTCTGCCCCCGTGCCGGCAGCGCCGAGATGCAGGTCGAGCAATTCGGGATCGACAATCCCGGCGTGACCGATGCGACCGATGTTCCCTATGACGCGAATTACGGGCCGATCGGGCGACGCGGGTTGCCGCGAGACGTGGCTCCCGCGGCGGTCTTCCTCGCTTCGGAGGAAGCCCGATTCATCACAGGGACTGAGCTCTTGATCGATGGCGGCATGAACGCCGGGGAATACGTAGATGTTCCTGGTCGATTCTCGACCCGCCCGCCCCAGAGCTAACCGTTCAGTCCCGGGCAAGAGCCGCCGCGAACGAAGGCCGGGCATAACACGCATCCGCCCAGCGCTTCGCGTTTACGTGTTCGGTGTAGTCGCGCTGGGCCATGCCGAGCAGGTTCATCACGCCCGCCAGATTCAGGTCGGCGATCGTAAACGCATCGCCTAACAGATACGCGCGGTCCTTGAGGTGCGCATCGAGTACGGCGAGCGGGCGATCCAGCCCCCGCGATGCGCGTTCGATCTCTTTCGCGTCCCGACGGTCTTCGGGCGTAAAGAATTTCTGAACGACGATCCGCATCTGAAGCGGCTCGATCTCGCTGATCCCCCAGACGCTCCACTGATGGGTCCGCGCCCGATCTTCGACGGAATCAGGGTAGAGCCCCGTCCCGTACTTCTCCGCCACGTAGAGATTGATCGCCATCGACTCGAAGAGCACGACGTCACCATCCACCAGCGCCGGGATCCGTCCATTCGGATTCACCGCGAGATAGCTGGGATCCTTCGACTGCTCCGCAAAATTCGTCGCGACATGCTCATAGTCGACCCCGACCTCCTCCATCGCCCAAATCGACCGCAGCGCCCGCGACCCCGAGATCCCATACAACGTTGGCTTACCCAAGACATCTCTCCCAAGCGCGCACATCCGCGCAGCGAAATTCGAAGAGAGCCTAGCTGGATTGCTCGCGCTTAGGCGGCACACCGAACAGCTCAGCAACGTCGCCATAGATCACGAACAGAATGCAGCCGCGAAACAGCGGAGCACGTCGCAACCGACGGCGTCGCGGAGCAACACAACGCGACGAAGGCGTCTTGGAGTTGCGTATCCCAAGAATCGAACGTCGCGGGACGACTCGGCGCTACGAAGGCGCTAAAGCGCCTTCGTATCGCAAAAACTGGCGGTCCGGACGAGACTCGAACTCGCAACTTCTGGCGTGACAGGCCAGTGCTCTAACCAATTGAACTACCGGACCGCATCAGTTTTCGGCGGGGCATTTTTAGCTGAGATGAAGCGATCCCGCTAGCGCGAAACACCTCCTCCGGTCGTCATTGATAGAGTCATCGCCACCGCCTGCAGCTGAAGGATCAATCCGAGGTCCCCATCCAGCTGCAATTGACCGGTAATCAGGGCTTCGAGCGGGTGCAGCTCCCCCGTTCGAATCGCGTCTGCCTGCGCAGAACCGAGTCGAATCGTCGCTTGCGGCGTCTCGGGAATGGGCCCACCACCGATAAGAATCCCGACCGACCAGTCCGGCTGAGCCTCCCCCTCAATCACCATCTCGATTCGACCGCGAAGATCAGAAATCCCCTTCAAGGGGTCCGGTCGCGGGCCGCCACCCGGCGGCTGAGGCGGCCGAAGCGCGTCAGCGCCCCCCTCGCGAATCCGATCCACCGCCGTCGCGATCAGGGCCGGACGCCCTTCCCAGAGCGCCGCACGCCAATCGTCGACCCCTTGGATGACGGTGATCTCGCAAGCCTCCTCGCGACTCGACCCGATCCCGAGCTCTCCCTCGACGAAGTGCAGCGTCCAATCGCCCCCCTCTTTCCCGGAAAGCACGATTCCCAACTTCAGCTCGAGTTCTTCGGCGGCCTCGTCCAACTCCACTTCGGCAAAGAGAGACGGAACAAGGTCCTCAACGAACTCACGCGGCGAAATCGGATCTGCAGGAATCAACGTCATCAACCAAAGTCTCCCGGGCGGCGTCACCCCAGTCTAGCGGCTCGCCCTCCAAACACGGCCGCGGCCCCGCCACCTCAACACAAGACGGACCTCAGAAGCGCCGACCAAATCGCGAGTCCTCAACGCAAGACGCCGCCCTAAAAGGCGGCGTCGAGAGGCGCGCAAGCGCCGAGTATCTGGTGGGCGCGCACGGATTCGAACCGCGGACCCCCTCGGTGTAAACGAGGTGCTCTAACCAACTGAGCTACGCGCCCGCAATCTTGCTAGTTCACTCCGGCCGGGTGCGGCAGCTCGGTGGTCTGCTTGAGGCCACCGGGAGTGATGTAGATCTCTTCGATCTCGTGGATGCCGTCGGCGTCTTCGAGGAAGTGCTCCGGATCCGGCACGGCGAGCGCGAACTTCAGGACTTCGTCCATGTGCTCGACCGGGTGGATCTTGATGTTCTTCTTGATGACCGCCGGCAGATCCTTCAGGTCCTTCTCGTTTTCTTTCGGAACGAGGGCTGTGTCGATGCCGCCGCGATGGGCTGCGATCAGCTTCTCCTTCAGGCCACCGATCGGGAGCACCCGACCGCGAAGCGTGATCTCCCCCGTCATGGCGACGTTCGAGCGTACCGGAATACGCGTGAGCGCCGAGGCGATCGTCGTCGCGAGGGTGATGCCTGCGGAGGGACCGTCCTTGGGCGTGCCGCCCTCCGGAACGTGGATATGCACATCGACCTGTTCGTGGAAGTTGCTCGTGAGTCCGAGCTGCTTCGCACGCGACCGGATATAGGACATCGCGGCATTCGCCGACTCCGTCATGACCTCGCCGAGCCGACCCGTGATCTGGACCTTGCCCTTGCCGGGCATGATCGAGACTTCCGTCTGCAGCAATTCGCCGCCGACTTCCGTATAGGCGAGTCCGGTCGTGACACCGATCCGGTTTTCTTCTTCGGTCTGACCGAAGCGATGGCGCTGCACGCCAAGAAATTTCCGAACGAGCTTCGGAGAGACCGTGACGGGCTTGAAGCTTTCGCCCGCGGAGACCTTCTCTCGCGCCACCTTTCGAGCAACGGAAGCCAGTTCTCGTTCGAGCCCGCGAACCCCGGACTCTCGCGTGTAGTGACGGATCACTTCGAGGATCGAGCCCTCGGTGAAGCGCATGTCTTCCATCGTCAGGCCGTTGTCGGTCGTGACCTTCGTGACGAGATGGTTCTTCGCGATCTCAAGCTTCTCGCTCTCGATGTAGCCGGGGATCTGGATGATCTCCATGCGGTCGCGAAGGGGGCCGGGGATCTCGCCCAGGACATTCGCCGTACAGACAAACATCACCCGAGACAGATCGTATTCGACGTCGAGGTAGTGATCCGAAAAGGAGTTGTTCTGCTCCGGATCGAGCACTTCGAGCATGGCCGAACTCGGATCCCCACGAAAGTCCATCGACATCTTGTCGATCTCGTCGAGCAGGAAGACCGGATTCGAGGAACCCGCCTTCTTCAGTCCCTGGATGATCTTGCCGGGCAGCGCGCCGATATAGGTTCGGCGATGTCCCCGGATCTCGGCTTCGTCGCGCACACCGCCGAGGGAGATGCGCACGAAGTCGCGTCCCGTCGAGCGAGCGATCGACTTGCCTAGAGAGGTCTTCCCGACACCAGGCGGACCGACGAGGCAAAGGATGGGACCCTTGAGCTTCTCGACCAGGGTCTGCACAGCGAGGTATTCGAGGATGCGTTCCTTCGGCTTGTCGAGCCCATAGTGATCCGCGTCGAGGATGTCCTGCGAAACCGTCAGGTCCTTCTCTTCATCGGTGAACTCGTCCCAGGGCAGCGCGATCATCCAGTCGACGTAGTTGCGAACGACGGTCGCTTCCGCGGCCATCGGCGACATCTGCTTGAGCTTCTTGAGCTCCTTCTCGGCGCGCTCCCGCGCCTCCTCGGGCATGGTCTTCGCGGCGAGCTGCTCTTCGAGCTCGCCCATCTCGTCCTTCTGCTCGTCCTTGTCGCCGAGTTCCTTCTGAATCGCCCGCATCTGCTCGTTCAGGTAGTACTCCTTCTGGGAGCGCTCCATCTGCTTCTTGACGCGGCCGCGGATCTTCCGCTCGACTTCGAGAACCTCGATCTCCGCTTGCATGCGGTTGTAGACCTCTTCGAGGCGTTCGATCGTGGAGGTCACCTCGAGGAGCTTCTGGCGATCGGGCAACTTGAGATTGAGATGCGCGACGACCGTGTCCGAGAGCTTGCCCGGGTCACTAATCGCAGCGACCGAATTCACGATCTCCGGTGCGATTTTCTTGTTGAGCTTGGAGTAGGAATCGAAAGTCGTATGCACGGAGCGCACGAGCGCTTCGGCTTCGGGCGTGTCACCCCCCTCGTCGGGCAGTGCCTCGACGTCGACCGAGAAGTAGGGATCGATTGCGGCGAAGTCGCGAATGCGCGCGCGGGTCTTGCCTTCGACGAGCACCTTCACCGTCCCATCGGGCAGGCGCAGGAGCTGGATGATCGTTCCGAGGGTTCCGATCTCGAAGATGTCTTCGGGGGTCGGATCTTCTTCCCCGGCGACGCGCTGGGCGGCCACGACCAGCTGTCGGTCTCCGGCCATGGCGTCTTCGAGGGCCTGGATCGACTTCGGGCGGCCCACGAAGAGCGGGACGACCATGTGCGGAAAGACGACAATATCTCGCAGCGGGAGGAGCGGGATCCGCCCTCCACCGGCTTCTTCACTCATACATCCCCCCTCGATCTATCCACACAACCTTCTGCTGCGAACACGGCTCAACTCCAACCAGGCGCTTCTCAGGGTGATTTCGCCCTGACCTTGGGATCAAATAAGTCCAAGGCCAGCAACTCTATGCACCGATCGACGCCTGTCTAGGCTGACTCCGCCTCCCGCTTCAGGCCAAGCACGGGCTCAGCGCCCTGCTCGATGACTTCTTCACCGACGACACATTCTTCGACATCGTCGCGCGAGGGCAGCTCATACATGAGTTCAAGCATCGCGTTCTCAAGAATCGCGCGCAGTCCTCTGGCCCCCGACTTCTGCTTCATGGCCTTTCGCGCGACGGCGCCCAGAGCGCCCTCAGTGAATCGAAGAGCGACATCCTCGAATTCGAAGAGCTTCTCGTACTGCTTCACGAGGGCGTTCTTCGGCTTCGTCAGGATGGCAATCAGCGCTTCCTCGCTCAGTTCCTCGAGGGTCGCCACGACAGGGAGCCGTCCAATGAACTCGGGAATGAGTCCAAAGTGGAGCAGGTCCTCTGCCTGAACGTCGCGCATCATCTCGCCCTTCTTGCGATCTGCCTTATTCACGATATCGGCAGCAAAGCCCAATCCCTTCACACCGACGCGACGTTCAATCAAATCTTCGAGTCCTACAAAAGCCCCACCACAGATAAAGAGAATGTTTGTGGTGTCGATTTGGAGGAATTCCTGCTGCGGGTGCTTTCGCCCTCCCTTGGGCGGAACACTCGCCATCGTGCCTTCGATGATCTTGAGCAGCGCCTGCTGAACGCCCTCACCCGATACGTCTCGGGTGATCGACGGGTTCTCGCTCTTGCGCGCGATCTTGTCGATCTCATCGATGTAGATGATGCCGCGCTGGGCGCGCTCGACGTCATAGTTCGACGCCTGCAGCAGGTTGAGCACGATGTTCTCGACGTCTTCACCGACATAGCCCGCTTCGGTCAGCGTCGTGGCATCCGCGATCGTAAAGGGGACATCGAGGATCTTGGCGAGGGTCTGCGCAAGCAGCGTCTTACCGGAACCGGTCGGGCCGAGCAGCAGGATATTCGCCTTCTGCAATTCGACATCGGAGATGTTGCCGCTTTCAATGCGGCGGTAGTGATTGTGCACCGCGACCGAAAGCACCTTCTTCGCGGCGTCCTGTCCGATCACATACTCATCGAGGGCAGCCTTGATTTCCTTCGGCTTCAGCACGCGCGGCGGCGGAGCTCCGGCTTCTTCCTGGCCGTACTCTTCGGCGATGATGTCGTTGCACAACTCGATGCACTCGTCGCAGATATAGACCGTCGGCCCTGCGATGAGCTTCTTCACTTCCTTCTGTGACTTGCCACAGAAAGAGCAGGAGAGATTTGCGTTGTCGTCTCGTTTCTTCATATTTCCTCACCCCCCGGTGATGCCGAGTCGCCCTCCCTCTTCGAATCAAAATCATCGAAGTGGAGGACCGCTCACGCGCGGGATCGACGCTCGTTAGTCGTCGCTCCCATTCTCGCCTGTAGCTCCGGGGCGGGCACTCGCGACTGCGTCGACGATGCCGTATTCCAGAGCTTCCTTTGAGCTCATATAGTAGTCGCGCTCGGTATCCGCCGCGATCACGTCCAGATCCTTGCCCGTGTGACTCGCAAGAATCTCATTCATCTTATGGCGAAGCTTGAGGATTTCTTGTGCCTGGATATCGATATCCGAAGCCTGCCCACGCGCCCCGCCCATCGGCTGGTGAATCATGATGCGAGCGTTCGCGAGCGCGGTTCGCTTTCCGGGCGCGCCGGCAGCGAGCAGCCATGCACCCATCGAAGCGGCTTGACCGATACAGGTCGTATGCACTTCCGAGCGAATGAACTGCATCGTGTCGTAAATCGCCAGACCGGCCGTGACCGATCCACCGGGTGAATTGATGTAGAGGTGGATGTCCTTGTCGGGATCATCCGCTTCCAGGAAGAGCAACTGGGCGACGATCACGTTCGCGACTTCGTCGTAGATCTCGCTCCCGAGAAAGATCACGCGATCGCGAAGCAATCTCGAGTAGATGTCGAAGACGCGTTCGCCGCGCTGATTCTGTTCGATCACATAAGGGATCGTGTACGCGGAGGGCGCCATTCGTTCGGGCATGTCCATTGGACTTTTCGCTTCCTTCTCGATCGACCTGAGTCGACCCTGAGTAATCGTCGCAGCGGTTCGACCGGACGCGCTCAATCATCTTACGCGCAGCCGGCTCGCTCGGTTTCGAAACCCAGGACACGCAACAAGAGCGCCCTGGATTTGTCTCACCCAGCGTTGAGTTCACTCTAGTCTGAGTCAGCCGCCAAAGCTTGGCAACTCGGGTCACGCCGTGAACACGCGCGACTTGCGAACCAGCGTCTCGTTTCTTCTGGGGAGAGTTCCCCAGGCCGCGCGCAGCAACGCCTGACGAAGCCCCAATAACGAAGTTCCCTCGAACCCGGAAAGCGTTACATCCCCGTCAGGTAGGCGGGAACCTTGAGGCAACGGACGGAGAATTCGCATTTCCTCATGTGCTGCTCGAAGTTTGCAACACTCACCTGAACAGCCCCTTCTTACGAGAGTTCGTTTCGTCATGGCCTTCGAATCTTTTTCTGGACGCATCGTTGATCTCGACGCGCATCTCCAAATTCCCGCCGATCTCTATCCAGAGATCCTCGGCGCCGCGGGGGAGCGCATCGCACACTCGTTCAAAGACATGCCCTATTTCAATTCGGGAGAAGGCGAAGTCGAAGCCACACCGGAATCGATCTGGAACGTGAAGGGGGTCCGTGCTCCGGGCGCTCACACGCTAGAGAATCGTCTCGCAGTCATGGACATGATGGGCATCGCGCGGCAACTCGTCTTCCCGCAAGTCATCGTCTGTTTTCAGATCTGGGGACGCCAGGAAGACGCGGCGGTCACCATGCGAAACTACAATGACCACGTCTGCCGATGGACGCGTGAGTCCCAGGGGCGGGTCGCTGCCGCTGCTGTTCTTCGAACGGATGACTTGGATGTTCTGCTCGAAGAGACGGATCGGATCGCCGCCCTCGGCGCACGCGCCGTCTTGATCAACGAAGGCGTGCCGCCAGCGGGACTGTCACCTGCGGACCCGGCACTCGATCCCTTTTGGGCTCGAGTCGCGGAATCCGGAATGTCTCTCCTGATTCATATTGGAGGCCAGCAGAGATTCCTACGCTCGAAGGCCTGGAGCGAAGCGGAGATCTTTCGCGTGGGCGGCTTCGGCGCAGGCGAACCGGTTGACCCCCATCTCCTGGCATCGCTGCACATGGCACCACAGAATTTTCTGCAGACAATGATCTTAGGCGGCGCTCTAGAACGACATCCGAGACTCAAGATCGGGGCCATCGAACTCGGCGCACATTGGGTCGGCCCGATGGCCGAGCTGATGGATCGCGTGACCGACCAGAAGTTCGCGAAGAAGATCCGCGGCGAACTCTCGATGCGGCCCTCGGAATATCTGTCGCGGCAGGTCCGGGTCACGCCCTTCCCGATGGAAGACATCGCCACGATGATCGACCGCTATGGCCTCGCCGATGTCTACGGCTTCTCGACGGACTTTCCTCACGAAGAGGGGGGCCGCGATCCGATTGGTCGCATGGGCGGCAACGTCGCACGCCTCGGTGAGCCCGTGCTCGAGCAGTTCTTCGTCACGAACGGGGAGCTGCTGCTCCCCGCTCATGCCGACTGATCTTATTTGGGTCCGGACCGTGCTCCTTAGAGCTGCGGTTCGTCCGCCAGCGGCTCGACATCGGTCACGGTCGCGTTCTCGATCAGATGATCGAGGGCCTTCTTGTCGACGACTTCAGCGCCGACGGCCGGGCGCCAGCCCTGCGCGTTCGCCATGTCGTGCATCATCTTGGGATCGACGCCCTGGCCCGCGGCCATTTCGTCGAGACGCGCATCGATCTCTTCTTCGGTCGCTTCGAGTTCAGCCGCCTTGGCAACCGCCTCAAGCAAGAGCCCCTCCTGAACGCGACGCTTCGCATCGTCCCAACCCTCTTCGCGCATCTGCGACATGCGCGCGCGGAGGTCCGGCTCGGGTACGCGACCCTGCATCTGCTGTTCGAACTGCTGCAGCTGATTCTCGAGCTGTCGCTCAACCATCGTCGGCGGCACATCGAAACTCGTTCGGGTCACCAGATCATCGAGCAGGCTCTTGTGAAGCGCGTGGTCCGATGCCTGCTGTCGCTGGCCCGAGAGGCCTTCTCGGATCTTCTCGCGAACATCGTCGAGGGTCTCGAACTCGTCACCCAGATCCTTCGCGAAGTCGTCATCGAGCTCCGGCATTTCCTTGCGCTTGATCGCCGTGACCGTCGCTGCGAAGACCGCGTCCTTGCCCGAGAGCTCTTCGTTGCCGTAGTCCTCCGGGAAGGGAACGTTCAGGTCTCGCTGCTCGCCGGACTTGGCACCAACGAGCTGCTCTTCGAAGCCGGGGATCATGCGACCCGAACCGAGTTCGAGGTCGACGCCTTCGGCGGTCCCGCCTTCAAAGGCAACACCGTCGATCGTGCCGACAAAGTCGATCGTGACCTGATGACCGTCGGCAGCGAGGACTTCCTCATCTTCCTCGACCCAGTTCACGCTGCGCTCACGCAGGCTCTCGAGTTCCGTCAGGAGTTCTTCATCACCGACTTCGACGCGGGGCCGTCCGCCCGAAAGCGCTGAAAGTTCAGGCAGTTCGATCTCAGGCTTCACCTCGATTCGAGCCTTGTATCGGAAGGCCTTGCCCTCCGCGGGCGTCTCTGCCTCGATCTGCGGTTCGACCACGGGCTGGAGCTCAGCAAGCTCAACAGCGTCCGCAAGCGTCTCACGCACGAGCTGGCGTTCGATCTCTTCAGCGAGTCCCTCGCCGTACATCTGCTTGACGACATTCGCCGGAACCTTGCCCGGTCGAAATCCCTTCACGCGAGCCGTCTTGCGAAGATCCTGAACCGTGCGCGCGAAAGCAGCATCGACCCGCTTCACGTCGACCTCAACAGAGATCTCGCTCACGACGCTCGAGACTTCTTCCGTCTCGATCTTGATGTCATCCCGGCCCGTCTCAACTTCAGCCATCTGATTCTTCCTTTACATACAACCGTCAAGCGCCACCGGACCCAGGCCGGCAGGGCGAAAAAAACGAAGCGTCGCGGACAACGAAGATGTCGCGAACGCAGCAAACAGACTTGTTACGCATGAATTGGTACCGGGGACAGGACTCGAACCTGCACGTCACGAGGACGGTGGCTCCTAAGGCCACTGCGTCTACCAGTTCCGCCACCCCGGCCCAGAGACCGCGCAGAAACTAGTCGAGCCCTCGGTTCCCGCAAATAGCCCCAGCGGAAAGAGATTGCCTAAGGGCCGAATCCACGGATCCGGCGACGCGTGGTTTCGCGTCTTTGCGCGTCTTTGCGCGTCTTTGCGCGTCTTTGCGCGTCTTTGCGCGTAGGCGTGCGATAAGAGAACCCCGAACGGCCCTGTCATCGCGGTACACAGCAATCTAGAGGGGTTCTGATCCGCGGCTGGCAGTACCGCGAAAAATGAAGTGGTGAGCGAGCGGGGAATCGAACCCCGAACCTAGTGATTAAGAGTCACTTGCTCTGCCAATTGAGCTACTCGCCCGGGCGGACCTTAGCGTGATCCGGCGGGCGACTTCAAGACTTGTGCGTCGTTTCGTGGCACCCGTTTCCGTTGCGGGGTGCGGCCTCGTCCCGCGTACCGAACCCACCGCCACCCGGCGTCTCGATCCACAGCTCATCCTCGCTTTCGAGGTCGAGCTTCACATGCCCCGCCACGACCTCGACGCGCCCATCCCGCGCGCGGCGCACGCGATTCCGACCGCACGCGCCCGGCTCGCCACCTGCGAGTCCGAAGGGAACCCGCCCCCGGCGCTCGGTCAAGAGTGACACCGTGACGGGGCGCAGGAATCGGTAGCGGCGCACGATGCCCTCCCCGCCCGACTGTGCTCCAGCACCGCCGGAACCCGAGCGAAGCCCGAACTCAAGGAGCTGAACCGGGAATCTTGCTTCGAGCAATTCCGGATCGGTGATCCGCGTGTTCGTCATATGCGTGTGAACACCGCTCGCCCCCGACTGGTGTTCCGTCGCACCGGCCCCACCGCCGATCGTTTCGTAGTAGCCGAAGTCGGCGTCGCCGAAGGTCACGTTATTCATCGTGCCCTGACTTGCCGCCGCGCGCCCGAGCGCTCCGAGTAGGACGTCGACGACCCGCTGTGAAGTCTCCACGTTGCCGCCGACGACCGCCGCCCCACGCGGCGGATCGAGCAGCGAGCCTGGCGGAATCCGCACCTCGACCGGATCGAGACAACCGCCGTTCAAGGGAATCCGCTCCGCGACAAGCGACCGCAGCACGTAGATCACGGCCGCCCGAACGACCGCCGAGGGCGCATTCAGATTTCCGTTCGACGCCGGTCCCGTACCCGCAAAGTCGATCGTCATCCTCGCCGGCAGCGGATCGCCTTCCCGCGGTCGATGGGTAATCGCAAGCACAACCTCGATCGGTGTGCCGTCATCGAGGGCATCGGCGAAGCGATGCTCCCCCGCCGGCAAACGCGCGAGTTCGCGCGCCACCTTCGCCGCGGCTGCCGCCTGCAACTGGCGCATCGTCACCCGAACCACTTCCGCCCCCGACTCCTCGACCAGCGCATCGAGGAGAGCCGCGCCGGCCCGATTCGCCGCCACCATCGCTTCGAGATCCGCCACGTTGTCGTCCGGACGGCGCGCCGGGAAGCGCCCACTCCCGAGCACGGACCGGATCCGCGCCTCGTCAAAATGGCCGCCCGAGATCAGCGGGAAGGCTTCGATCAGCACGCCCTCCTCTTCAAGTGACGTCGAATCCGGAGGCATCGACCCCGGCGTCTTACCGCCGAGATCCGCATGATGCCCGCGGCTCGCGACGAAGAAACTCGGCTCGGCCCCGCCCGGGCGGAACACCGGCGTCACGACCGTTACGTCCGGTAGATGCGAGCCGCCCGCAAAGGGATCGTTTGTGACAAAGACCTCGCCCGACGCCATCGCCGGAAAGCGTTCCCGAAGAGCCGCTACCGTATCGGCCATGGCTCCGAGATGAACCGGGATGTGCGGCGCGTTTGCGACGAGGCCGCCATCCTGATCGAAGACGGCGCAGGAGTAATCGAGGCGCTCCTTGATATTCGTTGAGACCGAGGTGTTGCGCAGAACCGCACCCATCTGTTCGGCGATCGACATGAAGCGATTGCCAAGCACTTCGAGTCGAACGGGATCCGCTTCGCTGAGATCGACGCTTGTGTCGGGGGCGAATTCTCCGGTCGCCACGATCCGAAAGACACCCGCCGGATCGACTGCGAGTTCGAACCCCGGATCGAGCACGACGGAGCCCGTGCTCTCGAGAATCAGCGCCGGCCCCGCCAGGCGTTGGCCCGGGACAAGGGCTTCGCGCACGAAGACCGGTGCAT
>Ga0316209_1000412_pt1 | contig 78028 bp, 72 predicted proteins | sample 6monopyrite_MG_FD_204945 | JGI IMG/M metagenome (GOLD analysis project Ga0316209, IMG submission 204945) | Microbial mat bacterial communities from mineral coupon in-situ incubated in ocean water Damariscotta River, Maine, United States -... | ecosystem: Environmental > Aquatic > Marine >... | reverse complement strand
TCCCAACCGCCATAACAGGCTCCGCGGCAAGCGACGTTGCCGCGCTCGGCCCCGCGCTCGCCGGCCTCAGGCGATCCGCCTTTGCCATTCCTGTCGCAACGGGTCCCGGGCAAAGAATCGTGACACCTACCCCTTCCGGCTCAAGATCCCGCCGAAGCGCTTCAGAGAATCCGACGACCGCAAATTTCGACGTCGTGTAGGGAGCGCAATTCGGATCTGGGGCCCAACCACCGATCGAGGCGGTGTTCACGATCTGGCCCTCACCGCGCTCAGCCATGAGCTGACCAAAGATCGTTGAGCCATGTACGACGCCCATGAGGTTCACGGACATCGTCCATTCCCAATCGCCTTCCGTGAACTCGCGCAGCTTCCCACCGAAAAAGATCCCGGCGTTATTGCAGACGAGATCGACCGGGCCGAACTCACTCGCCGCGGCATCCGCCAAAGCTTGGACATCCGCCTTTTTCGACACATCACACGCGACGCCCATCGCGCGAGCACCCGCCTCTCGAAGATCCTTCGCAGCGCGCTCAGCGGACTCCCCCTCGATATCTGCCACGACGACCTGCATGCCGTTCGCAGCGAAGCGTCGGCACAGGCCGCCGCCGATCCCACTTCCGCCGCCGGTGACAACCGCAGTCTTGCCTTCGAAGTTCTGAATCCCAGCCACAGCCCGCCCTTTCGTCGCCCCTACCGCGGACGCCTCGCGTAATCGATCGTGTGGCGCTCAGCCGTTAACGGGCAGCCTGACTTCGCCGTCCGGAATCAAAGGCTCCCAAAACTCGCGAGCGCCCTCATGAGGGTCCTTCATCGTGCGCGGCTTCGCATCGAGCACCCTCGTCTGGCGACGATGTTCCTCGTAGGCGGGCCAATCCTCACTGCCCGATTCACTCGGCCTCCCCGTGCGCGCGAAGGAAAGCCACGCATCCTGCATCAGATCGCATAACGGTCCCGCCGTTCGGTCCGCCACAAGCCCCGCGCGCATGAGCGTCCCGCGCACACCGCCGAACACGAAGGGGAGATCGAGGCCGTGACACGATCCCATCGCACCACCGATCAAGGGTGGCCGCCAGTTAAAGAGGTAGGAATACGTGTTCGACTGATGGCGTGAGTGCAGGTCTGCGAGTCGCGCGGCGGGATAGTGAAAAATCCGATCACTCTGCAGAGCGACCCAGCGCTCATTCGCCCCCGGATCTCTTGTTCCGACGCTCGGCCCGTACGTCGTCATCAAACGGGAAGCCAGATCCTCGGCACCGTAGTCACATCGCTCGGCGATGCGATGCATCCGGTCGATCAGGTCGTGGTCGTTCAGGCGGTCGCGATCGGTAAACGTGAAGAGCTTGAACTCATCGCGATTCGTGCCGATCAGCATCGGGATCTCACTCGCATCCCCCCGCTTGATCGCAGCGAGCGGCTGCTCGGGGATCAGGTCCCCATCGACGCTCGGCTGCCAGCCCATCATGCCGTCCGACAGGCCGATGCGAACACTCGCCTGCGCCTGCGCGCTCATGATCTCGGTGACATGAAGCCCTTGCAGTGCTTCGAGGGTCAGTTTCTCGAGTCCCAGGGCCTCCGTGAAATAGCGAGCGGTCCACGACGACTTTCTCTCGCGAGAGACGTTATGCGCCGCGCCACTCTGCAGGATCGCCTTGTGAAAGAGGTCTCGGGCGGAGGGGATCCCAAGCAGCGTCGCCGTGCTCATCGCGCCCGCGGACTCACCGAAGACCGTCACGTTCTCAGGGTCGCCGCCAAAGCCCTCGATGTTGTCTCGCACCCACTCGAGCGCGGCAATCTGATCGCGCACGCCGAGATTCGCTTCCGGATGCTCTCCGCCTCCAGAGACCGATTTCCAGTTGAGATAGCCGAGCGCCCCGAGGCGATAATTGATCGTCACGATCACGGCGTCGCCACGACGGGCAAGACGAGCGCCGTCGTACATCCGCGTTCCACCCGAACCCAGAATGAAAGCGCCTCCGTGAATCCAAACCATCACCGGGCGTCGCGCGCCGTCCGCCTTCGGTGTCCAAACATTCAGGTAGAGACAATCTTGGCTCTGTTTACTGCCGGCGGCGCCGATCACACTTCGGATCAGACGGTGGACGGGGCCGATCTGCGGCGCGGCGCATCCGTATTCCTTCGCCTCGCGAATTCCGGACCACGCTTCGGGCGGCTGCGGTGCCCGGAACCGAAGTGGGCCTACCGGTGGCGCGGCGAAGGGAATGCCGAGAAATCGGTCGACGCCCTTTTCGCGATCGCCTTCAAGCCGTCCCTGTCGAGTGGATACAACGCGTTCCAAAATCATCCATTCTTTGGGGGAATCGCAGTGTATCTGATGGGCGCAGCCCACGTCCAACCATCATCACGGGACGTCAGTCGCGCCTGCGGTCAACCTCTGTGTCCCAGGGTGCGTCGGGATCTGCGACAACGGACGCCGGAACATCCATCCGGAAGAGCTCTGCGGCATTCTGCCACGTCATCCGCTGAAGCTCATCATCCGGGATCCCACCGAACTGTCGGGCGAAATGATCTTGGGTTTCGGGCCAATTCGAATCAGCGTGGGGATAGTCGCTTTCGATCAGAATGTGATCGACACCGATCCGATGGCGCGTTTCGAAACCCGTCGGGTCATCGATCGCACAGAACCAGAAATTGCGACGCATGACTTCGCCCGGCGTCAGTTCGTAGTTCCAGGTCCCATACATCTCGGAATACTTGAGGACGTGATCGAGGCGATCGAGGAGTCCGCCGACCCAGCCGATCCCGCCTTCCGACATACAGAGCTTCAGCTTCGGAAAGCGCACCGGGATCTGCGAGTAGAGCCAGTCCGTCGCCGAGAACATGGCGTACCCAAAGAAGAGCACCCCCACGACATCCGGCGGCGCATCATCGGAGGTGCTCGGCGCCGTACTCGACGAGCCGATATGCAGAGACACCACCGTTTCCGTCTCTTCGCAGGCCGCCATCATCGGATCCCAATAACCCGAGTGAAGCGTCGGCAATCCGAGCTTGTCGGGGGCCTCCGAGAAAGTCACCGCGCGGAAGCCGCGCTCTGCGTTTCGACGAATCTCTTCCGCTCCGATCTCCGGATCGAGCAAGTAAGGAAGTTGCATCGGAATAATGCGCCCGGGATAACTCCCCGCCCATTCCTCGATGCACCAATCATTCCACGCGCGGACGGAAGCGAGGGCCAGCTTGGGGTCACCCGTCGTCAGCTGCAGTCGCTGCCCCGCGAAACCCGGGAGAAACGAAGGAAAGTTCATCGACGCCCAGACACCGGTCAGGTCCATATCGCGAACCCGGGCATGAATATCCCAGGCGCCGCGACGCATCTCATCGAATCGAGTGGGCTCGAACCCGTACTCGGAGACCGGGCGCCCAACGACCGCATTAAACCCGACGTTAGGCATCACCTCCCCCGCGTAAGTCCAGACTTCGCCGCCATCCTCCGTGTCGATCACGCGGGGGGCCTGATCGGCGAGCGCCGCCGGGAATCGACCTTCGAACGCGTGTCGGGGCTCGACGATATGATCATCCACGGAAATGATCGGCCACCGTCGTTTCTGACGCGGCGGCTCGGGCAGGAACGTGACGGAGCGTTTCCCGCCCCGCCCTGCGACCGTGAATTCGGTGTTCTTTTGTAGCTCGTCGAGATCCGCCAACTCGAATTCCCCTTACCTGACCGTCTGATCGTCTGATCGCCGCACTTCGCGGCCATGGCACTCTAGCCAGTCCGCGAGCGCCCAGGCTAGCCTACGATGCCCGTCGAAGGAGATCCGATCCATGGCAGGAATATTCGGTGAGCTCGCAGTCGCGGGCCAAATCGCAGTGCGCACGATGGGTCGGCGGCTTCGCTCCGAGATTGAAACGGAACCCGACTCAAGCGCTTTCGTCAGCGAGATGCAGTCGATTCTGAATCAGGCCTCCTCGGAAGTCGTCGCCGAGTTCAACGTCCTCACGCTTCCGGCAACCCAGCCGCCGTGGGTCACCAGCGATGTCCGGGTCGAGGTCGACCAGGAGGTCTCCTACTTGCTAGACGGTCGCGTCTACGCGAACCGCTCCCTCGACATTTGGATCAAACCCGCCTTGCAAATCTGGGCACGGATCGGCGACCCGGGCGAAGTCTTTCGTGGCACCCGCTCGAGCCATTCCTTCGTAGCGGATCGCGAGGGCCCCGTTCAGTTCGGTAACTACTTCCCCAACGATTGGAGCGATCCAAACGGAGCCCGACTCCAAGGCGACGATGTCTACTCGGAAGTGAGAAGAAGCTGCTCGACTTCGATGTCGAAGCGAAGACGATCGAAGTCGAATGCGGAATGACGATCAAGGAGCTCAACAGGATCGTCACATCGAAGGGCCTGACCCTCATCTCGCCGACACTCTTCCCGAAGCCGACGGTCGGTGGCGTCATCGCCACCGCCTGTCACGGCACGTCGCGGGATGCCGGCAACTTTTCCGATGACATCATCGAGATGACCGTGATCAACCGTCACGGTGTTCCAGAAAAAATCGATCGATCTCATCCCGACTTCCACGCGTACCAGGTCTCCCTCGGCTCGCTCGGTGTCGTCTACTCGGTCCGGCTCAAGCTCGCCACGCAGTACAACGTCCGGACGGAGGTCCGTCGGTTCAAAGTCGAGCGGGTTCTCGCTGAGTTCGAAGACTTACGCGCGAGCAACGATTTCCTCGAGATCTTCTGGTGGCCCTTTCAAGACACAATGTCCGTCTACTGCATGAACAAGACTCAAGCGTTTCCGGACAAGGTCTCATGGCTCACGCGCCTCTACCGGCGGATCAGCGAGCGCCTGCAGAAGGCGGCGGTGAGCCATTGGCTGCCATGGATCGCGGGCCACATGCCCAATCTCACGCCAATCATGTCGACAATCTCTCAGAAGATCGGGGCGACCGAAGGCGTTCGGATCCAAACGGCATCCGATGCGTTCCATTTCCAGAAGGTCTATCCGAAGTGCTGGGACATGTCGTACGCGTTTCCTGTCGACGAGGCCGCCCACGCCTGGCAGACCGGCATCGACCTAGTCAACCACTATCGCGACGCAGGGCTCTATCCCGTGAACCTCGCGTTGCACGGTCGCTTTACGGCAGGAAGCGAAGGTTGGCTCGCCCCCGACTATCAAAGGCAAACGGGCTACGTCGAAGCGGTCACGATCGAGCACACACCCAATTGGAAGCCCTTCTTCCAGGAACTCGAACAGCGATGGCTCGCGATCGACGGCGCGCGCCCCCATTGGTGTAAGCTCTACTTCGACTACGCGGCGATCCCCGGTCGCTACAAGCATATGGAACGCTTCCGCGAGATCCGCGACCGGGTCGATCCGGACCGAATCTTCTCGAACGCCTTCTTGAACGATCACATCTTCGACGGACCGTGCGACGTGTCCGCGCCCCGGCCTAGCCCTGCGCGCTCTCAGCCGAATGCGCCTCAGCAGAATCCATGGACTCCATCGCCTTCTCCGTGAATCGTCCCATGTCCTTCTCGTAGACCTTCATGTCGAAGCTCGTCTCTTTTCGAAACTCGAGGAGCTTCACGCCCTTGGGGCCCGCGTGATAGGCGTAGCTCTGCTCAGCCGGAAGAAAAAATCCGTCCCCGGGGCCGAGCTCGCGCCGACCCATCACGATGCCGCCTTCGACGATGTAGTAGAGGCAGTCCGAAGAGTGGCTGTGTTTGGGCAGGAGGTAGCCTGGAGCGAAGTCGATGCTGACCAGGCTAAATCCCCCGGGCCCTTCTTGCTGGAAGGGAACGGTCAGGTGGCCGCCGGCCACCATCCGAGCCATCGCGGCTTCCGAAGCCGGCGCATCATTCGCCCCTTCGTGCGTAAAGGTCATCTCGTCCATCATGCCCGCCTCCTCAAGGCTCGGCGCGGCGTCCGCGGTGAAAATCGCCATCTTGCCCGGCGCAACTGGTTTTGACTTCCTGATCTCGCTCATGCTCTCTCCTTCTGCCTGAACTGCTTCCGGCGGTGATTCAAGCGACCGCCCTCGCTCGCCTAATTTCGTGCGAAGAACTCGGTCAAGATTTCACCGATCCGCTGGGGCTCTTCCGTCGAAACCCAATGTGTTCCGTAGTCCAACTCGAGTAGTTCTCCATTGTCGAGATACTCGAGGCTTGCCCGGGTCGCACTCGCGGGAATATACGAATCGTCCTGAGCGAGGATGACGAGGGTGGGCGTGCGCACGCGGCCGTCCCCCTCGATCGGAAGTGTGTCGGCGCGATACCACTGCCCCATGGAATGAATCGCCCCGTCGCGATCCCAGGCCGTCCGCAATTGATCGAGTTCTTCATCGCTGAACGCACCTGGCGCAGAGTTCCCACGCTGAGTCGTCGTCAGCAACCACCAGTTACCGAGCCGAGCGAGATAGCCCGGCAGGTACGGGATCTTCAGGAAGGTGCGATGCCAACTCGAGACCTCTTCCGATTCGGACGCCGTCGCCAGAGGATGGAATGCATCGATCACAGCAAAACGCTCGACGCGCTCCGGATGATCGATAACCAGACGCCAGGCGACCGCGCCGCCGACGTCCTGTGCTGCGAGCGAAGCGCGCTCGATCGTGAGGGCATCCATTAGGCCGATCACGTCCGATGCATAGACATCCGTTCGGTAGGCGTTGCGACCGGACGGCTTGTCCGAGCGGTTGTACCCCCGATGGTCGGGCACAATCACACGAAAGCCCGCACGAGCAAGCACCGCAGCGGGACCCCGCCAGGCGTACCAGAACTCGGGGAAGCCATGAAGCAGGATGACCGGCTTACCCTCTACGGGGCCAACCAGAACCACGTGAAGGGTCACATCGCCGACATCGACGAAGCGCGATTCAAAGTCGATCCCAAGCTCAGCCTCCGCTGCTGCCACGGCATCGCGGTCAGGCTGGCTGCCCGAGCAATAGCCGAGGAGGCCAACGAGAAGCACGACAGTCAGGAGGATCGACAGGGTTCGCATGGGAAGACGATAGACCGCTCCGGCGTCCGAGGCAGGATCCATAGACCGACCCGGTAGCACGGCAGCGGTCGGCTCTGCGAAAAGAGCTGAGGCCCATCGAGCACGGCGCTATCCGTAGATCGGAACGATCCCAAATTCGCGCCGGACATCTTGAAGCGGCTGCTCCCAGCGCTGCTCCCAATGAGCAGCCAAAATTGGCTTCGCATCGCAACCGCTCTTGTGAGCGCGCCGTGTATCCCGCGCCAGGACCGACCAGCGCCCCTCGAAGACCATGTGCTTGAGGCTGCCTAACCCGACGATCACGGTCGAGTACGGCAGTCCCGTCTGCGCGATGCTGAAACAATGCACGAGGACTTCTTCGTGCCCTTCCGTTCCGAGGCCAATCAGCGTGTGCCAGAGATCGTGACATTGGCGGAGCCGTTGCATCAGATAGGACTCGGCATCGCCCTCCGTATAGGGTGAAGGAAGTCGGAGTGCATCGAGGCTCAATTCGTGCTCGTCGAGAAAGGCCGCGAAAGAGAATCCGAGCGACTCGCTCGGCAAGCCCCGCCAACGATCGAGATCGGAATCCGCGAACTCCGGCTGCTTTTCGATCAGCTCCCGCCCCTCACCCGAATCAAAGATGCCTTGCCCGACCCAATATTTGAGCTGACCCTGGGCGAGGATTTCCTCGGCCACGACAATCTCGTCGGTCCGGCTCGAGTCCTTGAGCGTGCGAAATAGCGCGACCCCGGCTCGCTTGAGGAGCGGCAAAGGGATGCGTTCTAGCTTGATCGGGGCAGCAGGCATCGCAGGAAAGTAGCCACATCGCCCCACATCGGCATCTCGGAATGCAGGCCCGTGACAGCACTGTGCGTCGCCCCCCGATCGCCTCTGCCTAACGAAGTGCGTACACCTCGTAGCTCAAGACGAGCCGTTCGACGTCGAAACCGCCCTTCCCGACGATCTGCGTGGCATTCAACCATTCAAACCGGGCATCCTCCGTCTCGACTCTTCCCGCGAGGTAGACCGGGTTCGCGCCCGGCGTCGGCTGCCCGGTCTCCGCGCGCATTCTCTCGTCCACCGCAAACCGAGCCCGGTATTCGAGAAAGAGGTTCGCAGGCTCAGAATCGGAGGTCTCGAAGAACGCGCGTATATTGGGTTCGGCGATTCGCTCGGTCGCGAGATAGGTCCCGTTCGCCCAAAGCGAGGTCGCGTTCACGACAGGGCCCTCCCAGACCACTCTCTCGAAGTTCGTGACGGACCGGGTTCCACGCGGCCCAGAACCAATTGACCACGAGGCGGTTGCATGGATATCGAGTCGCCCGAGCGGCAGCAGTTCAAGACTCATCCGTTTCGCTCCAGCCCCGTGTACCCCGCGGTCATTCCGCCGTCGATCACGATCTCCGTGCCCGTGATGTAGGCCGATTCTTCGCTTGCCAAGAAGAGAGAGGTGGGCGCGATGTCTTCAGCACGACCACAACGGGGGACCGGAAGATGCGAATGCGCGGCGTCGAGCATTTCTTGCGTCACTTGAACCGTGTCTGGAACGGCATCGCGAATGAGCGGCGTATCGACGCCACCTGGGTGGATGGAGTTGACGCGAACGCCGAGCGCCCCGAGCTCAAGCGCCGCGGTCTTCGTCAATCCGCGCAAACCGAACTTGCTCGCCGTGTATCCCGGTGTTCCAGCGCGACCGACCATGCCCTGGATCGAAGACACGTTCACGATCGAACCTCCGCCTGTTTCCTGCATAGCAGGAGCGGCGGTCTTCATGCCGAGAAAGGGCCCCACGAGATTCACATCGAGGACACCGCGAAATTCCTCGACGCTGCAATCGACCACGGGCGTCCGCTGCATGATCCCGGCGTTATTGATCAACGCATCGAGGCGCCCGAACGTGTCGACCGCAACAGCGACGACCCGCTTCCAGTCCGCTTCGTCCGTAACGTCTTGCCGAACAAACGTCGCGGCGGCGCCCAGCTCTTCCGCGAGCGCTTCGCCTTCTGCGTCGAGCAGGTCCGTCATCACGACCTTGGATCCCTCACTGACGAAGAGGCGCGCGGTCGCCGCTCCCTGGCCTCGCGCTGCACCCGTAATGATCGAAACCTTGCCATCCAGTCGGCCCATTCTTCTCTCCCCTGCAGATTCCCTGGTGAAGCGACGTCACGCGGTCCAGCGCGGACTACTTGCCGCGTGTTGCGATGATCCAGATCGCGTGGACTAGCCCTGGCACGTAGCCCAAAAGAGTCAGCAGAATATTCAGCCAGAAATGTCCGCCGAGTCCAACCTGAAGAAAGACACCGACCGGCGGAAGCAGGACGGAAAGAATCACGCGAATGAGGTCCATGGACATCTCCTCTTGGCGCTCAGGCGAACCTGCCGAGCGCGCTGTGTCGAGCAAGGTTGCGGCCTGCGCCCGGCGGCGTCAATCGGAGGCCGACGCGCTAGATTCGCCTCATGTTCCCGATCCAGTCTGAATTCATCCAAGCCAATGGCCTGCGCTTCCACGTGAACACATGCGGCGATGAAGCTTCCCCGCGGCTTGCGCTCTGCTTGCACGGCTTCCCCGAGCTCGGTTACTCGTGGCGGGACCAACTTCCTCACCTCGCCGAACTCGGCTATCGGGTCTGGGCCCCCGATTTGCGGGGCTACGGTCAATCCGATCGCCCCTCCGAGATGAGCGACTATGCGCTCGAGCATCTCATGGAGGACGTCGCCCAGCTGATTGATGCCTCTGGCGCGGAATCCGTCCTGCTGATCGCGCATGACTGGGGGGCCATCGTGGCGTGGTATTTCGCGATCCGCGAAATTCGACCGCTCGAGAGACTCGTCATCATGAACGTGCCGCATCCCGCCGCCATGCAGGGGCGAGGCTTCAACTTTCGCCAGCTGCGCAAGTCCTGGTACATCTTCTTCTTCCAGATCCCCTGGCTTCCAGAACTCTTCTTGGGCCGCGGGCGCGCGGAGGCAGTCGGAAACGTGTTCTCAAAGACCGCTGTCAACAGAAAACGTTTTCCCGACGAAGTCCTCGATACGTACCGGAATGCAGCCAGCCAACCCGGCGCTCTCCGCGCGATGGTCAACTACTACCGAGCCCTCGTTCGGGGCCGCGGCGCGGCAAGACAACGCGCACTCGGCATCCCGATCATCGAAACACCAACCCTGATGATTTGGGGCGAGCGGGACTTCGCGCTCGGCAAGGAACTCACCTACGGAACCGAGCAGCACGTCCGCAACTTCACCCTACGCTATGTGCCCAAGGCATCTCACTGGGTGCAGCAAGACGATCCCGAAACGGTGAACGCAATGCTCGAAGCCTGGATTCACGACGAGTCTGTCCCCGAGGCGCCTTCGGCGTAGCCCGGTTTCGTCTCACCCTTTCCGAAGACTATTTCGTCGACACAGGCAGGACGCGGCCCTCATGGATCGTGCCCCGGACCGCGATGTCCTTGATCGCTTCGGGAGCGACCGTCAGTGGGTTCTCCCCAAGGACCGTCAAGTTGGCGAGCTTCCCCGGCTCGAGACTCCCGATCTCGTCTTCGAGCTGAAGCGAATACGCCGCATCGATCGTGATCGCACGAAAAGCCTGCTCCGGCGTTAGGCGCTGATCCGGTCCCGCGACATTCCCACCCACAGTCCGGCGGGTGACTGCGCTCGACATCAGCAGGAGCGGCTGCCCTGGGGCCATCGGCATATCCGCATGGAGCGAAGCCGATACCCCGGCGCGGACGACATCTCCCAGCCGCACCATCTGCTGGGCCCGCTCGGGGCCGATTCCAACCTCGCTATAGCGATCGGCCAAAACGATCGTATAGAAGGGATTCGCGCTAACGATCGCACCCAACTCAGCGATGCGCTCAACCTGATCGGCTCGAGAGAAGCCAAAATGAACGATGACAGTTCGGTGGTCCTCGCGCGGGTTGCGCGTCATGTTTTCATCGAGCGTATCAAGAACCAGGTCGAGGCCGGCATCCCCATTCTGATGCACGTGCATCTGATACCCCGCATCCCAATAGATGCGAAATGCCCGCTTGAACAGCTCAGGCTGCATCAGCCATTCGCCTTCATGTCCATCGAGATATCCGTCAGACATCTTCATGAGCTGGCTGAACATCGCGCCATCCGCAAAGAGCTTGACCTGCTTGGGAAGAAATCGAGAGAAGCCCTTCGCGGTCGCGACCTGTGCATCGGTCGCCGGGACCACCTCATCGTCCGCGCGTCCGCTGATCATCGATTTTCCGTCCGCGATATAATGCATCCGGTAGGGCGTCGAAGGATCACCAAACACCGAGTTCTGCATCGCCATCAAGGCCGGGTTCACCATCCCGCCCGGCTCGGCAACCAGCGTACTCCCTGCCGCATGCCAATAATCCCGTGCTCGCTCGAGTGCCGGCAGATAGCGCTCAGGAGTGAGCATGTCTCCGAACACGACCGGGACGACTCCGATGGAACCCTGTTCCCAGAAATGTCCGCGGGCCAGATCGATCTGCGCCCTAACGTGAGCCGGTAAGGACTCCAGCCGAGCCTGGTCGATTCCGAAGCGCTCAAGCGCGCGGGTATTGAAGATCAGTTCATGCATCGAGCGCTGCAGAACAACGATCGGGACAGTCGAGCTTACGTCGTCGAGAACCGCTCTAGATAGATCCCCGTGAAAGAGCTGGTGGTAGCCCCAGGTGTAAAAGACCTCATCATTTTCCGGGTGATCGGCAGCATGTTGTTCGACGAGTGCTTCCAGGCGACGCCGATAGTCCGCCTCATCCTTTGCTCGCGGCATCGTCCGCCCCGGCAGTTCCCAATCTTCGATCGAAACGATTTTCACGATCATCGCGATCGCCGCGAGCCAGGTGTGTTCATGCTGATTGATCAGGCCCGGAACCAATACCGAGTCATCGAAGCGGCGATCCACACGGTACGAACGCATCTTGAGCGAGCGCTTGATCTCTTCGAGTCCGCCGGTCGCGAGAATCCGGTCCCCCTCCACAGCAATCGCCTCGACGTTCGATTGAGCCGGGTCGAGCGTCACGATCTCGCGGGCCGTGTAGACCACGACATCTCCAACCGCGCTCTGTCCGGCCGCCTCGTACCCCACGTTTTCGCTCACGTTGTCGCTCACGTTGTCGCTCACGGAGTTGGAATGCGGAAGAAGGCTACACCCGACCAGAACAAGCAGAGAAAGCGTGGCCATCGTCAATCGCGAAAAGAACAAGTTCGGCTCCCTGGCACTCAATGCGCCCTGCGAAATCAATCGGACTCTGAGTCTACGCGCCCTCTCATTCCGCCGGAAGTCGCCCTCGCAACCGCGGGTCAGAAATCCGCTCGAAATTGGATTCAGCGTGTCGCACTGGGTTAACGTGACGCTCCGATTCGTGAACGGAGACCCGGAGAATCATGATGCTGAAGAACTTTCGAAACACTGCGTGGGCAGTTTGCCTCGCACTTGGCGTAAGCCTCGGCCTTACCCTAATCGCCACGCCTTCGGACGCCCTCGCCGCCGATCAGCCGAATATCCTGGTCATCTGGGGCGACGATATCGGAACCAGCAACATCTCCGTAAATACCCGCGGCATGATGGGCTACCAGACACCTAATATCGATCGGATCGCCAACGATGGCATGATCCTGACCGACTACTATGGTGACCAGAGCTGCACAGCAGGACGCTCCTCCTTCATCACGGGACAGAGCCCCTTTCGAACGGGCCTGACGAAGGTCGGCACACCCGGAGCCGAGATCGGGATCAAGGCCAAGGACCCCACCCTCGCTGAGCTGCTCAAGCCGCAGGGGTACGCGACGGGCCAATTCGGCAAGAACCACCTGGGCGACAAGGACGAGTTCCTACCGACGAATCACGGCTTCGACGAATTCCATGGCAACCTCTATCACCTGAACGCCGAGGAAGAACCAGAAAACGAGGACTACCCGAAGGACCCGGGCTTCCGAGAACGGCTTGGCCCTCGTGGCGTGATTCATTCATTCGTCGATGGCAAGATCCAGGACACGGGCCCTCTCACGAAGAAGCGAATGGAAACCGTCGATCAGGAATTCGTTGACAGCGCCCTCAACTTCATCGACCGAGCCGCCAAAGCAGACAAACCCTTCTTCGTCTGGTTCAACTCGACCCGCATGCATTTCCGGACGCATACCCCAGACGCAATCAAGGGCGTCTCGGGGCAGGACTTCTATGGAGACGCCATGGTGGATCACGATCGGCAAGTGGGCGAGCTCCTCACCAAGCTCGATGAGCTCGGCCTCACGGACAACACCATCGTCTTCTATTCCACGGATAATGGCCCGCACTACAACACTTGGCCGGACGCCGCGAACACGCCCTTCCGTGCCGAGAAGAACACAAACTGGGAAGGCGGCTATCGCGTCCCCGCTTTCGTGCGCTGGCCCGGCAAGATCGAGAAGGGGTCGGTTTCAAATGAAATCATGTCGCATCTCGACTGGGTTCCGACGCTGACCGCCGCTGCGGGAATCAAAGACATCAAGACGAAGCTCAAGAAGGGACATCGCGCGGGAACGAAGCGCTTCCGTGCCCATCTCGACGGTTACAACTTCTTGCCACACCTCACGGGCAAGGCAGACAAGGGCCCGCGCCGCGAGTTCATGTACTTCAGCGACGACGGATTGCTTGTGGGCGTCCGCGTCGGAGACTGGAAGACAGTCTTCGCCGAACAGCGCGGCCATCGCTTCGACGTCTGGCGAGAGCCGTTCGTGTTCCTACGAATCCCCAAGCTCTTCCACTTGAGACGAGATCCCTACGAGCGCGCGGATACGGATTCGAACATGTACAACGAATGGTGGATCGATCGGATCCCGCGCGTGTTCGAAGCGATCGAGGTCGTCCAGCGCTTCCTCGGAACGATGCGAGAGTTCCCGCCCAGCCAGGCCCCGACCAGTTACAACATGGAAGACATCTTCGGCGGGATCATGCAGCGCGTCCAGCAGCAACAGCAGTAGTTTCGGGGGCCTCGACTTGTCGGAACTGGGCGAAATCAATCGCCTTCGCGAACAGATCAGCGAGTCGATCGTCGGGCAGAGCGCGCTCGTCGATCGGCTGATCGTAGGACTGCTCGCCGACGGCAATCTCCTCGTCGAAGGACTCCCGGGCCTAGCGAAGACCCGCGCTGTCAAGGCCCTCGCGGCGAACCTCGAAGCGGATCTATCCCGCATCCAGTTTACGCCGGACCTGCTTCCCGCCGACGTGACGGGAACGGAGATCTACTACGCCAACACAGACGCAGGTCGAGACGGCGGCGAATTCCGTTATCAACCCGGTCCGATCTTCAGCAACATCGTGTTGGCGGACGAAGTCAATCGCGCCCCCGCGAAAGTTCAGGCCGCCCTCCTTGAAGCGATGGAAGAGCGCCAAGTGACGGTCGCCGGAACGACGCATTCGTTGCCCCGCCTATTCATGGTCATGGCAACACAGAATCCAATCGATCACGAAGGGACCTACCCTCTTCCAGATGCTCAGCTCGATCGATTCATGATGCATGTCGAAGTCACGTATCCCAGTGAGGAAGACGAGGCCCGAATCCTAGAAGTCGTTCGACGCGAGAATGCCCAGACGAACCCCTCGCTCGCGTCGACTCCAGTCTCCCAAGCGTCAATCTTTGCGGCCCGCGCGGAAATTGACGAAGTCGAATCCGCCGCCGCGATGACCACGTATATCGTCGACCTCGTGTCGGCCACGCGAAACGCCGAACGTTATTCCGAAGAGCTCGCAAGCTGGATCGCGATCGGAGCGAGCCCCCGCGCCGGGATTCATCTCGATCGAGGCTCGCGAGTCCGCGCGTGGCTCGACGGACGCACCTACACGACGCCCCAAGACGTCCGCTCGATCGCGCACGATGTTCTTCGACATCGCGTCGCTCCCTCCTATGAAGCGAGCGCCGAGGGAATCACGCCGAATCGAATCATCGACGAACTCCTCAAGCACGTCGCCGTACCCTGAGGTCCACCGTGGAAGGCCGCGCGTTCGTTACGATTCGCGATCTCGTCGATCTTCGAAAGGAGGGGCGAACCCTTACCCTCTTGCCGCGGCAGCCCGTCCATAGTCAGCTTGCCGGCGCACATGGGTCGAGACTGCGTGGACGTGGACTCGACTTTCGCGAGCTCCGCGCGTACGTCCCGGGTGACGATGTGCGCGATATCGACTGGAAAGTCACCGCGCGAATGCAGCGTCCGCATACGCGAATCTATAGCGAGGAACGCAACCGGCCGGCGCTGCTCCTCGTCGACCAGCGCATCAACATGTTCTTTGGCAGCCAACTGAACATGAAATCTGTGACAGCGGCGCACGCGGCGGCACTCATTGTTTGGCGAGTTCTGGCACAAGGCGACCAACCCGGAGCCATCGTCTTTGGTGACGACAATCAAATCGAGATCCGCCCGGCGCGAAGCGACCTCCGCGCGATGTCGATTCTTCGCGCGATCGAGACCCTGAACCAGTCACTCCGAGCAAACGACGGCCGGGAATCACGACCTTCGCAGCTGAATCAGATCCTGCGTCGCGCCGATCGACTCGCGACGCACGATCACCACATCGTGCTGGTAAGCGATCTCGACGGCATGGACGACGAAACCCACCCACTCCTCAATCGCCTGACCCAGCGCAACGATGTCGTCGTACTCCTCGTCAACGACCCACTTGAACGAGAACTTCCCGACGCGGGGCGACTCGTGGTGAGCGACGGTCGGCATCAACTCGAAATCGATACGAGCAACCCGTCCCTTCGCCAGAAATTCTCGAACACCTTCAAGGCCAACATGGAATCCGGACGCCAGGAGCTTCAAAAGCGAAACGTATCGATGCTTCCGATCGGGACGGAAGCGCCGGTGGCCGGCCAGCTAAACGCGCTGCTCGGACTGAACCCGAGTGCGCGAAGGCGATCCGCATGAAGCGGGCGACGTCGGGCGATCGCATGTGGGGGCTCCGCGAACTTCCTCTACCCGATCCGGTTCCCTGGACGCCCGAAACCTACGGCTGGGTCGGGGTAGCCATGTGTGCATTCGGCCTAGCCTGTTGGATTGCGTTCAAGCGGTATCGACATTGGAAGAGCCAGGCCTATCGAAGAGAGGCCCTCGCTGAGCTCGACGCGATGAACCACGACCGTGCGCACCTCGCCTCGCTTCCCCACCTCCTTCGCCGAACCGCGCTCTCCGCATTTCCGCGCGCGGAGGTTGCATCTCTTCAGGGCCCTGAATGGATCCACTGGCTGAACTCAGCCGGCGCCGCCTTCACCACGCAGGATGCCGCCCCGCTCGATCGCCTCGCCTATCAGCCTCAGCTCGCTGAGGAACTCGACGATCCGTCCGTTGATCGCCTGCTCTCAGCGAGCCGGAGCTTCGTAAGGACTCATCGTGCTCGAGTTTGAGATGCCGTGGGCTTTCGGCCTGTTGCTGGCGCCGATCTTTGTCGTGTGGCTCGCCCCGGAATTTCGAGACGAAAGCGAAGCCGTTCGCGCCCCCTTCTTTCGGCGCCTGGTCGACTTGAGCGGAGCACTACCCACGGAAGGTGCCGTCGTCGTGCGCAAACGAAACTGGCAGAGGATCTATCACGTCTTCGCTTGGGTACTCGTGGTGAGCGCACTCGCCGCCCCCGTCTGGGTCGGAGATCCGATCCTCGAGCATCGCCCGGCGCGCGACCTCATGCTCGTCGTGGACCTGTCGGGATCGATGGAAGAACAAGACTTCAAGCGGATCGACGGAACATCGTCGACTCGCCTCGATGCCGTAAAGACTGTCCTCTCGGACTTTATCGCGCGACGCGAGAACGACCGGCTCGCCCTCTCCGTCTTCGGAACCTCCGCCTATCTACAGGCGCCGTTTACCGAGGACCGGTCGGTCGTGGAGTCACTCCTCGGGGAGTTGCAGCCGAGAATGGCCGGACCGCGCACGATGATCGGGGACGCCATCGGCCTCGCCGTCCGGCTCTTCGAGCCGAGTGAAAAGCAGAACAAAGTGGTCATCCTCCTCACCGACGGCAACGACACAGGCAGCGATATGCCGGTTCTGCGCGCCGCCCAGATCGCCGCCGAGGAAGGCATCACGATCCACACCATCGCGATGGGGGATCCCGAAACCGTTGGCGAGCAAGCCCTCGACGTGGAGACGCTCGAAGAGATTGCAGCGACGACCGGCGGTTCCTTCTTTTCTGCCCTCGACACGCGCGAGCTCGACTCGATCTACCTCGAACTCGACCGCCTCGAACCCGACCGCGTCGACACACTCAGCTACCGGCCCAAGCAGCCCCTGCATTGGGTACCCCTCGCCTTCCTCGTGGTTGCGGGCGTCGTCCTCTTCAATCTGATGCTTCGCATCGGCGGCGGAGCCCGTCATGCCCTTTGAATGGCCCATGTCGGATTTCCATTTCCTACGGCCCCTATGGTTGTTATTCGTGCCGTACGCTCTGTGGCTTCACTATCGGCTGCGACGCGCCGATAGCGCCGCATTTCAATGGCAGAGATCGATTTCACCCGAGCTTCTCCCCCACCTCACTGTCGGTGACCGTGCCCACCGTCGGCTGCGCCCCTACCAACTCATGACGGCGGTCCTCACACTCACGTCAATCGTTCTGGCGGGCCCCACCTGGGAAAGAGAGATCACTCCGTTCACGCAGGATCATGCCCCGCTCGTCGTCGCGATCGAGCTGACGCCCAGTATGTTATGCATCGACCAGCAACCGACGCGCCTCGACCGGGCGCGATTCAAGCTGCGCGATCTCCTGGCGCGACGACGTGGTGCTCGAACCGCCGTGATTGGCTACGCGGGCAGCGCGCACCTCCTACTCCCCTTTACGGACGATACGGCGCTGATCGAGGTCTATCTCGACTCACTGCATCCGAATCTGATGCCGACGCCGGGCGATGCTCCCCTGCGCGCACTCGCGCTCGCGACCGAACTCCTCGCGAAGGAGTCCGCCTCCGGCACCCTACTCTTTCTGACAGACGGAATCAGCGCGGACGCCGGCCCCGCCTTCGCTGAGTTCTCGCCCACTCGCGAGGACCAGCTTCTCTTGATGGCCTTCGGCGAATCGGAGGGCGGCCCGATTCGCAACACAGGGCTCGATCAAGTCGTTTCCATCGATGGCTCCACGAGCGCCCCTCCGCTTGACCTCTCCGGCCTTCGCTCGATCGCCTCGGCCTCAGGCGGGACGGTGATACGCACGAGTCTCGATTCGGACGACATCGACTCCGTCATGCGACGCGTGCGACGCCATTTCGTCGCAGCGATTGAACGTGATGACGCGCTCGTCTGGAAAGATCGCGGGTACCCGCTCGTCTGGGTCATCGCCGCGTGCATGATCGTGTGGTTTCGCAGAGGTTGGACGGTTCAGTGGCGAATCTGAGACAGTATCTGTCGCGGCAGCCCCGCCCCGTGCATTACACAGGGAAGATCGCTCTTGCCCATCTGCTCATGTTAATCGGAGGCTTCGGCTGCAGTTCAGATTCAAGCGGCGTTGCAGCAAGCTTTGCGCGCTTCGCGCCTCCTGTCCTAGTGAACGCATTCATGACCCCGGACCAACAGGGACGCGCCCTGTTCGAGGCCGAACTCATGTCCCTCGCCTCCGACCGGTTCGAGGACCCGATTTGGAAAGGGATCGCACTCGAGAGAAACGGAGACCTCACCTCTGCGGCCCTCGCCTATCGACGCGTTGACTCGCCGCGCGGCCTACTTCATCTGGGAAACGTCTACGCACGCCTCGAGGAACTGCCCGCCGCAATCGCAGCTTACGATCGCGCTCTTGCGGCCCAGCCCGAGTTCCCCGAAGCCTCCTTCAACCGGGATTGGGTGCTCGGCCTGATTGCCGTCGACGAAAAGGAATACGAAGACTTTGGCGGTACAGGCGGCAAGCTCGAAGCTGACAAGATCGTCTTCGACGATCGAGCAAAGGATGCAATCGGGCAGATGACGGTCGATGAAGCGCGAGCTCAGGGCTTGAGCACGAAGACCATCCGAGAAATCTGGATGCGCCGCGTGCAAACTACACCGGGCGAGTTCCTTCGCCTGAAGTTCGCCTATCAAGCCCAACTCGAAGCACCCAACGGGGAGTCGACACAATGAGCTCCTCTCCGACAGGCCCACTACCAAGCGTTCGATGGATCCTTCGTGTGGGCCTCTACATCGTGTTCTTCGCCGCGGGCGGAGCGATCGCCGAGGGGCCGACTCAACTGGAGTTCACCCCGAGTCCTCTCGAACAACAGGATGACGCCGGTTCCTTCTCTCCGGAAGCACTCATCGCGACGGGCCGCGTGCGTATCCGCGTTCTTACGGAGCCCGAACTCGGAAGTGAGATCGTCGTCGGGCAGCAGACTCGTCTGCTCGTCGAAATTCTCACTGACACGCGTTTTCGCAGGGCACCTCGATATCCCGCGCTCGCGATTGCCGGCGCGATCACACTCATGCCAGAGCAAATGGGCACGAACTTCACGGAACGAATCGATCACAAAACCTACACAGGCCAGCGACGCAGCTACGTGTTGTACCCGCAACGCGCCGGCACGCTCGAGATCCCACCCATCCAGATCGAGCTTGCAGTCGAAGAACACGGCTCGGCCAGCCCGCCCTTTGCCCTGCAAACCGCGCCGCTCACGATCGAGATCAGCGAAAGATCGGGAATCGACGAGCGCCTCGGACTCGTCACGACCCCTCGACTCCGCGTCGTCGATGAATGGACAGGACTCACGGGCGATCTGGCTGCGGGCGACGCCGTCGAGCGCACTATTCGAATCAAAGGAGAGGAGGTCGTCGGCATGCTCCTCCCCCCGCTCCGCTTCGAAGCACCACCCGGTGTCGCGGTCTACGCCGATCCACCCCGCATTCGCGATCGAATCAATCGCGGGCGCTACCGCAGCGAACGGACACAGACCGTGACCTACATCCTAAAGGAACGCGGCTCTTTCCAGATCCCCGCCATCGACGTTCCCTGGTGGAATGTCGAGGATCATCAGCTCGAAGTGGAGCGGCTCGATGCACAAACCATCGATGTCACGGGCAGCCTTTTCGGAAGCCCGGGGGACGCCGCCGCATCCAACAGGCTCGCTTCCTTCGGATCGCGGAGCGCGCACTTCCTCCGCGACCTGGGCCGCAGACTCGCCGAGCATTGGTTCGGGCTTCTCTCAATCGGTGGCCTGGTCATCGTCGTCGCAATCAGCCTCCGCGCCTTCGGCCCAACCGTGCGAGAAGGGGTGCAGCAAGCGCTCCGGAAACATCTGGAGTCTGAGCGACGCGCTTTCTCAGCGCTCGATCGAGCTGTGAAGAGCCAGAACCGCAAGAATATCGTCGCTGCGTATTGGGCTTGGCGCGACCGCCTTCAGCAGAGCGATCCCCACATCACAGAGTTGAGCGCGCAGCGGATCCCTGAAGACCCGAGAATCTCGGGCGCGTGGCGCGAGTTTGAAGCCGGCCACTACCAGAATGCCCCCGACGTCGACTATCCAGTTAGCTCGCGCGAGCTCCGAGACGAACTCCGCAGACTCCGAGTGCACCTCCTATCGACCGCTCGACAGACTCGATCCGCCTCCTCTTCTGAACCGTCCGACGACGCGGCGCGAGTGCGGCTCAACCCGCTACGTCCCTAGAGATGCTCTCAGCCCTGCCCCCCCGCGCACCGCCCAGCTACAGGATCGTCGAATCGCCTACTTTGAGCTATTCGACTAGGACGACGAAGCAAGTCGATCCGATTTCAAGACGAAGACGCGACCTCCGCTTCGCCTAACTCGCATTAGGCCAAATGATCATGGAGACTCATGAAACCGATCCTGCTGGTACATGGCTATTCCTCTGAAGGAAATGACACGGGCGCTCAAGCGATCTACGGATCTTTGCCGAACGACCTGCGAGCGGAGTTTGGGGAGAGCGTCGTGATCGAGCTCAACCTCAGCCGTTGGATCTCACTGAGTGAAGGAATTTCAATCGATGACGTGAGTCTCGCCATGGACCGAGCGCTCAAGGCAACCCATCCCAACCTACTCGCGGACGGATTTCACGTCGTCATCCATAGTACGGGCGCCCTCGTCGTGCGGAATTGGATCAAGAACCACAGCCCGAAGCCGAGCCCCATCGAGAACCTCGTTCACCTCGCAGGTGCTCATTTTGGAAGCGGCCTCGCACACGTCGGAAAGGGACAGCTCGCACGATGGGCCCGCCAGCTCATCTTCCATACCGGTAGTGGCGGGCAGGTGCTGAACGAGCTGTTATTTGGCTCGTGGAAGAGCCTCGACCTGGCACAGTATTTTCTGAATCCCGGAACCGAGATGTTCGACGACTATCAGGTCAGGGAGTACTGCATCATCGGCTCTCAGATTCCGAAGGCACTCCGGAACATCCCGATCCGCTACATCAAAGAAGACTCCTCAGACAATACGGTCCGCACGAGTGCCGGAAACCTCAACTTCAGCCACGTCCGGGTCTTTCCGAGCCCGGATGCAACGTCGCTCCGTGTCGACGACCTTGAGGTCCTCGCTGAGAAGCGCAGAGACGGCGCTGTGATCTCGGACTCGAGCTACGAGTTCGACCTCTCGAGGATCAGCACGGCCCGACGCGCGACCCCGTTCGCGATTGCCTACGAAACCGCACATTTCGGCGAGGATCTCGGCATCGTCTCTGGGAAGAAGAACCGCGCGGTCATCATGCCGCTGCTCAAGCTTGCTCTGGGAACGGATCACGACCCTGACGCCTATGACGCCGTCACTGAGAATTTCAAGGCAGCGACGGCAAAAACGTTCACGCGAGCCGGCCGGCTGAAATACCGGCTTCTTGAGTGGAACACGCAGAAGCAGTACGAGGGCCACGCACAGCTCGTCTTCCGGATTCGGGACCAGTTTGGGCGCGGTGTTGAACACTTCGACATCACGTTCCGATCAAAGTCCAAACGGGGCAAGGTCGAGCTTGAATCGCTGATCGAAGACCGAAGGATGAACAAGAATCACCCGGGCACGCTGACCTTCTATTTGCGAACGCAGGAATTCAAGAAGGGTTCTAAGCGTTGGAAGGATCTCGTTTCGGATCTCTGCGCCGTCGATGTCGAGATCTCGGCGGACGAACCGAACGCGAAGGAGATTCAGTACATCCCTCTTAACCTGAGACTCACGTGCGATCAAGTTGCGTCGGCGCTCAAGTCCTTTGAAACCACCGTCATCGACATCGAACTCGTCCGGCTCCCGTCGCACGAAGTCTTCGCAATCTCGGAAGGCTGAGCTCGCGTACGCAGTACCTATGACGACTGAGATCGTGCCCGGGGAATTCGCTCAACGCTCCGGGACAACATCGTCGAAGCGAACGTTTCCTTTTGCCAGATCGAAGGAGAGATGTTCTTCCATGTTGCCGATTTGATCGACGATCACGACGCGGTCCGCGAAGCGCCACTCCCCGCCCGCGCGTTCGAAGCGGTCTTCGTATCGACCGCCGACAATCGCCTGGAACCGGAGCTTCTGCGTCGCCTGAAATACGACGTAGTAGGACTTCGCCGTCGCGGCATCATTGGCTTCGTCGATCTCAATTCGCACATTCGTTGAGAGGTGACGGGTGCGCAGTGTGCCGTCCGAATGGACACGATTCGTCGCCGCATAGAATCGACCGACCGCATCGCCGCGCATTCCCTGCTCGCTCTGCTCAGCAGAGGTCGAGCGCATCTGCCCATGAGCGAAGAGCTCAGACAAGCCATCGAAATCGGCCAGATCCACGCACTCCGCATAACGGAACATAAGATTCGAGATCGCGTGATGGCTTTCCCAGGTACCTGCACCCACGTGTATTCCTCCAAGAATCAACGCCCGACGGGGCTCGCAGAAAATGTACACTTCTAGCGATGGAGAAGCTGACCTATCTACTGGGAGATGCGGGGCCCGGCGAGATCCCCAACGGCCGCGGCGACCTCCGCGAGAAAATCTTCGCGGCCCAGGGAGCGCTCGAATCCGCCGGCGCAACGCAGATCACAGGCTGCGTGGCGGATGTCGATGACCCGAAGCTCGATCAGATCGCGCAGATGAATGCCAGCGGATTGATCGATGGCCAAATCTCACTTTGGGTCGAGACGATCGATCGGCGTGAAGAGATCGATGCGGTGGTCTCAGAACTGGCATCGCGATGGGCCGGCTACCTCGTCACGGAGTCGATCCTTAGGGAGTATCCCGAGAAGACCTGGGCCGCGGGCTCAGCAAGCCCGGGCATCGCAATCTTCACAACCTTTCCCAAGCCCGCGGAACTCGACCCTGAGACGTTCTATGCGCGTTGGCACGGCTCCCACGGCCCACTCTCTCTCGAGCTACATCCGCTCACGCGCTACGTGCGAAACTCGGTTTTTCGGCCCCTGACACCAAACGCCCCCTTGCTTCACGCAATCGTGAGCGAATCCGTCGCTTCATGCGCCGTCGCTGCGGACGTCGACCAGTTCTACAGCGGACGCGAGAATCAGAAGCGCATCGTCAAAGACCTTCTCTCCTTCGCAGACGTCGCCACGATGAGCAGCGTCGTTATGCGCGAGTATATTCTCTAGATCCGTCGAACCCTCTACCCCACAATCTACGGAGAGTTTCCTATGTCCACCGAACCCGTCGTCAAGCTTGGCCCCATCAGCCATATTGGCATCGTCGTCGAAGACTGCGAAAAGGCCGCTGCATTCTGGGAACGCGTGTTTGGAGTCGGCCCCTTCTCGATCGACACCTACGAGCTGAACGCCGAGACGCATTTCAGGTTCAAGGGCGAACCCGCAGAGGCGCGCATGAAGGCCGCCATCGCCTATTCCGGCAAGGTCTTCATCGAACTCGTCGAGGTGATGGAAGGCGAATCACCCCACACGGAATTCATGCGCGAACATGGCGAAGGTTTTCAGCACCTCGCGTTCCTCGTCGAAGACATTCGGCAGACGGTGGCCGACCTCGAACCGGAGGGGATGAAGCCGATCCTCGACTATCAGTTTATCACCGAGCAAGGCGGCAAGAAGATCCTCGTTCAAGAGGTCTACCTGAACTCCGCCGAATTCACCGGCGGAACGACAGTCCAGCTCATGCAATTTACGCCGCAATAGACGGAGCGCTATTCGCCACGCTGGCGACATGCTCGTTCCGCCAAGAAGCTACGTGTACGGTCGGCACAGCCCGGATCCATTTCTCCCGAGACCATGATGGGGTTGAGGTCGGTCGCGCCACTCGCTTCAAGACGATCGAGGCCCGCTTCCAGCGACCGTTCATCGCCCACGATCGCGAGTTGGCTCACGCGTTCAAAGCCCTGAGTCGCCATCGTGCGCTGGTAGGGAGGGAGTGTCATCGAGGGTTGCGTGTACTCGTCCATCAGCGCCCCCATCGCCTCAGCGTCGTTCGTCAGCATGACGGGAACGCTCGCGACGATTCGCTTGCCTGCCGGCAGAACGTTCGCGACGTGCCCCTCAATAAATTCAGGTCCCGCAAACACGAGGCTCACGCCGTCTGCGGTCTCGCCAGCCAACTCAATCATCTTCGGTCCGAGTGCGGCCAGAATCACCGAAGGCGGCTCAACCCCCGCGATCGGCGTCCCCACCTTGACCTGCTCGAAGTCGCCGGCGTATTTGACATACTCGCCACGAAGCATGGGACGCAACACCTCGAGCGCCTCCCGCGTGCGAGCAAGGGGCTTGTCGTTAGGCAGCCCCAGCTTCTTGTCGAGGATCATCGCATGACCCGAGCCTACGCCGAGGCAAAGGCGGTTACCGCAGGCGAGTTGGGTTGTCAGAGCCTGCTGAGCAAGCGTCGCGACATGCCGCGTCGGCAGTGGAACGACGGAGGTTCCGAACTCGATTCGCTCCGTCCGAAGTCCCGCAACGGCGAAGAGCGTCAAGATATCATGATCGAAGACCTGGCCGATCCAGACGGAGTCGAACCCCTCCTGCTCGGCGCGGACGAAGTCTCCGAGAAGACTTTCAAGGTCGGGATTCCCACGTGGGTCAAATTGTACGCCGATTCGCATCATGACCGCCTAGTCTAACATTACCAACCCGCTGGATGCGCGTCGCTTGATCGGTCTGCACGTACGAAGACTCGGCACGGCGATTCAATAGAGGACTTCAACTCATGGGACGTTTTTCAAAAGAAGAGATCGAGACCGCCTTCAAGACCTATCAGGTCCAAGGCCGCGCCGCCGCACGATCCGGTGACTGGGCCCGTTGGGGCGAGATGTTCACCGAAGACGTCACCTACGTTGAGCAGGAGGTCGGCCAATGGGGTGGACGCGCTGCCGCCGTCCGTGAAATGGCCGCGCTCATGCATCAGAACGAGGGCACGCCCTGGGTCTGGGTCAACCAATACCCTGTTAAGTCCTACATCGTGGACGAAGACCGCGGCTGGGTCTGGTCGCAAATCTGGAATCGAATGGAGGACCCCGGCAACGGTCGCGTCCTTCAAGAGAACTGCCTGACGATGCTCCGCTACGACGGGAACGGACTCTTCAGCTACGAAGAAGATCTATACAACCCCCACGCCTACGTTCGCATGGTGAAGGAGTGGGTCAAGCTCAACAAGGAATGCCAGTCGAACTCGATCGATGACACGACGCGGGCCGCACGAGCGGATGCAGCGCGGGCCTTCGCGGACATCGAAGGCACCGAGGCCCAGCCACCGAAATCCTCGATCTTTGAAGATCATGCGGAAGCGCGGGCCAACCGCGAACCCCGGGGCCGCTTCCCTCGCGCGGAGATCGAAGACGCCTTCGATCATTTCCGAGCCCAACTGGCCCTCTCCGGCAAGACACGCGACTGGAGCCATTTCGGAGCCGCGATCACCAAGGATGCAACGTGGATCGATTGCGCTCTCGGACATATCGGTAAGCGTGAAGGCATTCTGCGGACGATCGAGGATCGCCTACATCAAGTCGACGAGGACGCGCCCTGGGTCCAGCTTTGCCGCTTCCCGGTCAGCGAGTTCATCATCGACGAAGCCCGCGAGAGCGTTTGGGCCTTCTTCTGGGCCCGCTTTGACGACGTCGGCGACGGAATTCGCCACGAAGCGAAAGTCTTCGCCGAACTCCAGTACCACGGCGATGGCCTCTTCAAGGTCATCGAGACGCTCTACAACCCCAATCACTTCGACCGAGCCATCGAGTCCTACAAAGCCGGCCTCGTCGCCTACGAAGAGCGCCGGGAGCGACGTGCCAAGCGACTCGCCGAACGCGAAGCAGAGGCGCGGGGCCTTACTCCAGACGATTGAGCAGCGTGGCCCCAATGCGCCGAACCTTTGGTCGTATTAGTCGAGCGGCAAGCGCATCTCGCGCGTAAACAGGTTCCCGTAACTCTCGCGATATGAACCGATCGTGGTATTGGCCCGCCCGATCCCGCGGAAGGCCTTGTACCCGAGAAGGTCACGAAGTCGCTCCGGGAATTGCCGTACTTCCTCAATCGAAATCGAACGAAACCAGTTCTGGTAGGGACGAATCCAGCCGGCGTGATAGGAGACCTGCAATCCCAGTCGCCAATCCTCGGATCGGTTGTCCGACGCGCCATGAAAGAGAGCGTGGTCGAATAGCAGGACACTGCCGGGTTCGAGATTGGGCTGAACCGTCTGACTCAGCCGTTCCTCATCCTGACTCGAAAGGAGATCAAGCGAATCTCGATGGCTCCCGGGCAAGAGACGAGTTCCCCCGGTCTCTTCATTGAACGGCGTGATCACCCACATCGCCGTACAACCAATCGGAAGAGGATGGGGACGCGGCATGGGGACGAGCGCGTCATCGGGATGCAGCGGCTGGATCGTGTTGCAACCGGGTTTCAGATCGATCCCCGAAAACGTCGACAACAAGAAGTCCGCGTCGAGCACTCCCTCAACGACCTCGCAGATTGTCGGATCGATCGGCACGTCCCAGAACATCTCGTCGAGGGATAGCAGGCCCGTTGTTCGGAAGAACGAACTGTCCTCCTCGCGCTCGTCAGGGCCAAGCGGGACGAGCGAATCGCGCTCAATCTCACGGATTCGCTTCGCGTAAGCGCTTGCACGCTCGGCATCAAAGACGCCCTCGATCACCGTGTATCCATCTTCCGCAATCGCGGCGAGATGTGTTCGCAGCGTAGCCTCTTCCATACGCGCCTCCGGGTCTAGACCTCAGGATAGAGCATTGAAAGCTTCCGCAAGCTGCGCAGCCTGATCGGCGAGCGTCTGCGCGTCTCCCTGTTTTTTCCCATGCACACCCCACGGAGTGCCGTGGGTTCGTGGGATCAGATGCATGTGATAGTGAAAGACCGCCTGTCCCGCGGCCTCTCCATTCAGCTGAACGACCGAGATCCCATCGGGATCAAAGACCCGACGCATCGCCTCCGCCAACGTCTTTGAATGCATCACGACGGCCTGGAGATCATGCGGCTCTACCTCGAAGAGATTCTCTCCGTGGAGTTTGGGAATGATCAGGCTGTGCCAGGGCTGTGCCGGGAAGAGATCCATGAAGATCAACGTTCGGTCGTCTTCGTAGATTCGATCTGCCGGCGCGGTCCCCGCGATAATCGAGCAAAAGATGCAGTCAGGTTTTGCGTTCAAGTCGTTCCAGCTCCTCTCCATGAGTCGCTGGATATTAGTGAACGTACCGACGATCAGACACGCGCACGCTCAACCCGAATGCGCCCCCTTCAGCGCGAAATCCGTCAGCGTCCCGTAGACCGCCGCCCACGCTTCCGTATGCGCAGGAGTCCATTCCTCACCGAGACTATCGGAGAGCGCCGCAATCAGGCATTCACCGACCCAAGGATACATACGGTCCTCAACGCCATAGTCGACATGAAGCTTCCCGATTGATCCGAGGGCCTCCTCGATCCATGCCGGATCCTCTAGATGCTCGATCGCTGCGACCAGCGTCTCCTGAAGCATCTTCTGTTGCTTCTCGGGCGTATTGCGACCGAAGAGTTCCTTCGCCTCCGGATAACGCTCGAAGAGCAGTTCGTAGAATCGGCGCATCAGTGCGCCCTCTTCCCGGATGGCGTGTTCGAAGGATTCAGAGAGAAGTGCGGTATCGAGCGGCATGCGATGTCCTTTGATCAAAGAGGTAATATGAATACCTATTCACAATAGGGTATTCTGAATACCTCTTAAAGGTCGGCCGCTCGTTTTCGCCGACACTGCCCGAAAAATTGCCTCGGAGAACTTCGTGCGACTCAACCTCGCGACTGACTACAGCCTGCGATGCCTCCTCTATCTCGCTGTGAGCGGGGACGACTATGTGGCCGCTGCGGAAATCGCCGAGCGCTTCGGGCTCTCGCCGCACCACGTCCGAACCATCTGCAAGAAGCTCGTCGCAACGGGCTGGGTCGAAGCGCGCCGTGGCGCCGGAGGGGGCGTTCGGCTTGCGGCCTCTCCTGAGACCTTGCGAATCGGCGAGGTCATCCGCGAACTCGAGCCCATGGACCTCGTCGAGTGCTTCGACCCGACACGCAACACCTGCGCGCTCAGCCCGTCCTGCCGACTCAAACGAGCGCTCGGGCGAGGGACCGATGCATTCCTGCAAACCCTCGACGAATACACCCTCGACGATCTCGCACGGAACCGTCAGCTTCAGGAGATCGTTCGCATCAGCGCGTAGAAGCTTCGCCCTCGAAAGCGCCGGATGGACCTCAATCGCCGAGGTCGAGTTGACGTTCCAGCATCCGGTAGAAATGCCGAATCTTGGTCTCGTTGTAGCTCCCGAAGATCACGCGCTGCTGCTCTTGCGCTTTAAGCCCTTCCTGCACTTTCGGAAGGTTATGCACATCCTGATTGAAGATCATCGCGAGCTGCCCGAGCTCCGGTGCCTCAGTCCAATCATCGTCGACCCCAAGCCAGTGCACCTTCGCCGGCGGCGGGCGATTCTCGCCGCCCGGTGAGGGGACGAAGAGCATCACTTCCATGATCGCTTCGTCGGGGTTGCTTCCGTTCGGACGAAACCGGTAGTTGATCGCATTGAACGAGCCCCAAGGGTGCCAGTTCGGAAACACAGAGAAGTAGAGCGAGTCGACAAACTCAGCGTCCGCGACGGAATCCACGTCCACCGTATCCCCGTATCGCGCCCGGATCTTCTCACGCTCGAGTTCCGCCATATACGCGCGGCGAGTCATCCCCTCCGGCGGCTCGGGAAGGTTCGGCGAAGGATCGTCGACATCCCCGAGCTGCTTCCCCCCAATCCAGACGCATAGATGTGGATCCGCCTGTGTAAGCGGCCCTTCGATCCATTCTCCCCGGTCCGTAAACGTGCTCGTGTTCCCCTTCCCATCCGTAACCCTCACAAGGCCCGCGTTCTCACGCTCGTAGAGATGCCCGTTCAGGGGGTGGCGAAATTTCGAATAGAGCCTTGCATCCTCTGGCTGGGGATAGGACGGCATGTTTTCAAGATGCGGACTCGCGAGACCGTTAGGCGAAACTGCCCGCGAAAAATTCCCGAACACATCGTACGCGGAATTCGCATCCCCGATCGAATCGAGGAGCGTCGCATGCGTCGCGATCACGTGATACGACTCCATGAACGCTTCCTGTAGGACCTTCCAGTTGCATCGAATCACCTTCGCAACATGGACCGCCTTGAACTTCCGCGAATAGGGAAGCGGCGAAAAGTGATCCTCGAGCCCCGCTAGAAACTCGGAGAGAGGCGCTGCCTCTCGATCCGGGTTGATGAAAATCATCCCCTGCCATCGCCCCACCCTCGCTTGAGGAAGTGAAAGCTCACTCCGACTCACATCGCCGAAGTCCCATTCGCAGGGAATCTCCTTGATCGTCCCGTCCAGATTCCAGTTCCAACCATGAAAGGGACAGCGCAGGCTTTTGGCGCCCTTGCCATCTGCGTCTCGTAGTAGGCGCGCCCGATGCAAACAAGCGTTGCGATAAGCCTTGATCTCTTCGGGCCCCGGCCCCGTTCGCACGATTAGAAACGAGAGGTGCGCGATATCGTAGCGATGGTAGTCACCGACATTGGGAATCTCGTCCTCATGGCAGGCCAGCTGCCAGACTCGACTCCAGAGCTTCTCGACCTCGAGGTCATGAAAGGCCTTTGAGTAGTAACGACTCGCGTCAACATAGAGATTCCCCGGGTCCATCGGAGACTCGGCCCGGAGCGCGTCGGTCACGGGATGCGTGTCGTCATCGAGGAGCTGCGAGTAGGCGATTCCCGCCGATCGATTTCTCCCCGTCACCGTCTCAGTCATTCGACGTTCCTACCTTGCATGCGGCCCCTACTCGACGACCCGGGTTCATTGCTCTCGGCGCTCAGACCAGATCGAACCGAAATCCGCAAAGCGTCACGGTCTCGCCGGCTCGCGCTCGATCCGTTGCGGCAAGCGATGCCGCCGACAGCCCATCGCCCCGCCCGTCCACGTCAGGCACGAAGCGAATCGTCGCGTCCGCAAGGACGATCTGTGGTGTCGCTTCGTCGATCGCCACCGGATGCCCCAACGCGCGGCTCCAGCTCGCGGCCATCGCGGCAGGATCCGTCGCCTGAATTTCGATTCCGACGAGGTCGTTCACGACCTCTTCGCATCGGTGGTAGGTCCAGTCCGGACCGGCCCACGCCCAGGACTCAGGAGGCGTCGCCTGGTCGATCGAGAGAATCGCGCCACCGACGTCTTTGGGATGCAGATGCAGTCCACGGATCCCGTCGACCTTGGCTTCGAATACCACGCGAATCCCTTCCGACTCAAGGCGCGCCTGTTCAGTATCGAGATCATCGACCTGGACGATCACCATGTAGCCGCCGTCGCCACCGCGCCGATCGAGAAATCGCTCGGCCGTCGTTCCCTCGCGAGCAGGAACAACGACCTCGAGTAAATGATCGCCGATGGGATAGAGGCCATGACGCAATCCAAAGTGGCCTAACCCTGGGTCGCGATAGCAGACTTCCAGTCCGAGGGTCTCACAGAGAGGGCTCTCAACCGTCCGAAGGTCGCGGGCTACGAGTGCGATTTGCCTGAGTCGCATGGTCTACTCCGTCGGCTCTACGCCAAGCTTGCGCATGATCATATCGCGTCGCTCGGAGCATTGTCGTACGAGCAGCCCCTCTCTAAGCCGGCATCCCCGTCCAGCTATCCCGCGTGATCGGCGCATCCGCCTTCGTGATTTCAACCGGGATTGCGGTCAATCGCGACATCCCCGAGATCCCCTCGACCGCGCCAGGTCCACTTTCAGCAAGGACGTTGACGTTGACGCCGGTCGTCTGGCTCGCAACGGAGAGCCCCTTCGCATGCTGGTGTCCCCAACCATGCGGAATCGCGACGGTTCCGGGCTGCAGGTCCGGGAGCAGGCTCACGGGTATCCGAACGACCCCACCTTCGGATCGGACATCCGCAAGGTCGCCATGCGCGAGACCGGCGGCCTTGGCGTCCTCGGGATGCATGTACACATAGTTGGTCGAGCGTGCGCCTGCGACGAAGCTCGGCTCGTTATGCGTCCACGAATTATGCGTTTTCACGTGGCGTTTCGTAATCAGCTTGAGACGCCCGGGCTCGCTTCGCTCGGCATCGAAGTCCGACTCCAACCGCTCCGCTGCCTGTCTCATCAACAGGTCCGGAGCGAGATCGACTCGCCCGTCGGGCTTGGCAACCTTCTTGCCGAAATAGGCATCGGCCTTGAGTCGTGGCAATCGGCGTCCGTGTCTCTCACGGAGCAACTTCGCGAACCCACCGTTTCCCGTCACGCGCAGCAAGAGCCCCATCAAACCCTTCTGCGGAAGCGACGCGGGCATCCCCTCCTGAACCGAACCCGGAGCCGGCTTCGGCCCAAATAACTTCGCGCTGCATTCAAGCAAGCCTTGTGCGATTCGGGAACCGAAGAGTGGCGCCTTGCACGCCCGCGCCAGATCAACGTAGATACTCGGCTCGTCTCGCTGTTCCGCCGATGCCGGTATGACTGCCTCCGTCGCCTGAAGATAGGGGTGCGATTGCATCCCCATCAGGAGCGGAAACGCAAAAGGAAGGTCGGGCCTTTCGAATGGAGTCGTCGCCGGCAGCATGTAATGCGCCAGGCTCCCCGTCTCGTTTGGCAGGATGTCGATCGTCACGAGTAGCTCAAGCTCGCTGAAGGCCTCACGCAAGCGGCCTGCGCCGGCCATCGTAATCAGCGGGTTTCCCCCCGTGACGAACAGCGAGCGCAGCTGGCCCTCCCCCGGCGTCAAAATTTCGTCCGCCAGGATGCCACCTGGATACGCATCATTGACGGACCCGAAGCTTCCGATCCGCGAGCGGTCGTCCCTGAGCCCAAAGCCCGACTTCGCTCCAAAGCGAGCGAAATCGATGATTCCTCGGCCTAATAGGAGCCCTCCCTCTCGATCCACATTGCCGGAAACGAGGTTGATCACCTCCTGAATCCAGAACGCGAGCGCGCCATTCCCACCCATGTTGACACCCGTCGAGCAGTAGAGCGCGGCCCCGTCCGCCTCGCGGTACGCACGGACCATGTTCTTCAGCGTCGCTGCCGGAATACGGGTCACGTCGGCGGTCCGCTCGGGCGTCCACGGTGCCGCGAGAAGCTTGACCGCTTCGAAGCCGCGCATGTGCTCAGCGACGAGCGCCTCGTCGACGCCCCCCGTCGCAATCAATTCATTCAGGAAGCTTAGATAGAAGAAGACGTCCGTTCCGGGCCTGATCGCGACGTACTCGCCTGCGACCTTGGCGGTTTCGGTACGACGTGGGTCGACCACGAAGATTTCGCCGCCCCGCGCTTCGATCTCACGCAGGCGTTTCCCGGGGTTCGGAACCTGAAGAAAGCTCCACTTTGAAACAATCGGGTTCGCGCCGACGATAATCAGGCATCCGATCCGATCGAGATCCGGAAAGGGCTGCGTAAACGGAAATCCATAGACCTCTTTCGCGACGGCGAACTTGTTGCTGCAGTCCTGGGTCGACGAGGCATACATGCTTTTCGAGCCGATGCCGGTCATGAAGCCCTGCGCGAAAATCGGATGAAGGAGACTGAACCCCGCCGCTGTCCCCACGTACATTCCGATCGAGTCCGGCCCGTGGTCCCCACGAAGTTGTTGAACCTTCTGACCGATCTCTGCCAGAGCCTGTTCCCATGAGATGCGCTCGAAGCCGTCGCCGACGCGCTTCATCGGATACTCCAGCCGATCCGGCGATCCGAAGAGCTTGTGCTGCTTCAATCCCTTCACACAGGCGAAACCTTCGGTCTCGACGTGCGACTCATCGGGCCGGATTTGCGCGATCTGACCGGCGTCGTCGTACTCCACTTCGAGTCCGCAGAGCGATTCGCAGATTCGACAGAACGTGTGCGTCGTGCGGGCGGACGATTTGATTGGGTTCGGCGCGAGCGGTGCGGCCATCGTGTGGACTCCTTTTGCGATTCGCCGACCGTAGCCGGAGTTGATCCTCTGCGATGCGCGAAATCGGACCCGTCTGCCCAGCCAGTCGGGCGCTCTTCGCAGTCAAGAGGAGAGACTCTTCGGACCGGACTCCGAGGTTCGGGCCGAAATGGGAGCAATCCGGTTCTGGTGAGGTCACACAATGGGTAGCCCCCAAACATCCGGTATCACGCGCTAGCGTTTCCCCTTAGTCCCTGACCGTTGGAGAACGAGAACAATGACCGAGACCATCCACAAGCGAGTGACGATTATCGGAGCCGGAGCCGGTGGACTTTGCGCTGGAATCAAGCTTCGCGAGAAAGGCCAGGAGGACTTCCTGATCTTCGACCGCGAGCCGCGCGTCGGCGGAACCTGGCAGCGCAATACCTACCCCGGTCTCGAGTGCGATGTCGCGTCGCCCCTCTATTGTTATTCCTTCGCGCCCAATCCGGATTGGTCGGGGCCCTACCCGCCTCAACCGGAGATCCGCGAGTACCTCGAACGCGTCGCCCTCGAGAATGGCCTAGAGCCGCATCTCCGCCTCGGGACCGGCGTCGTTTCGGCGACCTGGGACGAGACCAGCGCGCGATGGACCCTTGCCCTCGACGACGGCCAGCAAGTCGTCTCGCAGTTCGTGATCAGCGCCGTTGGCATGTTTGGGCCGCCGGTCATCCCGGATATCCCCGGGCTCGACACCTTCGAGGGAACCCTCTTCCACTCCGCCCAGTGGAATCATGATCACAGCCTCGCCGGCGAGCGCGTGGCGGTTATCGGCAGCGCCGCGAGCGCTGTGCAGTTCGTGCCTGAGATCGCGCCGGAAACCGAACAGCTCCACGTGTTCCAGCGAACCCCCAATTGGGTGCCCCCAAAATTGAACGAGCCCTATACCGACGAGCAGAAGGAGATGTTTCGGAAGCAGCCCGAGCAATTGGCGCAGACGCGACAGGATCTCTTCAATGTGATCGAGACCGTGCTCAACTATCTCGAACCGAGCGGCCTACAAATGATGGAGGACGCGGCACGCGAAGCGTTCGCTGTCGTCGAAGACCCCGCCACCCGCGAGAAGCTAATCCCGGACCATCCGATGGGCGCGAAGCGGCCCCTAGCGTCGAGCAAGTATCTTCAGACCTTCAATCGACCCAACGTCGAACTGGTGACGAACCCGATCGGCGAGGTCACCCCGAACGAAGTCGTCACGACGGATGGAACGAAGCGCGAAGTCGACACGATCGTTCTCGCAACCGGCTATGAGACCCAGAAATACGTCAGCGTGATCGACGTCAAGGGACGTGACGGAGTTGCCATCAATGAAGCCTGGAAGAACGGGGCGGAGGCCTACTTCGGAGTGACCACCAGTGGGTTCCCCAATCTCTTCATGCTCTATGGGCCGAACACGAATGGCGGGAACTCGATCATCCTCATGCTCGAATTCCAGGTCGAGTACGCGCTTCGCCTGATCGAGGAAGCGGATGCCGCGAATGTCGACTGGCTGGATGTGCGGCGCCCCGTCATGGATGACTTCAACACAGCCCTTCAAGAAGAGCTTGAACAAGTCGCCGTATGGCAGAGCGGCGCGAACGACTATTACCGTGGTCCGTCGGGCAAGATCGTGACCCAGTGGCCCCGCAGCTTTGCGGTGTACAAGGAACAGGTCGAGAAGGATGGGCTCTCGTCTTTCGAAACGGGAACCGTTTAGTCGAACCCTCAGCGACATCCCAGCGTAAGAAGTCCACCTCTCACATGAGGACATATACGGACAGAAAGAATCTGCGTGGCGACTTCCCTCGATGACTATCCGCGAGTCTCACTCGCCCACCTCCCGACCCCGCTCGAACCGCTCCCGCGACTCAGCGAGGCACTCGGTGGACCCGAGATCTGGATCAAACGAGATGACTGCACCGGACTCGCAACCGGCGGCAACAAGGCGCGCAAACTCGAATTCCTTCTCGGAGCAGCGCTCGTCGACGAAGTCGACACGGTCATTACTGCGGGTGGCGTGCAGTCCAACCACGCGCGCCAAACTGCAGCCGCCGCGGCCCGACTCGGCTTTCGATGTCATCTCGTGCTTCCGCGCGTGGTGCCGCGAAGCGGACCCGACTACGAATTGAACGGAAACATCTTGCTCGACCGACTGCTCGGCGCGGAGGTTCACGTCGTCGAAGACGAACCCGCTGCGCTCGCGCGGATTCAGTCACTCGTCGCCGAGGAAGAAGCAGCCGGACGAAAAGTCGTCGTGCATCCGCCGGGCGGATCGACAGCCACTGGAGCACTCGGCTACGTCCAAGCCGCGCTTGAGCTCCGCTCACAGATGGACTCGGGCACACCTGATTTTTCGCGAGTCTATCTGGGAGTGGGAACCGGCGGGACGCTTGCAGGCCTCTCGATCGGCGCGGCACTCGCTGGGTGGGATGTTGAGCTCGTCGGCGTTTGCGTGTCGGGCGACGAGATAAAGCTCCGTCCGCCCACCGAAGCGCTCATGACGGAGCTGAGATCAATGCTGGCACCGCCGCATGACGATGCCCCGATTCGCTTCGAAGAGGCCTTCCTCGGCGACGGTTATGGCGTGCCCGCGGCCACGACACTCGAAGCCCTCAAGTTATGCGCAAGAACCGAGGGACTCCTGCTCGACCCCGTGTATACGGGCAAAGCGATGGCAGCGTTGATTGACCACGTCCGGTCCGGGACCGCCGGAACGGGTCCCCTCCTGTTTTGGCACACGGGTGGCTCCCCAGGCCTCTACGCGTACAGAGCGGAACTCGAAACAGCCATCGCCTAGCAACCCGGTCAGCGTCGCCCCACGGAGCAGCGCGCTCAAGCTGCAGGAACAGCCTACGGCGTGTACCAGATCGGCGACGTCCAGGCGCGCTCCCGGATCGTCGCTGGAACGTGCTTCGCGAGCGGCGCTCCGATTCGAAGCGCGTCGTGGGTGCTCCAACGACAGACGGGGTTCTCGAGAACGCGCGCATAGTAGACGGCGCGTCGCGCGGGATCGAAGCCCGGATCGGTCCAGGTCGTCGCCAGCGTCGTATCGCCGCCCTCGCCTTCAAGTGCACACGTAGTCAAGTCGACGCCCGTCCCGTTGTCGGGACATCGTCCCGTCTTCGCGTTCGGCGACGCGCCATCCGAACACACCACATCAAAAACTTCGGACCGCTCGACACCCTCTTCGACCCAGCCCTTCACGACCTGAATCTTGGCAAGTCGTGCACTCTCCGGATCGTGGCTCGCCCAGAGCAGAAAGCGCGGCGCCTTCCCTTCCGGTGCCGAATGCAGGTCGCCGCCCATCGGCACACCCTTTCGGTAGCCGAGCGAAACGGCATTGCGACGATCGTGGGCATCTTCCGGAAGATCGAATCCGCCAAAGAAGCGAACCTGAATCCGGGGACCACTCGTCGAAAAAGCTTCACGCCGAGCGAGCGCGTCGAAGATGCCTTCACGCGTATTCTCGGTCGCCCACACAGCGGCAAGCCCACCGGGACTGAATTTCGTTGGCCCCATGAAGCCCCAACCGCCATCCGGTGCCGCACCGGGCCGGCCAAGGGAGTCGAGATCGAAAGCGGAGAACCCGCCGGAGAGACGCTTGATCGGCTCGTCATCGGGTGAGCCCAACTGTCCGTGATAGTTGGCCTCGGCGACGGCACCGGGCGTTCCGAGATGGGAGTCTGTGCTGCCGATGAAACCAAGCTTATGCGGGTTGACGCCTCGCTCTTCTTCGATGCGAAGACCTCGGACAATCGTGTCTCGCACCATGTCGCTCGTCGTCGAGCAGCCGAGGCGCTCTCCCTCGCCGCAGTTCTTTACCCACTGTTCGAAATCACACTCTTCATCCGTCAATCCAAGACCGGGATGACACTCGGATGAGCCCTTTCCCTGGTAGATTTCGACGAGCGGCTCAAGCCGTGCACGCCGCTCAAGGATCTCTTGCGACCAGGGCGAGCCGTCGGAGTTGCGACCTTCCCAGAAGATCTGACTCGATGAAGCGTTCGAGTTATGCGGGATCGTGAGCGCACGACAGGGTTCCGCGCATTCCTCATCGAGCCACTTGTGCAGATCCTCGATCGTGCCGTCGTAGGAACTGAACGCGCGGTCCGGTGCCTCGCCCGTCCTGAAGATCACGTTTCGATGAACCTTGCTCGCCCCACCCGGCCCGATCATCACCGGCGAGTACTCGTACGCAACGAGGGCTGTGAATTCACCCGGACGATCTGCACGATCCGCAGCCTCGCGAAGGGTCTGCCAGGTATTCTTCGCAGCGTCGATACAGAGCCTTCCATCGTCGCCACAAGTCACGGGGTTCCGCTTCGCCCCTTCGACCGCCCAACCTCCAATCACGCGCCCCATCATCTCGGGATTATTCCCACCCCGCATCGCTTGACAGAGCGGCTTGTCATAGACCGGGGACTCCGGCTGCTTACAAAGCGCAAGATCACCGAAAGATTCGGCGTGGTCTGTGATTGCCACGAAATCGAGGGGCCGGGAGAGTGCCCACTCGGCACCATTCGAAAGGGTGATCGGATCGCCCTGGGCAAAGCGATAGGAAGTCGAGGGATGCTTGCGCGTCCCGTTCATCCAGGCGTCGGTCGAAAGCGCCGTATGGAGATGAAGCTCCCCGTAGTAGGCCTCGGTGTCGGGAGTGTCACCCCAACCATGGGCCGTACTGCTCAAGATCATCGAGACGGCGAGGCCGATCACGACAGGTGCGATTCGTAAATTCATATTCGACTCCGATGAGGTCAAGGCGCTCGCCATGGATTGCTCGAACGGCGGCTGAAGCAGGCTGCGAGCGGACGTTAGAGAGCGTGCGCGCTTGCGTCGAGCGCTTGTCGCGGGCCCGGCCTTGCGCCGCGGCCGATCCTCCGATTGGCTTCCGACAACGCAGCGATCAAGGCGGCCGCCCGCCCTCTACCTGGAGACTCGAAATGACCCCAGACCTCGTGTTCACGATCTGCAACACCGCGGTCATTCCCGCCTGGCTTCTACTTGCCGCAGCGCCCAAGGCAGCCTTCACCCAGCGCGTCGTACACAGCGCGCTGATTCCGATCACCCTGGGCTCCATCTACCTGACCGCTTTCGCGATCAACCCCGACACTCCGGAAGGCGCCAGTTTTTCGTCACTCCATGGCGTCATGCAACTCTTCACAGCGCCCTGGGCCGTCCTGGCCGGATGGATCCACTACCTCGCCTTCGACCTCTTCGTGGGAGCCTGGGAGGTTCGGGACGCCAGTCGCCGCGGCATCCCACACCTCATGGTCATCCCGTGCCTTGTCTTCACGCTGATGTTAGGCCCGATCGGGTTCGCGCTATACCTGCTTCTGCGCGGGCTGCGTGTCGGTGCCTGGAGACTCGACGAAGCGGTCTAGATCTACCGCTCGAGGGGGCGGAATACGTCTGGAGTCGACCCTCGGCATTGCCTAGAGTTCCTCCCCCAACTGGAAACAACCCAATACACCCGCAGGAGACGCACCGCGATGAGTGAAGACACGACCTCTCAGGGCCTCGGCACAATGGCCGTCCACGCCGGACAGGTTCCAGACCCGACCACGAACGCGCGCGCCGTCCCGATCTACGCCACGACTTCCTACGTGTTCGACGACACCCTGCATGCGGCGAACCTCTTCAACCTGAGCGAGCTTGGCAATATCTACAGCCGGCTCATGAACCCGACCAACGACGTCCTCGAGAAGCGTCTCGCAGCGATGGACGGCGGCGCGCTCGGACTCACCCTCGCGTCCGGTCAGGCCGCAATCACTGCCTCCCTGCTGACGATCTGCCACGCCGGCCAGAACTTCGTTTCCTCGACGAGCCTCTACGGCGGAACTTGGACGCTGTTCACGCAGACGTTCAAGAACATGGGCGTCGAAGTCCGCTTCTTCGATCCGAACAAGCCCGAAGAGATCAACGACCTCGTCGACGAGAACACACGCTGCGTCTATTTCGAGAGCATCGGCAATCCAAAGAACGATGTGCCGGATTTCAAGAAGATCACGGACATCGCGCACCAGCACGACCTTCCGGTCCTTTGCGACAACACGGTCATGACGCCGCTTCTGCTCCGCCCGATCGAGCACGGCGTCGACATCGTGATCTACTCGACCACGAAGTTCATCGGTGGACACGGCGTGCATATCGGCGGCGCGATCATCGATAGCGGGAATTTCCCGTGGGCCGACAATCCGGAGAAGTGGCCAGAGTTCTGTGGCCCCTCCCCCTCCTATCACGGAGCCGTGCTCGAAGAAGCGCTCCGTCCGATGGGCAACATCGCCTACCTCATGCATATCAGAACCCATTGGCTGCGGGACACGGGTGCGGCGATGAGCCCCTTCGCCGCTTTCCTGACGTTGCAGGGTCTGGAGACCCTGCACCTCCGCATGCCGCGACATTGTGAGAACGCGCAGAAAGTCGCGGAATTCCTTGAGGCGCATGAGTCGGTCGAATGGGTCAACTACCCGGGACTGCCAAGCCATACCCATCACGCGGCCGCCCAGGAATATCTCCCGAACGGCGCGGGAGCGATACTTGGCTTTGGCATTCGCGGTGGTGAGGAGGCGGGCAAGAAATTCATCGAGAACGTAAAGCTCGCCAGCCATCTCGCGAATATCGGCGACGCGAAGACCCTCGTGATTCATCCGGCCTCCACGACGCATTCTCAGCTGACCGCGGATGAGCAGGTCTCCACCGGTGTCAGCCCCGAGTACATTCGCGTCTCCGTCGGGATCGAGGATGCCGTGGATATCATCGCCGATCTCGACCAAGCCCTCCGCGCAAGCGGATGAGACGCGCCATGAGTCGCACGTAGTCATGAGCGAGTCGTCTTCCAGCGACGATCTTCGTTCCTCGGCTCCGCTCGCCTACGCGAAAACGTGGGTTTGCGAATCACCGCTCGAACTCGAAAACGGGGCGACACTCGAGCGTGTCGAGGTCTGCTTCGAGACCTGGGGAGAGCTGTCGGAGGACCGCGACAACGCGATCGTCATCTGCCACGCCCTCTCGGGTGATTCCCATGTCGCTCGACACGACGAAGCGGATGAGCCCGGATGGTGGGAGTTGCTTGTCGGCCCTGGGATGCCGATCGACACTTCACGCTATTTCGTGATCTGTTCGAACGTGCTCGGCGGCTGTCGAGGAACGACAGGCCCGGGATCTCGCAAGCCGGGATCCGATCGGCCCTTCGGAGCCTCGTTCCCGGTCATCACCGTTCGCGATATGGTCGAAGTTCAGCGCCGACTGCTCGATCACCTTCGAATCGACCGATTGCTGGCCGTCGTCGGAGGCTCCCTCGGCGGCCTACAGGTCCTCTCCTGGGCAACGGACCATCCCGATCGCGTGCAAACCGCCGTCGCGGTCGCCGCAGCACCGCGCCTGAGCAGTCAAGGCATCGCCTTCGACATCGTGGGCCGAAACGCCATTCGTCACGACCCTCGATTCGCGGACGGGCAGTACTACGACGATGAGACACCGGAGTCGGGTCTCGCAATCGCGCGCATGCTCGCGCATATCACGTACCTCTCCGACGAATCGATGAGAACCAAATTCGATCCGACGCGCCTCAAGCCGCGTGCAATCGATACCGAGTTCGAGAGCCTCTTCTCGGTCGGGTCGTATCTCGCCCACCAGGGCGATCGATTCGTTGAGCGCTTTGACGCGAACAGCTACATCACTTTGTCGACGGCAATGGATCTCTTCGACCTCGGCGAAACCGACGACGAACTCCGGAAAGCACTCGCACCTTCAAGCTGCCGATGGCTCTTTCTGAGCTTCTCGACGGATTGGCTCTACCCGCCCGCGGCCTCGCGACGACTTTGCGAAGCCCTCGTCTCCGAGGGCCGTGTCGCGAGCCACTGCGAGATCGAAAGTACAAGTGGCCACGACGCATTCCTGCTTGATGACGGCATGAGCGACGGCGCCCCAATTATCGGATCATTTATCGACGCGAGCGCCGGTCGCGCCCCCACCCTTCGCGTTCCGGATGACACGTTTGTTGCCGACGATTCGGCCCCGGGTGAGCCGACCAGCATCTTCTATGCCCAACGACTCGACTACGAAGTCATCCTGCGACTCGTTCCTGAAGACGCGAGCATCGTGGATCTCGGCTGCGGCAACGGAGAACTCCTCTCGATTCTGCGCGACCGGGGACATCACAAACTCCAGGGCGTCGAGCGGGACGCCGGTGAAGTCGCCGAAGCGATTTCCCGCGGACTCGACGTCTTGCACACAGATCTCAACGAAGGCATCGCCGCCATTCCTGACCGTGGCTTCGAAGTCGCGCTCTTGTCTCAAACGTTGCAGTCGATTGTCGACGTCGCGGGGGTCCTCGACGAGATCGTCCGGGTCGCAGACCGCGGCCTCGTGAGCTTCCCCAACTTCGCGCACGCCCCGCTCCGCGAGATGTTCATGCGTGAGGGACGCCTCCCGAAAGAGGAGGGCCCCTACGCACACGACTGGTACAACACGCCGAACCGCCGCTTCCCTTCGATTCTCGACTTCACCGAACTCTGCGAAGCCCGCGGTATTCGCATCGACGACGCGATCTATATCGATTCGGCGACGGGCACCGAGGTTGTCAATGAGCCCAACCTGAACGCCGACCTCGCCGTGTTCGCGATCAGCCGCTGATCGGACCGGCGTCTCCGCCTAACTCCGAAGAGCCCGGCCAAACCCACGAACATCTTCAATGAAGAACTCGGGGTTCTCGAACGCCGCGAAGTGCCCGCCGCTCGGCGCTTCGGTCCAATGTACAATGTTCTTGTATCGCCGATCGGCCCAGACGCGTGCGGTCTGCAGCATCTCGCCGGGATAGCGACAGTAGCCAACGGGAATTTCGACCGTGCCCTCCCAGGGATCGGCCGCATAGTTGCCCGCGCGCTTCGATTCACAGTAGAGACGCGAGGCGGAGTTCGCGGTCTCGGTCAGCCAGTAGAGCGCAACATTCGCGAGAACCTGATCCTTCGTGAAAGCGTCCTCAAGCGAGGCATCGCTCCACGACTCAAACTTCTCGAGCTGCCACGCGAGAACAGCCACCGGCGAATCATGCATGCCGTACGCCAGGGTCTGCGGCTTCGTCCCTTGAATCTCCATGTAACCGGTCCCGTCCGCAATCTCGCTCGTGGCACGTGTAAAGGCCGCCATCTCTGCTTCGGTCACACCCTCCCATGCACTGGGGTCCGTCATGTCCCCCGGCAACGCGAATAGCATGTTGAAGTGCGCTCCGATTAGCGGCTCGGCATGCGCCTCCGCCAGTCGCCGGGTGATGATCGCCCCCCAGTCGCCACCCTGGGCGATATAGCGGTCGTAGCCCAGCTGACGCATCAGGTCGGAGATCGCGGCAGCAGCGCGATTCACGTGAAAGCCATGAGTCCGCGTCGGTCCGGAGAAGCCATAGCCCGGGATGTGCGGACAAATCACGTGAAACGCGTCGTCAGCGGAGCCTCCGAACGAAACGGGGTCGCGGAGCGGTTCGATCACGTCCAGAAACTCAACCACGCTTCCTGGCCAACCGTGCGTGATGAGAAGCGGCGTCGCGTTCGGCTCCGGCGAGCGCGCATGAACGAAGTGGACCTGCTCGCCCTCCGTGGTCGCGATTCCCTGTTCGTACTGGTTGAAGCACGCTTCCACCGCACGCCAGTCGAACTCGTTCCGCCAGTAGTCGGCGTACGCTCGAACCGTCGAGAGGTCAGCACCATAGCCCCAGCCTGCCCCATCCAACTCGTCTGGCCAACGCACCCGATCGAGGCGCACCGCCAGATCTTTGAGTTCGGATTCGGGGATCGACGCGGTGAAGGGCTGGATGGACACGAAGGCTCCTGGTTCAATGGGTGTGATTGTAAGTTCAGTCCAAGACTGAGATGATAGGTCGTCCGAGAGTCTGGACGAGTCGTTCCGCATGGGACGGCGAGGGCTCGGAGCGCAAACGACCTTTCGCTCGATCGCCTCTACGCGGCGTGATGCTCGCGACGCGTGCTCGCCCGGTATGGCGACGCGTCCGGAGTCCACTGAATGATCTCGATCGGATGGCCGTCCGGATCGTGAACCACAAAGGCGATCGAGTTATCGAAGACGACGGGTTCACTCTGACACGGAATGCCCGATTCACTCAATACGCGGTAGGCCGTTCGTGCGTCCCTCACCTCGAATGACATCAAGGTCCGTTTCTCGACGAGGGGTTCGCGCCAGCTATGCCAGAAAAGTTGGACCACGGAGTTGCTGGCGACGAGCCCCCGAACGAGGCGGGATCGGGCCCCGGGCGTATCGGTCACCGCTTCGAACTCAGGCCCCTCGAGGTTTCGCTCGAGAACGACCTGCATCCCGAACGTTCGCGTGTAGAAGCCGAGCGCGATGTCCAAGTCCGCAACTTCAAGTGACACGTGAGATAGGCGTGAGAGACCCGCTTCTTCAAGTGCGAATTCAAAACTCATATTGATACGCTAACAGAAGAGAAGGTCCGAAGGGTCTTGCCTCAATCACCGCACGAGACCTCAGACCGGCGACGCGACACTCCTGCGAGCGCCGTAGCGGCAGCCAGGAGACCGACCCCAAACCCAGCCTCAGGCACAACCAGCGTACTTTCTATCTGCACCCCGCTCAACTGAGTCTCCGTCCCGACCGAGTCGGCGAAAAGATCCAGGTCTCCGCCATCCGCAATGGTTTCGACCTTCAGATAGGTCGACCCTTCGAGCGTGACGGGAAACGGAATCCCGGGCTTCCCGGGCAAGCTGTTGGTCACTAGACCGTTCGTCGAGAGCAGCCCGGTCTCTGCGGGGCCGGAAGCCATTGCGTAGTAGGTCACTCGATATGCGCCGACTTGCGGAAGCCCATCCACGAACAGCGCCCACCCAGTGGGATCCGCTGCCCAATCCGACATCAGATTACGCACGTCATCCCCCGCGATCGAGTACTCACTCAGTAAGGATGCAGTCAGTGTTGCCGACATCGCCGTGTTACCACCCATGAGGTCGACGAGCGGCGTATGACCGATCACGACCTGATTCCAGACTCCCGGCGCACCAGCGGCCCCGTAGCTCGGATCGGGAACGCCCCAGAATGATCCCACATCGAGATTTAGAAGAGGCTCGAACGTGTGCGGCTCCGCGAAAATCTGGAGGTCTTCGAGATCGACGCTTCCCGAGTTCCCCTCAAACGCAACATCCTGAAAATGTGCGCCCACCCAGGTCAACGAGTAGTCGTGGGCGAGTGTCATCGCGAGCGGCGGTGCTTCCACTGCGGGTTGCGATCCTGCCTGAATCGATGCCCTCACGGTCGCCGCCGCTCGATCCACCTCAAAGTCGACCGTGAAGGGTGCGCCGGTAAGCAGCTCTGCCACAACGGCCGGAGTCAGAAACGCGTCGGTCAACGTAAGGAACTCATCTGCCCCTGGCCCGACATGCTCTTCGCCCAGTCGAAACTCGACGCTCACAAACGTGCCAATCCGCCGTATGTCGAAGAACGCCGCAACAGTCGTGCCCCCCAAAACGACGTCGTCATCGAGCGCGAAGCGCATAAACAGATTCAGCCGCATCGTGCCATCGCCGACGACGCTCAGCCCCGAGTACTTCGCCCGAATCCCCACGTCTGAAGCCAGTGTCGAGATCGTCTCATGGTCGAAGTCGATCTCGATGCCGTCAAAGGAGTCCGCGATATCCACATCCTGTCGCACCGCGGTCGCAAGCAACGTCGGCGCCGGCGCCGACACGCCGCGATTGACCGCACCGCCTGCACCCAACGCGTCGAACTCGGGCGCAGTCGGAAAGCTCGACTCTCCATTGAAGTTCTCAGCGTACGCGATCGGTGAGTCGAAGGTGAGAGCGCTGGCAATCGGTACGTACGCGAATAGAAAACAGATCGCGACTGACGAAAAGTGATTGATCCACATCGAGACAGTCTCCTTACCAGAAGCGGTCTTCCGGCGGCGGCATTGATTTGTGCGAAGTAACGGATGAGGCGATATCCGTGAAACTCCGCGACGGGACTCAAGATTCCTCGATGACCGGCGCCTCCAGCAGATCGAAGATCCCCTCCTCCCGCAGTACTCTCATTCCGAGGCGCTGACTTGAGACACCGGAACGAACGACATAGTCGAAGCGCAAGCGGTCTTCGTGCTCTTCCGCCTCGAAGTAGCGATAGTCGACAGGAAGTCGCTCGCTAAATCTCTCGCGAAGCTCAATCAGGTGAGAGGACACCAAGAAGAGACAGTCTCGTTTCTTGGCGAATCCTTCGAGGATCGCGAGTGAGGCATCAAGCGCGTCCTTTACATTCGTCCCCTTGAAGGGCTCGTCCATCACAGCAACGACGCGGTATCCATCCGCCACCGCTTGTGCGACCGCCTTCACGCGGAGCGCTTCCGCGCGGAAATAACTCACACCACTATCGAGATCGTCGCTCGTTGAGATGGAGGTCAGGAGTCGCTCCACCGGAGCAAAACTAAAGTGCTTCGCAGGCACGCCCATACCGAGATGACCGAGATACAGCGCGGTTGCCGCCGCTCTCAGGTACGTCGTCTTCCCGGCCATATTCGGTCCTGTAAGGAAGAGCAGGCGACGTTCCTGTGTTAGGGACAGGGCGTTCGAAACCGGATCCGAGATAAACGGATGAAACAATCCGTCGCCTTCGATGTGAACCTCGCCCGATTGGATCGTTGGCAAGACGAATCCAGACCGTGACGTCACATTCGCCATTGCGACCAGGGCATCCAGTTCGTGAAGAAGATCCAGCAACCGTGTGATTGATTCCTTCTCGTGCAGCCGAAACGTCTGGTCGACGCGAAGTGTCTTCCAGACGCCCGCATTCTCATCCTCCGGGACGTCGGCCAGGCGCGGCCGCGTGAGCAGTGTTTCGATTTCGCGGATGAGCGGAGCAACCTCGCCGCCGAGAGAGCTCTCCTCGACTCCCCGAACGATCTGACGAAGCGACCGGATCAATCGGCTCGTAAACAACACCCCGCGTCGGATCTTGATGTAGAAATCATCGTCGTTGGTCTTCAGAGCGAACGCGCCCACGGCGAATGTAAGGGGATTCAGCTGCGTAAGGACCGGCATGAAGCCCTGGATGTACGTGCTCACGCTCTTGACTGCATACCGGCCGGGCAGATCTGAGAATACGGCGCGTTGAGACTGAATCGAGGCAATCGCCTGCTGAGTCCACCGGATTCGATCGACGCTCGCCCAAGGCGCTTCCATTCGGCGCCGCAACGCCTGCTCTCCCCCTTCGGTCCGACACAGATTGCAGAACTTGAAGAGGCTCAATGAGCCTGAATCTGCGCCGAATACCTTCAGGTCCTCACGCGTGTGTTCGTCCAAGACCAGCACATCGCCCGAGTCGAGGCCTCCACCGGTTGGCGGCCGATTCACTGCGTCCTCGGATTTGGGCCCAGCGCGCATCCGCGAGTTCTCTTTCTGAGTCAGACCTCGGCCCCTAACGTGGGACGCGCCGTCGGGCGCGCTTCTGATCGGTTGAAGACTCGCCTGTTCAGCGCGTTCAGGAAGTCTTCGTCACGAATCCGCTCGACTCCCGAAGGAGACTACACCAGCCCACACATCGCCCCTGTGGGTTCCTTCACACTTGTCGATCCTCGCCAACGATCATCGGTGCGGCGGCATTCCGCGCCCACCCTCTCCGCCTAGACCTTCTGTACCTCGAAGTAGAGAAGCGCGTGGTCGGAGAACTTGTCCGTCCAATCATCGCGCTGCGTATCCGTCGTCTTGTCGGTCCAACCACGCACATCGACGGGCTTCCCCGAGAATTGCTTGAACTGGAGATGGCTCGCTGCGACAACATGGTCGAGGTTTCCAATCGGATAGGACGAGCCGGATCCGGGCCACCAGGTCTGCTCGACCGACTTTTCGAGGACCTCCATGGAGACGCTGCTGGTTCCCATGCGCTTCTTCAGTCGCGCGATCTCTTCGTCCGCGGTCACGTCCTTCGGGCTATACGTCAGATTCATGCCCATCGTATTCAGATCTCCGAGGAACACGAAGTTCGCGCGCCCCGATCCACCGTTTGCCAGGTTCTGCTTGTCGAGCGCTTTGCGAAGCTTGATCGCGCGGTCCGTCATGTCGTCGCGAAGGCCAAACCCTTTCGGATCGCTCGCGCTCTTCAGGTGAAGGAACAATAAGGGATAGTCCTCGCCATCGATTTCAAGCGTAAGAAGCGCGCCCGGACGAAGGGCAGGAGAGCCCGACTTGAAGGTGACCTTCTGCGTAAAGAAACAGGAGATCGACTTCTTCACGCCGACAAGGATCTCCTGCGTCTGCGGCCCCTCGGTGATATGCCAGCTGTATCCGGGAACATGCTTCTTGAGTTCCGAGAAGACGAGACGCCCAACTACCTCATAGATCGCGATCACGTCCGCGTTCTGAGCCTTCACGAACTCAAGAATCGGTTTGATCGGCTTGTTCGGAGACGATGAATTCTTCGCAGTTTTTCCGAAGTGTTCGACGTTCCAGGACAGCACGCTGAATGCCTTAGCCATGGGACCCTCCTCTGATGACGTGTTGCTCTCTTCTGGAGTAGCAGCCAGCCGCCGGCTCTGGATGTAAACCACTTTATCTGTGGAAAATTGTGCCACCGGAGCACGCCCTCGTGGCCCCTCGCGGACGAAGATTCGCGACTAGACTGGGGGCTGGAGGAAATCTCGATGAGCGAAATCACACTTGAATCTCTGGCCGAGGAAGTTCGAGCCCTACGCAATCGTGTGCAGGAGCTCGAAGACAAAGAAGCGATCCATCGCCTCACACGCGAATACATGCAGGCCATGCACGACGCGCGCTGGGAAGATGCCGTCGCCTGCTTCGCGGAGGACGCGAGCTACGACCACGGGATCCTCGGCGAGCTGCGCTCAAAGAGTGACATCCGCCAGTTCTATCTCGAGTTCATGCCCGGCTTCGAAGAGGCCGGGGGGTGGGCCTTCGACATGCTCACCAACCCGACCGTCGAGGTCGACGGTGACAACGCGTACGGTCGCTGGTTTCTCCTCACCCTACTCATCGACCCCGATTCGCAGAAGCCTGCCTGGAGTATCGCGACCCTCGACTACGAGTACATCCGTGAAAAGGGAGAATGGAGGTTCCACAAGAATCACTGCATTCATGAGCACATGCTCTCGCCTTACGACAAGGGCTGGGGTGGCGAAGGCGGTTCGCGCGTCTCGGAGCAAACCGAAGCCGCTCCTCAGATCCACTTTGAGAAGCTTCGCTCGCAAGGCGGCAAGCAGAGTCCGGGAAGACGAACACGCTCGATTCGCGGTTGGACCGTGCCGACGCTGGAACCCAAAATGGGGTAGCGCTGCGCGCATTCCGACGAATGCGCGGTCCGCAACTTGCCGGCGCGCTTCCTCCCGCTTGCTGAACCGACTGTGCGTCACGCCACAACGCCTATGCGCTTCCGGTGACCTTCGCGAAAGTGATGCGCAAGAAATCAAGAGGGATCGAGACGACTCCGATAGAACTGTAACGGCCCGTGACGGGGTGGGCCGCGAGGTTCCCATGTTCAGCAAGAGCAATCCCTTGCGCGTACTCGCGTTTTCTGCCGTCGCCCTATTCGCACTCGCGTCCCCAGCCCAGGCCCTCGACTTCCAGGTCGACTTTCGAAGTTCGACCTATCAAGTCACCGCGGGCGACACCTTCTCATCTCTCCTCGCACAGCACCAGAGCGAGTCGATCATCCAGACGAACATCACCACAGGTCTCGAGAACGTCTCGACCACGGTCTATGGCAACGGCGTCTCGTCGAATTACAGCGTGCTCATGTCGACGACACTTCACGTGGGCATGGCCGGCGAGTACACGTTTCAGGTCGGGACGGACTGGGGCCGCGGGGGAGCCGCGGCTCTCTTGGACAATGCAACGGGCTTGCTGGTCCAAGAACGTGTGATCACCGACGACGTGTGGTGGGGATATAGTTGGAGCAATCCCGATGTCTTCACGACGACGTTCGATCTGCAGGCGGGTGACTCCTACACGCTGTCATGGCTCGGCTTCGAAGGATGTTGCGGGGGTTCGAGCACCTTACGCTTCTCCATCGACGGATCTGATTTCGTACCGCTGACGTCCTCCAATATCGAGCCACTCCTCGCCGTTCCGGAGCCCACGACGGCAACGCTCTTTGCACTCGGGCTTGTTGGACTTGCAGTGACGAGGCGAGAGTCCGGGGTCGTTTAGCAAGGCCAAAGGGATATCGATCGGACGAGACAAGCCCCCCGCACTAGCCATCAGTCTACTCCTCCGCCTATTGTTCAAGGCGGAGGTCCCATGTCCGTTCACTTCCCGCACCCCATCCCAACGAGCTGGTACGCTGTTGCGGAAAGTGCCGATCTCGCGCCCCGCCAGGTGCGAGCGCTCGAGTACTTCGGCCGGCAGCTCGTGCTCTTTCGAACGGAATCGGGAAAGGCACAGGTGCTCGATGCCTACTGCCCCCATCTCGGTGCCCACCTGGGCATCGGCGGCACGGTCGAAGGCGAGTCCCTGGCCTGCCCTTTCCATGGCTGGCGATTCAACAAGACCGGATCCTGTGTCGACGTCCCCTATGCCAAGCGCGTCCCGAACGGGGCTCGTGCGCGCCAGTATCCGACCCTCGAGCGGAATGGATTCGTCTGGGCCTGGTACGACCCGAATAACGCCGAGCCAAGTTTCGACGTCCCCATTCTTGAACAGGTCGACTCCCCCGATTGGGAAGAGTCGGCCCGACACACATGGCGGGTCGCGACACAGATTCAGGAGATGGGCGAGAATGGCGTCGACAGCGCGCACTTCCCCACTGTTCATGGCTCGATCGCCGTCCCCAACGCCGACGTCACGGAGAACGGGGCGCATCGCCGCGCCATCCAATACACCGAGGTCAACACGTCGAAAGGCGTGACCAAGAACACGATCGACGTGAACACTTTCGGCATGGGCTTCGGCTACACCCATTTCGTGAGCATCTGCGAAACGCTGAGCCTCAACCTGATGACGCCGATCGATGCCGAATCGACGGAGTTCAGCGTCGTCTTCCTTCAGCGCAGCGACGCGAAAGGAAGAGGCGTCGCGCAGGCGATCTGCCGCGACCTTGTGCAACAGGTCGGAGAGGACATCCCAATCTGGGAGAACAAGCTCTATCGAGAGAACCCCGTTCTTTGCGATGGAGACGGCCCGATCGCCGCCTATCGCCGTTGGTGCATGCAGTTCTACACAGAGGCGGCACGCGCTCACGACGCGGCTTGAGCACCGCGTCTGCTCCCAGATGCGGGACCGCGCTCTCGCGGGCTGGTCCCGCTCTACGAAGACTCTCGTCCCGTCCTAGGGTACGGCGCCGGCCCAACAAAGGGTCTCGGGAATGTTCCCGTATGCCACTGCTTGGCGGTTTCCCGGCGAATAATCTTCCAGTCGTCACCATCGCGCACGAGGTCATCCTGATAGCGAAGCCCGAGCACGAGATGCTCGAGGGGGCTGTCGTCCGCTTCCATGTGATACCCAACGACCCAACTCTCGACGAAGCCCTTGTCGCCATCGATCTCGACGTACTGATTGCCAACAAAATGCATGGACGCATCCCAGGCGTGGAGCGCCTCCTCCATGCCGTCGAGGTATTCGTCGAGTTGCCCGGACTCGGCCGTCCCCACGCAGACGCAGTCCGGATGGAACACGGTCCGCACGAGATCGAAATCGATCGAGTCAACGCCGTACGCATAACGCCGATAGAGATTCTTGATGACCTCGCGATCCCGCAGCCAGCGAACGGAGGCCTCGATATCGTCTGCCGGGGGTGGCGCGCACTCCCGAAACTTCATGATGCGTCGCTTCTCGTTTCGGATGTCTTTGTCAGTCATGATCTTCCCCTATTCCTTTTCGCTCATTTCTTCGCGAGGGCAAAGCACCTTCACGATCTGAACTTGAGTTCATCACGATTCGGTGCCTTCATCATCGCGTAGAGCTCTGCCGTCTCATAGGGCGTATTCACAACCAGCCTGCCCTCTCCGTCGACGTAGTAGTTGCGCTCAACCGAGTTTGTATCCTTGATGAATGCGAGCTCCGAACCGACCGCATCAAGATCCGCGTTGTAGGCCTCAAAGGCAACTTGCTTCACATCGACCTGCGTATGCCCCTCTTCGAACATCGTATCGAGGCACTGCGCGATATAGGCCGCCCAGATCTGGAACCACGAAGGAAGCGAAACACCTCCCGAGACCGGTTGCGAGTTGGGCCCGTACATCATGAAGAAATTCGGGAACTGCGGAACCATCATGCCCAGATACGCCTGCGGGCTCTTCTCGCCCCAGTAGTCCCGCAACCTCACCCCATCGCGGCCGTGGTATTCCGCCGGCCAGAGGAACTGATCAACCTCGAACCCCGTTGCCATCACGACCAGGTCGAGGTCGTGATGCTTCCCATCGGATGTCTCTATGCCCGTCGAGGTAAATCGTTTGATGCTCGACGTGACGAGATCCACATTGTCGCGCGTGAGTGCCTTGTACCAGCGGTTATCAACGACGGGCCGTCTCACCATCGGAGCGTAGTTGGGAATCAGATGCTCGAGCAGATCCGGCCGGTCACCAATCTGTTCCTTGATGTACCCAATCATGAATTCACGAAGCTCTTCGCTCTTTTGCGTAATGTGACCGCCCTGCTTCTCCCACTCGGGATCCGGAATGAGGAAGTCCTCATGCCAGGTCATTAGGCCGATGATCGACGTATAACGGCTCCAGTTCCAGTAGCCCGGAACATTGTCGAGGAGCCAGCGCACTTCGGGATGAACCGGCTGTCCGTAGTTGGGGCGCGGAGCGATCCATTGCGGGGTTCTCTGGAAGATGCTCAGGTGCGCCGCTTCATCGGCAACGGGCGCAACCAGTTGAACCCCCGTCGATCCATTGCCGATGACGGCGACGCGCCTCCCCGCGACTTCGAGATCGTGGGTCCATTCAGTGGGATGAACGATTTTCCCCTCGAAATCATCGATCCCGGGAACGTCCGGCCGCTTCTTTTTCGAAAAAACCCCTGCCGCACTCACGACGACGTTCACGTCCCGTTCAACTCGCTGCCCATCGGCACCCTTGAATGTCAGGTGCCAGGACGAGTCGTTCTCATCGAAGCGCGCGTCTTCAAGGTCATGGTCCAAGCAAATGTGGTCGCGTACGCCGTACTTGTCCACGATGAACTCGAGATAGGAACGCACCTCCTCGCCCCGTGCGAAGTACTCACTCCAGGGATACTCGTCGTCGAAGCTGAACTCGTAGGTGATGCTCAGTGTATCAACGCGGATGTCCGGGTACTTATGAATGCTCCACGTGCCGCCGATCTCGCTACGCCGATCGTAGAGTGTGTAGGGGATGCCGAGTCGGCCCAGCTGAACCGCCATCGAAATCCCAGCGGGACCCGCGCCAACAATGGCGACCTCAAAGCCTTCGGGAACCGGCGCGGCATTCGCCGAACGCTCGTGCTGAAAAGGGAACGGTGTAAACGCGAGAAAATCCCTTCGGATCTCGAAATGCTCATCCCGCGTCGGAACGCCTAACACGAGATCCATCAACTCGCGGAGTTCTTTGTCCGAGGGAACGCGTCGCTCAAGATGATCGACCCCGGCTTCGAGCAGCGCGGCGGCGCGATCGGTCAAACGTGCGCGGTCCGCCTCTCCGAGCGCCGCGACAGGGCCGAACTCGGCGAGCTCCGCGTCCCCGGTCGCCTGATAGAGCGCCACTCGAAGTGCAGCCAGGTCGCAGGCCTCAACCGCTCGACGGATAAAAGCTGAATCCACATTCTCGCTCATGGTCGTCCTCCTTGAAGGCGAGGGAATCGCCTCTAGGAGAGACATTGCCCGCTCTGGACCCTTCTCGTCTATTGCAATCGCAATAAATTCATAGCAATAGTAAGGTTCTCGGCATGCCCAGACGCGCCCTTTCCGCAACGCGAGCCGCCGACCTACTGAACTTCCTAGCAGCCCACCCGGACGAACCCCTCTCCTATTCGGAGCTATCGAGCCGTCTCGGCGTCAATCAGGCTTCGACCCATAACCTGCTGATGGCCCTGACTGAATGCGGCTATCTCAACCGCGACCCGAAGACCCGGACCTTCTCTCTCGGCGCTGCCCTCGTCGCGATCGGCGATGCAGCACTCCGCGAGAATCCGATCATCGACGAAACACGAGTCAAGATGGCGGCACTCGCCGAGGAACTCGACATGGGAGCGGTCGCGCTCGTGCGAGCCGGCGGGGACGCACTCTGCATCTCCCGAGCCGGGCCCCGGCGCGCTCAGATCGATCCCCCCGAAGTCGGCCAACGGATTCCCATCATCGCGCCCCTCGTCTCCGTGTTCGTCGCATGGTCGAGTGAGGAAGAAATCGACCAGTGGGTCCTCCGCGGAAGCACATCGGATCCCGAGCAAATGCGGGCGCGCGAAGTTCTCGAGCGGGTGCGTAATCGAGGGTATAGCGTCGCCCTCGAGGTTCCTGGGCGACGCCGACTCGGCGGACTCATCGCCGACCTTGCGGAGAATCCACACTCCGCCGAGCTCAAGCATCAGCTTCACACCACGATCAGCGAACTCGGACGCGCTGCCTATCAACTCCGCGAAGAAGACGGACAGAAGCAAAGCATCAGCACGATCACCGCACCGGTCTTCGACCGCCACGGAAACGTCAGCGCCGCCGTTTCACTTCAGGTCTTCGCACGCGCAATCGATGCGAAGGGCGTCTCGGCAATCGGCGATCGCCTCCTCGGTATGACCCAGTCGGTCTCCCGCAGGTAGCGAAGTGGGGCCGATTCGAGCCTCAAGCCTCGCGGCAAAACTGAGCGAGGCTGGCCGCTGTTTCGCGACTGATCTCCGGACAAGCCATCTGGAAGATCTCGGTCGCGTGAATCGTCCCCATCACCTGCCGGCACGTCGCCGAGACGCCCGCACGAAGCAGCGTCCGGTAGAACTCGATCCCCTCGTCGCGAAGCGGATCACACTCGTTCACACTGATCACGGTCGGAGGAAATCCGCGCACGTCCTCTTCCGTCGCAAATGAGGGCCAGGCGACGGGGTTCTTCCGCTCGAGTTCCTCGATGCCGTAGGCCATCGCGGGACGATTGTTATGCAGGTCGAGGAGCAGGCCATTATTCAGCGTTGACGAGGGATAGCGATCCTGCGGCCACTGCCCTGCGATATAGGGGCAGAGGGCGTAGAGACCTCGCACGAGCCCGAGGTCTCCATCCTGCTTGAGGCGCATACCGGTCGCGAGGGTCAGGTTGCCGCCGCCGCTTTCTCCGGACACGACCAGGTGGTTCGGATCGATTCCCAGCTTCGCCGCGTTCTTTGCGGCCCAGCGCACGCTCGACACGCAGTCGTTTAGTCCCGCCGGAAACGGTTCAACCTCGGGCGCAGACGACGGCATCAGACAGTTTCGGAAGTCGATCATCGCCACCGCGACGCCCTGCCCCGCGATCGTCCGAGCCCAGGCGCGGTAAATCCCTTCAAAGCACGAGTTAGTCTGCATGCCCCCGCCATGAAAATAGACCACCCCGGGCTGAGGCGTTGCGACATCGGGTCGTGTCAGCAGGACCTTGATGGTGTTGCCATCTGGATCGGAAACAAACTCGTGCGTCTCCGTGACAAGTCCTTTTGATGGAGCGATCTCTTCCGTATTCAGCGCGTCCATGTTGGCGCGCATCTGCGCAGCCGCAGCCCTGGCTTCGTCCGTATTCGCCTCGGCAATCAGCGTCTCCCGCCGGTCAACATTCTCTCGCGCCCGCGTTGGGAACGCGCCCATCGCCGCTTTCAGCCGGGGGTCGACTCGAGGATCCGCTTCCATTTTCGTCGGCACTGTCCCGCTCCCTCAAACCTTCGCTTCAAATTCGAGAACACCGCGCGCCAAGCGCCCAGCCTCCATGTCCTCGAACACTTCCGAAATCGCAGCCATCGGATAGACCTTCGTGATCAGCTCGTCGAGCATGAACTTCCCCGACAGGTAGAGCTCCGCGAAGCGCGGGATGTCTCGCTGCGGACGACTCGAGCCGTAGCGGCAGCCCAAGATCGACTTATCCAGGTAGAGCCCTTCCGGAAAGAACTCGATCCCTGTCCCGGAAGGCGTTACGCCGAGAATCACGAGACTCCCGCCCCAATCGAGATACGCGATCGCATCCTCGATGGCCTGCTTATGTCCCACACATTCAAAAACCCAATCAACGCCTCCGCCCGTCATGTCCTGAACAGCCTCGACGACGTTCCCCTCGCTCGCGTTCACAAAATGCGTCGCACCGAACTGTCGCGCCAGCGCTTCCTTCTCGGGATTCGCATCGACGGCCACGATCGGATGGGCCCCTAGAAGACGCAGAGCCTGGATTGCGTTAAGTCCAATTCCACCGACACCGACGACCGCTGCGCGATCCCCCGCTTCAACCTGCGCGCGATTCAAGACCGCACCGGCGCCCGTCAATACGCCACATCCGATCAGACAAGCGGACGCGAGCGGGATCTCCTTGGGGATCGGAACGGCTTGCGTCGCCTTGACCACCGTTCGCTCTGCGAAGGAGGAGATGTTCGCAAACGCATAGTGGGGTTCCCCATCCAACGTGAAGGGCGTGGGCCGATGACCGAACGTGCCGCGACACATCGTCGGCCGACCTCGATCGCAATGGGCGCAGGTCCCACAATTGCCAAGAGTGGAGAGCACTACGTGATCGCCCGCAGAGATGTTATGTACGCCCGGCCCCACCTCTTCGACGACACCCGCGCCTTCATGTCCGAGCACAACAGGGGTTTCGAACGGGATCGTTCCATTGATCACACTCAGGTCGCTTCGACATACGCCCGAGTTCGTGATTCGAACAGAGACTTCACCGGCACCGGGAGCACGAACCTCGAGCCCGTCGCGAACCCGCAGCTCATTTCCGTCAAAGACGATCCCCTTCATACAGTGATTCCCCTTGCCTATACGCGTCCGAATTCACCGGCGGAAGGCCTTGTTTACTTATTGTACCTGAAACGTATACTTCGACTATGCCGTCGGCCAGTGACAAATACCCCCCGCGCGACACCGCAGCCTACCGCCGCATCCTGGCGTCTGCCGAACTTTGCTTTGGCGAACTGGGGTTTCAGAAGACCTCGGTGGTCGAAATCGCGGCATCGGCGCAGGTCTCGAAGCCCCTCGTCTATCGCTACTTCGAGTCGAAAGAGCATCTCTACGAGGTCGTGATCAGCCGCCTCGTACAGGATTGGAACGAAGAACTCCTCGCCGAACTGTCCTTCGCTCACGATGATCCGAGCGCCGAGAACTCGGGCCGCGTCGCCGAAGCCCTCCGCCGGATGCATCGCGCTTCCCTCGACTACGCACGACGGAGCCCTCTGCTTCGCGGTCTCCTCGCGAAGGAGAGCCGACTCCTCCTCGCTTCCTACAGCGACATCGTGGAACGAACGAACGCGACGCTCAAGAGCCAGATCGGGCAATGCCTCGAGTGCGGAATTGAGTCGGGCGAGGTTCGGCTCGACCTTCCGATCGATGCGATGGCGGACGCGGTCACCGAGATCCACCTCGCTTACGTCGAGCGCATCGTGTCGGGAACGGAAAAGCCGAACGCTCAGCGCCTCTCACTCGACGCCTTTGAATGTCTGCTCTTCGGAGTCTGCGTACAACAAGAGACGCGGAAATCCCTTCCCACCCAACGACGGAAACGATCGCGATGAGCCCTTCTGATTCGGACACCAAGCCGGACTCGACCTCATTCCAGACCCTCGACCACGAGCTCGAGGCGATGCGCGAGAAGTATCGAATCGAACGCGATAAGCGGTTGCGCGCGGATGGCTCCGACCAGTTTCGCGAGCTGATCAGCGAGGGTGCGCATAACGACCTTGACCCCAATGTTGAACCTGGCTTCGAGCGAGCCGCTTTCGAAGAAGAGGTCGAAGTCGTCATTATTGGCGGCGGCTTCGGGGGGCTCCTCATGAGCGTCCGCCTTCAAGAAGTCGGCATTCAGGATTTTCGCATTATCGAGGCAGGCGGCGACTTCGGCGGTACTTGGTACTGGAATCGTTACCCCGGCGTCCAATGCGATGTCGAGTCCTATGTGTACATGCCTCTGCTTGAGGAACTCAACTACATCCCGACAGAGAAGTACGCACACGGCCCAGAGATCTTCGCCCATGCTCAGGCGATCGGTCGTCACTACAACCTCTACGAACACGCGACGTTTCAGACACAAGTGAGCGCCCTCGACTGGGATGAGGACGCGCAGCGATGGATCGTGCGAACGGATCGCGGGGATCGCATCCGAGCGCGCTTCGTATGCATGGCGAATGGCCCCTATTCGAAGCCAAAGCTGCCCGGTATTCGCGGCGTTCACGACTTCGAGGGCCATACCTTCCACACGAGTCGATGGGACTATGACTATACCGGGGGCGATACGACCGGCGGCCTAACGAAGCTTGCGGACAAACGCGTCGGCGTGATCGGAACAGGCGCCACCGCCATTCAAGCCGTGCCTCATCTGGGAAGAGATGCAGGGGAAGTCTTCGTCTTTCAACGGACGCCTTCGTCCGTCGATATCCGCGACAACGCGCCGACGGATCCCGGGTTCGCCGAAACCCTCGAGCCCGGCTGGCAGCAGAAGCGGATGAACAATTTCAACATCCTGATGGATGGCGGCGTACAGGAGGAGGACCTGGTCGGCGACCGATGGACGGAGCTCACCCTCGGTCTCCATGAAGCTCTCGCCAGTACGCCGAATCCCGAAGACCTCGCCCCGGAACACATCGCGCTGATCGCCGAGAAGGTCGACCTCGAGAAGATGGAGCGCGTGCGCGGGCGAATCGATGAAGTGATCGCGGATCCAGAGACGGCTGAAAAGCTCAAGCCCTGGTACCGCTACCTCTGTAAGCGCCCCTGCTTCCACGATGAATACCTGCCGACGTTCAATCGATCCAACGTGAACCTCATCGACACGGACGGGCGTGGAATCGACAAGATCACACCGCGCGGTGTCGTGGCCAACGGGCAGGAGTACGAACTCGACTGCCTTATTTTTGCGACGGGCTTCGACGTCAGTTCAAACTACACGCGCCGCGCCGGCTACGAAATCGTCGGGCGAGACGGACTGAAGCTGAGCGACAAGTGGGCTGAGCGATCCTCTACGTTTCAGAGCTTCTTTACGAGAGGCTTCCCCAACTGCTTCTTCATGATGGGATTCCAGGCCGGGCTGACTCCGAATATCCCCCACACGATCAACGAACAGAGCCAACACCTCGCGTACGTCATCCGCGAAGCACTGGATCGCGGCGCCACGACCGTTGAAGCAACCCAGCGTGCCGAGGACGGATGGTGCGCGACGATTGACCAGGGCAACGCGTTCCTTGAAATTCAAAGGAGCTGTACGCCGGGCTATTTCAACGATGAAGGCAAAGTCGGGGAAAGCGAGGGCTGGTTGGCGGGCTTCTATCCTGAAGGCTCCGAAGCCTTCTTCGCCCACCTTCGGGAGTGGCGAGCCAAGGGAGACCTCGAAGGCCTCGAAGTGTCTTCGGCGCAGGGCCAGAGTAAGGAGCCGAGCACGCGATGACCGAACTTAGCCGCGACGAATTGATGGAAGCAGCCCGAGCCGCAGCGGGACTCGACGATTTCGGAGACAGCGATTTCGAGGAAGGCCTCGATGTCCTCTTGAACGCCTACGCGAAGGATTCGGACCTCACCGAGATTGGCCAGCAACTCGTCCGGGATGAACTCGTTGGTGATCTCGTAGGACGCCTGCAGGTCGTTGAACGCTTGCGAAGTACACCCGACATCAGGTCATCGGAGCTTGAGCGGCCGATTTTCATTCTGGGTCTCCCGAGAACCGGCACCACAACGCTGCAACATCTCCTACAGCAGGACCCCGATAGCCAGGTACTCGAGTACTGGCTGGGCGTCGTGCCCCAACCTCGACCGCCGCGTGAAGAATGGGCGTCGCACCCCGACTATCAGCGCGTTGCCGAAGTTCTGCGACTCACGTACGAAGCAGATCCCAGTCTACGCGCGCTCCACGATGTCTCCGCCGATGGTGCTGGCGAATGTCGCTTCGTCTTTCGACATCTCTTCATGGATGACTCCTACGACCATACGGCCTACCTACCGAGCTATCGCGAATGGTTCGACGCACAGTCGATGGACCGGGTCTACCGATGGTACGGAGACGTTCTCAAGCTCGTTCAATTCCCGACGACGAATCGGCGTTGGGTCCTCAAGTACCCGCCTCATATGCGGTGCCTCCCGGAACTCTTCCGCGAGTTCCCCAATGCGTGTGTGATTCAGACCCATCGTGACCCCGCCCGAGTCGTGCCTTCTTACGCGAGTCTTCTCGCCCATTTCACGGCGGTCTACGAGAAAGAAGTAGATCCCCGACAGATTGGCGCCCTCGCCAGTCGTCTCTGGAGCGAGCGACTCGAGAAGGGGATTCAGGACCGAGCCGCACTCGGACGCGAATCCCAGTTCTTCGATATTCACTTCAGCGATGTACTGAACGACCCGGTCGGCTCCGTTCGCCAGGCCTTCGCGCAATTCGGCATGAGCCTCTCCGAGACGGCGATCCAACAGATGCAGGGCTGGATCGATTCGCATCAAGTCGGGCGACACGGTGCCCACACCTATACCGCGGGTGACTTCGGACTCGACCAGAAGGAACTGTCCGACCGTTTTGCGCCCTATCGTGAACGCTTCGACGTACCGGCTGAGTAGCCACTGCGTCTTCGTGGGAGAAATCAAAATGCTCGAAGGAAAAACCGTGGTCGTTGCCGGCGTCGGAACCGGCCTCGGTGGTCAGATCGGACGACTCGCCCATCGCGACGGGGCGAACGTTGTCCTCGCCGCACGCACGCAAGAGAATCTCAACGCAGTCGCCGACGGAATCTCCAAGGATCGCGACCGCATCGAAACGGTTCAGGTGGACATCACGGACGAAGCCCAATGTCTGCGGCTCGCTGAAGCCGCGAACGATCGTTTCGGCGGGATTGACGGCGCGGTTCAGGTCGCCGCACGCGATCGCATTTTCGGCGGACTCGGAGAGGTCACGCGCGAAGAGTGGATGGAGGCCTACGAGCTGGGCGTGATCGGCTCCGCACAACTCGTGAAGGCAGTCACGCCGTCGATGAAGTCTCGCGGCGGCGGATCCGTGGTCTTCATCGGATCCCAATCGAGTTTTATCCCACTCGTCCCGCAGATCGCCTACGCCTCCGCGAAGGCCGCTTTGAGCACGGCCATGTACTTCATGGCAAAGGAGCTCGGCCCGGACAACATCCGCGTCAACACCGTCGTCGCGACCTATATGTGGGGCCCGCCCATGGAGAACTACGTAAAGGAATCCTCCGAGGCGCGGGGGATCAGCGAAGAGGAAGTCGTTGCCGAGATCACCTGCACGATGCCCCTCGGCCGAATTCCGAAAGACGAAGAGGTGGCTGAAGCGGTCCTTTTCTTCATGTCCGATCGCGCAGCATCGATTACAGGGCAGCATCTCCTCGTCAACTCCGGCCTGCAGATGCGCTAACGGACGGCCTCCCCGATCGACGAAGGGCGACTATGCTCTTCCAGATCAAATCCGGCGCGTGCGTAGCGCGCCCAGGACAAATCCAGCAGGAGCAGATTCATGGCGGCACAAATGATGGACGCAACGACACACGATCTCGATTGGGTCATCGACTGCGACACCCACATTTCGGAACCGCCCGATCTATTCACAAGCCGTCTGCCGAGCAAGTGGCACGATGCCGCCCCCAAGATCGTCTTCAACGAACAAACCGGTTTCGAAAACTGGGTCATCGGAACACAGCAGCAAGCGGGCATCCCCGTCGGCCATACCGCCGTCGCGGGCTGGCCCGAGCCCTTCCCTGCCGCGCCGTCCGGCTTCGCCGAGATCCCCGAGGCGGCCCACGATCCTCACGCGCGCCTTGCGTACATGGACTCGCTCAAGATCTGGGCGATGGCGCTCTACCCCAACGTCAGTGGCTTCGGTTCTCAGGCTTTCTTGAACCTGGACAGCCCTGAACTCATGCTGGCATGCGTTCGGGCCTACAACGATTTCCTAACCGATTGGTGTGAACCCGGACCGGATCGCTTCATTCCGATTTCTTCGATGCCCTTCTGGGACGTCCCCGCTTGTATCAAGGAGATCGAGTACTGCGCCAAGGCGGGCCACAAAGGCGTGCTCTTCACGGGCGCACCCCAAGACCACGGTCAGCCCGCCCTCGCAAGCCCGCATTGGGACCCGCTCTGGGCCTGCGCCCAGGACCACGACCTCCCCATTAGTTTCCACATTGGCTCGGGGGAGTTCACAAACTCCGACTGGACGCCCGAACGGCTCGCGCTCTACGGTCCCGGCGGCATCAATGCCCAAACCTCGATCGGCCTCTTCCTCGAAAACGGGCGCCAGATCGTCGACCTGCTCTTTTCGGGCGTCCTCCCGCGATTCCCCGATCTCAAATTCGTCTCTGTTGAGAGCGGGATCGGTTTCCTCCCCTTCTTGCTCGAAGCAGCGGATCACACGTTCTCTTACGGACAACTCCAAAGAGATCGTCCCGAGTTCAAGCTCAAGCCCAGCGAGTATTTCCATCGCCAGGTCTACGGCTGCTATTGGTTCGAGGAATACGCTCCCGCTGAGATGCTCGACAAGCTCCCCGTCGACAACATTCTCTTCGAGACGGACTACCCGCATCCAGTCTGTCTCTTTGGCGACGTTCGGGAGAAGATCGAAGCGGGACTAGGCAAGGCTGATCCCGCCAACCGCCGAAAACTTCTCTTCGACAATGCGGCGAAGCTCTACAAGATCGATGGGCCCAAGGATTAGTCGAAGCGTTGCACCGACCGGTCGATCAGGCGCTCAATCGATCGGGTGAGGCTTCACCATCACGTCTCGGCCTCTTCCTCTACATCCGCCGCGAAGCTGAGATCCATCAACTGCGTCGGTCGCAAGTTCTTCTGCGCCGTCAGCATACTCCCACGTAACCCGGGGTAGCGGCTGTCGAGATCCGCAATCAACGCCTTCATTTCTGCTCGGCGTGCCGTCTCTTGCGAACCACAGAGGTTGCAAGGGATCACCGGGATCTCGAGAGCGCTCGCATAACGAGTCAGTTCGGCCTCCCCGACTTCCGCCATCGGGCGAATCACCGTATTCCGCCCGTCATCCGATTCCAGCCTGGCAGGCATGCTCCCGAGCACTCCCGAAAAGAACAGGTTCAGTAGAAGCGTCTCGTTCAAGTCCTCGCGATGGTGGCCGAGGGCGATCTTCGTAAAGCCCTCCGCGTGCGCGAGGCTGTAGAGCGCGCCGCGCCGCAGTCGTGAGCAGAGCCCGCAGAAGCTCTTGCCGGGTGCGGTCCGAGATACGACGACGGAGTACGTGTCCTGCTCGATGATCCGGAGCTTGAAGCCCTGGTCCAAGAGCCAGTTCGAATAGCGCTCAGCGTCGAATCCCGGCTGCTTCTGGTCGAGCATGATGGGCTCGAGTTCGAAGTCATACGGCGCGCGCCGCCTGATCTGCTCCAGCTGCAGGAGCATGATCGTCGAGTCTTTCCCGCCGGAGACCGCAACCATCACGCGATCCCCCTGCTCGAGCAGGTTGTACTCGGCAATCGTGCCGACCATGGTCTTGCGAATTTTCTCGTCGAGCGGGTCCATTATTTCCCTTCGGCAGGATTCAACGAATCGAAGGCACGTTAGTCGTGATGCGGGAAGCACCGCTCATGGGGCAGCGTTCGCTGCTCCCCAAGACCAGAGTTCGGATTGGAGCAGCGCACCCCACGACCGATTATAGGGGTGCACGAGCTGAGTCGGCCCATCTTCGCGTACGAGGGGGAAGCCCTGGTTCGCCCAAGCGAAAATCGACCCGTCGAGGTTTAAGACACCCTCGAAGCCCTGGTCTGTCAGCTCTTCGGCTAGCCTGGCGGACCGCACGCCCACGGAGCAATAAACAACGATCGGCCGAGGGCTCTGACTCGATAACAATGAACTCAGGTGCTCAGCGACCTCCGACGGAGACTCCACGAGGATCGCGCCCGGAAGACGACTGACGTCGAACTCCGCCCTCTCTCGAGCATCGAGCAAGATGGGAGAGCGCTCCACGTCATTGAGCATCTCTTTCAGCTGCGCCGGCGACACGCTCTCGACGTTGGGGTGCTGTTTGCGGATGTAGTCGCGGATCGAATCCCATTCGGGATCGGGGCCCCAAAAGGAAAAACCAACGAGAAGCGTTGCTGGGAGCAGAACGCGAAGGCCAAGATGAATCATTCTACGCACGCTGACAACGATACATGACACCCGCGATGAATGATGTCCCACGCGGGTCTTCTAGGCGATCGATCAGTTCGTGCGCCGTCTCATCGAAAATCCGGCGACGCCGATGCCAGCTCCAAAGAGCAGGGCCGACGCAGGCTCAGGAATGGCGTTGATCAGGGTTCCTGAGACGATGGCGCGCCGGTCAATCACGAGTTCGCCCGTCGTGTCGCTGATCCGTTGGCGTGTTTCGAAACTCGTCGACAGGACTTCGATCGGATTGGAATTTCCTACGGAGATGTCGTTCGTGAGTTCGGCGCTGAAATTCAATCGCAGGAGCCCCAAATCCAGCCCATTGAGCGTATACGCAAACTGGGCTTGTGCCGGCCCCACGCTCATTCCGGATTGAACAACGGTCGGGTGAGGCCCGGGGACTGAATAGAGCAGAACGAATGGAAAGGTCGCCGAGGGATACGTCGCGATTCCGTCGCTGTCGAAATGCGAGTCTTGATTCTCCGCGAGGAAAAAATCGCCGTTCACACCGACTTCCGAATCGAACGTGAATTGCGCATCGAGAGCGGCGCCATCATCGAAAGTCGCCGTCAGAAACCACGTCATCGGCGCCGCGGCGACAGGGGGTGCGATAGCGAACGCGGCAACGATCACGAGAAGTATGACGATTGAACGGCTGCGCACTGAATCATCCTTTTACTACGTTAAGCATCCAACCTATCAGCACGAGCGGACGAGTGTCAACGCGAACCTTGGCTCGCCCCAGTTAGGTCGGCCTCAGTCTGCGAGCGCCGCTACTCACGCCTCCGCGATCACAACCGTCGGCGGCGCCGCCATGATGTACTCCGTCGCAGACGGGTCGAGGAAATAGACCAGGTCTGGCTCGATCTCGCGCTCGACGGCCTCGACCGTGAGCGATTCAAGGAATGAGTCGAAGGACTCGAACCACTGCTCCGTGACGCCATCGAAGCGCGCGCCGGGCATCTCGATCCCGTGGTTCTGGTCGTAGGCCAGAATGGGCCCGTTCAGTTCGGGGATGTTCTGAAACAATCCCCCGTGATGATTGAGCCAGTGCTCATGGAACGTCGCCAGATCGAGGGCCTTCTCATGGCGAAGAATGCAGAGCATCTTCGCTCCCGCATCGACGCGTTCCGGCTTGTCGACGATGACATTTGGGTCGTGGGTGATCACGACGAGCTGAGCTTCGTCTCGAAACTGCTTCCCGTCCGCGGCATGTGCGCCAAAAGCGGGCTCGGCTTGCATCGCTTCGAAGTCCGCAATCGAGTCGAACCACATCACCGCAACGCCGTCCCAGCCGGGTCCTGAGCCTTCGGGACGCAGGCGATCACGGTCGTAGTCCTCGGCCAGGCGGTGGTTCAACTCGTAGCGTCGGACATGCCGGCGCAAGGTCGGCTCGTCCGCGACCTGACGGGCGTGCACCCCCTCCCAGTACTGCCGGAACTCCTCAATCGTCACGCCTTCATTTCGACGACTGAACGCGAACAGTTTGACTCCCATAGCGCCTCCTCTGCCGGGCCCAATACAAGGACGGGCCCATCAAGTATCTGAAAATACTACACAAAATTAGTTTCCTAGATAATTTCCTAGGAAAGTAATAGACTCCTCCCATGGCAACACAACAAGCGACGGAATGGCTGAGTCAGATCGAGGAGTACTGGCAAGAGGAGCACCCCGAGCGGGAGTTCTCGCGCGTACGCGCTCTGCTCAGCCTCGGACGCCTCTCCTTCCAGATGCCCGCCTACCAGAAACGTGCGCTCGAGCCCTTCAAGCTCTCGCCGAGTGACTACAGCATCCTCGGCGCACTTCGGCGCGCGGGCGGTACGCGGACGCTCGTACCGGGTGACCTCTACAGTGCATTGCAATGCACGCCCGGCGGACTCACGAAGATGATCGCCCGCCTTGAACGGCAGGGCCTCGTCAAGCGCCTAACAGACACGGCGGACGGACGACGCGCCCGCATCCGGCTTACCCCCAAAGGCGCCGAGATTGAACGCAAGGCGGGGTCCGAATATCTCGACAGCGCTGACCGCCTGCTCTCGAAGCTCTCTGCGGAGGACCTCGATCAAATCGATGCTGCGCTCACGCTTCTGATGGATTGCTTTGAAGGGGAACAAGCTTGAGTGTTCAAGGAGAACAGCCGTGAGCGGTGAAGGAGAACAGACCATGAATTTCGATCTACTGATCACGAACGGCTTCGTCATCGACGGAACTGGGCTGCCGCGGCGGCGTGCCGACGTCGCCATCCGCGACGGCCGAATCGTCGGGATCGGGCACTACGATGAGGCACTAGCCGACCGCGTCCTCGACGCCAAGGGGCGCATCGTCGCTCCGGGCATCGTGGATCCCCACACCCACTACGACCCTCAGCTCACCTTTGAGCCCTATGGGACTTCGTCTTGCTTCCACGGCGTGACGACCGTCCTGACGGGCAACTGCGGATTCTCGATCGCTCCGGCAAAGGAGATCGATCGCGAGTTCATCACGCAGATCTTCGCTCGCGTCGAAGACATGTCGCCAGGCTCCCTTGCTGCGATCCCGTGGTCCTTCGAGTCCTTCCCTGAGTTCATGGCGAGCCGAGAAGGTCAACTCGGAATCAACGCCGCCTTCTACGTCGGACATTGCAACCTGCGCCGCTGGGTGATGGGCGAAGACTGCACAGAGCGCGAAGCGACCGAGGCAGAGATTGACGCCATGCGCGAGATGGTGCGTGAAGCGATGGACGCCGGTGCCGCGGGACTCTCTTCGACCCATGCTCCGACCCATCTCGATGCTGCGGATCGTCCCGTGCCGAGCCGACTCGCGTCGAAAGCCGAACTCGATGCGTTGGTAACCGAAGTTGGCCGCGCCAACCGCGGCTCGATCTCCTACCTCCCCTACAGCTCGATCGGCGGCCTCGACGAGGAGGACGGTGATTTCTTGATCGACCTCGCCCTGAACAGTCGACTCCCGATCATCATCCAGGGGCTCGGCGCGCGCAGCAAGGTCGATGCGCCGACGGCGACCTGGGACAATACGAAGGAGTATCTCGACAAGGCACGAAGCGCCGGCGCGGGGGTCTACTCCATGCTCATGTCGCGCCCTTTCAATCGCCGCTTCAGCTTGAAGGAAGGAACGAGCCTCTTCGATGGCGTACCGGCGTTCGCGAGACTCTTTGCGGAGGCAAGCACCGTCGAGGAACGAACGGCGATGCTCAACGACGCGGCCTACCGTGACGAAATCCGGCACTCGGTCGAGAACCCGAATCGCGATCCCGACAAGGGCTCGACGCTTCCGCCGCCCCATCTCAATATGGTCTACATCTACGAAGCGGCGTCGCCCGAGAATCAGAAGTACATGGGGCGATCGATGGCGGAGCTCGCCGCAGATCGCGACATGGCTCCAATGGATCTCATGGTCGAGATCGCGCTCGCAGAGGATCTCTCGGTCGAGTTCATCTGGCGGACGGAGAGCGATGCTTGGCGGGACGGCACGCTGCTGGCTTCGCAGCATCCGCACATGATCATCGGGACCTCCGATGGCGGTGCTCACCTGGGCCGCGACGACGGATCCGAGTGGAGTTCCTACTTCTATCGCTACTGGGTCCGTGAATGGGGCGCGTGGGACCTTGAAGAGGCGGTCCGGCAGATGACCCAACAACCCGCGGCCCTCCTCGGGCTCAATGACCGCGGCATGCTCCTCCCCAACTATGCAGCAGACATCATGATCTTTGATCCGGACGAGATCGGTCCCGGCACAAAGGAGTTCGTGAATGACTTTCCGAACGGAGAGGGTCGCTGGTGCAGCAAACCGGTCGGCGTGTACGCAACCCTCGTAAACGGGGTCCCCATTGTGATCGACGGCGAACTCGTCGACGACTGCGGACTCCCCGGACAGATCGTCCGCCCCGGTTGATGCACGGCCCCATACGCCTAACGATGCAAGGAGAACAACATGAGTGACGTCACTCCTCAGGAACACGAACTCCCGGACATTATTTCCGTCGATGATCACGTGATGGAGCCAAAGACGCTCTGGCAGCAGCAGCTTCCTCCGAGCATGCGCGACCGCGGGCCCCGCGTCTCACGCGAGAAGGTGAAGCTCGACTTCGCGGGGGGCCACTACGGCTTCGAGCGAAATGTCGAAGATGGCGATTGGTGCGACGTTTGGCTCTTTGAAGACCTCGCCACGCCGACAGGTCTTCTGCATGGCCCGGCCGGCCTTCCGAAAAAAGAGCAGCGGAACATCCCGGCGGTCTACGAGGACCTTCGCAAGGGCACCTACGATCAGGCCGCGCGACTCGAGGATATGACCCTCAATCACGTCGAGGCCGCCATCAATTACCCGAACATCTTCCCGCGCTTCGCCGGCCAGGGTTTCGCCGAACGGGATGACAAAGAACTCGCCCTCGCCTGCCTCCAGATCTACAACGATTGGATGATCGATGATTGGTGCGGCGGTGCTGGTAAGGGACGGTTGATCCCGCTCACCCTTGTCCCGCTCTGGGATCCGAACCTCGCTGCGGAAGAAGTCCGCCGATGTGCGGCCAAGGGCAGCTACGCGATCGCGTTCAGCGAGAACCCCTCGAAGCTTGGCTTTGCCACGCTCTACTCCGGTGACTGGGACGTTCTCTGGCAGGCCTGCGAAGAGACCGACACAACGGTCTCTATGCACATTGGCTCGTCTTCCTCGATGCCGACGACGTCCCCAGACGCGCCCCTGGCAACCAGCATGTCACTTTACGCGCATAACGCGCAGGCGTCGCTCGCGGACTGGATCTTCTCGAAATCGCTGTCGCGCTTCCCGAAGCTCAAGATTGCTTTCGCCGAGAGCCAGGCCGGCTGGATGCCCTTCCAGCTTGAGCGCATGGACGCGGTTTGGCGAGACGGTGTCGGCGGCGTCGAGTTTCCGGTCGCGCCGAGCGAGCAGGTCAAGGGGCGGGTTTGGTCCTGCGTTTTCGATGACCTAACGGGCCTTAAGAATCGCCATGAGATGGGGACGGAGATGATCGTCTTCGAGACGGACTATCCCCATTCAGACGGCACGTTCCCGCACTCTCGCAAGGTAGCCCATGAGCTCTTTGCTCAAGCCGGGATGAACGCAGAGGAATGCAAGATGGTGCTGCGAACGAACGCAATCACCTGCTACGGCCTCCAGCGCTTCGGCATCCACGAGTAGAAAGCGAACGACATGAGCTACGGAAGATTCGACGACAGCCGAGATGACGAAGGGAACCGGGACTTCATCAAGATCACGAAGCCGCGCCCCGGCACGACGCTGATCACCATGGACCGCCCCGAGCGGATGAACTCGATGGCCTTCGAACAGGTCATCCCCCTTCATGCTGCACTCGAGGAAGTCGCCCACGACAATGAGACCGGCGTCGTGGTGCTGACGGGCTCGGGGAATGGGTTCTGCTCCGGCGCTGACACCCGCCATTCTGCGCCCCCGCCGAATATCAGCGGCCTCACGCTGACGCGAATCGCGACACGGTCGATGTCGATCCTGGCGGATCTCGTCCCCGCGATGCGGCGTATGCCCCAGCCGGTCATCGCCGCGATCAATGGCGCGGCGATCGGAGGCGGCATGTGCCTCTCGCTGGGCGCGGACGTTCGAATCGCGGGTGAGTCGGCCTACTTCCGTGCCGCAGGGATCAACAACGGTCTCACGGCGCCGGAACTCGGACTCTCTTTCCTGCTGCCCCGAGCGATCGGATCTTCGCGCGCCTTCGAGATCATGCTCTCCGGCCGCGATGTCTCGGCGTCGGAAGCGGCCGAAATCGGAATGGTCTCGCGCTGCGTCCCGGACGCACAGCTGCTCGACGAGGCCCTAAACCTGGCCGACCAGATCAATGGGTGGAGCACAAACGGCGTGCAGCTCACGAAGCGCATCATGTGGGCGGGGCTTGAGTCGGGTAGCCTTGCGAATGCAGTCGAACTCGAGAGCCACACGCAGCTCTACGCGAGACTCACAACGAAGAATTTCGAAGAAGCCGTGGCCGCCCGCAAGGAAGGCCGCGCACCCGCCTTTGAAGACTGAGACGAGCTCACTGCTCGCCTCGATGACTTGAACGTTGGCCTTGGCCGCACGGATCGAACAAAGGAAGAAGCACACTATGTCTGAGTTGGAAGTTCGAAAGATTCCGTGGGATTTCGAGGGAATTCCATTCCTCTGGAATCCGGAGGAACCGCGGTTCGCTGTCCTGATGAATCAGATCACCTTCGTGATCATCGCCTTCGAGCGATACATCTGTAAGGCGATGCGCGCCGCCGAGTCGCGCATCACCGACGATGAAGTCCTGAAAGAGGCTCGCCTCTTCTGCGAACAGGAAGCGATTCATTCCGTCGCGCACCAGAAGCACGCCAAGGCCCTGCTCAAGCAGTATCCGGGTCTTCAGTCGGTGCTCGACAAGTCGCAGGCAAGCTACGACGAGCTCTTCGAAACGCAGCCGCTTGAGTTTCACCTGGCGTACGCCGGTGGCCTCGAGGCGATTTTCACCCCTTTCTTCAAGATGATCCTCGACAACCGCGAGGTCCTCTTCAAGGGCGGAGACTCGCGGCTTGCCTCCATGCTCCTCTGGCATTTCTGCGAGGAGATCGAACATCGAAGCTCCGCGCTCATCGTCTACAACCACGTCGTCGGCGACTACTGGTACCGCTTCAAGAATACGCGCGGCTTTCAGAAGCACGCGGGCGGATTGTTTGCGATGGCCATCGAAGAGTTCAAGGCCCACGTTCCCGACGTGCCCCATAGCGCCTACGCAGGCGACCCCTTCGTCAACGTGCCGCGCAAAGCAACCATGCGATCGGCGTTCGGAATCCTGAGTTCTCAGACCCCGTGGCACAACCCAGCACACCAGCCACTCCCACAGTTCTATGACGAATGGCTCGGTCTCTGGCGGTCCGGCGACGACGTCACGGAAATCTACGGCCAAGCGCCGATCATCCAGGAGGCCTCATGAATCCCTTCGACGTTGCCCGCTCGAATGCGACGCCTGATGCCCAGGCCAACATCGACCTGATCGAGGCCTTCTTCAAGACGCTCGAAGCCATGGACTTCGAAGCCACCGGTCAGTTCTTCACCGAAGACGGCGTCTATTGCGACGAACCCGCCCACGAGATGAACGCGACGGGCCCAGCTGGTGTAACGAAGAAGCTCGCGACATCGATCACCGGCCTCAACGCCTTCATCATGGGCGTCGACACCGTCGTGGGCAACGCCCAGGTTGTCACGACACGGCGAACCGAAGAGTGGCACTTCTCTACTGGCGAAGTCGCGAAGCTCCCGGTTCTCTGCATGCACGAGATCGAAGGCGGAAAGATCAAGCGATGGCACGAGTTCTGGAACATGCCGAGTTTGATCACGCAGATGCCCCCGAGCTGGATCGAAGAACGAGCTCGGCAGAACGCATAACCCACTGGGTGCGAACCCCGAGGAGAACGACCCCATGAAGGGCTTTGAAGTCAAACCGCTCGAAAGTATCGGCGCCGAGATTGCCGGCTTGGATCCCAACGCACTCACGGACGAAGTCCGGCGCGACCTTTACGCGACCTGGATGGAGTATGGAGTTCTGCTTTTCCGTGAAGGCGCGGCCGATGCAGAGACGCATCTCAACCTGGCCAAGGTCTTCGGAGATCTAGAGATTCATCCCGTGAAGTCCCTTCTCGTCGAGGGGCAGGAAGAGTTGATCTGGCTCGGCGGAACCGGGAAGAATTCAGGTGGAGCCCGAGTGATCGATGGAGACGTTCGGCTCGGCCATACGTATTGGCATCAGGATACGGCCTACACGCCGAATATCTGCAAGGGCTCCATGTTGCGGATGATCACGCCGTCGAAGCGCGCGGGCAGCACGCTTTGGGCCGACACGTCGAAGGCCTATGACGCCCTCCCCCGAGAGCTTGCGGAACGGATCGCGTCGCTCGAGACGCTCCAGTGCTATTCGGACCTCGCTCGACAATCCTGGGGGATGCCCGGTCACGAAGTGCGACAAGCCACCGCGGATGAAGGACCACCGAGCGAAGTTGAAGTCCCGGACTTCCCCTATGTCGCGCACCCGATGGTCGTGACCCATCCAGAGAACGGACGGAAGGCACTGCTTCTCAGCCCACTCGGCTATCTGACCGTCATCGGCCTTCCCGAAGATGAAGCCGATGAGATCTTCGACGCCGTCGTCTCTCATACGGTCAAGCCCGAATTCTGTTACGAGCATTGGTGGACGGAGAATGATCTCGTTCTGTGGGATAACCGCCGAACGTTGCACTACGCGACCGGATTCCCCGTCGACGACTACCGAATCATTCAGAGAGCGACGCTCTCGGGCCCTCTTCCGACGGGCCGCGTCTATGACGAAGCCGCTTCTCCAAGCGCCTAACGAACCTCGAGGAGAGCCTCACCATGCCCGCATCAGACGAGAATTCGCTCAGCCTGGGCGTTGTCTATGCGATCCCACCGCAGCCGGCTGATGAAGCCAGCACGCGATGGATCGATGCGGGGCCGATCTCGATTGGCGTCGAGTACCGCGAGCTCGATCCAGAGAGTCTGCTCGCAAGCTACGAGGACAAGCCCCAGTCGATGGAGGAGCTCCTCAAGGCCGGCGGCGCGACCTTCACCGACGAAGGGGTTTCGTTCCACGTCAAGAGCAGCCAGAACGACCACGAGTACCTGCGCTTCGATGTATTCATCGGCGACCCGCACTACCACTACATTCGAAACGCCTCGGAGACCGAGCCGATCTCCAATCACATCATCCCCTTCGACGTCGCCGCCCACGGCGAGATGTTCGAATGGACCCTGCGATGTCTGCGCGAACGACTCCCCGCCATGCTCGCTGAGGTCGACGCCGAGGACTTGGTCGCGGATCTCGATCCCAGTCGGCTCGCGAAGGCGGTCGACGAGGCGGAAGTGCTGGCCCGCGGCGCACAGGCGAACCTCGAAAAGGTTCGCCGAGTGGTAGACCATGCGGCTCGCTGATCGCGGAACGCTGGAGAACCGGATGCTGTCACTGGAGGCCGACCGTCACTCAGGCGTAGCCTGCACGCGGTCCCCTCGATCATCGAATGCGTTCTTCCCCTAGACTCCCCCCGTGTCCGCCCAATCCAATCCCACGCCCAAGTCGATGCCATCCAATCCCGCGCGGGTCGCCCCGGAAGACGTGTTCCCCATGGGCGGCAAGGAGCCCGCGTTTCAGATTCTCGACGTGCGTGCCCCGATCGAGGTGCATCAGAGTGGGATTCCGAGCGCCCTGTCGTTGCCGATTCTTACCGACGAAGAACGGGCGGCGGTAGGCACCCGCTATCACGAGCAAGGCAATGCCGCGGCGGTCGCGCTCGGCGTCGAGTTGACCGCGCCCCATCGAGAAGAACGCGTTGCCAAGTGGCGCGAGGCGGCGACCAAGAGTGATCGCCCTTCTGTCTTCGCCTGCTGGCGAGGCGGCCAGCGGAGTCGCATCGCGACGGAGTGGCTCGATGCCCCGGATGTCTCCCGCGTGCAGGGAGGGACGAAGGCGCTCCGCCAGTACTTGATGGCGGGCCTTGAGTCGCAGTTTGCTCGAACGGAGACACTCGTCGTCTCCGGTCGAACGGGATCGGGCAAGACCGACTTGCTACACGCCTTGCGGAAGACCTCGCCGACCGGCGTCCTCGCGCTCGACCTCGAAGGTCTGGCCAATCATCGCGGCAGCGCATTCGGTGGCTTTCCGGCCGGACAACCTTCCCAGCAGACTTTCGAGAATGACGTCGCCGCAACGGTTCACCTCGCGGCGCCCCGTCTCACACTCGTCGAAGACGAGGCGCGCTTCGTAGGTCGTGTGGAAGTGCCGAATTCCATCTTCAGCCAGACGCAGCAATCTCCGGTCATCGTCCTGGAGACTCCGCTCTCTGAGCGAATCGATCGCATCGTTCGCGAATACGTGCTCGCGCCGACCGAGCAATCGTCGCGGGATGCGATGCGACGGGAACTTGAGGCCAACATCCAGAAACTCAAGAAGCGTCTCGGGGGGGCTCGATTGGCCGAGTGCTTGAAGGGCTTGGATTCAGCGGACCATGAGGATCGATGGTTCTCCATCGACGCGCATGCACCCTGGGTCGAAGCGCTTCTTACGCACTACTACGACAAATACTATGACCGCACGATGACTCGGCTGGGGCGTCCGGTCGCCTTTCAGGGCACCGCGAACGACGTGCTCGCGTGGTTCGCTGAGCATCGCGCCTGAACGCACACGTGCGTGGGCGGCAGCGTCTTCGTTTCAGCGCTCGCTGCGCCGTCTCCCGATTCCAATCAGGAAGAGCGAGCCGAGTAGCGTCGCCGAAGCCATCGCGGGCTCCGGCACCTCGAGCACGGAAACATTCGCCTCGAATCGCAGGTGATAGGTGACCGGCGAAGATGTGAAATTCGTAAATGGACTCGAGAACGCGGGCTGCGTATCAATAATTGGATCGCCCGCGACCAACGTATAGCTGTCGATCGCAAGAGGCATGTTCGAACCACCGGGATCGTTAAGCCCGACGTCGGTCTGGAAAAGCTTCGCCTGCGCGAACGCCGTCCCGATGTCACCGGGGCCCGACTCAACGTAGACGTAGGTCTCCAACGAATCGAGCACAACGTTCGCCGTGGTGAAGGGAGCGAGGGTCAAATCGAAGTCGTACGCGATTCCCGACCCGACGGCGTCTCCGTTCGAAACCGTCCCGAAGACCGAGGCCTCTCCGGATCCCCAGAACTCGACGTCGAGATCATCGTTGTAGATTGTTGCCTGAGTGGTGCCTTCCGAGGCCTCGATGAACTCAGCCGGCCACAGCCCCGCGCCGGAATCCCACGTCTGCGTCACCCAGTTATTGGGCACAGTGGGGCCTGGAACATCGGATGCGCGAACCCGCTCGTCGATGGTTGTCCAGGTCGGCGCGCTTCCCGATCCGGATCCAACATAGAGCGCGATGTCCAGAGGATTGGTCCCGATCGCGACATCCCAGGCAAGCGCAGGACCGGATGCCGCTAGGCCGAGTCCGCAAAAAAGAAGAGCTGAACAGCTCATATAGAAAGAACGATGCCACATAACGACGCTTCCTCTTCTCCAAAAGTACGGCGCGCGTCCCCGCATAGGAAATACGCTTCTACCCGCCACATCCGGGTTTCTGGATCGACGAACTCGCACACGCCGGCCCCGATCCAAGATCCACGAACGGCCGCGACCCAACAAGCGCGTAAGCGTGAGGGAACCGTGAGGATTTCTCGATTGAATGTTTGAGGCCCCATCGGGTAATTCGCTTCTGATAGGTTGAGCGTACGGAATCTGAGCCCCTGCTTCGCAATGGGCATTCCGTCCATCCATCGTGAATGCGAGAGGCGCCCCATGCTCCGACGACGAGTTCTTCTTTCCCTATTCCTCGCCCTCCCCTGTTTGTTAGGGGCCCAACAGGCAAGCGCCCAGTTGGTCTCCTATACGATCACGGGAATCATCGATGGGTGGGACTATGAGGACCTCAACTTCGGCGACTTTGAGCCCGACGGTGATCCGCCCTTTGCTGAAGGAGTGCCCTACGTACTGACCTTCACCCTGAATACGGCGGCCCCGCTGACATCAAGCGGTCCAACCTTCGCCCTCTTCGGAAGCGCGGTCACAAACCTCTTGCTCGACATCGACAACGGCGCTTCGTGCGCTTCCGCGGCCGTAGACGGAATCATCGAGACCTACTCCGGAAGCAGCCAATCCTGGGCACCCGGGACGGGTGCTTTCGGACCAGGGTGCGGCGGCACAATTCCGTCGTTCGACGTGATCGACTTCAACACGTTCGATACGGACACCACGGAGTTCGAAGGATTCGAGGCCCCGCTCCTTCGAAACGACGCAGGCTTCTACAGTACGTTCCCACCGCCGCTCATCGCACCTGAACTGGAGGATGCTCAGAATGCGTTCATTCAGCTGCGCTTCTCTGGCATCTCCGGCGGCCCCATGCCCGCCTTCATGGGAATCAATGGCACCATCGATACGATCACAACGCCCGAGCCGGGTTTTGCGGCGCTGCTCTCCGTCGGCGGGTTCGCGCTGGCAACCCTCGCGCGGCGCCGCTCCACGGCGTCCGGTATGACACGCGACACGAACTGAGCCAACGAGGACGTCTCACGCAGTCTCTCATGACCTCAAGGCGTCCCGCTTCCTGCGGTCTCGCGGTATTGAAAAACGCACACGAAAGCTACTGACTCGATCATTGCGATCCAAAGAGATGCCTACGCGCTTTTGCCAGGTCTAGATCGACGACCTCATCATCCGGGTACATCCTAGTGAGCTCTGCAAGGCGACGGTTTGCTTGCGATGGATCGGCGTCCAATTCCGCGAGCGAAGTCCAAGCCTGCAGAGCATTCGCTCGCAAATTCTGCTCTTCGGCTTGCGAGGCTGCGAGTTGATAGGCCTGTCGAGCGCCCCCCATTGCGAATTCGGCGCGATGCTTTCGCGAACGCGACCGGAGCAGATCCCCAGTCAATCGGGCGATCTCCGACCGAAAAAGCAGTTGCCCGGTCCGCTCTGCCATTTCCCCGGCTCGCGCGAGAACGCTGAGACCTGACTCGATCTCGCCCGTTCGTCCGAGTGATTGAGCTTGAAGGGCCAGGAAATGGGGGAGGCCGAGTTGCGATCCAGTCGCTTCCCAGCCCTCGATGCCCTCTTGGATGAGCTCGAGTCCTTGCGAATGACGCGCACGGTCCGCTTGGATGATCGACCAACCTCGAATGATCCGAGAGAGCTCCCGCCAGAGCGCGATGCCCTCCAAACTCGTGATTTCGAAGCTTTGAGCGCTCCACTCCGAAGCACGCGCGACATCGCCTCGCAGCTGATGCAGCACCGCACCGTACGTCCATGCGAGCGCGAGACTCGGTGGATGTTCCAGGCGTTCGCCCTGACGGACCGACTCCTCAGCACTCCGGATCGCTTCAGCCGATCGCCCCAGGAACCAGTCAGACAAAGCGCGACAGCTCAGCACAAGCACCAGAGGATCATCACCGACCGAATAGTCTTGTCGCTCATGCGACGCCCACTCATAGCCATCCATTGCCACGTCGTAGTGCTGCTGTGCCTCGACGACCTGCCCCTGATAGAAAAGTGAATGTCCCACGCTTTGGTGCGCTTGCATCCGCAACACCGGTGACGGTGCGCGCTCGGCAAGCCTCAGCAGCCGCTGGCCGGATACGGTCGTCCGGCCAAAATCTGCGCGCACAAAGTGAAGCGACCAGAGTCCGAGAATCGCCGGAAACATCTCGGGCGAATCTTCGAGGTGCCCCGTCAATGCCTCCAGCCGAGAAAGATTTTCTTCAAGCTCAGCCGAGGCGTAGCCCACCACCGAAGCGAGAGGAGCGCAGAATGCGAGCCGCGCCCGGATCTCAAGCAGATCGCGGCCCTCAAATTCGGACTGCGACATCAATTCGAGTGCATGACGAAGATGTCCAACGGCTTCGATCTGCGCGAACCGCTTCGCACTCTCCTCTCCCGCGAGTGCGCAAAACTGCGCAGCCCGCTCGAGGTCGAGTCCGTACTCAAAATACATCCCGAGCTCAGCCGCGACTTCTTCTTCGCAACCGGCATAGCCGCTGAGGATGCGTTCCGCGATCGCCCGACTCAAACGCGAGCGCCGTCCAGAGGACAAGAGCCCTAACAGAACCTCTCGATGCATCGCATGACTGAATCGATAGCGTGAACTCAGGGTTCCATCAGGCCAAGCGAACGTGCCACGCTCTTGCACGAACCGGCCGTCCGCGACTAATCCATCACAGTCGGCCTCAAGGTCATCGATCTCCTTCCCCAATCCAGCGGCGAGCTCCGCAGCCGAGAAATCCATCCCGACTACGCTCGCTACCTCTAGGACCGCCCGAAGATCCGTTTCGAGGCCCGCGAGTTGCCGCTCGATCAAAGGCTTGAGACTGTCGGGAACGGACGCGAGCGCGCCCTCCGCGGACACGTCCCAATGTGAGTGACTCTGAAAGATGACTGTCTTTTCGATGCACTCGTCTACGAGGCTGACAACGAAGAGAGGATTCCCCGCGCTCGCTTCTGTTAGGTACTCACATAGGCTGTCATTCTGGGCGACCAGCTCGTCCCTTCCGAAGCGAACCTCGAGATAGGCTTGAATCGAATCGCGAGAAAGATTCGTTGGCGTAATCGATCGTGCGTGTCCGCGGGCCACAAGATCTTCGATGCCTCTTGGCAGCGCCCGCTCGATCGCCGTCGGTGGCAAAGGACGCAGCGTGGCCACGAGGAGAATTCGCGCCGGCTCCGTGCGCCGCGCCGCGAAGAAAAGCGTGTCGAGGGTCGAGGGGTCCGCCCATTGCAGATCTTCAACCGCAATCACGATTGTACTCTCAACGGCCATGTGCTCGATCACGCTTACCCATTCGCGGATCATTCGCGTCTGGTTCGCACCCTGAATGCGCTCCTCGATTTCGGCCCGCTCATCCGGCTCCGTGAGCGCGGGCATCTGTGCCAGCCACGTCGGTGCGAAACGACGAAGCAGCGCGATCGAATCCGCTCCGGTGCGCCCAGCGACGATCCGCTCCAGCACATCGAAGAGCGGGGCATATGGCATTCCGGGACCGACGTGCTCTGCGATTTCCGCGCGCACGCAGATCGTGTTGGATTGCCGGTTCGCCGTTTCAAGGAAAGCGCTCACGAGGCG
>Ga0316209_1000411_pt1 | contig 78123 bp, 70 predicted proteins | sample 6monopyrite_MG_FD_204945 | JGI IMG/M metagenome (GOLD analysis project Ga0316209, IMG submission 204945) | Microbial mat bacterial communities from mineral coupon in-situ incubated in ocean water Damariscotta River, Maine, United States -... | ecosystem: Environmental > Aquatic > Marine >... | reverse complement strand
CGCTGTTCGTGCCGTTGATCCAGATACAAAATGCTCGATCAATCTGTCTTGTTTATATTTGCTTAAACGGCTCTTTCGCATGTCCATAATTATAAACTTTCTCGTTTATCTAGGACAGCCCCTAAAAAAATACTACGTGACAATATGCTAATGCTTGCTAAAATACGTAAATTTTTAAAAAGGAATTTATAAATGGGCTTCCCTATTTTACATTTTAATCGTTTTTTTGTCATATCCTTGCTTACTATAAATCTTATTTTCATATCATCTTTGGCACATTCTTCAGAAAGTGAAAAAGCAATAGCTATTGTTCCTAACGCAGCTAGTAAGCCAGCCCATGCGATAGCACTTCATGGAACGCCAAAATACTCACCTGATTTTAAACATCTTGATTACGTCAATCCCAACGCCCCCAAGGGTGGAACATTAAAACAGCATATTATAGGCACTTTCGACTCCCTTAATCCGTTTATTGTTAAGGGAGATGCTGCAAGCGGCCTAAGCTATCTAGGGACTGGGATTTATTATGAAAGTCTAATGCAAAACGGTAATGATGAGCCTTTTACTATGTATGGAATAATTGCCAAGACTGTTAGCGTTGCCGAGGACAAATCATGGGTACGTTTCGAATTAAGAGAAGAAGCAAAGTGGCATGATGGCAAGCCAATTACGGCTGATGATGTTATATGGACATTCAAAACCCTTACAGAAAAGGGAACTCCTTTATATAGAGCCTATTGGCATGATGTAAAAACCGTTACAGCCGATGGAGATAAAGCAGTTATTTTCAAATTTGCAGTCAAGGGCAATGCCGAACTACCGCTTATTGTCGGGCAAATGCCTATCCTTCCTAAACATTATTGGACAGAAGTAGGAAGGGACTTCTCTAAAACCACCATGGATATCCCCCTTGGAAGTGGAGCATATAAAATCTCTAAAATAGTCGCAGGTCGTACAATAGAATATGAACGCAACCCAGATTGGTGGGGAAAAAATTTACTATTTTTCAAGGGCATGAATAACTTTGATAAAATAGTCTATGATTATTACCGTGACACTAACGTGGCTCATGAGGCTTTCTTATCGCATGATTATGACGTTAAGCTTGAAACCACAGCTAAGATCTGGAAAGAAAGCTATATTGTTGCAGATGATAAAAAAACACATCTGATAAAAGAAGAAGTTGAAAATGCTCGCCCCGCTGGTATGCAGGCATTTATATATAATATCCGCCGTCCTTTATTTAAAGATAAGCTTGTGCGCCAAGCACTTGCCTATGGATTTGATTTTGAATGGTCAAACAAACAATTTGCCTATGGTGATTATGTAAGGACTGATAGTTATTTTGAAAATTCTGATTTGGCTTCAGTTGATTTGCCTAGCGCAGCAGAACTTGAAATATTAGAACCACTGCGCGGTAAAATACCTGAAGAAGTTTTCACAGCTCAATATAAACCTCCCGCTACTGATGGATCAGGAAATAACCGTAAGAACTTGCGCGCAGGAATAAAACTCCTAGAAAAAGCTGGATATACACAAATAGGAAAAAATGGAATCCGTTTTAAAACCCTAGAAGATGGTAGCAATCAAAGATTAAGTTTTGAAATGCTACATTTTATGCCTGTTTATGAAAGATGGGTACTACCCTTTGTTAAAAACCTAAAGCGTATGGGCGTAGAAGCAAAATTCCGCATAGTTGATTCAGCGCAATTTCAAAGACGAATTGAAAGCTTTGACTATGACGTACTTATTGGCGGTTTTGGTCAATCGGACTCGCCTGGTAATGAACAGCGTGATTTTTGGGGATCAAGTAAGGCCGATATTAAAGGCTCTCGTAATTTAATTGGTATTAAAGACCCAGTTATAGACCAGTTAATAGAAGGTATAATTCAAGCAAAATCACGTAAAGATTTAGTTACAAAAACCAGAGCAATGGATCGTGTATTATTGTGGAATCATTATGTTATTCCAATGTGGCACTACCCCAAATGGCGCATTGGATATTGGGATAGTATTCAAAGACCTAAAAAACTATCCGGAGTAAGCCCAATGATTACTCAAACATGGTGGTCAAGCCAAGCTGCTGATACAGCTCAAGGACAGAAATAGGAAAAAAGATTATGAAACTGGCTATAGCAATCCCCGCGCGCTACGGATCTTCTCGCTTTCCGGGAAAACCGCTGGCAATGATTGCCGGAAAAACTATGCTCTCCAGAGTTGTGGCTATTGCCCATAAAGCCGCAGAGCATTACGAAAATATATCTGTATTTATAACAACCGAAGACAAACGAATAGCTGACCATGCAACTGAACTGGGAACGCCTTGTATAAGCACATCTGCAAGTTGCGCCACTGGATCAGACCGTGTTTTATCCGCAATAAGGCAATTAGATGATTGGCCAGATTTTGTAATCAATTTGCAAGGTGACGCCCCCTTTACGCCCCCTTCAGTCATTAAAAAAATGATAGATACATATATTGAAAATCCTCGCCTTGAGGTAATAACGCCAGTTCACCGCCTTAGCTGGCACGACCTTGAACGCCTAAAAAAAACAAAGGGAAAAACACCTTTTAGCGGTACGACAGCAATTATAAATGAAAATGGGAAAGCCCTGTGGTTTTCAAAAAATATTATTCCAGCCATTCGTAATGAAAAAAATTTACGCGAACAAAGCTCCCTATCACCAATTCATCAGCATATAGGCCTATACGGATTTCGAAGTGATGTGCTTGAAAAGTTCTGCCGTTTAGAACAAGGGGTTTATGAGCAATTAGAGGGTTTAGAGCAATTACGCATGCTCGAGAATAATATCAATATCCAAAGCATCGCCATTGATATAGAGGAAGGTATTATCCAGTCAGGCATAGACAGCCCCGAGGATTTGGCTAGAGCCGAAAAGCACATATTAGATCATGGCGAGCCGATATAATGACTAAACTAATTATTGCTCGCCATGGTAATACGTTTAACCCTGATGACGTTCCAACGCGCGTGGGCGCAAGAACCGATATTCCCTTGGTTGAAAAAGGAAAAGAACAAGCAAAAGCAATCGGACGTTACTTAAAGGATAATAACCTTGTGCCTGATGTAGCTTATAGCTCTACCCTTAAGCGCACCAAAGAAACTGCAACAATTGCACTGAAAGAAGCTGGAATATCCTTGCCCGTTTACGAGCTAGATATATTCAATGAAATTGATTACGGTGATGATGAAAACAAAACAGAAAAAGACGTAATTTCCCGCATTGGCAAAGAAGCCATTGTGCAATGGGATAAGAACGCTGTTGTCCCCGATGGCTGGAAAGTTAAACCAAATGAGATAATTGAAGACTGGCAAAACTTCGCTCACCAATTAACCAAAACTCATGACGTAGTTACCAACGAAGTAATGGATATAGACGAAACAGTTTTAGTAGTAACTTCAAACGGAATTGCACGATTCGCGCCTCATATTACTGAAGATTTTGATTCATTTGCCAAACAACACAAAATAAAATTAAAAACTGGGGCGCTATGGATATTAGAGTTTTCACAAGGTGAATGGCGGGTTACAGACTGGAATATAGTTCCGAATTTGCTGTAAAATCATCAGAAAAATCTCTAACCCATTAAAAAGCTTGCATTTAAGCAACCAAAAGCGGTACTATCCTAATAAGGTGAAAAGCCAAAGAATATAAAATAATTGGGGTTTAGATAAGCATGTTACCAGAGGAAATATACGCCAGCAGTGGGTCTTCATCAAAAAATTTCAAATATGCACACCCACTAAGCCACACTCCCGTAGATGACGGTTCTTTACGTGCGCGCCTTGCTTATGACCTCATGACATTCATGCAACGCAGTGATTGCCACTATTTTTTAACGCCAGAAAGCTTATCTGATTACGACCTGCAAAGCAGTGACGATGAAGTTGATATTATGATTGTAGATGGCTTCTATAAAGAGGCCGAAATGATTATAGATCATCGGCTTGCAAAAGATCCTGACGATGAAAAATCACTATTCCAAAAAGCATTTATAAAGCATTTAAAAGATGAATATGAAAAGCTTTTAGAGCGTGAGAATAAAGTTCTTTCTCAAGACCCAAGTAATGTAAATGCCCTTATCAATAAAGGCTTTGCCCTTGCTAACCTTAATCGTGAGGAAGAAGCCCTAAGGGTTGCTGACAAAGCTCTTAGAATTGATCCTGACAACTTAACTGTTTTGGGTAATAAAGCCTATGTAGCCAAGCTATTAGGGCGCGATGAAGTGCGTGAAAACACATTAGTTAAGGCCTATAATGTTTCTGCAAAACTACGTATGAAGAAACTAGAAGAGCAAGAATCGCGTTTATTACGTGACTTTGAGGCTGCCTTTATTATGTCAGATACGCCATCGACATTTGAGGAGTTTAATTTACGCAGCGGTTCTACAGAATCAAAAGCCATACATTAGACTTATGATATTTGCTCTTACTATTTTTGTGCATAGACTTATTGTAAGAGCGCAACTATTATGTAGCCTATGATTTCTTATATCCTAAAACGCCTGCTTTTAATGATTCCAACATTGCTTGGAATCATGCTGCTTAGCTTTGTAATTATTCAATTTGTCCCAGGGGGGCCTGTTGAAAAAATGATCGCCGAGCTGCAAGGTCATGGTACGTCTGCCACATCTCGTTTTAGTGGTGGCGGCGGTGATATGGGCACAAATAATAGCTCAATATCTTCTCAAGGTTCTACAGGATCAAACTCAAGCTATAAGGGGGCACAAGGTCTTGACCCTGAATTTATAAAAGAGCTTGAGGCAATGTATGGCTTTGACAAGCCTGCCCATATACGCTTCATAAATATGGTTGGAAACTATATGACTTTTAACCTCGGAGAGAGCTATTACCGCGATGTCGGTGTATGGGAATTGATTGTTGAAAAAATGCCCGTTTCTATCTCTCTTGGGCTTTGGTCAACGCTTATAATATACCTCATATCTATCCCGCTTGGTATTAGAAAGGCTGTTAGAGATGGCTCGGCCTTTGATATATGGACAAGCGCGGCGGTATTTATTGGCTATGCTATCCCCTCTTTTATGTTTGCTATATTATTGATCGTGTTATTTGCAGGTGGGCGTTATTGGGATTTTTTCCCCTTGCGCGGACTAACCTCTGACGGCTGGGAGGATATGAGTTTGCTCCAACAAATAGCCGATTACGCTTGGCACATGGTTTTACCCACTGCGGCTATGGTGATAAGCGGGTTTGCTTCACTTACAATGCTAACCAAAAACTCATTCCTTGATGAGATTGGCAAGCATTACGTCATAACCGCAAAAGCAAAAGGTCTTAAAGAAAACCAAGTTCTATATGGCCATATATTTCGCAATGCCATGATTATTGTTATTGCTGGCTTCCCTGCTCTTTTCGTTTCAATCTTTTTTACAGGAGCACTTTTGATTGAGGTTATATTCTCGCTAGATGGCTTAGGCCTTCTAAGTTATGAGAGCATTATAAACCGTGATTACCCCGTTGTGCTTGGCACACTTTATATATACGCCTTAATGAGCGTTGTCATGCATTTGCTACGCGATTTGGTATATGTGTGGGTTGATCCGCGTATAGATTTCGAAAGTCGCGAGGTCTAATGAACCAAATAGCAGGTAATTTATATGGATTAACCGCGATAATATTCTAGTCATCGGGATCACTCATTGTTAGCTTCACCACCACAATGCCGACATTACTACTAATTGCTGGTGTTCAATTATTCTGCTTTTTAACGCTGTCTATAAAATGGATAAAGAAAAAAGAAAACCCAATACATTATATAAAAAAATACCCTTTGATACTTCTATTTACTGTTATCGGAATATTAAGTAACTACCTGTTTTTTGTGTATGCTCTACGACTTGTCCCTGAAATAGAGGCATCTTTGATTAACTATCTATGGCCAATGTTCACCGTTTTTTTCAGCGCCTTATTACCAGATCACAAACTAAGATCGTATCATATATTGGGCGTTATTTTGGGCTTCACTGGAATTGTCATTTTAATTTGGAATCCTGAATTACTATCCATAAATTTCTCTTTAGGTCAAGCGATCGCTCTGCTTGGGGCTGTTTTATGGGCTATATATTCTATTATCACACGGTATTTCAAAGAAACACCTAGTGATCTTGTAACAATTACTTTTTTTATAAATTTTTGGATCATGCTTTTTGCTCACTTATTATTTGAGGAAAGATGGGTGATTAACCAAAATGATTTGTTCTTTGTTATGTTGCTTGGTGTTACCGCTGGAATTGCCTATTACTATTGGGATAAAGGAATGAAGATTGGTAATATACAATTTATAGCAACCGCTGCAAACTTCACTCCATTATTTTCAACCATGTTTCTGATTGGCTTTGGCGTGACTACCTATACAAACAACATCGCACTTGCTACTATTTTGATTCTTACAGGTACGTTAATCTCTTCAAAAGAGACTATTTTAGCTCTCATAAAAAATTATCATAAATATTCATAATAATATTCTTGACGTTTTTCTAATAAAGGCATATACGCTGGCGCATATATATAGCATGAAAAGTTATAAAAAATGTCTTCATCATCTGCGTTTAAGCGTCTTCTCGTTGTTTGGCCATTATTACTTGGCATTGGAATATTAACGACTAGTAACGGTCTTCAAGGAACGTTGCTTTCTTTGCGCGCGCAAGCTGAAGGTTTTCCAATAGCAATAACCGGTATTATAATGGCAATGTATTATGCTGGATTTTTAATCGGCTGTCGCTATATCCCTAATATGATTGCCTCGGTTGGGCATATCCGAGTATTTGCTGCCCTAGCCTCAATGGCCTCTACCACCGTACTCATTCACGGGCTGTTTGTTAATCCTTGGCTTTGGATTCCTGTACGTATGTTAACTGGCTTTTGTTTTTCTGGCTTATTCATTATTGCCGAGAGCTGGCTTAATAAAATATCCAACAAATCCCAGCGCGGAACAATTTTCAGTGCTTATGTATCCATTGTTTACGGTGGTCTTTTTACAGGACAATTTCTAATCAATATTGCATCATTGGACAGCATAAATTTATTTATTCTTGTATCAATTATGATCTCACTTGCTATTGCACCGATAACTCTTACAAATAAAAAAACACCAGGGTATGCAAAACCACAATCAATAGCCTTCAAAGAAATGATAAATATCTCGCCCTTGGCTATGACTGGGGTTTTTATTGCAGGGATATGCAACGCAACCATGCTTACCTTAGGGCCTATTTATGCAAAGACCATCAACATGCCTACCTCTGAAATAACTATATTCATGGGCATATATATTTTAGGTAACACTGTCTTTCCTGCGTTTCTAGGGCCTTTATCAGATAAAATAGATCGCCGCATGGTAATAAAATTTACGGCTATTGTCGGTATTATATGCGCTCTAATGACAGTGGCCGACAGCTATCACTACCCATTGATATTTATACTTGGCGGTATGATTACATCAATCTACAGCGTTTCGATAACCCATATGAATGACCAGATCAAAAAAGAGCAAATAGTATCTGCCAGCAGATCTTTGATATTATTCAATTCTTTAGGTTCAATGAGTGGCCCTATTATAGCAGGTTTTCTACTATCTTACTTTGGATCACAAAGCTTCTTCACTATGATTTCATTGTACCTTGGGGTGCTTTTAATTGTGGCATTTTATAGAACAATCGTAGGAGAAAAAATCGAACACAAACGGAGCTTCGTTCACATACCAACTTTTTCTGCACCATCAATTATGAAGCTAAAAACAAAAACCATACAAAAATCGCATAAGAGTAATAAAAAGCAGTAATAGCCCCTTTTGTAACCGTAAAAACTTGCATATAGTTAGCGCTATGAAGCTTTCGCCAATTACAAAAAGACGACTTTCCCAATTCCGTGCAAATAAGCGTGGTTTTTGGAGCTTCTGGATATTTATGGTTTTGCTATTGGTCTCATTCGCTGCGCCTATAATTGCCAATGATAAACCCATTATGCTTAAGTTTAATGGAAACTTATACTTCCCTGTATTTACAAATTACCCTGAAACAGAATTTGGCGGTGACTTTGAAACCGAAGCCGAATATCGAGATAAATTCGTTCAAGAACTAATAATAGGCGAAGATGGCACGAAGGGGTGGATATTATGGCCTCCAATACCATTTTACTATGACACCATTAATTACGAGCTTACGCGCCCTGCCCCCACTCCGCCTGATAACGTTAATTGGATTGGCACCGATGATCAGGGACGCGATGTTGCCGCGAGAGTAATATACGGATTTCGTATATCTGTGCTATTTGGCTTAATACTTACATTGGTAAGCTCTGCCATTGGCGTTGCTGCGGGCGCGGTGCAAGGATATTATGGTGGTCGGCTTGATCTAGTTATGCAGCGCACTATTGAAATATGGTCAAGCCTTCCTAGCCTTTATATATTGATAATATTTTCATCTATGTTCACACCGGGATTTTGGAGCTTGCTGCTTATACTCTTACTATTCTCATGGATGAAATTAGTTGATGTTGTAAGAGCCGAATTCCTGCGCGCTCGTAACTTTGATTATGTAAGGGCGGCAGCGGCTCTTGGAATATCAAATCCAGTAATTATGTGGCGCCATGTTTTGCCAAATGCGATGGTTGCAACAATTACCTTTATGCCCTTTATTCTTACCGCTTCTATTACGTCACTAACAGCTCTTGATTTCCTTGGGCTTGGTATGCCACCTGGCAGCCCATCTTTGGGTGAGCTATTGGCACAGGGAAAGAATAACCTACAAGCTCCATGGCTTGGGATTGCTGCATTCTTATCATTAGCCACAATGCTTACCCTGCTTACTTTTGTTGGTGAGGCTGTGCGTGATGCCTTTGATCCGCGCAAAACTGCGTTGTAATCAGTGCCCTTATGCATAGATACTATTTAATTGCGCATATACAGCCCTGATTGTATTATGTATATAATATATATATTATGGTAGATATGTAATATAAAACATTAGGGCTGTGCCATGGCTGACAATAATTACAAAGTTAGACTTAGAGATAACAAATCATTTGTAAGTACCGAAAGATTCAGTGATATATTTCATCTCCTTGACCCTGAATGGCTTTCAGGAGAATGGGGCAATATTGATCCAGATATAGAACATCTTCCAGATAACCTTACATTAAGAATAGCTGATAATGAAGATGTTGATGCAATAGAAGATTTTTTTAACTCAAGAAGAAAACAAGAAGCTGACCCCAAAGACTTTGTAAAGCCCCGCCCCGATGACCCCGTTGAAGACCTTGCCAGTAATGGTCGCATTATTCTTATAGAAGATAATGAAGGAATAACCGCTCTTTGTTTTGCATTTACACATGAGATAGAACCTTCAAATAATGTTGATACAAAGCAAATAGTTACAGAAATTGGAACAGTTATATCATGCACAAAAGGCTTGGGACTTACTGCAATTGCTATCTCTGCTATATCTTTAGTGCTAAAAGAGCAAGAAGGTATAGACCACCCCATAATCGCAAAAGTTTCAAAAAAGAATGATGCTGCCAATAACCTTTTTGGATCATCTATGGCTTGGAACACAATAGATAACTACTATGAAATAAGACCACTTTTTACCTCATCTGCTGGCGATACTATACGATCTGATAATGAAAACCACAGTAATTATGTGGCAAGCACTTCTCGTAACTGGTATGTTTTCGAAGGTGAGGCTCAAGAAAAAGCAGCCGACCTAATTAATACATTGAGGCAGGATGAAGCTTTAGATTCCCAAATTGGCAAAACAATTACATTTCACTTTGATGATGAAGATTTTGACTTTTATGAAGCTTTAAATAAAATCGTAGATGAGGAATCAGAATTACACGCAGATCCTGATGATATGGATCAATATCTAAACCTCAATCCTGATGATAAAGAATATTTGTCTGGAACAGATGATCTAGAGGAAATACCAACCGATAGCGATATTAATGATGATGAAGTAGCCCCAGCAGAACATGAAGATTCATATATATATGATGAAGAAGGAAATGTTGATCCTATCTCATTATCTAAAATATATTCGAATGAGAGTAATGACAATGAATATAACGGTGAAGAAGATGATGACGATGAATCTTTTCATTACAGCGAAGAACCAAACATGCCATAAATATATTATACTATAATTTACGGAATATTAGGGAAGATGCCTACAATGAAAATAAGACAATCCATTCTTGATATTCAAGACGAATTCACCAAATATAGAAGAATACTCCATCAAAATCCACAAACAGCATTTGAAGAAAGCTACGCTAGCGATTTTATCGCAGATAAACTTGAAAAATGGGGGATAATTTTTGAGCGTAACATTGGGAAAACAGGCATTGTAGCAACAGTAGAAGGTCGTAAAACAGACAGCAGAAAATCAATCGGCATTCGCGCAGATATAGATGCCCTTGATATAACAGAAGAGAACAACAAAGAATGGGTATCTAATACCAAGGGAAAAATGCATGGTTGCGGTCATGACGGACATAGCGCATCATTACTTGGCACTGCCAAATACCTTAAAGAAAACAATAACTTTAACGGTGTAGTTAACCTTATATTTCAACCAGCAGAAGAAAATGGTGAAGGCGCAAAGGCAATGATTAACGATGGCCTTTTTGATCGTTTTCCATGCGACGCTATCTACGCTATGCACAACTGGCCTTACATACCTTTAGGATACTTCGAAATAAATGAAGGGCCAAGCATGGCCAGCGTTGATTTTTTTGAAATAAGCATTGAGGGCAAAGGTGGGCACGCATCAAAGCCACACACAGTAATAGACCCCATAATTATAGCATCACAAATCATTTGCGCCCTGCAAAATATTATAAGCCGTGAGACTAACCCCTTCGACCCAGCAGTACTAAGCATTACCAACATTAACGGTGGCACAGGGGCGTTTAATGTAATCCCGTCTAATGTGACTTTCAGTGGAACTGTACGAACCTATTGCACTGACCTAAAAGCCAAAATTGAGCAACGCATTGCACATATCTCATCCGATATAGCCCAAAATTATGGCGCAATCTCCACATGCACATACAAATCAATGATGGGTCCTACTATTAACGATAAAGACCACGCACTTATCTGTACTGATATTGCGCGCGAACAAGTCGGGAATGATATGGTCAAAACAAACGGAGATCCTTCAATGGGCGGTGAAGACTTCAGTGCATTTCTAAGTCATGTTCCGGGTGCTTATATTAAAATCGGCCAAGCCGTTGAGAATGATCCAAACCATAGATGCAGCAAAGGCCTTCACAATGCTGGCTATGACTTTAACGATGACTTATTACCCATAGCAATGGAATATTGGGCAAGACTAGTAGAACATCTTTTGCCTTTGAAAAATTAAAAAATATTGACATAGCACCGCATTATATGTTTCTGATGACCTATGAATTACAAAGAAGCACAAAACCGACGACGAGTTAACCGCTAGGAAATCCCTTTTTAGCGAAACATTTTGTGTTATCAATCTTCGAAAGATTATCACTGTTTTAATATTTAGGCATTAGATTCCCTTAAAAACAAATTGCTTGAGCGCCAGATATACGGCATTTTAAAATAGTAAAAATTAACGGAAAAATAAAATGACTCCGATTCTAATTGATAAAGTTTCAGCCATTACAAAAAATCTAAAACTGGAACACCAACAAATAATTATGGACGACCCTAATATCGCACTTCCTTGTGACATGGGAACGGTTCTTGTCGCCAAAGTCCTTGATGATAAGCGCGTATATAATGAGCTTGAGCTGCCTTCAGGACGACTTTCCAAGCTTAAAAAAGGTGATATTATCACCGTGGCTTTGGGACAAAGACGCGCCCTCAAAGGCTTTGTCGGTGATTTGCCTAAATCCCTAAACCCTAATGATGTTATCCACCTGCTTAATATGGGTGGAGTTGCAGGAGAATGCACAAGCGCTAACACCACCGAAGTTGGCAACCCCCTTCGCATAAGAATACTTGGAGGGATAGTTGATAAAGATGGAACAGCTCTCAATATAAACCAAAAGACTATATATTCTCCTAAAAAAACCATGAGCAGCAATGTACCGCTAATTATTGTAACAGGTACAAGCATGGATAGCGGCAAAACAACCGTTGCTATTGAAATTACCAAGACCTTAACACGCATGGGAATGAAGCTTGCGGGAACAAAACTAACTGGTGTTGGGGCGCTGCGTGATCTTTATAAAATGCAAGATTACGGAGTTTATAACGCGGTATCTTTTGTTGACGCTGGAATAACCTCTACTGCCAACATTGATGATGAAACTATGGCAGATGTAACTAGGGGCGCCCTTGATTATCTAAGCGCGGATAACCCTGATGCAATTATTATCGAATTTGGTGATGGCTTAATGGGTAAATACGGCGTTAATGCCATTTTGCAAATGCCTGAAATTCAAAAAAATGTAAGGCTTCATATCGGTTGTGCTAGTGATCCCGTAGGTGCAATCGGGCTTGTCGAGGGCTGTAAAAACATTGGGCTTCCTATTGATGTAATTAGTGGCCCCGTTACAGATAATGATGTCGGAAAAGCAATTATTAAAGATGAATTAGACGTTATTGTATATAACGCATTTAACCCAAGCACAGAATGGATAGATTTGGTGATTTCAAGATGGCTACACGCATATCAATTATCGGCATAACTGGCTATACAGGTCTAGAGCTTTTACGGCTATTGAACGCGCACCCTAATGTAGAAATAGCGCACGTAACCTCACGTCAATATGACGGCACGCCTATTGGTGGGGTTTACCCTCATCTAGCGCACATGGATATTACAATTACGAAACCTGACCTTGATTTAATCGCCAAGGATAGCGATATAGTTTTCCTATGCCTGCCCCATAAAACCGCGCAAGATACTGTTGCCGACCTGCATGGTAAGGTCAAAATTATCGACCTGTCAGCAGATTTTAGGCTTGATGATGTTGGGACTTATGAGAGATATTATAACGTGCCACATATCCACCCTGAGCTATTAAAAAGTTCAGTATATGGGGCGCCAGAAATTATAGAAAAGCATAGAATAGAGCTAGCAACCATCGTCGCTAATCCGGGGTGCTTTGCCCTGCTCTCTCAATTAATGCTGTTTCCTTTTGCTGGCTCTATTAAACAAGCCGATATAATGGCTGTTACAGGGTCTAGCGGTTCGGGTAAGTCAGCTAATGACGGAACGCACCACCCTGTGCGCTCTCATAACATGAAAAGCTATAACATCAATAAACACCGCCATATTCCAGAGATTTGTGCCACGGCAAAAATCAATGAAGAGCAGCTTAACTTCGTGCCAACTTCGGGATCTTTTACCCGCGGAATATTTGCCACCGCCTTCATAACCACAAAAGAAGACGCGCATCTACGACCTGTGCAAGAAATATATAAAGATGCACCCTTCATAAGGCTGCAAGATGAAGTGGCTCTGGCAAATATTGTTGGCTCTAACTTTTGCGACCTGAATTACACGCAAGTTTCAGATAATAGCTATATCGTGCAGGGCGCACTGGATAATCTAGTTAAGGGCGCTGCGGGCTGCGCAGTGCAGAATATGAATATAATGTGCGGTTATGATGAAACTGCGGGGCTAATTTCTTTAAGCCCACTATACCCGTAAGGATTTTTACAAATGAGCGCTAAAAACAAATTACCAGACTTTTTCATAAACGCCTTTTACGAGAGCAAGTTCCGTAATGCCCTATTCATCGTTAAAGCTAGCGGTAGCGTAATTGAAAATGAGGAGGCTAGGAATAATCTTATCGCCAATATCAAAGAGCTAAACTTGCAGGGCATTAAGGTTATATTGATATATGGAGGCGGACTAGCCATTGATAAAGCCCTAGAAAATCGTGGGATAGAGATTAAAAAACACCAAGGCAGACGCATTACCGATGCACCAACTATGCAGGTGATTCGCGAGGTTATAGGTGGCGACTTATCGCTTAGCATATATGAAACTATGCAACGTAATAATGTTAAAGGCTCAAGTTTTAATGCTGTTCCAAGTGATTGGTTAAATGTGGAGCTACGCCCGAAAGAGCCAGTAGATTTTGGCTTTGTTGGTGATATAAAAGGCGTAAATATCCGCCCGATTAAACGCAAATTAAAAATTACCAACTTTATCGCCAGCCCTTGCATATCAATCAGTGAAGATGGGCATTTATGCAATATCAATGCAGATACTGTTGCAACACAGCTTGCAGCAGGTTTGAAGGCTGATAAGCTGATCTTTATGAGCAATGTTGACGGCGTTAAAATTGACGGTGAAACCGCGCTTATGGTTACGGCAGAGGAAATACCAAACCTGATTAAAGATGGGGTTGTTACCGATGGCATGCAGGTAAAAATGGAAAATTGCCTTAAGGCTCTAAATTCTGGAGTAAAGCGTATTCACCTTATTAACGGGCTTAGGCAGGACGCTTTGCATGAGGAAATATTTGAATCCACTGGACCTGGAACAATGATTTTACGCGAGTCTGAACGTGATAGCTATATGAACGAAGTTGAGGTTCAAACGGCAATTGAGGAAAATAATAAAAAAAATATTAAAACAAAGGAATAATTAAATGACAGCACCACAAGACATTATCGAGGAAACCGAAGGGCTTTTGGTTAAAACCTATAACGCGCAGCCAGTAATTATGGATCATGGTAAGGGCGTTTATGCCTATGACACGGCCGGTAAAAAATATCTTGATTGCGCTGCGGGTATTGCCGTGGCCTCGCTTGGTCATGCGCATAAAAAATTGCTAAGCACTATCAACAAACAAGCTGAGCGAATGATGACTTGTCAGGCATCTTACGTTACACAAGAAAAACACGACGCGGCAAAATTACTGGTTGATAATAGCTGCTTTGACATGATCTATTTCTCTAATAGCGGTACAGAGAGCGTTGAAGCCGCCCTTAAATGCGCGCGTAAATGGGCGTATGATGAAAAAGGCGAAGGCTGTAATGAGATTATAACCTTTCACAATGCCTTCCATGGGCGCACTTATGGCTCTGCTAGCGTAACTGAAAAACGCAACAGCCAGCCATTCTTTGAGCCATATATCCCCAATATTCATTTTGCAGAATTTAATAATATCGACAGTGTTAAAGCTCTTGTTTCAGATAAAACTGCGGCAATAATAATTGAGCCTATCCAAGGTGAAGGCGGACTATCCCCTGCGGATTCTAATTTCCTTAAATCCTTACGCGCTCTTTGTGATAAGCAAAATATCTGTCTAATATTTGATGAGGTTCAAGCAGGATTCGGGCGTTTGGGAACTCTCCATGCCTATCAATATTTCGGTGTAGAACCAGACATCGCCGCATGGGCAAAGGGCATGGGCGCAGGCTTTCCCGTTGGCGCAATGGCGGCTAAGAATAAATTCGGTAAAGCCATTGTCGTTGGCACTCATGGCACAACATATGGCGGTAATCCACTGGCTTGCGCCGTTGTTAAATGCGTTATGGAAGAAATGCTAGCAGATGGCTTCATGGATAATGTAAATAAAATATCAAAAATCATGTTTGAAGGCTTGTCCAAGATTCAACGCGAATCTAATAAAATAACGGATATTAGAGGTGCTGGACTTATGATTGGCATAGATAGTGTTTTTGAAATCAAAGATGTCCTGAGAAACTTACAAAATAATGGTCTTATGGCAACGCAGGCAGGAAAAGCAACGCTCCGTCTTACCCCTCCTTTGATTATAAATGAAGCGCAGGCGCAAGAAGCCATAGCCATTATTAATAAAACATTCAAAGAGATGGAATAACAACATGAGCGATAATATACGTCATTTCCTAGACTTGCCCGAAATAGATCCCGAAATATTAAAGGGCATCATCAAACATGCCCATGCTCTAAAGGCTGAAAAATTCTCCCCTCCGCAGATAATGGAAGGTCTGTCACTAGCCATGATCTTTGATAAGCTCTCCACTCGTACGCGCGTTTCATTTGATATGGCAATGAAGCAGCTAGGCGGGCATACGGTTGTAATGACCAAAGGAGAGATGCAATTTGGCGGCGCAGAAAGTATCGAAAGTACAGCAAAAGTAATGTCACGTTATGTTGATGCGATTATGGTACGCATGAGTGATCATGATAAACTGGCAGAGCTTGCCAAATATGCTGATATTCCAATTATTAACGGCATGACTGATAAATCTCACCCCTGCCAGATCATGGCCGATATAATGACAATAGAGGAAAATATGCAAACGGCTCAAGGCAAAAAAATTGCATGGTTTGGGGATTATAACAACGTATCGCAATCTTATATTGATGCGGCAAAAATATGGGATTTCGACTTTATTATGGCTCTGCCTGAAGATTTAAACAAAAATGTTCCTGCTGGTACAAATTTTACCAATGACGCAAAAGAAGCAGCCAAAGGCGCAGATGTTCTTGTAACTGATACATGGGTATCTCTAGGGCAGGAGGGTAAAGATATTGAAAAATTCTGGCCTTATCAGGTAAATGCAGAGCTTATGGGTTTAGCAAATGAGGGCGCGATATTCATGCATTGTCTGCCTATACATGAATGGGAAGAGGTAAGTGAAGAAGTTGCAAAATCTCCTGCTAGTGTAATATTTGATGAAGCCGAAAATCGTCTCCACGCCCAAAAAGCAATAGTTGCATGGTGTTTGGAAAATACTGGGGTGCAGTTATCAAAACCTTAGGGTTTTAGAATTTTTATCTAATAAATATTATGGCTCAATTATAACAGTATAATATACATCATAATCAGCCCCATCCAAATTTGCTTTAAAACTATTTGGAAAAGCCCTTTGGCCAACAGGCCATCCTGCAGGAAGACTGGGGTTTGCTGCATTATTAAGAATTACATTAGTACTAAAATGAGGATCAGTAAAACCAAGCAAATCATCTGAATCTAACATCATAAGCCTACCAATAAACCCTATCAAAACAGATGCAATCATACCACCTGCCGCTGATGTACCATTTGTAGCAGGAGCCATAGATGTTCCAGCTGCCTCAACGGCATCTTGCATTTTTTTAATATCATCCTCTTCAATGTCTTCCGAAGCATCCTGATCCATCAACCATACACCTACATATAAAGGACCATCTGTAACAGGCATATCAATAATAAATCCTTCAGGATCCCATATATCACCATTGTTCATCTCTTTAGTAGGTGCTTTTAATGTAGGAGCGCCCCCCGCTGGATTAGGAATTTTTGTTAAAGCAGGAAGTCTGGAAATTTGAGCTTTTTTTGAATTGGATAAATCGTTTTGATCACGCGCTGCAGCTGCTATTACATACACCTCATCTGCTCCAAGGTTATCCTCTGTAACATTACACTTTATACGATTTATTTTAACTTTAACGCGAGCCATAATGTGTCTCCTGAACTTTAACTATATGTGACAATGTTAGTAAAATACACCTAACTATGAAGAGCTACAGCATATTATAATTTATCTTAGTTAAAAGGCAATATCCATCACGCCTCGAGAACGTATTTTTTCATCATCAGTGCTTCGCTGACTATTTCTTCGGCATATTCTGCCCTTACTAGCTCTGTATTTAATTCTTCGCTATCAGCAGCAGTATTTGAACTTGAAAACCATGAAGCCGTCGCCTCATCTGATTCTGACTCAATTTCAAGATCACAGATTTCTTTTTCCAACTCCCGCTTTCTTGTATATAGTCTTCTATGAATATTCTGTAATTGTTTTTTTGTAAAGCTAACGTCCTTTTCACTTGGCAAATTAACACCTAGTAATTCCGTCGGTTTTGTGCCAACATACGAGAATGTTGCGCTTAGCTCTCCATTATCACCAACCCTCCAGTGACCAGGGTTTGCTATAATACTTTCAAAAAAATTATATTCGTATTCTTTCATTTATATCACCCAAAGATCTTTGCCATAACTTAGTTACACGTCTTTTTTGCATTTTTTCACCTAAAAAGTCAATAAAACCAGTAGATGAGCATAACAAAATAATATTTAACCTATAAAAATACTTCACTTTACCCCGCTTTTCCCCTAAAACAGGGCGGTTAAAGATATTAAGGAGTGCGCATCATGAGTAAAGGTAAAATCATATTGGCCTATTCTGGGGGATTAGATACTTCTATAATTCTAAAATGGTTTATTGAAGAAGGCTACGAGGTTATTGCCTATATCGCTGATGTTGGTCAGGAAGAAAATTTCGAAGCCGCGCGAGAAAAAGCCCTGAAAATTGGCGCATCAAAAGTTTATATTGAAGATCTAAAACAAGAATTTGTTGAAGATTATATATTCACTGCCGTGAAATCACAGGCTATATATGAAGGACGTTACCTACTCGGCACTTCTGTTGCTCGCCCTATAATTTCCAAACGTCAAATTGAGATTGCCGAAAAAGAAGGCGCGCAATTTGTTTCTCATGGCGCAACGGGAAAAGGTAATGATCAGGTACGTTTTGAGCTTTCATATTATTCTCTTAACCCTGACATTGAAGTATTAGCACCTTGGAAAATGGACGAATTCCTTACACGTTTTGAGGGTCGGGCAGATATGCTTAACTACGCTGATCAATATGGTATTCCAGTAAGTGCAACGCGCAAAAAGCCCTATTCCGAAGATGATAATATGCTCCACATCTCTCACGAAGCAGGCGTATTAGAAGACCCTAACGCTGCGGCTGATGAAGATGTATATTCACGCACTAACGGCACAGATAAACAGCCCAATACAGCAGATATTCTAACCATCGACTTTGAGCAAGGCATTCCTGTTAAAGTTACAAACCAGAGCGATGGCAAAGAAGTCACAGGCGCGGTTGAGTTGTTCCAATATCTAAATGATCTGGGAACACTTCACGGAATTGGTCGCCTTGATATGGTTGAAAATCGTTTTGTAGGTATAAAATCCCGCGGCGTTTATGAAACACCGGGCGGAGAAATTCTCTATAAAGCTCACCGTGACCTTGAGGGGCTAACATTAGACCGCGAAGTTATGAAGCTCCGTGATCAAATGTCATTGAAGGTGGCAGAACTTATTTATAACGGGTTTTGGTATTCACCTGAATTTGATTTACTCATGACATTCATGGATAAAGCGCAAGAAACCAATACAGGATCGGTTCAGATCAAACTGATTAAAGGCATGGCCTACCCGATTGCCCGCAAAAGCCCTATGGCTCTTTATGACCCCGAGCAATCATCAATGGACGTTGAAGGTGGATATGATCAAAAAGACGCCGATGGTTTTATAAAAATCAACGCAGTACGCCTGAAAAACAATACGGCGGTACATGGTAAACCTTTGAGCGAAAAATCTAGTAAGGCGGCATAGAAAGTATAAATATAATAATGACAAAACTTATAGACACTATCCCTTCATCACATCAAAAACATTACCCTGACAGACAACCCCGAGCAAATAGACTGCCGAACAAAAGAAGTTAAGGGTTTAGTTTTATTGAGTTGTTTTGTAAAGAAAATTTCAGAATAATATTTATTCAATTATTAAATCAGGAGAACGCTCAAAGAAATCCTGCTTATGTATTGGTAATCCCTGAGACCTTAAGTTTGCGCACTGCCAAAATGCGCGTTCTGCTTTTACTATAACTCCAGCATGGCAACGATGAATTCGTGCGTGGTAAAGCACATATCAATGGTATTGAAGGGTTCTGGGGCTTTGCAAAAGTGCGTATAGCAAAGTTCAGAGGCATGAATAAATCTACAATCTATTTACATTTGAAAGAAACTGAGTTTAGATATAATCATAGAAACGAGGATATATACAAAATCATCCTCAAATTATGCCGAGATAATCCTCTTAGCTAGGCATGACCCAAAAAATATAATCACAATAAGAAATAGTTTCTAAATATTTGCTATATCGTACAGCTTATGCTGTTGTTAAAAATGATGCTAGGTCTTGGAGTTTCTGTTGCCCTTGCGCTTATCATTCACTATATTCTTGATCCAGCACAATAGCTGGGTTAAGGATTTAAGTAATGAGCAATAAAGATAATGCAAATCAGATGTGGGGGGGGCGTTTTGATGACAAACCTTCCGATATTATGGAGCAGATCAACGCCTCTATCGGCTTTGACAAACGCATGTGGCGACAAGATATTCGTGGCTCTATTGCCCATGCGACCATGTTATCCAAGCAAGCTATTATCACCAAAGATGAAGCGGTAGAGATCGTCAATGGCCTTAATGCGATTGCCGAGGAAATAAAATCCGGTAAATTTGAGTTTAAACCCGCGCTTGAAGATATTCACATGAATATTGAGGCGCGCCTACGTGAAATGATAGGTGATGTTGCTGGCAAGCTGCATACTGCGCGTAGCCGTAATGACCAAGTGGCCACGGACTTTCGTATGTGGACACGTGATGCCATTGATGAAACGATACGCCTAATAGAAGAGCTACAGGGCGTTATATACGATCTTGAGGAAAAGCATAAAAGCGACATTATGCCAGGTTTTACACACCTGCAAGCCGCGCAACCCATTACACTTGCCATGCATTTGGGTGCTTATAATCAAATGCTTTCCCGCGATAAGTCACGTTTTATTGACGCGCGGACACGCCTTAACCAATGCCCACTTGGCTCGGCTGCTTTAGCCGGAACACCCTACCCCATAGACCGTGAATTTACAGCCGAAAAGCTTGGCTTTGATGCGCCTATGGCTAATAGTTTGGACGGAGTATCGGCGCGTGATTTTGTGAATGAGTTTTTATTCTGCGCTGCGCAAACAGGGCTTCACCTTTCAAGGTTAGCAGAGGAAATTATTATCTGGGCAACGCCACAATTTAACTTTATTCAACTATCAGACGCGTGGAGTACAGGCAGCTCTATCATGCCGCAAAAGAAAAACCCCGACGCTGCGGAATTAGTGCGCGGTAAAACTGGACGGCTTAATGGCAATTTAATGCAAATGATGACAGTTCTTAAAGGACTCCCCCTTGCATATAACAAAGACTTACAAGAGGATAAAGAACCTGTATTTGATAGTTTTGATGCCATATCCCTTTGTATTCAGGCGATGAAAGGAATGCTGGAAAGCGCAACGTTCAATACTACAGCTATGCTTAACTCGGCGGAGATGGGCTATACCACCGCCACCGCCTTGGCTGATTGGCTTGTAATGAATTTAGGCCTGCCTTTCCGCGATGCGCATCATGTTACGGGCGCAATCGTTAAAATGGCAGAAAATAAAGGCTGTAAACTTGATGAGCTGGATTTAAGCGATTTGCAGGCTATACATGAGAGTATAACCAATGATATATTTAGCGTTTTAAGCGTTAAGAAATAATATATGAGCAAAAAACTACTTCAGGTCAAAAATCTCCATGTAGATTTCAAAACTCCCTCCGGTGATGTTCATGCGGTTAAGGGGGTGAGCTTTGATATTAAGCGCGGAGAAACGGTAGCGCTAGTCGGCGAATCAGGTTCAGGAAAATCTGTTACTGCCTTTTCAACTATGAAGCTCTTACCCTATCCCGTTGCAAGCCACCGCGAAGGCTCATCTATTTTGTTTGAAGGTGAAGAGCTCATCAATAAAGATGAAAAATATATGCGCAAAATTCGTGGTCGTAAGATCGGCATGATTTTCCAAGAACCACAAAGCGCACTTAACCCGCTCCATACAATAGAAAAACAAATTGGTGAAGTTTTACGAATTCATCAAGGCATGAATAAAGATCAGGTAAAGACGAGAGTAATAGAGCTTCTGGATATGGTCGGACTTTCTAAATTCAAAGAACGCATGAATGCCTATCCACATGAATTATCAGGTGGTCAGCGCCAACGCGTTGTTATAGCTATTGCCTTGGCTAATAACCCTGATTTATTGATAGCAGACGAGCCAACAACCGCCTTGGACGTAACCATACAGGCGCAAATATTGGAATTGCTGGAAAAACTTCAGCGTGAACTTAATATGGCTATGCTGCTTATCACTCATGATCTATCGATTGTTGAAAAAATGGCCGACTATGTATGCGTTATGCGTCATGGTAAGATATTAGAACAAAAGGATAAGAAAACCCTGTTTTCAAAACCAGAACATGAATATACGCAAATGCTTCTTAATACTATTCCAAGAGGAACTGTAGAACCGCTAAATAAAAATTCTGAAATTCTTATTAAGGGAAAAGATATAAAAGTTTACTTCCCAAATAAACGTAATTTTTTTGGCAAAGCAACAAGCTATATCAGGGCAGTTGACCATATAGATTTAACCATAAGGAGAGGAGAAACCCTTGGCGTTGTTGGTGAATCTGGCTCAGGGAAAAGCACGCTAGGCTTTGCAGCTCTTCGCTTATTAAATGGTAAGGGGAAGTTATGTTTTAATGATATTGATATTTCCACTTATAACCGCAAATCTATGCGTCCGCTGCGCTCTCGAATGCAAATCGTTTTTCAAGACCCCTATGGATCACTATCTCCGCGCATGAGCGTTGCTCAAATCGTTGGTGAAGGACTTAAGCTCCACCGCAGTGAATTATCAGATAAGCAGCGCGATGAACTTGTAGTAAAAGCTCTTGAAGATGTTCACATGAACCCCGAATCTCGCTTTCGTTATCCTCATGAATTTTCAGGCGGACAAAGACAACGCATATCTATTGCACGCGCTATGGTGCTTGCTCCTGAATTTGTAGTGCTTGATGAGCCGACAAGCGCGCTAGATGTTTCTGTTCAAGCGGAAATTGTTGATTTACTGCGTGAACTACAGAAAAAGCATGATCTAACCTACATGTTTATCAGCCATGATCTGCGCGTTGTAAGGGCTATGAGCCATAAATTACTGGTTATGAAAGATGGAAAAGTAATAGAGCACGGTAACGCAACTGATATATTTGATAACCCGCAGAAAGAATACACAAAAGCTCTCTTAGACGCAGCTATGAATCTAAAAGCAAGAAAAGTTGCTTAAAATACAATTTTTCCTTTGATTTACTTATACTGCTCGTGTTAAGACCTTACTCACTTTTATAGTATAGAATTAAAATTCAAACCAATTAGAAAGAGGTGAACACTGTGGTCAGTGTAAACGTAAGAGATAACAATGTCGATCAAGCTTTGCGCGTTCTTAAGAAAAAAATGCAGCGCGAGGGTATCTTCCGCGAAATGAAGCTTCGTCGTCATTACGAAAAACCATCTGAGAAAAAAGCACGCGAAGAAGCAGAAGCAATTCGTCGTTGTCGTAAGATGGATCGTAAACGTCGCGATCGTGACGGATATTAGTGTAATTACTTCTATTCAATTAGAATTTATAAAACTGCCTTGGCTTTTTGCTCTGGCAGTTTTTTCTGCGTGTAACTTTATATTCTATTATGCTAGAATATATATCCGTAAAAACTTTAAGGTTAAGTATAGCTATGACGTTTTCTAAAAAGAAACATTTATTAAAACTTGTATTTATTTTTTTGGCTACTCTAATGCCCGTTAATGTTTATGCTCAATTTGAAGAAGAAGAAGACCCAAATGAAGTGAAATGGGAACGTTTTGAATCTGTAACAAATATTTTTACTACCAAATTTCCACAAAAGTACAAATATAAAGTATTCCCCTTCCGCTTTAACGAAGATACTATAGCATTCAGCGGAGAGATTGCATCAACTCTAGATGGTCAAGATAAAACAAATGAAAAGAGTATATTAATAAGAGTAATGCAAACCTTTGGGGATCCAATCAGTAAAAAAGAAGTTAAAAAAATATTAGATAAGGAAGCAAAAAAATATATAGAATCTATAAGATCTACAGGAGGTACAGTCCTTACAAATGAAGACTTTGTATATAATGGGTTCTCCGCCAAACGTCTTTATATAACATACAAGGAGAAAGGTGAAAAGTTTGGTATGCGTATGAACATATTCTTGACAGATTACTCAAAAATTGAACAAGTTCTGTCTGGTCCCGCAAAAAGTATGTACTCATATAGATCTGATGATTTTTTCTCATCCATTAAGCTTTATGATGGTATAACCAGATCAGAAAAAACAGCTCCCTTTGCAAGAGGTTGGAAATCTGTAACATCTAAAAACAACGTATTCACAGTTAAATTACCCCCAAAGAATCCAGATTACACTCCCATCAGCCCTACATTAAAGGCTTCAAAGAAAAAAGAATACTTGTTCTTTGAATTTACTGATCCCGTAAGAGATGAAAGTCTGTTTTATAGTGTCTATAGCTATAAATTAGGAAAGGCAGCAACTTATGAACTTTCAAAAAACATACTCTTTTCTAGCCATATTACTAAGTTTGTAAAAAATGCATCAATAGACCACCTAAAAACTGAAAATTCATTTATCGATGGTGTTAATGTTATGTCTACAAAATTAGTTGTCCCCTCACCAGCAAAATTCCCTTACATAGATACTATACTATTAGAAGCTCGCTATAAAAATGATACAGTAGTCGTACAAGAAATAATGACAACGGCAGGGCATGCAAGAGTAGGATTACCTAAAAACTTAATGGCATCACTTAAATTTCACCCTGAAAAATACAAATACACACCAAGAAAGAAAAAATCTAAAAAAAAGAAAAATGACGATGCAAAAAAATAATGTTTTAGCGCGCTATGGTGCAGGTTACATTATCTAACCACGATTTTTCTGTTTCAGACAAGTATTCAGATATTATTTCGATCATATTATTATAATATCCGAATAGCCATTCTTTTTCTCTATCATCAAGCATTTCAGTAACTATAAGCCTATTATCATAAGGAGCTAACGTTACAGTTTCAAAACAATATTGTTCTGATTTCTTATCCTCTTTCACAAGAATAAGATTCTCTATCCTTATTCCATACTCTCCTTCTTTGTAATATCCAGGCTCATTAGAAACCAACATTCCACTTTCAAATGATTTTTCTTCTCTAGGGGATATATGAGTAGCCGCCTCATGCACACATAAGTAACACCCTACCCCATGCCCTGTGCCATGAGCATAATCAAGCCCAACTTCTTGCAAGCTTTTACGCGCCATCGCATCTATATCCCTGCCCTTGGTGTCCTTTGAAAAAACAGCAAAAGCGACAGCGATATGTCCTTTAAGCACTCGAGTATAATTCTCTTTCATCTCTTGGCTAGGATTACCAATAGCAATGGTTCTAGTTATATCAGTAGTTCCCCATAGATATTGGCCGCCACTATCAACCAATAACAACCCATCACCTTTAATTAGCTTATTCGTCCTATTAGTGGCGCGGTAGTGAATAATCGCTCCATTATCATTAAACCCTGCGATGGTAGAAAAACTTGGCGCTATATAATCGTCACTCTCGCGCCTAAAATTTTCTAAAGCCCGCTCTGCTGATAACTCACTTACCTCAATCTTATTCTGATTATCATCTATCCATTTTAAGAATTTAATTACCGCCACTCCATCAGCTATATGAGCCTTACGAATTGCTTCTTGCTCTGATAAAGACTTAATCGCCTTAGGTAATATACAAGGATCTTCCTTATCAAATATCTTTATCTTATTTTTTTCTAAAACCGATGAAAACCATATAGGCGTTGATTTGTTATCAACCCATAGAATTTGGTTTTCTAACTTATTAAGCCTGCCCTTAATATCATCAAAAGAGAATATTCTAACTCCTTCACCTAGCGTAGCTATAATATCATCGCTCAATTTTGCTTTATCAACAAACCAGTCAACTGAACCATCTTCATATAAAATTACATATGACAAACAAAGCGGAGAAAACTCAATATCCCCTCCCCTAATATTTAGCAGCCAGCAAATAGAATCCCCTGCCGTAATTAAGCAAGCCTGACATTCATTTTCTTTTATCTGCTCTGATATTTGCGCCCTTTTTTCCTGAGAAGTTTTACCTGCCACCTCATCAGGAAAAATCGAAACCAATGCGCATGGCCTATCTGGCTTATCCTTCCAAATAAGATCAATTAAATTACCATCAATGGCTCTTAGCTTTATCCCCTTATCTTTTATCTTATCCTCTATATCTGATATTTGCTTTTGGGTATAAAGCCACGGATCATATCCAATTACAGAATCTTGCGCTGCATACTGTGATAACCACTGCCCGGAAGATATTTTTATACTATCTTCTATATCATATAAATTAGAGTCCACCTGATCTTTAAGCTGTAAGATATAACGCCCATCGCTCATAACAACCGCCCTATCAGAAAGAATAATCGCTAGTCCTGCGCTTCCTGTAAAACCACTAAGCCATTTTAAGCGCTCTGCATAAGGGGCTAAAAACTCCCCTTGGAACTCATCTGTACGTGGCAAAATATAACCATCAAGATTTTGCTTTTGTATTTCTTTACGCAAAAGCTCTAACCTGTCTTGATAAGCAGTGGTGTTTTCTGGCATGTTAAAATCCTGATAATTATTAAATACGAATAAACAAAATCAAGGATAAAGCGATCACCATGAAAAAGACAGCGCATATTATCGTTTTTGGCAATGAAAAAGGTGGGTCAGGTAAATCCACAACGGCCATGCATACCGCCATTGCCCTGTTGCGCTTAGGATACCGCGTAGGGACACTTGACCTTGATGCCCGCCAAGGCACGCTTACTCGCTATTTAAAAAAGAGATTCGATTATATCACCCGAAACCGCGAGCATTTACCAAGCCCTGCCCATATGGCAATAGAGCGCAGTAACTGCGAAAGCGTTGGTGATCAACAAGCCGAAGAAGAAGCCTTCTTGATTATGGCCTTAGAGGAATTCAACCATGTATGTGACTTTGTTGTAATAGACACTCCCGGAACGGACTCTTTTCTTAGTCGCTTGGCACATAGCTATGCGGATACTCTAATCACACCCATGAATGACAGCTTTATTGATTTAGATTTACTAGCTGACATTGATATGAAAAACCATGCTGTAAAAGGGCCCTCTATATATTCCAAAATGGTAAATGATCAGCGCAAAATTAAACGTATTCGCGATGGCTCTGAAATAGACTGGATTGTTATGCGTAACCGCGTATCGCACCTTAATAATAATAATAACAAAATAATAACCAAGCTACTGGAAACGATCTCCGATCTTGCGGGTTTCCGCCTCGCTCCTGGATTTGGAGAGCGGGTTGTATTTAAAGAACTTTTCCTAAAAGGTATGACTTTACTTGATCTAAAAGAAGATATTGATGGCGGTCTAACCATGTCACAAATATCCGCGCGCCAAGAAGTTCGCAACCTGATAACCACTATTAAACCAGAACTAGCAAAAGGTTATGCCAAACCGCCGACTATATCCAAAAAGAAAACCGCATAATTATAAGGAATAAATATGCCATTTTTAATACTCGCCATAGGTATAATAATTGGGATATTCGCTCTTTATCGCTTTTTTATTACCTACCCCATAGAAACCGTAAAAAAGTTTTTAAGTATATGCCTTATTATAATTATTACAGCCGTAATGTTATTTTTTGCGATGACTGGTAAAATATTTATATCCATCGGCTTGGCTTTGTTACTAGTACCTATTGCCATCAGCCATTACAAAAAGAAGTCAAAGAGTGATAGTGATAAAGAAGAATAAGCAATTGCTAATTTGCCTTGCATCGCAATATAAAATATGCGATTGCTGTCGCCGAAATAAAAAAATCAGAAATAAAATATAAGAGAGGGTATATAAATCATGTCAAAACAAGAATTTAAGCCAGTAAGAAAAGCTGTCTTTCCTGTTGCTGGTTTAGGTACAAGATTTTTGCCAGCAACTAAGGTTATGCCAAAGGAAATGCTTCCTATAAATGACCGTCCCCTTATTCAACATGTTTTTGAAGAAGCCAGAGATGCGGGAATTGAAGAATTTATATTCGTCACAGGACGATATAAGAACATGCTTGAAGAGCATTTTGATTTCCAGCCAGAGCTTGAACAAACTTTAGAGGCTAGAGGCAAAGTAAATATGCTGGCCAAAGTAAAAGACTCTGAAATACCTGCCGGTAAATTATTTTTAACAAGACAGCCAAAACCTTTAGGTCTTGGCCACGCTGTATGGTGTGCCTCCAAGATTGTTGGAAATGAGCCATTTGCAATCATTCTTCCCGATGACATTGTTAATTACAAGCAAGGTTGCCTTTCTCAAATGATTGATGCCTATAATAATCATGGCGGAAATGTTGTGGCCGTTAAGAACGTGCCTCGCAAGGAAACCTCAAAATACGGTATTTTAGATATTGGTGAGGATAAAGGCGACACTGTTTCAATTAAAGGTCTGGTGGAAAAACCTAATCCTGAAGATGCCCCCTCAACCCTGTCTATTATCGGGCGTTATATACTCCAACCTGAAATATTTGAGCATCTTTCTGTGTTTGAAAAAGGTGCAGGAAACGAGATTCAACTTACCGATGCTATGGCAAAAATGCTGGGTAAGCAGGAATTCCATGGATTGCGCTTTAAAGGTGATCACTTTGACTGCGGAAGCCGCCTTGGTTTCATCGCCGCCAACCTTGCTTATGGACTTAATGATCCTGAGATAGGCGAAAGCGTAAAAGAAATTCTAAAACAATATTAACCAATAAATTTACGGAAAAATATAATGAGTTATAGTTTTGATCCAACAATCTTACGTGAATATGATATTCGCGGACAAATCGGCAAGAACCTATCTGAAGATGATGCTCTTGCATTAGGGCGCGCCTTTGGAACATTCATTCAAAAAGATACCCCTATCGGTGAAAAGCATGTTGTTTGTGTTGGGTATGACGGACGTATTAGCTCTCCATCTCTATCAGATAAACTTTGTCAGGGACTAAAAGAAACTGGAGTGCAGGTTATATCGGTTGGCCTTGGCCCTACTCCGATGCTTTATTTTGCCGTTAAGCACCTTAATGCAGATGCAGGAATTATGGTTACAGGATCTCATAACCCATCTGATTATAACGGCTTTAAAATGACCTTGAACAAATCACCTATATTCGGTGAAACCATTCAATCAATCGGCGTTTTATCTGCTGCTGGAATTATAACCCAAGGCGAAGGCTCTATTGAAGAACATGACATAAAAGAAATCTATGTTGATCGCCTGATCCAAGATTTAGACCTAACTCGTGAGCTATCCATTGCTTGGGACGCTGGCAATGGCGCTGCGGGTGAAATACTTCAAATGCTTACAAAGAAAATACCGGGAGAGCATCACCTTTTATTTGAAGATATTGACGGTAATTTTCCAAATCATCACCCCGACCCAACTGTTGATAAAAACCTTATTGACCTGCAAAAGCTAGTAAAAGAAAAAAACTGTGACCTTGGTATAGCCTTTGATGGTGATGGTGATCGCATAGGCGTTATTGATGAAAACTGCGATGTTTTACGCTGTGACATATTGATGACTATATATGCTCGTGAGGTAATTAAAAATAACCCTAATGCCGCAATAATTGGTGATGTTAAATGTTCCAGCATAATGTTTGATGAAATCAATAAAATGGGCGGCAAGGCCGTGATGTGGAAAACAGGACATTCTCTAATAAAAGATAAAATGCGAGAGCTTAATGCCCCTCTTGCGGGAGAGCTTTCAGGTCATATCTTTTTTGCAGATAAATATTACGGCTATGATGATGCGCTATATTGCGCAGTGAGATTGCTTAACGCCTTATCACATACTGATGGCGGCCTATCTAGCCTTACCAGCCACCTACCAAAGCTATTCAACACACCTGAACTGCGCATTGAGGTGAGTGAAAAGGAAAAATTTGACCTTGTTCCACGTGTATTTGAAAGCCTGAAAACACAAGCTAATGATAATATGGAGCTAGATGATATTGACGGAGTTAGAGTAACGACGTCTGATGGCTGGTGGTTATTACGCCCTTCCAATACCCAAGATGTACTTGTTGCCAGAATTGAAGCAAGTAGCCAAGAAGGCCTGCAAAGGCTTAAAAATATGGCTAGTGAAGAAGTAAAAAAAATAGGATATACTGTTAACTTCTAAATTCGAATCATTCTGGCTTTAGATTATGTGTCTTTAAAGGGTATGTACTATGAATAATGATGAAACAACTATACTTATTGAGTTAATCTCATCGAAGATATGCCATGATATCATAAGCCCCGTAGGTGCAATTGCTAACGGCATAGAAATTTTAGAAGAAATGGGCGCAGATGACGATGTAACGTCGCTCATATCATTCAGCACTGAACAAGCGAACGCTAAACTTAAGCTGTTGAGAATGGCTTATGGCATGAGCGGCTCGGATACTAATATTAAAATAGAAGATATTCATAAAACTTTTGGTAACTTTATTTATGGCGACAATAGAATAGCCCAAAGCTGGGATTCGATGCTCAATATAGGTTTTGAGCATGCCAAAGGATTCCCTAAACTTTTATTATGCTGCCTAATAATGGTGTCAGAATCCCTTCCCAAAGGTGGCGATATTTCAATTAGCGTTGATGGTGAGAATACTATCGTGATTACTGGAAAAGGTGATAATGCTGGCTTTAAAGAGGGATATATAGATAGCTTGGAAAACAAAATCTCAATCGCCGATCTTACACCAAAGCTTATTCACCCTTATATCTCAGGAATTTTTTCTAAAAAATATAATTTTGAAATATCGTATAATGATGATCTTTCAAACATTATTTCCTTGAGATTAAAACAGTCTTCTGTACACTCTTAATATGTGTTTTTTTGCTCTAAAAATTGCACATCTAGACTTTCCTGCGTATATTTATAATTACTGCGTCTTAAATTACACAACATAACTCACTGATATTGTGTAAAATATTTTTGTAATGATCTGATATATTAAGGAAGAAACCCTATGGATGATCTCATTGTTGAGTTTATAACAGAGACAAATGAAAGCTTAGAAGAGCTTGACATGGACATTGTCAATCTTGAAAAGAACCCGAATGACAAAGACCTTTTGGGTAAAATTTTTAGGCTTATGCACACCATAAAAGGTACATGTGGATTTTTAAGCCTGCCGCGCCTTGAAAAAGTTGCGCACCATGCAGAGAATGTTTTAGGGCGTTTTCGTGATGGCGATCTAGAGGTTACATCAGAGTATGTAACTCTTATATTCGAATCAATAGATCAGATTAAATTCATTGTTTGTGAAATAGAGGAAAAAGGGTCAGAACCAGAAGGAGATGATTCTGTACTAATCGCAAAACTTGATGCTGCCTATGAAGGCAAATCTCTATCTGAATCTGAAATAGAAGAAGTTGATGAAAAACCTTCTGAATCTACAGGGAATATAACACCAGCTCCAGAAACAACAGCAAGTGCAGATGGTAATAATGAAAAAGAAGAAAAAGATATAATTGTTGAAATAAAAGAAAAAGAGCTTGCCCCAGGCGATGTATCTATGGACGAACTAGAGGCTGCCTTTGCAGCAGCACCAGGCATGGACGGGATTGTGAATCCTGCTGATTTAGAAAAAGAAAAGAAAGAAGCAGCGCCACCTCCTCCTCCGCCACCTCCTAAGAAAGAAGAGCCAGAAGCCAAAAAAGCAAAAACCCCACCAGCGCAAACCCTACGTGTAAATGTTGATGTGCTTGAAGGTTTAATGGCTATGGTTAGTGAGCTTGTTCTAACTCGCAACCAATTATTGCAAATAACAAGAGCAGAGGGTGACACTCCGTTCACTACACCGCTTCAACGACTGAACCATGTTGTTTCAGAGCTTCAAGAGGGAGTTATGAAAACGCGCATGCAACCAATTGGCAATGCTTGGTCTAAACTTCCGCGAATTATTCGTGACCTTTCACTTGAACTTGATAAGAAAATCAATCTTGAAATGCGCGGACAAGATACAGAGCTTGATAGACAAGTTCTTGAAATGATAAAAGATCCACTCACCCACATGGTAAGAAACTCTGGTGATCATGGTATTGAAATACCGGAAGACAGGATTTCGGCAGGCAAACCGGAAATAGGTACTATACTGCTTGAGGCATATCACGAAGGCGGCCATATTGTTATAAAAATATCTGATGATGGCAAGGGGTTAGCCGAGAGTAAAATTAAAGAAAAAATTATAGCTAATGGCTTGGCTACACCAGAAGAACTAGAGGAAATGTCTTCTCAACAGATTCAACAATTTATTTTTAATGCTGGCTTTTCTACAGCAGAAAAAGTTACATCTGTATCAGGGCGCGGCGTAGGAATGGACGTTGTGCGCACAAATATAGAAAAAATTGGCGGAGCTATTGAACTTAAATCAGTAGAAGGCCAAGGGTCAGTATTTACAATTAAAATCCCGCTAACGCTCGCCATTGTCCATGCTCTAATCGTAGAATCTTCTGGTGAGAAATTTGCTATTCCACAGCTAGCAGTAAAAGAGCTGGTAATGGCCTCGACACACGGCGAAAATAGCATTGAGTATATAAAAGGATCTCCGGTATTTCGTTTAAGGGAAAGCCTGCTGCCTCTGGTTTTATTAAATGAAGTGCTTGGCCTACCTTCCACACCATCACTTACAGAGTCTACTACTGAAAAAGATTCATGCGATGTTGAGTGTAGTGAAGAAAATACATCAAAAGAAGATAATCAGGAATGTAATAGCGAGAACAATATTGAAAGCAAGAACCTATACATCGTAGTTGCAGATGTTGGCGGTTATGAATTTGGTATAATAGTGGATAAGGTCTTTGATACAGAAGAAATTGTTGTTAAACCTGTAGCCGAAATTCTTAAGGATTTAGAATTATTCTCAGGGAATACTATACTCGGTGATGGCAGCGTTATAATGATACTTGATCCTAATGGTATAGCTAATGCGTCAGGAAGCATAACAAATAACGATATGTCCAATTCTGAATATCAGGAACAACAACATAAACCAGATTCAGATAAAAAGACCTCCTTACTATTATTTTCTACTGGAGATACTACACCAAAAGCAGTGCCATTATCATTGATTGCTCGTTTGGAAAATGTAAAAGGCTCTGAAGTTGAATATTCAAGTGGCCAAATGCTTGTGCAATATAGAGATACTTTAATGCCTTTGGTTCCATTTAACGGCAACGTAAAAATGGAAGATGATAAAGATAGCCCCGTCTTGGTATTTGCAGACAAAGTTCAATCTATGGGAATAATTGTTGATGAGATTATAGACATAATAGAAGAAAAAGTTGATATACAATTAGGTTCGTCTCAAAGTGGCCTTATCGGCAGTGCTATTATAAATGAGCAAGCAACTGATGTTGTTGATATTGCCCACTTTCTGAATAATATTAATAAAGACTGGTTTAAAGACCATGATGACACCCCCTTTGGAGAAGGCGAAGATGCTGCCGAAGCCGGCAAATCCAAAAAACGTGTACTGCTTGTGGATGATAGCCCGTTCTTCCGCAATATGCTTACCCCATTGTTAAGTGTTGCAGGATATGAAGTTACAACGTTAGACGGCCCAACAAGCGCTCTAAAGCTACGTGAAAATGGTATTGTCTTTGATATTATTATTAGTGATATAGAAATGCCAGATATGAATGGGTTTGAATTTGCTCAGCATGTAAATAGCGAAGGTAGCCATTGGCTTAATACACCTATGGTGGCTCTATCCTCTCATGCCACCCCAAAAGATATTGAGCGTGGAATGAAGGTTGGTTTCACCAACTATGTCGCTAAGTTTGACAAAGATACCCTTCTAAACACCATATCTCAAACATTAAATAATGAGTAACAAAAGAAAAGGATACAAAACCACATGTCCGACGTACAAGCTCATGAAATAGACCAATCAAAAGATTTTCTAACGATAGAAATAGCCGAACAAAAATTTGGTGTTCCCGTTCTTCAAGTACAAGACGTTCTTAGGGAACAAAAGGTTACGCATGTACCTCTTGCTCCACCAGAAGTAGCCGGAACATTAAACCTTAGAGGTCGCATTGTTACAGCCATAGATGTGCGCAAAAGACTTGGACTGCCAGATCGTGATGATGGCGTGCCTAGCATGAGCGTTGTTGTCGAACATAAAGAAGAACTTTTTAGCCTTATAATTGATAAAGTAGGCGATGTTTTAAACTTCAAAGATGAATATTTTGAAAAAAACCCCGGAACGCTGGATCCACTATGGCGTGATATATCAACAGGAATATATCAACAAGATGAAACACTAATAGTTATAGTTGATGTCTCATGTCTTCTTGAAAATGTCGGACAAAAAACTTAAAATTATAATAATTGGTTTTACTTTATACTTTTTTTACGCTTTTATATTATCGTGTATTTATCTTTGGATTTTTCACTTACAGAGGATAGTTATGAAATCTTGCCTAATAGTTGATGATAGCCGTGTAGTACGTAAAGTTGCTAGCAGAATAGCCCACGATTTAGGATTCGAAGTACTAGAAGCTGAAAACGGACTTCTTGCATGTGAAGCGTGTGAAAAATCTATGCCTGATGCAATCATTCTGGACTGGAATATGCCGATAATGAGCGGAATAGAGTTCTTAGAGAAACTTCGCCAAATGGACAATGGAGGAATACCTAAGGTTGTTTTTTGTACAACAGAAAATGACTTGGATCATATTCAGCGTGCAATGAACGCTGGCGCTGATGAATACATAATGAAGCCATTTGATAGTGAGATTATAGAATCAAAATTTATTCAAGTCGGCCTAATTGAGCAAAAGAATTAATAAAAGCTTACTCCCTATTAAATTTAAAGAATATAAAATATATGAGTAATTCAGAGAAAATCACAGTAATTCTAGCCGATGACTCTAGCGTAATACGTAGAGCCCTATCGATTATGCTTGAAACTGACCCTAATATAGAAATTGTTGCATCTGCATCAGATGGTAAATCCGCGGCCTCTTTGGCAAAAATAAAAAAGCCGGATATTCTAATATTAGATGTTGAAATGCCGGTAATGGACGGAATTACAGCTCTTCCTGAAATTCTAAAAAACTCACCTAACACCAAAGTTATTATGTGTTCCAGCCTCACAGAAAAAGGTGCTGACACATCAATAAAAGCTATGGCATTAGGGGCGGTAGAATGTCTTGTTAAGCCAACAGGAGCAGAAGCCGCCAAACCAGATTCCCCATTTAAAAAGAAACTAATTCACACAGTAAAAACACTTGTCCCTCTAAAATCAGAGCCCTCTGTTGCTCAATCTAAAACGTCAGCTTCAGCGCGCTCCCTTCCTAGCCAAGCTCCAGTCAAGAAAGATGCAGAGGTTACTCTGAGAGATGATACATCTGCATATAAAGGTAAACCAGATATTCTAGCAATTGGCAGTTCTACTGGCGGGCCAAAGGCCTTGTTCCAAGTATTAAAAGATATTGGTATACTGGATATTCCTATCGTAATTACTCAGCACATGCCTGCAACATTTACAAAAATCCTTGCAGAGCATTTAACTCAACAAACCGGAATTCCAGCTCATGAGGGTGAAGAAGGTATGGTAGTGCAAAAGGGTAATGTCTATGTTGCCCCTGGTGGAAAGCACATGCTTTTTGAGAAGCAAGGAATACAACTAAAAATTAATCTTAATGACGGCCCCCAAGAAAATTTCTGTAAACCGGCTGTTGATCCAATGATGAGATCAATTGTGGATATCTATGGTAACAAAGTTCTTGGATTAATATTAACTGGCATGGGAAGTGATGGTGCAAAAGGTTCTCAATATCTAGTTGATAAAGGTGGGCGTGTTATAGCTCAAGATGAGGAAACAAGTGTTGTTTGGGGAATGCCAAGAGCAGTGGCTGAGGCTGGTATTTGCTCTGAAATTCTTCCCATTCAAAATATTGGTTCATGGGTAAAAAAAGCATGTGTATAAATAATATAATTATAGGATTTGGTATAAATAAATGAATATTACGGATTTTGATATCTATAAAGACCTACTAAAGGATAAATCAGGCTTAGTAATTACTCCTGATAAATTATATCTTATTGAATCTAGGTTAAATCCTGTTACCAAAAAATGGGGTTACGAGAACCTTACGGCGATGACCAATGTACTACGCGCTGTACCACCAAAAGACCTTGTAAATGATATTATAGAGGCTATGACAACGAATGAAACATCATTCTACCGCGATATTAAGCCCTTTGATATATTTAAGGAAACAGTTCTTCCCTATTATAAAAACAAAGCTGGAGCTAATAAAAATTTGAAAATCTGGTGTGCCGCATCTTCAAGCGGTCAAGAACCCTACTCTCTGGCTATGCTACTAAAGGAAGAAAGCGCTAAGCTCCCTGGCTGGAATTTTTCAATTACCGCCACTGATATTTCACATGAAATACTTGATCAGGCAAAAGAAGGTACTTACACACAATTCGAAGTGCAGCGCGGACTACCCATCACTTTGCTTATGAAATATTTTACGCAAAACGGTGATAAGTGGACTATAAATGACGATATAAAACGTATGATTGACTTCAAATATTTCAATCTACTTGATCCTATGTCTAGTATCGGGAAATTTGATATTATCTTCTGTCGTAATGTTTTGATCTATTTTGATCAACCTACAAAAAAAGATGTAATGGAACGCATGAATAGACAAATGTCAGATGACGGATTCTTTTTCCTTGGTGGTGCTGAAACTGTATTAGGCATTACTGAGTCTTACAAGGCCGTCCCCAATTGCCGCGGGTTATACGCAAAAGCACAAAGCCAACATATAATAGCAGCATAAATCCCTTACATATAATATTCACACTGCATTAAAAACCACTATTGCACCATAGCTTTTTTAAGATTATAGTCCGCGCCTGTAATAACCAATATATGAAACAAGGTGCTACCCTAATGAATACCCCCGTTATAAGCGATCCTAAAGCTAAGAAAATAAAAAGAGCTCTAATATCTGTTTCAAACAAAGATGGCATAGAGCGCCTTGCTAAGGAGCTTCAGTCCCATGGCGTTGAGATACTTTCTACTGGCGGAACTGCAAAAGCACTAAGAGAAGCTGGCATTGAGGTTCAAGACGTATCTGAGCACACTGGTTTTCCTGAAATCATGGAAGGAAGAGTAAAAACTCTGCACCCCAAAATTCACGGCGGCATATTGGCTAAACATGATAATGACGATCATATTACGGCTATGGTTGATAATGATATTGTTCCTATAGATATGGTTATTATAAACTTATACCCTTTCGTTAAAACCGTACAAAGTGATGCTAGCTTTGCTCAATGTATTGAAAATATTGATATTGGCGGGCCTGCCATGATACGCGCAGCAGCAAAAAATCATGATCATGTGGCGGTTATAACCGATCCTCAAGATTACGACCGAGTTATAGAAGATATGAAAAACAATGATGGGTGCATTACATATAATTTGCGCAAATCACTTGCACTTACGGCTTTTTCACTTACAGCCACCTATGATTCTAGTATCGCGAGCTGGTTTGCACAGCAAACAAATGAAGAAACCCCTAGAAGAATAAGTTTCTCAGGAACATTAAAACAAAAATTACGCTATGGCGAAAACCCACATCAAAGTGCAGCTCTATATCTTGTTGATGACAGTTTGCGTGTAGGTGCAGCCAGAGCAACCCAAGTTCAGGGTAAAGAATTATCCTATAACAACCTAAATGATACAGACGCAGCCTTTGAGTTGGTCAGTGAGTTTGACCAGCCAACTGTTGCCATAATAAAGCACGCTAATCCATGCGGAGTTGCCAGTGGGAATGATTGCCATGAAGCATACAAAAAAGCCCTACTTTGTGATCAAACCAGTGCTTTTGGCGGTATCATAGCCCTAAACCAAACCTTAAACGCAGAGCTTGCTAAAGCCATTATAGAGCGTTTTGTCGAGGTTATTATTGCCCCTTCTATAGAAGGCGAAGCAATCGATATACTTAAACAAAAAAGTAATATCAGAATGCTTACAACTGGCGCAATGCCTGATAGAGATCAGAATATGCGCATCGTCAAAAGAATCGCTGGTGGCTTACTTGTTCAAGAAACTGACCGCGCTCTTATTGACAATGAAAATATGAAAATTGTCACGGATAGAGAGCCAACTCAAAAAGAGATGGACGATTTGATCTTTGCATTTACTGTGGCTAAACACGTGAAATCCAACGCTATAGTTTACGCCAAAGACGGTTCAACAGTTGGTATTGGCGCGGGGCAGATGAGCCGCATTGATTCATCAAGGATTGCCGCATGGAAAGCTGTAGAAGCGGCCAAAGAAGCTGGTTGGGACGAGCCCTTAACAACTGGCTCTGTTGTCGCCTCTGACGCATTCTTCCCTTTTGCCGATGGGCTTATTGCCGCAGCAGATGCTGGCGTTACCGCAGTTATACAACCTGGTGGCTCAATACGCGATCAAGAAGTAATTGATGCAGCAAATGAACGTGGCCTAGCCATGGTATTTACTGGCATGCGTCATTTCCGCCATTAACATATGACATTGCAGATATACATAAAAAAAACTTGCATCAAGTCTTTCATATGTCCTATAATTCACCTAACTAATTAGAAAAAGCGCAGAAAATGTGCTATATTGGGTGATAAAAGGATAGTGGAATGTGTATAAATCTACACCATTTTTATATTATATATCCGCCTACATGTAATATAGGGGGCGCTTTATAATGGCTGGTGCTGTATTGAAAGGTTTGGCTGGTTTTTTGAGTCGGAACTGGGGCAAAGCCGCTATTGCAGGCGGAACAGCCTATGCGTTTAAAGATGAAATCAAGGAAGGATTTTCTGAAATATCTGAAAACCCTGAGAAAGCTGTAGAAACGGTCAAGAATGCAGCCGGAAAAGCTGGCGAAACCATTGATGGAGCTAAAGACAAAATTGAAGGCGCATTTAACTTTGCAAAAGACCCTGCAAATGCAGCGCTTGATAAAATCAAAAAAGAGGCCGAAGAAAACTCTGATCTAGTAACAGCGGGTAAATGGATAGCTGGGGCTTTTGGCGGCGGATTACTTCTTAAAAAGATGTTTGGTGGCGATGATAAAGGTGATGACAAAACTGAAACAAGCTCCAAAGGCGGATTCCCGTGGGGTATGACGCTATTAGTAATTGCAGGAGCAGTGGCCTATCTTAACCGCGACAATATAATGGACATGGTGAATGGTAATAATAAAGACAATAATATGGACTATATGAATCCCGATAGTTTTGAAATGGGATAAGTTATAATTAAGTCCTAAAATATATAATTTAGGATAACAATATAAGGGTGTTAAACAGGTAATATAAATATGGGCTGGCTTTCAAACGCATATGATAATATTGGCAATGCAATCTCTGACTTTGATGCTTCAAAGATGCTTGATGATGCTGTCGATACAATGATTAGCGCAAAGGACTCTGTAGTTAATGCCACCTCCTCCGCAATTGAGTGGACAGTAGAAACAGGCGTACCCGCAGTTGGTAACGGCGCAGCATGGGTTGTTGCCGCAATCCCTATAGTAGGAAGTATTCCTCGAGGTATAGAGGCTATTGGATTTGGCGACCCTACAGGAATTGCTGAAAAAAATAGGCGCGTAGAAGAAGCAATGATAGGCTTCGGAAAATTTGTTGTTAATGACCCCTTACGCGCTGGAGCTGTACTTGCTCAAGGGGCTTCAAACGCGGTAACAAGTACTGTGGGCTTGGTTGGTGATTTAGTACGCAATGGCGCGGGGCTTGCTATTGACACCGCCCATAACCTTGCTTGGAATAGTACACTTCGCCCCTTAATAAATGCAGGATACAGCATAGGACAAAAAGAAGGTGATCCCCCAGCAATTGAAGGTACCGATTTTTTTGCTGTCACTAAAGCTTTCAATGGCGGTGGCGGCCTTGACAAAGCCATGAAATGGACAACTGGAATGAACGATATTACACAGTTCATTGAACCTATCAAAGGCGAATACCTTGCCGATACAAGAAAAACTATAACTGATGATGCTGGGAACACCATTGATAACCCTGACTATATGAAAGAATTTGAGATAGTAGAAGGCGAAGAAATTCCTAACTATGTAAAACCCGTTGAAAATCCTAATGCCAATTATGAGCGTACAATATTATACGGAACTCAAGCTATTGTCGAAGTTCCTGTATTCTTAGTGGCTACAGCGGCCACTGGTGGCGCTGCTGGGCCAATATTTGCCTTAAAATGGGGCGGTAAAGGGTTGCAAACCGTTAATGCCATGAAACGCGCAGATCTGGTTGCTGATGCCGTAAAGCTAACTGATAAGGCGGCTGAAATATCAAGTAAAACCGGAAAAACCGCAGAAGCTGTGGAAGACGTTGCTCATACCTCAAAAATGGCAGGAGCGAATACAGAACAAGCTGTAGATGCAGTAATAGATACAGTGGAAACGTCTTCAAAAGCCTCTAAATTAACTGCTAAGGCCGACGAAATGGCGCGCGGAGAAAGGCTGGGGACGGCTACTGAAACCCTCACAAACTGGATGAAAAGAAAATTCCCAGGTGTTGATGATGCTCGTCAGGCCATGACCCAATCTGATCTAATGGAATATCTGGCAAAAAATGCAGAAAAACTTAGAGAAGCTGAAACTAAGCTGGATAAATTAATGAGCTCAGGTAAAGCGACTGAAAAACAAATATTAGAACATACCAAGGAAATTAAAGCAGCCGAAGAGATTTTAGAAAAGAGTAGAATTTCTGTGAACAAGCTGGCGTCCAGCTCAGGAAACAGCCTAAAAGAAGTTAGCGCAGAGGCAGCAAGATCAGCTACTAAAACCACAGAAGACCTTGGTATGGCCGACAGGTTAAAGCGTGGCTGGGACGTAGGTAAATATAAAACAGCACATTTTGTTGACCCTTCCAGAAGCCCTATAATAGATACAGCTGGCGTTGGCCTTTCATTTGGCATGGGTGTTTATGCTGATCAAAAAAATGCAGAGGCTAAACAACAATCTGGCTTTGGAATTGGTGCAGGGGAGGCAAGCAGAGTTTTAGATGCGGGCGACAAAGTAAGGAGCGACTTAGGTAGGGATACTAGCTGGTACAAGAAATATGATAAGAAGGCAAATATCAGTCAAGACTTCAAAGGAACTCAACCCAATCAAAATGGCGCAGGGGCAGATGAGCTTCCAGGTGGAAGCATTGATAGAAACGGGCAATCCGGTGCATTTAACAATCGTGCTAATGGCCTTGTAACACCAATAGATACGCCATTATTCGAAGTAAAAGTATCACAAGAAGCAGCAGATGCACTTCTACAAGCTATCAGAAAATGATTACTGACTACTATATGTATAATTAAATTTGACAATACGTCACCAATTGCGGTACTATTTGCTGTAATAGTATAAAAAGAATAAGAATAAACGTGATAATTACGTGATAAAAGGGTTAGCATGGCTGCTACAAATCAAATAGATAATGTATTAAATCTAATATTCAAAGGGGTTAGCCCTGAGCTTTTCCCTGCAAATTTACAAAAAGAACTGATTGAGGTCTTATCTAAATCGGCCAGCCCTGATCAATGGGGCGAAGACATCACAAAATGGCGCAGATCTGTTCTAGATAACACCGACGAAGCAACAAAAGCTTCAGATGAAGTTAAGGAATTTATCAAAAGCGATATAACAGTCCTAAGACTAAGCGCATTACCTAAAGTTCACAAGGTTTCTACAGAGTTCAGTGCATTATTAAGGAGTAATGTAGATAATATAGATATACAAAAAATACTTGATGATGGTCTTCGTGGTGACAACTCATCTCTTTCTGACGGCGGTGTTAAGGCCATAGAAGATGTTTTCACAAGAAGCATAGAAGTGCGCAATGCTACCATAGAACAAGTTATGAAAGACCATGGAGTAAGCAGAGAAGAAGCTCTTGATGCATATGCCAAAGAAATGGCAAAGCGATATGATGATGCTAAAGCTGTTGATGATGCTAAAGCTGTTGATGATGCTGAAGTTACAGCAAAAACAATTGATGAAATAAAAATTATTAAAAAATTATCAGATAGTTTTGATAGACGTATAGATGAATTTCTTAAAGATCCCGAAACAAAAAAATTAAGTGAGCGTGACTTTGAAGAACAAGTCGAAACACTAATAAAAACATTTAATAAAAATAACGAATCTTTACTTAAAGAGTTAGGCGAAAGTGGCAACGAACATTTAAGAGCTAAAATCAAAGGCACATCGGATAGAATCTTTGAATTTTATGAAGAAAATATAAGACCCAGAGGCATTAAGGCCGCGATATCTGACATAAAAGAAGCATTGGAAATAAGCAAATCCAGAGCAAATAAAATATCACCAACCAATGTTAATGGTGATTTCCCTGAATTCAATCCTGAAGTAGACTGGGGCAAAGTTAAAAGACATATCGGTATGGTAGATATAGATAAAACTATTTTGCCTGTACCAAAATGGTTTTTTTACCCAGTAAAAGCGATGATAACTCGCTCAGAGGGCATAACAAAACCAATAGTACAATATGTTGATAATAAATTATCTAACATGAAAATTACAGATTCTATTATAAAGCTTAATGAAGATGTTCTTGAAACAGTCAGAAATGGAAAAGATCCCAAAGAAATTATAGAAAATTTTGCCAAAATAAATGGAGATGCTTTAGAAGAATTCAGCGAAAACATGCGCCAACTAAAAATGCATATTGAAGCTTCGTACAAAACAAATAAAGAACTTACCGGCAATGACTTGGCTAGATGGACATATGACCTAACCGAAGAACAAAAAACTACATTACTAAAATATGTAGAAGATATGGAACATGTGGCCATTGACCTAAAAGCTGGAACGAGCGGAAAGAATGCTCAGGAAATGCTTGAAAGCATTAAAAAGATAGAAAGTGGAGAAAGTAGATATACGTATAATGACTATATGAATAGTGTTACTGGCTTGTCACGCGCCGCAGAAATTGCAAATTTCTCAAAAATGAGAACGACTGAAAAATGGTTAGATGGTAGCGGCACAGCAAAAAAACATTATTTAACAAAAATAGAAAAAGGGATAGATGTCGGCTATTACTCAAACAGACCAAGGGAAGGCTATCCTATTCATCTAAGTGAACTGAAAGAGGAAAACACTGAAAAAGCTTGGCAGGATTTTCTAAAGAAATTTACTGAAGTTGACGAGCAAGGTCGTGTATATTTGAATTTAGAAAAAGATGTAAAACCTATAGAAGCTATGGTCACAAATTTGACTACAATAGCAGGGCCAGCACTTGAGGAATATGCCGTATTCTCAGCCAAACAACTATCCAGAATTACTCAAAGATCGCTAAGGGGTGATGGTATTGATCCATTTCCTGATGATGCAAATTTTTTGGCTGCGGTAAAGAAAGTAATAGGTTCTGAATATGATAATAACCCCAGAACAAAAGATTTTCTTGATAAAATTGCTCACTTATATAAAGAAGCAACTGAAGCCAAAAGAGGTGCACCGGATGAAAATTTATTTGGCATAAGTGAAAGACTTATCGATGATAACAGATGGACAAGAACCTTGGCCATGGATAGAAGCTATCGCTTCTGGGAACCATATGACATGTTCGACAACCCTAATACCTTCTTGGGCGGGTTAGGTGTTGGTTATCCAGCAGCTTTGCAAGTAAAAGGATTTTTTCAACATACTCTTTTCAAAGGACCTCTTACATTCATGACGGGCGGTCGCGTTGAAATGGCAACTGTTAGATCTCTCATTGATAACTTTAAATCTTTTTATGGCAGAAAACATATATGGAAAGAAGAAGGAGAAAACTTCACTGCCCCCCTAAAAAGAACTGCAATTCGTTGGGGCTCAGGATTTACTGTAAAGGATACAAACGGAGTTACTAACCCATTTAAATGGGACTGGAACAAAAAAGTTGCAGTTCCCACCGCAGCTGCCGGAGGTCTTTATGCAGCAGATTACATGCTTGAAGGAAAAGGTGATTTAGATGAATATGCTGACACTTTACTTTGGTTCAACCCATATAAATTAGGGTATGAAACTTACCAATTTGGTGATAATGCATATGATTATGCGCTTAGTGCATATGATTATGTGATTGGTGATACAACACCAAGCAGTGATGCAACTGCTGAGGGTGATGATAAGAAACCTAAGAAAGATGCAGAATCTGAGGATGATGATAAGAAACCTAAGAAAGATGCTGAATCTGAGGGCGATGATAAGAAACCTAAGAAAGACGCTGAATCCGAAGGTGATGATAAGAAACCTAAGAAAGATACTGAATCCGAAGGTGATAGTAAGGGTGAAAAACAAAAAGTTGATAATAGGCTACAATGGCAAAAAGACCTAGACGCGCCAAGAGCAGAAGCAGCTAGCCTTATTGCTGAGTCATATGTTGCGGCGGGTGATGTTAAGCAATATCTATCAAGTAATAACGTCGATAAACCAGGAGCTAAAGAGCTTTTAGAAGCTATAGCCAAACAGGAAAAAGCTGTGCTTGGCCTTCAAAAAGAACTTAACCAAGAGGGACAAACACAAAAAGCTAATCACCTTAATGATGCCTTGAAATATGTTGGTAAAGGCAAATCAGTTGCTCAAACTTACCTACTAAAACTTAATGACGTAAATGAAGATACTCAACGTTTGAAAGCTGAGGTAGAAGAGCTTGAAAAAACAATCAAGGCCATAGATAACTTTAACGATGCTAAAAACATTGATGGTGCTAATGGACCACTTACACAGCTGAAAGTCAAAACAAAAGAACTTCAATCCAAGGAAAATGAGGCATTAAACTTACTTAATAATATAAGGGAAGTGGCTAAAAATAATGCTGATCGTATGGATCTTAATGCAGATATAAGATACAGATACGGAAATGCGCACCAATTTGATGAAGCTCTGAAAAAATGGGGTGGAGAGCAAGGACTACCCTATCAATGGTTTGGTAAGGGACAAAGTGGCATTTCAAGTAGAGCTGGAGGCATGCTTGAAAGCGCGTGGAATGGCGTAAAAGGCATTGGCGATTGGTGGGGTGATGTTAAGAGCAGTGCTCGCACCCAAAGTGATAGAAACCTCTATAGTGCCATGGAAGCTGGCGCTGGTATATTTGCAAGCATCGGATTATTTAACTTTGTAAATAACAATCTGTTTGAAGGTAAAATTTCAGGAGTTGCCAAATGGGGTATAATCATAGGTATAGTCGGTGCTTGGTTGGGGCGTTCCGGCGGGGTTAGCCAAGCAATGGCGGATTACCCTGATCGCTTTAACCCATCATTTTTACAATCAAATGGTAACAAATATAGCGGTAATGCAAGAACCACTAGCAAAGATGGTAATGGTCATGTACCAACATTATCAAGCTCAAATAGCGAATCAAGTTCTAGTGATGATGATAAAAAGCCAAATGTAACTGCGCTTATTCGTGATCGGAATGGAAATTCTGTCGATCATATATTTTATGTTAATGGAAAAATCACAACTCAAAATCATAAAGGTGGCCTTCCGAAAAGTGCTGATGATATCATTGTTGATAAGCAAGCCGCGGAAAAAATTAACTTTGCCGTGCAAAAAGACATAAATGAAATAAAGGGTGCCATGTCAGGTAAAGGTAAAAACCTACCTAACCCATTAAGAAGTAAAGTTGATGTAGTGTTACATAGTGAAGATAAGCCCTCACAACAAGTAACGGTTAATTATACTGTGGACGACCCTGAAACCGCCGACTTAACACGACCTAAATAGCTATTAAATATAGTGAATTGGTTATGACTTCCCATGAAGCAGGACAAATGTTATGATTTTATTAAGTGTTGATAGTTACAATCGCTTTGAACACAATGAAAACATGCCATTTCTGGCGGATCTTGCTATGTCAGACGAATTAGAAAATGATGAAATGCCCAAGTCGCCAAAAAGTATGGGCGATGATTGGGGATCAGGATTCGGATCAGGTCGTAGCAAATTATTTAACAGCCCAGACGATTTTGATATCTATTGCGATAGAGAGCGCGGGCAAAATTATATTTTTCATGGCCCAGAGCTTGGCTGCACCATTGACCACCTTGAATATGATCCAGATAACCAACGTATAACAGTTCACACTAATGACCGCCAACGCTTTGATTTAGGTGCAAAAATTCAGTGGTTGGTCAGACCATATATCGCAAAAGAACAATATTTATTTATAATTAGAACCAAAGATGGAAATCCTATTGACGGTTTCGAAGTACAGCTTAAGATAAAAGATCCAGAAATACAAAAAACTATAAATTAATTGAAAAAAATTCGAGCTTTTTTTGGAAAATAATTATATAATATTTAGTAAGAAAGAAATAAGGGATGAATAATAATCAAGTAGAAGAAGATAGTTTTGGTAAAACAGGATCTATCGTTGATTTTTTCTACGGAGTTGAAGAAGGCAGTAATCTAAATATAGAAGTGGCAATTAAAGAAGATGGAAGATGTGCCGTATTCTATAACAAACCTTTAAAGAATGATCTTTCTTGGTTTGAGTATGATTTAGATTTGTGTAAACTAGGATTTGTAATGGATGGAGGCGAATCGCGAAGCTTGAATATACCGGTAAAAAGGGAATTATCCAAGAATATGCAAAACAGCCACCAGATATTAACGATATTGCTTGATGATGAAACAGGATCTCCAAAAGAAGGAACATATGTTCCGCTGATTCTTCATTCGCAACACTAATAATAAGATCCGTTTAATCGGACATAGTTATAAAACCAGAAAAGTAAAATTGAAAAGGAGTGATATAGAATGACAACAGGTGCTTTTAATAATACAAATTTAAGTGGACTTGTCGCAGATTTTGGTCTTGCCAATACTAAGATGAGTTTTGAGTTTGATCCTGCTGGAAATCAAGTAACGGCAGCCATGGATTCTGCACCTAGCATTGGTGGCAATGATTTTGATACTCTTGGAATGTAATATCAAGAATAGCTAGACAAATTTTAGATATTTGTAAGTTTAAAATCAGGCGTTTATGCGCCTGTTTTTCTATTTGAAATAACCATAACAAGAAATATACACCACCACTATTCCACTTTATTTTTTATGACCTTCTCTACCCCTTTAATCTGTGGGTATTCAACTTTAGAGGCCATAAACTTTTTAGCAAAAACAAAAATTATCAAAAGAAGAAGTATCCCTAGAAATATATATGGAGGTGGCTTTTTATCCTCTTCAAGATAGGAGCTATCAAGCAGGTCAACATCATCAATATCCTGCCCCTCAGCATCATCTAAGATTTCAGGCTCAACACCTGCTTCTAAATAAATTTCGATATCTTCAATTTTATCGTCCATTAACCAAACCCATTCTAATTTATATATATTATGTACGGATTTAACCTCTAAAACAATATAGAACGCTACCTAAAAATTTTGATTGCCGTTTGCACCTAAAATCCTTATCTTCCCATGAGTTATTCATTTAAGGAATGCCATGAGCCACAAATTAGAACATATTCGAAATTTTGCAATTATCGCCCATATAGATCACGGAAAGTCCACCCTTGCCGACCGCCTTATACAAACTTGCGGCGGGCTGGAAGAGCGTGAGATGAGCGAGCAAGTGCTTGATAACATGGATATAGAGCGCGAGCGCGGCATTACAATTAAGGCACAAACCGTTCGCTTATCCTATACCGCGAAAGATGGGATAGAATATCAACTAAACTTAATGGATACCCCAGGTCATGTTGACTTTTCTTATGAGGTTTCACGCTCGCTGGCTTCTTGTGAAGGCTCACTTTTGGTTGTGGATTCAACCCAAGGGGTAGAGGCGCAAACTCTGGCAAATGTTTATCAAGCACTGGATAATAATCATGAGATTGTCCCCGTAATTAACAAAATAGACCTTCCCGCCGCCGACATCGAAAACGCCAAAAAACAGATTGAAGATGTAATTGGCCTGCCAGCTGATGAGGCTGTGCCTTGCTCTGGTAAAAGTGGCGAGGGTATTGACGAATTGCTTGAGGCCATAGTAACCACCCTGCCCCCGCCACATGAGGGCGACCAAGAAAAGCCTACTAAGGCTCTATTGGTTGATTCTTGGTACGATATATATCTCGGTGTGGTTGTATTAGTGCGCGTAATTGATGGCCATTTACGCAAAGGGCAGAAAATAAAATTTATGAGCAACGGCGCAACCCGTGATATTGACCGAGTTGGTATGTTCACCCCCAAAAAGGTAGAATTGCCCGAGCTTGGCCCCGGTGAGATGGGCTTTATAACCGCCGCGATTAAGGATATAAGCGAAACCAATGTCGGCGACACCATCACCGATGATAAAAATCCTTGTGAGACCGCGCTGGAAGGGTTCAAACCCTCTATACCGATGGTGTTTTGCTCTTTTTATCCTGCTGATGCCAGTGAGTTTGAAAAGCTCCGCGATTCGCTTGGGCGTATTCGTCTGAATGATGCAAGCCTGCATTTTGAGATGGAAAGCTCCCAAGCTCTGGGGTTGGGCTTTCGCTGTGGCTTTCTTGGCCTGCTTCATATGGAGATTATACAAGAACGCCTAGAGCGCGAATTTGACCTAGACCTTATCCCCACCGCACCAAGCGTGGTTTACAAAATTAACCTTACTAATGGCGAACAAATAGAGCTGTATAACCCTGTGGATATGCCTGACGTGGTTAAGATTAAATCCATTGAAGAGCCGTGGATTAAGGCAACTATACTTGTGCCTGATGAATATCTTGGTGGCTTATTGCAACTATGCCAAGACAGGCGCGGAGTGCAAATTGACCTGACCTATGTCGGAGAGCGCGCAATGCTGGTTTATCGCCTGCCCCTTAATGAGGTTGTCTTTGATTTTTATGACCGCCTCAAAAGCATATCAAAGGGCTATGCCAGCTTTGATTACGAGCTTGATGGCTATGGCGAAAACGACCTTGTTAAGCTGGAAATACGTGTGAATGATGAGCCAGTGGACGCGCTAGCAATGATTGTCCACCGCGATAGTGCGGAGGTGCGCGGGCGCGGCATGTGTGAACGCCTGAAAGACCTAATACCGCGACAGATGTTTAAAATCGCTATTCAAGCGGCAATTGGTGGCAAGATTATTGCGCGTGAGAATGTTTCGGCTATGCGCAAGGACGTGACCGCTAAATGCTATGGCGGAGATATTACCCGTAAGAAAAAGCTCCTTGAAAAGCAGAAAAAAGGTAAGAAGAAAATGCGCCAATACGGCAATGTGGAGATTCCGCAATCCGCGTTTATCGCCGCGCTCAAGATGGGCGATGATTGATGGACAATCCCATATCCAAAATTCAAATTACTTTTAAAGACAGTATTTATTTATCAAGGCTATACATTGAAATAAATATCTGCATCAAAACTTTAAATGATATAAATAATGCTCATGATTTTATTAGTGAAAAACAAGATGATTACAAACTTTTTTGTAAAGAAATAGAGTACCATGATAAAAAAACTCCTTTCAACGATTATGGGCAATTGAAGGAATTGCGTACTATGCTTTTCTGTAGAGCTTGGGATTCCTTTGTTTTGTACCTAAAAATATTAATATTTGCCTCCGAAATGGATAAAAAGACTCTTTCGAAAAGCAAAATAAGTAAAATTGAGCAATACAACCTTACCAAAATAAAGAGACAACTGGATGAATTAAAAATTTGCCCTAAAAATCAACCACAATGGGACGAAATTCAAAATATAAAGAAATTCAGAGATAGAACTACTCATACTTCTGTCATAGCTACTCACATAGAAGCAATAAAATTTCAGTCAACTGAACCATTGAAAAAAAGACAAAATATATCAGAAGAAACTATTTTTAAGTCGTGCAAATACCTCATTGAGTTTTCAAAACTTATAGATCAAGAGTTTTTGAAAAATTATTCAGGGCACTTTTTTGATATATTTGATACCAAATAATGATTCCTCCTAACACACCACACTATTCAGGCTTTTCAATCCATGCCTTGGCTTTGTCCATTTCCTCCAGATCATAGCTGCGTACCTCACCGGGGAAGAAGGGAGAAAACACCGCAACAGCGCTTTTTACCCAAGAGGAGCTATCACATATCATCGCAATATGTGAAACATTATTCCAATGCCGAAGGCCATAGCTCATATCCTCCCACATGGCGGCAATTTCAAAACCTTCAAAATCAGGGTGAATCATAACCAACAACCGAAAAACATCGTGTTTTTCCAGCATTTCTTCAAATGCGGGGATAACGCCATCGGCATAATCCTCATAGGTAACTTTACCGTGAAATGAAACCCCAAGAACATCATCGGGCAGATTTTCAATTTTTCTAAACATGGCAAAGCCTCCTTAAATTTTAGCTGGTAAACAGTATTATTAACTCGCGGGAAACAAAAAGCAATCAATTTGCTATCAACTTATAAGCCCAAGATATATCATGCCCCCTCGCCCTATCAGCAGCTATATGCTAAATTCATATTCATGAGCGAGAGTGACCGACCTGAAAATGAGATTGTAACCCTACTTAAATTTGCAGAAGCAGCAAAAGTCTGTGTTTCCAATATTATGTACACCGAAGAGTCCGAGCATTCAGAAGTAGAAAAATCACTTGGAAAACCCGATTTTATTGAAGAGGCAAAAGACCATACTCGCCTTATAGTCAATTTAACAAGCCGCCTATTCAAAACAGAAAATATCCATGCTGATTTAAGCAAGGAAGAAGAAAAAACTAGGAAAGATGATCTTGTAAACACCCTGTGGCCTCACTCTACTATTCAAGCACTGCTTACGCTTCATGGCATTAATAACGATAGCATTAACACCGATAATATCCCCGCAGTTATTGGTGGGCAAGATAAACAGTTTTTTGATGAATTATCAGATATTTGCGAATCTTATTATGACATAATTCTGAGCCACACTAATCATAACGAAGCGACACTCCCCCCTAGCCTTATAACCGAGGCAGTATCACACGCTCATAAGCAACAATGGATAGAAGATGATGATGCGACCTTCTCCGAATGGTTTTATAATGCTATCCACAAAGTTGAACAACAAAGGGGCAATGTGATAAACAATAATAACAACATCGACTTACATTAAAGAATAAATAAAAGATGGGTAATATGGGACAAGATCAAAAACTAGACCAAGAGACAATTAATCAGCTTTTTAAAAGTATCGAAGTAAACGACACCAATGCTTCTGTAACCCTAGGGATTATTATAGAAGATAAAGACCTTAGTGAGGTAAGCAGGATTGTTCCCGCCATTTATAATAATGAACAAATATTAGCAAAAGACCCTTTAAATATTTACCTTCACTCCGCTTATCAAGGTGGTATAAAAACACTTAATGTGCTTCTTGATGCTGGGTTTGATACATCTTCTGGATCTCATTATGACGATAATAACGGTTTAGCATTGTTTTCGGCGCAAATATCAAAGAGCTTAGGATCACCTCTAATAATAGAAAATGCCAATGATGTATGCTGGGCTGTACTTTCTAATAATCCCGACGCATTTAAAAACCTAGTCAATGCCTATGAAGATCATGGTCTTGATATGGATATTAACAGGAGGGAAGCCACACCATTCAGCGTGGCCAAGCTAAAAAACAAAGACGCACAAAAACATGCGCCGCTAGACCTCGCCGTTATGTTATACGTCGCTCAAAGAATTAAAGACAAAGAAAGTGAACATATTAATGACTTGAAAACAAATGCTTTTATGGAGAATTCAGAAAAAACCATAGGTCCCGTGGTAGAGCAGTTTAAAAATTCCGGAATAGACGGTGAAATGCTGCTTATGCCTGATGACATTCACCTACTGAAACTTAATGCTCCAGATACCGAAGAGAACATACGCTTACTTCTAGAAAAAGGGGCGCAGAGTTCGCAGCAATCATACTTCCCTACTTCTGATAGAAGCTTGGCTCTTCCATTCTTAGACAGAGATGAATTTGAGATTATGAGTTTGGAAGACTTCTGCATGGAGAATCAAGATTTATTCCCCTCAGACTTACTAAAGGCTCTTACAAATAGCCCTGACCCAACAAACGAGCCGCAGGTTCAATAAAGGCTGGTTTATACTCGCTAGATAGCGACTTTAATGATACAATCTCACGTTATTAACTTCAAACAGGGATAAATCATGGCTGGCGAAAAAGACGATAATAAAAAAGAAGAAAAAAAGAAGAAGCCTAGCCCCGCAAAGAAGAGAAGTACGGCTAAAAAAACTACAGCTACGGCAAAGAAAAAGGCTGCGCCAAAGAAAAAAGCCGTAGAAAAGAAATCTGATATAACCTCTTTAAACACGCCTAGCAAAGTAAAGAAAGATACAATAAATACTGATAAGCCCGATGCACCAGAGGTTATAACCTTGCCGCCATTTATTGTTCTTATGTATTTGATGGCCGGAATAGTATTAAACTGGGTATTCCCCATGTCCTTCGGAGGAAGTGGTTTTTGGGGCTGGCTTGGATTTATATTATTCGCCCTTTGCTTTGTAGGCCTAAAATGCAGCTTCAAAGGATTTAAAGCAGCAGATACCAACCTCTCCCCCAAAGAGCCAACCAACGCCATAGTCAAAGATGGCCTGTATAAATTCTCACGCAATCCTATATATGTATCAATGTTAATCGGATTTATCGGCCTTAGCCTAATGAATGACGCGCCGATGATGCTATTGATGGTTATTCCGCTATTTTATACTCTGGCACTTGGAGTTATTATCCCCGAAGAGGAATATCTGGCAGAGAAATTTGGTGATGAATATCTGGATTACAAAAAAGATGTCCGTCGCTGGCTCTAATTATAGGTAATGATATGAAACAAAAAATTACAATATTGTTTTTATTATTGATAATATTACCACTAAGCGCTTGCAACTCGGCCTATAATCGCCTTACTGGGCATTTAAACACCGATGCCTATAATGCAGGATCAAGATTAGGACATTAAGTTATGAACAAATACATACTTATATTATTCACAGGATTATCCCTAACGGCTTGCGCTGAAACAGGACGGTTACTGGGGAATATCACAATGATTCCAGTAAGAGTGATTTCTGGCGGTGCAAATTACGATCAATCGGCGCAAAATCCAGATATAAATATTAGTGAGATAGAGCAAGCTACCCCGATACATTTACAGTAAATAACTAATACTAATCGAATAAGCTATCGATATCATCTTGGGACGAGGCTTCTTTAACCTGCTCTTTTACTACTTCCTGATCAGGCTTGACGTCAATACCAAGCTTCTCAAATGTTGTATTAAGGCGATCTTCAATTCCACTTAAATTATCAAGCGTATTGCGAATACGTTGACTTGTAAGATCCTGAAAAGAACAAGCCATAAGGATGTTTTGAATATCATTTGAGATGCTTTCACGAATCTCTTTACGGCCTTTTTCATCTTCCCATTTAGCATCATCGCCAACGCAGTCTGCGATACGGTCAGACGCATCTAATATAGTATTCGCCGCATTTTCTGTTTCCTCAATAATTGCTTCAAGCTCTACCCCAGTATTTGCAGCAGTATTACCACCTCCGCTATGATTTATTGCTCCTAAAACTTCAAGCACCTCAGAGAAACGCTGTATAATGCTATCCTCAACCATATCGGCTTGCTGAGCTGTTGCGTTAATCTCCATTGATATTTCATCAAAACGACGCGCAATAAAAGTTTCAAGAACCTCAATTTGAGCATTAACAGCATTAGCAGTTTTGTAAATTTCTTCTTGTTCCGGCAAAAGTTCATTTTTATCTGGTGCTGATGACATAAGATATATACCCTCGTTAAAAATTCAAAAAAACTATAACAAATTAATATTAACAAAATACTACCAAGTCACTGAGTAATATGTGTTATTCCACACTAAAGTATTCAATAGCTATCCTAGGTCTGCATTGGCTTATAAAGATCAAATACATCTATAATCTCTAATAGCTGCTCCACCTCTTTTTTACACTGTAATGCCTGCGTCTTGGTTGTAACAGGTACAAACAAATCCGAGGCTTCAAACATGTCTTTATCATAGGGAATCATCATAAAGACAAATTTCTTACCAAACATAACTGCGGTTAACGGAGATTTATCAAATATATCAGAGGCCTCTGCTAGTTCTTTAAGCAGGCGATCACCAACAACCAACTCTGCACTTTCGGGCTTGGTTGAATATATCGTAAATTTATCCCATTCAGGGTTAGACGCACTTATATGAACTTCATTCATAGTTTTCCAACGTGTCTTGGAATAGGCTTTTACCATTTTATCATTGGCAGTAATAATTGTATGGCCTTCAAAAACCTCATCAGGAGTTTCTAAGAGCACAAAAATACCATCAAATACTGGCGTGCCTTTGCGAGTCTTGGAATAAAGACGTGCTTCGGAAAAAATAACCTTCACACCTTTATATGTACCCATAAAGCAGTCTTCGGCCTCATATATGTCATGAGCAGGAACAACCGCTAATTTGCCAATAGTCTTAGAACTAACCCCGCGCCTAGGGTGATATGAAAGACCATTGAGAGCCTTTGCCATTTTCGGCATAAAGACAGTTTTATGCTCCCTCTTATAGGCTTTAAGAGATCTTTTTGTCCAAATATTCAGCAATATAGGAGGAATAAGAGATAACACAACGTAAACTATTGGCATGACAAGCTGCGCTTGCATCAAGAAAAACCAACCAAACGCCAATATCCCGGCCAGCATTGATAATATGCTCAAATTCATGGTTATAAAGCTGCGGGTTCTATGCTGCTGCATACGTTGCAAGCGCATCTCTTCAGATTCTTTGATTAAACGATCAAGCTCTTTTGTAAAACGATTCTCATCTATACGATTTATCGCCTCATCAGTGGATAAGGGTTTTGCTTCTAAGGATTTTTTATTTTCTATGCTCATGGAACTATCTAAGCAGTGAATTGCAAATAGTGCAAGTATTGAGGTCGATAATATTTCAAGATTTTATTATTTCTACTGAAAAATCTATATCTGCCAAAGGCTCATACCAATCCCTAATCATGCCCGCCTCTTCCCTAGATGGATGATTAAATGGCGGCTTTAACTGCCCCTTAAAATAAGTTTTAACCAAATGCTGCCAATGCTCTTCCACTTCAAAATTATGATAATCACACCAGTGTTTAAACCAAGTTGTACCTGCGGCTACGTGGGCGATTTCCTCATCATGAATGAGTTGAAAAATATCAGCAGTTTTATCATCACCCTGTTTTTTCATATTCTTAATCATATAGGGAGTAACGTCCAGCCCTCTGGCTTCTAACACCATCGGCACGACGGCAAGGCGCGCGGGCAAATCACCTGACGTTTGCATGCTAGCCTCCCATAAACCATCATGGGCAGGTAAATCCCCATAAGTCGCGCCAAAATCATTAAGACGGCATTCTAACATAAGAAAGTGACGCGCTTCATCATTACCGACCTTAACCCAATCGTTAAAGAATTCTCGCGGCATAGAAAATCCGTCTTTGGCATTCTCTTCGCTATAATGTGCAAAACGAGCAACTATATCCCATGCAAGGTCAATTGCATTAAGCTCTATATGAGCAATAGCATGTAAAAGAGCAATTTTAGATGCCTCGCTTCCTGCTTTGCGCCTTTTTGGCATCTGAGAAATGGATAGTAACTCTGGCTTGTCTGGGCGTTGCGGGCGCATTGGCATATTACTGGGAAGTCCGATATATGATATTTCACCATTAAGCCATAATTTTGTAACTTCACTGCTCTTATTCGCCTTTTCAATGGCATTACCGCAATTTAATACCTCAAGTGCCACATCACATAATGTCATCATATTATCCACCAAACAAAAAATCATGCATAAAATTTACAGTACATATATAGAACAAAATCCCGCGAATATACAGGCTAAACCCTTAATAAATACATAAAAAATGCACTTTAAAAAAAACTTTAAAAATAGTGTCGATTTTAGTTGATTTTAGATATTAAGAGGCATATATAAAGCGCGTCCCCGGCTGTCTCTCCCCCACACACACACTCCCTGACGGTCGGGGCCTCCTTTTAAAATAAAGAGTTAAATTGTGAGCCTTTTTCAGGTTTAAGAAGCTCTTCTAATGATAATGGATTAGAAGACCTAGACTCTGGAGTTTGCACACCAAGGCTTTTTCTAATATTTACAATATCTTCTATGCTTTTTTCAATCCTTTGGTTAAAGCTAGATAGAGTAGTGCTTTGCTTTGCCTTCGCAGCAAATGCTTCGGGATTCTCCTCTCTACGGCGTATTAAATCAAGATCACCAGCTAGCTGAGAAGCTTTACGCGATAGATTCTGTCCAATCAAAAAATTCTGAATATCTTTATAACTGCTCCCTGCTATGGGATATGAAGTTAAAGCCATAGGTAAGTCCTTTACCAAAAGTAAAATTTATTAACTTTTACCTTAATATCTTATCTCATTTCAGGGTTTTACGGAAATAAAGTTTTATCGAATATAAAAAAATAGACTTAAAAAAACTGCCAATCAGCATATCAAAAATTAAACAGGAAATAACTAAGCTATGATTTTATATAGTAAAAACCACCTTATATAAAATTTTATATAAATTAAAAACAAATAAATAATAAAGTAAAAGTAAGAATTACTTCGAATTTTACATATAATTAAACTCATGTTTACTTGCCCCACATAGTATTGAACTAACAACGGAGCAGAATAAAATGAGTTACGCATATAACAACGATAATCAAAAACAAGCCTTAATCGGAACTATCATGGGTCTAATGAAAGAATTGCAAACTCTTGCTCCTCACCCAGATACTCCTTCTTATAAAGGTCCTTTATTTATAAATGCTAATCCAAACTTTAAAGTAGCTAATGACCACGATGGCATGTTAGGCAGCATGATTTTAGAAAGTCTTTTAGGTGGTGCAATTAGCGAAGCAATTTCTGAAGGCATGTCAGAAGATTACGCTGATCTTGCTCAAAATATAGACGTAACAGCCATGATGGACTGCTATAGTGAATATATTTCTGACATAGAAGGAAGCCGTGAAGAAAAGGCCGCACATGGTCAAGGGACAATGGCTCGCATGTCTGGAAAGTCTATTTCAGGCGGTTTTAACATGCGCTCTACCATTTCAGAAGGAATGCAAAACTTCATGGACGACCTTCCAAAACGTATGACTATAGAGCGCAACATGGCTAACTACGCAAAGCAACTTGATAATCTAAGTTCTGCTCCTCAATATCAACATGAAGCACCAAGACCAAGTTTTGCTGCATAATATAGATTTACATCAGACTTTAAGAATCCTCTCAATATGCTATCATCTGAAAAGTGATGGCATTTTGTCATTTCAGATCACTTCGTTCGGATAATTTCATGCATGTTGACACCTCCTTACTTCGTGAGAAGTTCATAATAAAAGAAAGAACCGAAAGCAAAGACGACAAACCGCTTGAAATTCAAGCGCGCAGTAACCGCATGGTTATAAATCTGCAAGCTGGTGAAATGCCTGTTGAAACATTGGTGATAAGAACCAACACTATGCATACATGCTCGCGCATGGTTGCTCTTATGATTGCAAACTACGAAAAACATGGCCCACTTGCTCCACGCCTAAAGCTCATAGAATGGCCTGAAATGTGGGATCTGGCTCTTAATGACTATGAGCGCAGATACAATGATGACCGCTGGCTCTCAATATATTACAAAGGCAAAATTGTTTATTCATACGGCAAGCATCACCATTTCTTTGATGTTATTGAGCAATGCGACATAATAAATAAAGGTGAGTATAACGAATCCCTAGATCTTGCCAAAAGAGCATTTAAAAAAGCTGGTAAATTAGTAAATATCAGCTATGACAGTAATGTTGCTCTAGTAGCTATTTTAGGGACTAAATACAGCCGGTGCAGTATGGTATTACGTGCGCCTGACCACAAAACTACATTTAACTATGTGTTGAAACCGTTAAATGAAGGTGAGAAAATTAGTATTACCCAAGGACTTAGCAGCGCAGGTGATTTCCTTGAAGGAGTTCAGCTTTCCTACCTTGTCGGCATAAATAATGAAAAGCTTAATCAAAATATAATTGAAAAATTTTCTGATGAAGCAAAAAAAGGCTATGCCGCTCGTGAGCGAATAAATGAATTAGAAGCTCAAATAAACAGTATGGAAAACCGCTATAAAGTGCGCTATCGCCCCGAACGCCCCTTATTTGAATATATTATAGAGCAAGCCGAAAAATATGCAAAAAATAATATGATTGATGAAGATGAAATTTATATTGAGTAGATGACTAGCTCAAATAAAACATATCAGAATATCCAAGATCAAAACCTATATTAGGCAACTTTATCCAATTTCAACTTTAAATCAGCCTCAATCATTTCGGTGATAAGACCTTCAAATGAGATTTTAAGATCCCAGCCCAGTTTTTCCTTTGCCTTAGATGGATCACCAAGCAATATATCAACCTCAGCGGGGCGGAAAAACTCTTCGCTCACATCAACTATCAGCTCGCCTGTTTTGGCGTTATAACCCTTTTCATCTATGCCCTGACCTTCCCAGCGCACATCTATATTGAAATAGGCAAAAGACAGTTCCACAAATTTACGAACTGTGTTTGTTTGCCCTGTTGCAAGCACGTAATCATCTGAGCTATCTTGTTGCAGCATAAGCCACATACCCTCAACATAATCACGAGCATGCCCCCAATCACGCTGTGCGTCCAGATTACCAAGAGTGAGCTTATCTAATTGCCCCTGCTGAATATCAATAACTGCTTTAGTAATTTTTCTACTAACAAAATTCTCTCCCCTAAGCGGGCTTTCATGGTTAAATAAAATTCCATTTGATGCATGCATACCATAAGATTCGCGGTAATTTTTAACTGTCCAAAAACCGTATAATTTAGCCACACCATAAGGGCTACGCGGGTAAAAGGGAGTTTTTTCTGTTTGCGGAGTTTCCACAACTTTGCCATATAGCTCCGAAGTCGATGCTTGATAAAATTTTGTGGTTTTTTCTAATCCTGCAATTCGTATAGCCTCTAAAATCCGCAGAACTCCAAGGCCATCGGCATTTCCTGTATATTCTGGCTGTTCAAAACTAACCTTCACATGACTTTGCGCAGCCAGATTATATACCTCATCAGGCTTAGTATCTTGAATAATTCTCATAATACTAGGCGCATCGGTCAGATCACCATGATGTAAATCCAGTTCACCATAACGCTCTCCTAATAAATCAATCAAGCGTGAGGTATTTGGCAAAGATGCTCTACGCACAACACCATGAACCTCATAGCCCTTATCAAGCAAAAGCTCTGCAAGATATGCCCCGTCCTGCCCTGTAATTCCTGTTACTAAAGCAACTTTTTTACCCATGTTAAATAACCTTTTTTTATAAAATTATTAAAACTAAAACCAGTTTTCCAGACGCTCTAGACCAACCCAAAAACCTTCGCCATCATTCTTATGACCTTGCCATATTTCTGGGATAAATCCTATATCAGGAACGCTTTTATCAAGTATTTGTGCAAGATTGTGAAAATCAATTTCACCTTCACCAACTTGTAAACCTTCCCCATCAACACCTTCCGCGTCAACTATATGCAAATGCGCGCTATATGGTGCTATCATCTCAACATATTCACTAAATGGACGTTTACGATAATTCATCGCCAGTTTGGAATGAGCCACGTCAAAGCACAGGCGCGTCCCGCTTTGCTCACAAAACTCGGCTGTATCTTCGGGATCAACAAATAAATTACAATAAAGCTGCCCGCCTAAATACCACGGGAAAGGTGGCAAGGTTTGCGCTATAACTTCAACGCCCTTGGTATCAAGCTCAGCTAGACCATCTTGCACGCGCTTATACAAATCTCCGACCTCGCTTTTGGCAAGTGGTGATTGCTTGGTAAAGCCTCCAAGACTTACAATAATCAGCGTATCGCCCTTAGTCGTGAAATTTGGTTTAAGATCTCTTGTAAGCTCTATAACGCGCTGTAACTCGGCAATTGAACGCTTGCGATAATCATTATCCTTTTCTGCAAAATTAAGGATATGATCTCCCTTAAATAAATCAGGGCTATGCACCACCAGATCACAATCCAGCTTTTCATCAAAGCAAGAATGCCAATCCATATCCATGTCGTTATAGCTAAGATGAAATTCCAGAAAATCGAGGTTAGTTCCATCTTTTAAGTTTTTATAATCATGGAAACGCACAGGAACGCCATACGGCCTCCTAAAATTATATGGTCTGCGCTTTATCACCTCATCGGATAAATCATCAGGATAGAAAAAGTCCCCTGCCTTCATTTCCCGCTTGGCTCTACGACCAATTAGATCATTTAGCTTATTAGGCTGTAACCCTTTACCAGGGCTGCGCACAGATATTAGCGTTGAGGTAATCTCCGCCCCTTCTTCAATATCGCCCGCAGCAACAAGACTTTTTGCCAAGTTTTCACGGTTCATGCGCTCACCTTGGGTAATTTGGCGAATATGGCTATCACTACCCATTGCCTCTTCAATATCACGAGTCATCGTTACCATGGTTTTGAACTCATCAGGCAGCAAACTTACCTTATGGTCATTGCCTTCCATATTACGATCAACAGTAAAATGTTTTTCAACAATCTTCGCGCCTATAGCGACTGCAGCAAGGGGAATATGATACCCTCTTTCATGCCCTGAATAACCGACAATACACTCGCCAATCTCTGATAAATGTTTCAAATAATTAAGGTTAACGTCCTTATATGGCGCAGGATAGGTAGAGTTACAGTGCAGCAAAGCAAATGCCGCGCCCTGAGAGCGCAATAACTTAACCGTTTCTTTGATCTCATCACTATTGGACATACCTGTAGAAATAATCAAAGGCTTACCTGTTTGCGCCATGCTTAACAGCATTTCATGATTTGTCATATCCGCAGAAGCAACCTTGTAAAAGCGCATACCGTAATCTTCGAGCTGCTCTAAAGAGCGTAAATCCCACGGCGTGCATAAAGGCTCTAGCCCAAGCTCCTTGCAATAATCAAACAGTTTGAACATATCTTCGGGTGGCAAATTAAAACGGGTTAGCAAATCCATAGTATATTGCGTACCTAAATCATCAGAGGCATCGCCAGCCTTACCTTCATTATTATAAAGGCTTTCCATATCGCGCATTTGGAATTTTGCGCAATCTGCGCCAGAATCATGAGCCAGTTTAATAAGCTTTTTTGCCAGATCAAAATCACCATTATGATTTATGCCAATTTCTGCAATTATATAGCAAGGTGATTTTTTGCTAATTTCATTGTCACCAAATTGCAAGCTTTTACGGCGTTTAAATGCGATTGATTTAAGATTAGAGAACTCATCAATAATCGGGATTGTAGTAACTTCATCGCTGAACTGAGATTCAATCTTTAGTGGATCATCAAAAATGCGAGCAAATCTAAATTCACTATTCATCGCATTTGTGATTTTCTCATTAAGATCAACGCTATTCTGCGTCAAAATCCAGCGCTGCAAATCTCCGCCAGTAAGAACACCCTCAAGCTTTCCACTTTCTGATATTACAAATAATATCTTGAGCTTTTCTTTAGTTGTTTTTTCGATTGCGTCTCGCAGAGTTTGCGAAGTGAAAACCGTGTATTTATGTATAGCGCGTTCAATAATCATGTTGGATTTTTAAACAGTTTGAATAGCCTTGTCTAGGGTCAAGAATGTAAAATAATATCGCCAAACTTTTATAATCGTTTATATGTATGATTATGAGTAATTCAGATTTAGACATAGTCGAATATATTATTATCGGCGCAGGTGTTATCGGGCTTGCCATTGCGCGGCAGATAGCCCTATCCGGGCGCGATATTTTGATTATTGAAGGCGCAAAAACAATAGGCTCTGGTATTTCCGCACGTAATAGCGAAGTTATCCATGCAGGGATTTACTATCCCAAGGATTCGCTAAAGGCCAAATTCTGCGTTAGGGGCAAAGAACTGCTCTATCAATATGCTAAAAACCACAATATAGAGCATAATAATTGCGGTAAAATTCTTGTTGCCACCAATGATGCGCAAACCGACAGACTTGAGGGTATAAAAACCCAAGCTGCAAATAACGGGGTTTTAGATTTAGAGCTAATAACAAGCAGCGCGGCGAAATCTCTAGAAAATTCACTAAGCTGTAAAGCCGCACTGTTTAGCCCCTCCACAGGCATTATAGACGCGCACGCCTTTATGCTATCCCTGCTAGGTGAGGTTGAGGATAATGGCGGGTCTTGCTCTTTCCTCTCAAAGGTGGAGCGCATAACCCCATCTGATAGTGGCTTTACCCTTAATATAAATTGCCAAGGTGAGGATATAACTATCCGCGCCAAAAATGTAATAAATGCCGCAGGTTTATCAGCGGTTAAAATTGCCGAAAATATAGCAAGCTTTCCCAAAGATAAATGCCCAGAGCAGCGATACGCCAAGGGTAATTATTTCAAACTAACAGGTAAGCATGATTTTAAACATTTAATCTACCCCCTGCCCCAAGAAGCTGGGCTTGGAATTCACCTCACGCTTGATCTTGCAGGTCAGGTACGCTTTGGCCCCGATGTTGAATGGGTGGATAGGCCCGATTATAACGTAAATACAGCGCGCAAAGATGATTTTTATAAAGCGATAAGAAGCTATATCCCGACCCTTCCTGATAATTCACTAATCCCTGATTATTGCGGAATACGCCCTAAAATTTTCTTTGATGATAAGCCCTATACAGATTTCTTGATACAAGATGAAAAAGATCACGGCATAGCGAGGCTTATAAATTTATTTGGAATTGAATCTCCGGGGCTCACCGCATCGCTCGCCATCGCCGAATATATAGATGAAATGATTTATATTTCGTAATAATCTTTATACCAAGCAATAAATTTTGGAATTCCCTCATGGATAGTTGTTGTCGCATTATAGCCCGCAATGCGCGTGGTTTCTTCTATATCCGCGTAAGTTTCAGGAACATCGCCATCTTGCATAGGCAGTAATTCAAGCTCAGCCTTTTTGCCTAGTTCTTTTTCAATAACCCCAACAAAATCCATAAGATTTTCACTACGGTTATTGCCGATATTAAGCACACGGCAAGGAGCTTCGCCCTCACCATTTATCCTTGCTTTCGGAGGTTTTTCAAGCACGCCTAATATGCCGCTTACTATATCATTAACATAGGTAAAATCGCGCTTCATCTTACCGTTATTGAAAATCGGAATGCTTTTTCCTTCGCATATTGCCTTTGTGAATATAAATAATGCCATATCAGGACGTCCCCAAGGGCCATAAACCGTAAAAAACCTTAGCCCCGTTTGCGGTATATTATATAAATGCGCGTAAGTATGGCTCATAAGCTCGTCAGAGCGTTTCGTCGCGGCATATAGGGATAGTGGCTGATTAACAGAATCCTCAACCGAATAGGGAAGTTTTTTATTACCACCATAAACCGATGAAGAGCTCGCATATACCAGATGTTTAAAATCTTTGGTATGGCGGCACATCTCCATAACCGTGAGGTGCCCCATGCAATTACTGGTGATATAGCTATATGGATTTTCAAGAGAATAGCGAACACCAGCTTGTGCAGCAAGGTGAATAACCTCAATAAAATCGCCATGATCTGCCCATAATTTCTCCATTGCCGCTTTATCAGAAATATCCAACCTAACAAATTTGAAATTATCGAATTCTTTTAACTTGGCAAGTCGGGATTCTTTAAGGCTAACGTCATAATAATCATTAAGGTTATCAATTCCCACAACCTCTATGCCCTTATTTAAAAGGCGCAATGACGTGTGAAAGCCGATAAATCCTGCTGCTCCGGTAACTAAAATAGGTCGCGTCATCTTTTCATATAGCCTTTATTTTTATTTCGCATTGCTGTTGTACTGCGATGATTCATATATTTCAACATATTGCTTTGCAATTTTATTCCAGTCAAAGTCCTGAGCACGTTTCAGTGATTTTTTTGCCATCTCGGCTCTTAGGTTTTCATCATTCATAAACTCTATAATTTTCCGCGCCAAATCATCAGGGTTTTCAGGATCACACATAGCCCCCCACTTCCCCCGTGCTACCACGTCTCGGCATCCCTCACTATCACCAACTATAACTGGCAAACCCGCGGCCATAGCCTCAACAATGGCGATTCCAAAAGTTTCCATCAATGAAGGGAAGGCAAAAATATCTGCGGCTCTATAGGCATCAACCAGCTCATCTACGGGCAAAGCTATATTATCCTTATCAGGTTTACTCATACCATCAATCAAGGTAACGTGGCTTGAAAGCCCTAACTCTTTGACTTGATCTTGTAACTTGGCGCAGCCACTACCAACACAAAGAATTTTAAAACCCTTCACGCCTTTATCACGCATAATTGCGCCTGCTTTAACCAGTGTTTTGTAATTCTTCTTCGGGTGATTGCGACCAACGGATATTATCAGCATTTCATCACTGCCAACTCCGTATTTTTCCCTTACCTTATTGCGATCAAAATCACCATCAAAACGATCAAGAGCAACCCCGTTGGGGATATTATAAATATGCTCATCAGGAATATTTAACTTTTTATACTCATTATAAACACTGGGGGTAATCGCGATTAGCCTTTGCGCCCTAGATAAATATTTGCTTATAACCGCATCAAATTTAGGATCTAAACGCAAGCCATAACCAATATCAGGTTTCTTTTGAATATCTTCCCCCGCGCAGCGAATAAGATATTGCACATTTTCCTTAGAGTTTTCAGCATAATGCACAATCATACAGCCCGCGGGATAGCCCATAGTCACATGCCAGAAATCTATTTTATGCTTCCTTTGCATATGCCCTAAATATCTATCCATAAGCCAAAAACCAAGCCAAGGCGCACGGGTAATAATGCCCCATAATTTAGGTGGCAGCGGAACAAGCTTATAGGGCAAATTCCAGCCCATTTCTTTAAGCTGTTTTATATGCTCATAAGGGGCAAATATTATAGGATTCCAGCCAAGTTTACTAACCCGCAGCGCGATATTATGAAGCCCCACCTCCATTCCGCCAAGATTAGGTAGAAAAGATGGAATAAACAGCGCTACATTTTTTGTTTTATCACTCATGAGGGTGCATATTCTATGGTTCGGGTTATGAATATCTGATACCAAATATTAAAATTAACTAGGACAATCAGCTCTTTATACCAGTTTTTAACCCCTTGCTTATGCTCTTTTATCATTATTTGGATCTGCTTGTGATTAAAATATGTAAGATCAGTAAAAGGTTGGGAGCTTAAACCATCTAAAAACCGACCTAAGCCGTCCTCCTCACGCAGCCATTCATCAATCGGCAAGGTAAAACCAGACTTACGGCGATATACAAATTCTGAAGGAAAAAATCTTTGTGCTATCTTTTTGAAGACTGCCTTTGTTACTCCGTTTTCTAACTTATCTTTTGCAGATATACGGTTTATTTGATCAAATAGTGGGGGGCTGCAAAATGGAACTCTTGCCTCAACCGAGGCAGCCATAGAGATTTTATCTTGCCTATCTAATATGCTTTGTAAGTAACATTTTTGATGGCTGGCAAATATCATATTCTCCAGACTTTTCTGCCCGCTCATGTTCTGATCGCGATAGGTTAAATCCTGCTTTAATTTTGGCGATATCAGGCGCATTAACTTCTCATGACCAATCAATCTTTGCGTTGTATAGACAGGGTTTTCGCGCAAATATTGTTTAAACGCCCTAATCTTTGGAATATTGGGGATAAGTGATGCAGGAACTTTTAGCTTATATAGCCAATAGGAAATTCGCTGAATCATCGGGATATTAAAGCGTGAGTAACCGCCTAAAAGCTCGTCCGCGCCCTCGCCCGTTAAAATAACTTTAGAAGTTTTCACAGACTCATCACATAGCATCATTAAAAATGGTGAGGCTAAGTGCATATTCGGTGCTTCCATATGCCATGTTGCCCTAATATAATTATCGGCAAGATCATGGCTGTTATAGCTATAGCTATGATGTTTTGTAGGATAACTCTCAATAACCTGATTTTGATATTCTTCCTCGCTAAGCGTATCATCAATGGTAACGGAATAGCTATCAAGCTTGCGATCCTCAATAGAGGAAAGATAAGCGGTTATATAGCTGGAATCCACCCCGCCGCTAAGCTGTATATTATAGCCAACATCACTTATGGTATGCGCCTTTATACTCTCATCAAGCAGCTTTTGAATATAATTATTATCAGCGCTAACAGGTTTTTCTTTAAGGCTTTGCGCTACATCATAAAATTGATAATTTGTAACATTTCCTTGGCTATCAAGTGTAATCATATTACCAGAGTCAAGCTTGCTAACTCCTTTGAATAGAGTGTTTTCTCCCGCCACATATCCAAATGAAAGCTGCTCATACAAAACGTCTTCATTAAGCTCAAAAGCTTTAATATCTTGAAAAGATTTAACTTCACTTGCCACATATAAAGCACCCTCATGACGCATCATATAAAGCGGTTTTATCCCTAAATGGTCGCGGGCTATATAGGTTTTTTGCTCTTGCAAATCGAGGATTATAAAAGCGAACATACCAATAAAACGCGGTAATGCGTCCTTGCCCCAGCGTTCAAACGCCCGCAAAATAACTTCGGTATCAGTGCTAGAGTTAAAGCTAACCCCGCTTTGTTCTATTTCCTCGCGAAGTTCCTTATAATTGTAAACCTCACCATTAAATACGATAACATAACGCCCATCAGGGGTTTTCATAGGTTGATGCCCTGCCGATGATAGATCGAGTATGGATAAGCGTTTAAAACCAAGCCCCGCCCAGCCACAGCAATAATAGCCCTCATCATCAGGGCCACGATGATGGATTAAAGCGGCTCTTGAGCGTAAGTCCTGCTCTTTAACCTCTATATCATCAAATCTGATTTCACCAACAAATCCACACATGGTTAATATGCATACCTCTTTATAAAGTCATCAAAACCGCCCCTAGGAGCGTTTTCAATAGCTACAGCAACAGAAGCTTGATTTAAATTTATTCTTCCATAATCATCAAAATCACAATCACGGATACTGCATCTCTTTTCTAGAATCTTACGTTCATTATTATCAAACGGTCTATTACCAAGATTTAATAAAACCGTCCTTTGTTTAGAAGCTAAAGCATCAAAAAAGGCTGTACCTGCAAAATCAAATAAGAAAATTTCCGCATCAAAATTATTTGGATCAAATTGACTAACCACTATTTCATCTACATATGGTTCTAACAATTTTGCAGGATTATAAAGCCCCTTAGGGTGCGGCTTTGCAACAACCTTCCACCCCTCATTTTTTAAAAATTTTAGCAGTCTTATTTGAAAATCAAAATACATGCTGTCAGGTGTTTTAAATGAAGGAAAATTAGGTGCTAAATCCCCTAAATAAACACCACTAACATAGACAAGAGTTTTACTTTTTTGTGCATTAGATTTTGCATTTTTATAAATCTCTTTATGTTTTAAACTTCCTAAGCTATTGAATTTTATATGTTTCATCTCTGGTATAGCTGCATAATCACCATTTTTAATGCGCTGTTCCATATTTTTGGATTCGATTTTTGAGTGCGCGTAATAGCTTGAACAATAAGGAAGTTCTGCTATAGGCCAAATATAATCATTATAAAACACCCTTTCACCGCCATGAGCATGACGTATAACTTCCCTGCCATTATCTTGGAAATACCAGCCTAAAACACGGCCTTCATATTTAGGAGTTCCAGAAAGCAACCCTTTCCCCATAGCCCTTGATAATTTTGATTTCTTTAAATATTCAATATCGCCTAATGCCTGCCCCAAATGATAATCTACTATTTCATATACTGCCCTTTCTACTGAATATTCAAATTCATAAATATTGCCCAATGCCGCATATATTGCAGAGGAAATATCCTTACTTATTGATACAGACCTTTTGGGTTTAGAACTTAGATAAAATTCAACTAGCATATTAGTTGTTATTAAATTTTCTGCTGATATATGCTCTTTCATTAAGCAATTAAAACTAATCGCATTATAGACATCATCAGAAGGGGTAATAAAGCCTGCCATTACCCTTTTTAAATATCTGGCATACATTAAGGCCTTATCCTTATAACTCCTATATCTATTATGACGAACTACCTGACCTCCCCCACCTAACAACCAATCTATAGTTGGTGATGCCCCAACATCATAAATAATATCGTTACCAGAGATATGTATTTCTTGTATTTCAATCGCCTGACGAGCGACATGGCCAATATCAATTAGAATATCAGATAATTTACAAGTAAGAGCAGTCTTTATAAATCCTTCTTGATTTTCCAGAATTTTCAACATCTCATCGACAAAACCATAAGATAAAAAATCATATTTCCTGTAAGAAACAGGCCATATAAACTCATCGACTTTATCAGTGTTAAATGAAGGAATATCTAAGGGAATTAGTGTCATATTAACGCTTTAACTCCCTTTCATACATGCCTATTGCGCGAAATATCAAATCACGGGGCAAGGATTTAAGAATCTCGTACGTAGCTTCCTCGGCCAGTTCTTCAGGAGTTTTACCAGCAACTGCAATTTTATGAACAGCATGGATAGAGCATTTATTTATAAAATTATCCAAGCCTTCATAATAATGCTTTATTTCCTCAAGGCTAAGCTCTTGCTTGCGCTTATATATTGCATCAGGGCTATCGGTTGGCACAATCATGACTGTTGGTCTGCGCATCAAATAGGCATTAACCTTTGTCGTGATTTTAGAAATCACCAATTTGCCCTTAATCATGCGCATTTTAACCGCTCTATCATAGATATAGCGATCAGAAAAAGTTAGTGTTGCACTATAGAAATTCTCCACCACCTTTTTGTTTATGCGCATAGCATATTTTATTTCTCCTGACAGTGCGCCATAAACATTTTTTATAAATTGCGGAGTATATTTGCGGCGAAGTCTGCGACCAAGGCTCATATCTTCTTCCTTCAATTGCCCCTGCGTTGCATCTATCTTTTCTTGCTGCAATTTGCCCAGCCCCGTATGATGAAAATCATCGGTTTTAAATGGCAAGTTATCAAGTAATTTCAATATATTACTCATAAGCGTGGTTTTACCAACCCCATCAGGCCCACTTATTACAATGAAGGGCATTACATGTTTATGAATAAAAAACCCGCGTAATAATACCGCGCGCTTTATCTTTTGTATTTTTGATAGGGATTGCGGTTCTTTCTTTACATAGGGAGTAATACCAAGCCTTTGCACGACATCTTTAGAAGCCCTACCTTTACGCGCATCTTGCACATCTTTAATCAGGGTTTTACGTTCTTGCTCCTCCATAGAAGTCATTTCATAAATATTTAAGCTTTTAGAGCCATATTCATACTTGCTTTGCAGATCAATAATTGCCCAATTCCTAGTAGAGTTATCATAGTTAAGGTCAAATAAAGCTATGCGCTTTGTATTATCAACTGCAATAACATCATGTTTTTGTGCATATTCATGGCAAAGAGAAATGATCAAGGATCTGTCTTTTTCATCAATCAATAGATCAATATCAAAACCACTTTGTTTGGGAAGTTTTTCTTGATCGCGCAAGATCAGATAAGGCGCATCAATAGCACCCAAAACTACGCCAAGCAAATCTTGCAACTTTTGCGAGTAATCAAGGGCAACAGGATTTTTCAAATGATTAGAAATTTTTAATATCCTTGATAAATTGCTTTAAACGATCCTGTTGTTTTTTTGCATGTTGGCGCGGAGAAAACAATAGGTCAATCCCTCCCCTCGCGAGTGATGGAGATAATTCTGACAAACCAAGAATAAAAATCTTAATTATTCGTAATATATATATATTGCTTGAAGTGAAGTTATCTCTTTTATAATTATATTGTTTCATATAATCAGCGCATAATTCTTGAATTATAAAAATATCCCTTTCGGTTAAAAGCTCTTTATACTCTCCCCTATTTGGTGTTGAAAAAAGACCTTTGCCCTTATGGCTATAATATATATCCCACTTTGGAATGTCTTTTTCCCAAGCATTATCAAATCCAAGAAACTCGGGTGGGTTTTTGTTTTCTATAAGCTGATTAAAATTTACTACAGTAATATTATCAGGATAAGTTTTCTTAATTTTCTGCGCCATATGCGCTGATAATATCCAGCTAAATAATTTCTTATAAAACCAGCTTTTGCGTACCTCTATGGCTTTTGGAAGATCCTGCCAATAAAGCCCTGCACATACGCAATCCCTAGGGTCACGAATCACCAGACAAAAATGAATATCAGGATTAGAGCGCAGCAATGCCTTATAATACAGCTCAGCGTGGAGGTCGGCTATTGCCCATTTATCGCCAAAAGCATTATCAAGCGATGAAAGGAAAGAACCTTTATACTTTCCGACCTTGCCGAGCTGCTCTTTCGGGGTGGTTGTTTTGGATTTTGACTCATCAATAAAGCGCGCTCGCGTCATATATTCGCTAAACAGCCCCTTATGATATTTTCCAAACATATAAGAAAATCGTGATAAATAAGCAGGAAACAGCCCTTCAAATATCAAACCTTTATAAATTTTACTATGATCGTGCGAAAGCTTTGCCAGCGTAGTTTTGCCAGCGCGCGATGATCCACAAAAAATAACGACCTTATGTTTCATATGCCTATTATCAATATAGAGGTTTGACTTGATATAACCATACAGAGTATTAGAATAACATTCTAGGGTTGGTGCTTGGCTTTTAAGGATTTCAAATGGAAAAAAGAGTTTTATTACTAGCCACGAAAGATGGGCCATACTCATATTTTGCGCTTAAAAGCCTACTAAAAAATAAAACCCCTATTTTCGGAGTTGCCATAGATAAAAAAGGCGTTGGTGCAAAAGCTATTGAAATATGGGAAGAGCGTACTGGAGGGAATATAAAAACAGGTGATATTTATGAATTTCAATCTGATACATGCCCATTTTTTGAATTTACCAGCCACTCTAGCGAAGAATTTAAAAATTTTATAAAAGAAAATAATATTGATCTCTTGGTTAATACTGGAACGCCAAGAATATTAAAGCAGGATATATTAGACGCGCCAAATATCGGTGTTTTAAATATCCACCCCAGCATATTGCCTGCTTACCGCGGTTGCACCACTATGGAGTGGAGCATTTATAATGATGATCCTGTTGGCAATACTGCCCATTTCATGAGTGCGGGCATTGATGAAGGGCCAATTATTGAGCAAGAAAGCTATGATTTTAAAAAAAGTGACAGCTACACAGATATTCGTAGCCATATGTATAGAGCCAATGTAGAGTTGATGTCGCGCGTAATTCATAAAATTATAAATGATGATATAACCACCCAATCATTACCTGCCCAAAAAGATGGTAAATATTGGGACGTAATGGATAGTGGCAAGCTTGCCATAGTGATGGAAAAGCTAAAAAATGGTCAATATAAATACCAAAAATAACATTAGGTAAGTTAAGGATTTAAAATGAGAAAATATCGAGTTGTAATAAGAGCATTTACATGTCGTCGTGATGTTGCGCCAATGGAGGTTTTAAAAAGACTTTTAGAGCGCCGTGGTTGTGAGGTTATTCTTGCAAATACTCGGAATTTTCATATTACGGTAAAATATTGGAAACCTAATGCAATCGTCGTAAACACACTAAGCGATGTTATGATAAAGAAACAATATCCTAATTCTAAGGTGGTTTTCTTTTCTGGCGAGGGTTTTCATGGCCCTAATGACTCCCATGCCAAAATATGGCTAGAAAAACCTGAATATTTCGAAAATATGGATTTAGGGCTTGTTTGGGGAGCAAAAGTAAAAGAAGAATGCGCCGAGCGTTTTACCGAGGGAAGTGACCTTTCTAAAATCCACGTGGTTGGAAATCCTAAACTTGATCTTATAAAATTTTTGCCAGAAAAGCTTAAAAACAACAAGAAAAATTCTATTGGCTTTATTGGTCGTTTTCCAAAACTAAATGACCATCTTGCGCGCTCATGTATGTATTTCCTATCAACTGATTTTCAAGTTGAAGAAGCCATAACTCAATGCAAATCTGCCAATGCTATGATTAGAGCAGCAAAGAAAATCCTTGAAGAAACTGACCTTAGAGTGAGCATCAGACCTCACCCACATGAACAAATTGAGTCATATCCAGAAAATATATCAGTATGGTTTGATAAGAAATACCATGACAGAGTTGATATAGATGACACATTATTCCTACCAACATGGATAGCTCAGCAAAAAGCCCTGTTATCACCAACCTCTACATCTTTTTTAGAGTCATATATGCTTGATGTTCCTGTTATAAATCTTGATTACTTAAGTGATATAGTAGATTTCAATCAAAATTATGTTTCATTTACAAAAGAATGGCAAGAAGCGGCGCTCATGCCAAAGACTTATGACGATCTGATAACATTGCTTGCTGATAATGAGGCTTTAAAAGTTAACAATGATCCCGCTATTGAAAAACAACTAAAAGAGTTTGATAAAAGCGAAGATGAATCTGCATGTTTGAATGCAGCAAACTGCATTATGGATTCACTAAAAAGCACAAAAGAGCAATCTGGCCTTCATGTTCCCTATGCCATTGTTGATCTTTGGGACGAAATCAGTTTCAGGCGCAATATGAGGTGGAATAACCGTCATCAGAATTTCTGTTACCGCCGTGGATATCACAAAATACCTGATTATATTGATGACATTATAAATAGCATTGAGAAAAGCAGTTCTAAAACCCCAGAAATAAAAAAGGCGGCATGATGCTTTTTTTGAGAGATATTCTACGCTATGCAGCTATTTATATGAAACATGGCAAGGGCAAGCTTGCGCTTTTGATTATAATCACTATAAGCAGCGGATTTGTTGAGCTGCTTGGCATAAGCATGCTCCTCCCTTTGCTTAACCTTAGTTTTGACGCTAACGGCAATGACAATATGCTATCTAAATTATTGCAGCAGGGATTTGATGCGATAGGAATTGAGGTCACTCTTAATAATATATTGATTATATTGCTGGTTATATTTTCATTAAAGGGAATTACTATATTCCTGCAAAAATACTACACAGGCCTCATTGCCATAACGGTACGTAAAAACCTGCAAATATCACTGGAAAATGCAGTTAAATCGGTCAATTACCAAACTTTTTCTAAAATAAACGCTGGTAATATAACCAATATCCTAACTAAAGAAACCGCTGGTTTTGCCTCTAGCTTCTCTGAATTTGCCCGCATGGGATCATGTCTGGTTTATATTGGTTTTTATATGCTGGCCTTTGGCGCGTTAAAGCCTGAGATTACACTTATATTATTTATCTGCACAGCTATAATATATATTGCACTCAAAGGTCTTGTAAGAAAAACCAAGAAAGTATCCATTGAAGCAACAAAAGCATATGGAGATATAAGTGATAAATCCATTGAGGTTCTGCATAATTACATCTATCTAAAGGCAACTAACAAGCTCCAGCGTTATACCGAATATATAATCGAATATATTGAATCGATTCAAGTTAAAGAGCGCAAACTTATGTTTTTTGCGGCATTAGTTACAGCGATAAAAGAGCCTATAGCAGTTTTTGCTTTAATTGCCCTCATATTTTATCAAGTATCAATTATGGGCGAGCCACTAACCGAAATAATGATTATAGGGCTGTTATTATACCGAATGCTAAATCAGGTTTTACTGCTCCAAGGTCAGTGGCAACGCTTTAACACCTGCATAGGTAGCCTTGAAATAATCGAAGATACCCTTGCTAACTTTACTGAAAATAAGGAAAAGACTGGCAAGATTACCACTGATAAAATCCCGATGCCTATAATTTTTGATAATGTTAATTTTCATCACGGCAGCACACAGATTTTAGACAATGTTTCACTAACTATAGAAGAAAACAAAGCCGTAGGGATAGTTGGCCCTTCTGGCTCTGGCAAAACCACGATATTCCATCTTATTACTGGCCTGATAGCTCCCAATGATGGCAAAATAATATTTGGGGATATACCATATACAGAGATTAACAAGCCATCAATTCGTGAGAAAATCGGTTATATAGCTCAAGACCCTGCAATATTCACAGGAACAATCAAAGATAATCTGATTTTAGATCAAAGCAACATCACAGATAGCGCTATAGAAAAGGCGTTAAAAGAGGCTTCATGCCTTGAATTTATGGATATTTTAGACAAGCAAGTTGGCGATCAGGGTAAGAACCTGTCAGGAGGGCAAAAACAACGTCTATCCATTGCTAGAGAGCTTCTAAAGAACCCAGAAATGCTGATTTTTGATGAGGCAACCAGCGCACTAGACTCGCTATCTGATGAAGTAATACGCCAAAGCATTGCCAAAATGCACGGCAAGCGCACTATGGTGCTTATTACGCACCGTCTTTCATCGGTTGAATTTTGTGACATTATTTACGTATTGGATAAAGGAAAAATCATCGAAAGCGGGAGCTATAAAGAGCTTATATCGAATAAAAAATCATTCTTCCATGGCATGTATCACAAGCAGTGATTAGTTATAATCTCAACCATTTTCTTACCTGAATCTCTGCAAAGATCATCTTTATTCGAAGCTTCTTCCCGCTTATAACCGTCACTTAACATTTGATCCATAGAGCTTTTCAAATCATATTCATCTTTGGAAATTATCAGATTATCAGGCAAAATATGCGGTAGCCAACCGCGCTCATCAGGGGTTAATAATGCGGCGATACTAGGCGTTCCTATAAGGGCAGACTCCGCCAAAAGAGAGGTAGTTGTACCAATAACCAAATCCGCCTGAAATGCCAGATCAATGCCCAGATCAGCCCCCCGATAAATAGTGCATTTATCTTTATATTTGCTAAATTCCTCATATGAATTTCTAGGGTGGAGCTTGATAATAATATCATTAGCACCTGCATTTTTAATTATATGATCTAAAAGCAAGTAAGAGCGCACATCATCTGCACTTTTCGCGCCAAACCCGCTTTGCTCAAATCCTTTACCAACCCTTGGCACAAGCGGATCTGCAAGGAATAATATTTGCTTTTTATTGCGTGGTTTTTTATTCAATAATTGCGCTCTTTTCACTACAAAATCATAGCGTGGATTACCAACTATAAAAATCTTGTCAGGGTGAAAGCCTATATCAATATAGGCTTTACAGGTTGCTTCTTCTGTCACAAACAGATAATCAGGCGTATGAAATAGTGGATCATCACTATACCCTTTAAAGCGCATATCAACATTCACGCAAGCATCAACATAGGTAAAGCTTGGGATATTGAGTTCCTTAGCCTTGGCAATATATTTGAATGACCCGCTATCCTTGCTGTGGGCTGCACCAACCACAAGTGCCTTTATGTTGGCTGAAAACTCCTTTTCAGGAACAGATTCCAAACCATGATCTTGGAAATATTTAACCGCCGATCCTTGCGCTATTATCTCAATATTGTCCTTGGCTTCATCTTCCAAAGCCAAAGTAATAATCCCATTTGCGCCCCCAGGATTTTCTGCAAAACATAATATGCTCATGATAAAATCATATCCAATATTTGCTCATTTTTAAGAGCAGATTTCCCCGAACTAAGCAACTCCTGCTCTGCTCTAATGGCCTTTGATAAATTATCATATAAACCATATAGAGCTTCACCTGCGCCCGTCTTGCTTATAGCCGCTTTATCACTAGACATCTCTTTTACGCCATCTAAAGCGCGGTGATTTGCCATGGTTGAGCTGCGCATTACCAGCCCGCCTTGAATAAACTCCACGCGCCCTTTAGAGCCCCATATATCAAGCCCAACCTCACGATATTGGGTAAAATCCAGTGCATGAGCATAGGCAACAGCCCCACTTGCCAGCTCTAAACTAAAATCTATATTAATATCTCCATCAATTGGAAAAGAAGCAGATCCTTGCCCCTGCCCTAAAGCTTTTGCCGAAACAATATCACCAAATAAATAACGGATTTGGTCTATCAAATGCACCCCGTTATTACGCACGCCATTACCGTAAGTCATAAATATAACTTGTGGCTTTCCAATAATCTCATCAATATTGGCTTTAAGATCAATAACCGTGCTATCAAATCTGCGCCAATAATTTACCTGCAATAAAATATTATTTTCTGCGCAATAATCAACGATTTCCAGGGCTTGATTAAAATCATAAGCAACAGGCTTTTCCATTATTATGGCTCTAAGGTTAGAAAAGGATTTAATATCCTCAATCCTGCCTTTTGGCGGGGTGGCAAGAACAAGTATTTGCGGATCATATTCAATTGCTATTTGCTCAAGCGAAGTAAATTCCTGCCCCTTAATTTCAGGATTACTGTCAAACATTGCGCCACAATCAAAATCAGGGTGATCGTTTAACGCTTCGATATGGCTTCTATATTTATAATATTTCGCTAGCTTGGCATCTTTGGCATTTTGCATGCCCATTTTACCTAAACCTATCAACGCTGTTTTATAAGGCACACTCATATTAACTAGCCTCTTTTTCCGCTTCATCTATATTTATGCGAACAGGTTTATTGGTGCAATGGGCGTTGATCTCTCTAATTTCTGGCTTTTGGCGCAGTAATTCCAATATCTCACGCGCACCAAAATCAGTTGCGCCGTAAATAGGCTCTAACTCCTCATAAACTCTAGTGATAAAATCTAAATCTTCGTAATAATCAAGCTGAGTACGTTGATCTGGCGCATATAAGCGCGGTGGAGCCATTAAATGGATAATCCTATATTTATCAGGGTTTTCATAAAAATACAGCGATACATGCTCACGCACCGCTTCATCGTCAATATTTTCTGCTACCCAGTTAAGGTCTTTTGTACGAAATACCTGAACGTCCGCCCCTTGCGGATAGCTTAACTTTGATGCGTTGCTTAGAATATCGCAATCATTTTCAAGGAACATCGTAACTCCTTGATCTATCACATCAATATCGAGCAATATACAATCACCTGTAACTTCAACAATTATATCACTGCCAATTTGCTTATGGGCATCAACAACGCGTTGCAAAACATCGTCTTCGCTACCTCTATGGCACTCAATATCGCATTCAAGAGCACATTTTTCCAGCGGATCATCTTTATGATCAATCGTGGTGGCAAGTATTATGCCGTCTAGATTCTTGCAAGCTTTTAAACGATCAATAACCCGCTCTAATGCTGGCTTACCATTAACATCGGCCATCATCTTCCCTGGAAAACGCGAAGAGCCCATACGCGCCTCAATACTTGCAACAATCTTCGGCTTATCAATATCCATTTTTAAGATGCCTCCTTATATTCATAATCTTTCAGCGCGCCCATATTTTCTTGCAGCTTAGAAAATACGTCTTGTATAAGTAATAATTCACAATCCGATATATCATAAATGCAAGGCTCAAATCCTAGCATTTTATTATATTTCATATCCTCCACAACGGAGCACATGCCTTGCTTATACTCCACATCAGAGCCATTAAAAGGAAAGCCATCACGCCCCATAGCTATGCGCTTTTGGAAAATTGGCAACATATAAAGGGGAGCAAGATAGCCTTCAAAATTTGGCAATCCTTCCGCCGCCAAAGCCTTGGAAAAAACCTCGCGCGATACACCCAAAACATCGCTATCAATCTTTGCTGCCCATACATAATAAACATGGCGGCAATTATCCCTAACATGGGGGGAAGTAACCCCATCAATCTCACCTGCCGCTTTGCTTAAGGTTTGTGATAACTTCTCGCGCCTGCCAACATGAAGCTCTATATCATCAAGCTGCGCTAAACCAATTGCCGCGCTAAGCTCTGTCATGCGGAAATTATGCCCAAACATATTGGTTAAATCATCTATGCCAGAAGGCTCTGCCACTGCCTCTGCATGATTACGAACCATTGCCAGCCTTTGCGCAAGATCATCATCATCGGTGGTACATATACCGCCCTCACCTGTATGGATATGTTTGTGATAATTCAGGCTAAATACGCCAATATGACCGATTGTTCCACAATATTGCCCATCATCAGTGCCTAGTGGGGCTTGTGCATTATCCTCTATCAGATAAATGCCATGTTCGTCGGCTATGGCTTTAAGCTCTTTAAGGCGCGCGGCATGACCGAATATATTAGTAACAAGTATAGCCTTAGTTCGCAGTGATATAGCTTTCCTTACACAATCAGGATCAAGCCCGAATGTTTTGTTTTCAATATCTGCAAATACTGGTACAGCGCCATAGCCAAGCGGCGCCATAGCAGTTGCCGACATGGTATAGGGGGAAATTATAACCTCATCTGCGGGGCTAAT